>VFQQ010001217.1_pt1 | contig 38068 bp, 40 predicted proteins | sample 3512341 | NCBI WGS metagenome assembly VFQQ01 (sample SAMN10412373, study PRJNA504923) | tailings metagenome | isolation source: Relicate 2 Philex TSF1 revegetated site | place: Philippines: Tuba, Benguet | collected 2017-08-29 | reverse complement strand
CCATGGCGGCATACTTGGTGCTGGACTTCTCGGTGACGGACCTGCCCGGGTTCCTTCCCTACGTGAAGCGCATTCCGGCCTTCATCGAGAAGCACGGCGGCCGCTACATCGTCCGCGGCGTCGAGCCGGCGGTGATGGAAGGCGACTGGTCCCCGGAGCGATTGGTCATCCTGGCGTTTCCGTCGAGCGAGAACGCCCGGGCCTTTCTCGCCGACCCAGACGCCCAGGATCTGTTCGCGCGGCGTCACAGAACCACCGTCAGCAAGCTGCTGCTCGTCGAAGGCGCCGACTGATTGTCGCCCCGTTTCCCGACTCAGGCCGCGATGGCTGCTCGTACCGGGTGCGATGGGAGTTGAGCGGATGTCGGACGGCGACGGGATCAAGATCATCCCCACCCGCTCGCCGGAGTCGGCGGTCTTCGTCGCCGACGTCGAGCGGGCGATGGCCCTCACGCCGATGCTCAACCGCCTGACCTACGCCGACGCCGAGCAGGTCCGGGCGCTGTTTAGCGAGCTGATCGGCCAGGTCCTGGACGAGCGGTTCCGGCTGATCCCGCCCTTCTACACCGACACCGGCCGCAACATCCGCGTCGGCGAGCGGGTGTTCATCAACCAGAACTGCACCATCTACGACCTGGCCGAGGTCCGGATCGGCGACGACGTGATGATCGGGCCGAACGTCAGCCTGATCACCTCCGCCCATCCGGTCTCGCCGTCGCAGCGCCGCGCCTACCTGATCGGCAAGCCCATCACGATCGGCCGGAACGTCTGGATCGCGGCGGGCGCCACCGTCATCGGCGGCGTGACCATCGGCGACAACTCGGTGATTTCCGCCGGTTCGGTGGTCACCCGGGACGTGCCCCCGAACACTCTGGTCGGGGGCAATCCGGCGCGCGTGATCCGGTCGATCGAGGACTAGCGGAAGCTTCCGGTTCAGGCCGCCGGCGCCGCCGCGGCGATGAGCGCGTTGTCGATCTCATTGGCGCGCTGGGAGGCGGGACGCTGCAGGTGGCGCTCCGCATAGGCCTCGAACGCCGGGCGCTTCTCGATGGAGCCGAAGGTCATCCCCCAGGACAGGTGGGAGGCGAGGTAGAGGTCGGCGGCCGTGAAGCTGTCTCCCACGAGATAGGCGCGGCCCTCGACCGCCCCTTCGACGGCGCCCAGGACGTCCTCCATGCAGCCGAAGCCGAACGAGCGGCGTTGCTCCAGCGTCGGTTCGAAGCCCACCGACGTAGTGCTCACGGCCTGTTCGATCGGGCCGGCCCCGAAGAACAGCCAGCGATAGTAGGGGCCGCGCAGCGCGCTATGCGGCGGCGGCGCGAGACCGGCCTCGGGGAAGACGTCGGCGAGGTAGGCGCAGATCGCCGCGCATTCGGTCACGACCAACCCGTCATGGACGATGGCGGGCACCTTGCCCATGGGATTGACGGCCAGGTAGTCGGCCGTCTTCGTGTCTCCGGTCTCCCAGCGCAGGACCCTGGCCTCGTAGGGTTGGCCGACCTCTTCGAGCATCCAGCGGATGATGCGGCCGCGGGACATTGGGTTGGTGTAGAAGACGAGGTCGGACATGGTTGGCTCCGTTTGTTTGAGGCACCCTATCCCGAGGCTGCTGACAGGAGCTGGCAGCAGCTGTTCTCGGCTGACGAAATGGCGCTCGGCGCGGCTTCCCGCGCCCTACTCCCGCACACGAACGATCACCGACTGGCTGGCCACGGCCATCAGTTCGCCGGTCTCGGCGAAGAGGTTCATCGAGCCATGGCCGACGCCGGCGTGGATGCCGCTGATCGAGATCTCGGCCAGGACCCAGCGGGTCGGGACGATCTTCAGGACGCGCAGGGTGTTGTCGAGGCTGTTGCCGCCGGCCTGGAGGCCCAGGGCGTGGCCGAAGCCGGATGGGACGTAGTCGGCGAACACCGCCAGCATGGCCGCGTCGACCGGGACGTCCTCGACCGTGCGCATCCACATCTGCATGCGGCCGTCCTCGCTGATCCGGCCGGTGCGGTTCTTGAGGTCGTAGCGACCGTCGGGCGCGCGGCGCTCGATCCGGCGGTTGAGGTTGTCGCCCTCGTCCGGCCAGAGCAGCACGGGGTCGCAGTCCTCCGGCGGCGGGAGGATGGGCATCCTCGGCCACTGGTAGTCACGCGAGTCCGGTCGAGCGCCGAGCGCCGCGTTGACGGTGACGACCTCATTCTCGCCGACGTGGGCGCTGACCCGCGCCTGGGTCGTGTACTTGCCGGCGTTCGAGATCCAGACGTCGAAGTCCACCACCGAGGGCGGCCGCGCGTAGGACAGGTACTGCGCCGTCGCCCAGACCACCGGCCGCCCGCAGGTCTGCTCCAGCGCCGAGATCGAGGCGGCCAGGCCGATGCCGCCGTACATGAACAGGCGATCCATCGGGCCGACGCAGACGGCGGGGGTCAGCGGCATGTGCCAGCGGTGCGGGTTGTGCGACCCGCGCAGGTCGAAGAAGGGCGAGGACATGGCGTCCTCATGATGCGAACGACGCGCCCTGTCGACGCGAATTTCCCTGCATCGCGTTGCAGCGTTTGCTAGCGTCCGCAACGGAAACCGGAGCCTTCGGACCGCCTCATGGACGCCCTCGCCCGCCCGATCGTCCCGCCCGCGCCCTACGTCCATCCCCAGGAGCTGCCGATCTGGCGGCTGGTGCTGGAGACGGCCCGTAACTCGCTGGGCAACTGGGCCGAGAGCAGCTTCGACGCCCTGCTCGGGCGGCGGAACGTGTTCGGCATCGACAGTCTGCTGGTCAACGATCCCAAGTGGGTCCGGCACGTGCTGCACGCCAACCTGCACAACTACGTCAAGCCGCCCGCCATGATCCGGCCCGTGCGGCCTCTGGCCGGCGAAGGCGTGCTGCTGGCCGAAGGACCGGAGTGGAAGCGCCAGCGGCGGATGCTGGCCCCGGCCTTCACCCCGGCCAGCGTCGGGCTGCTGCTGCCCCACTTCCAGGCCGCGTCGGAGGCCATGGTCCGGCGGCTCGAGAAGACGCCCCGGGTCGACCTGTCGGAGACCTTCCACCAGGCCGCGCTCGACGCGGTGCTGCGGGCGCTGTTCTCACTGCCCGTGGACGAGAGCCGCACCGGCCTGGCCGGCATCGTCCGCGACTACCTGTCCGGGCCCGGCCGCCCCAACCTGTTCGACGGCTTCGCCCGCGGCGAGGACGACTTCGGCTTCGCCCTGGCGCGCCGTCGCACCTTCCGCCGCCGCTGGTTCAAGGCGGTCGACGCCGTCATCGCCGCCCGAAAGGCGGCGCCGGCGGGGGCGTCGCACGGCGATCTGCTCGACCTGCTGCTGTCCGTGCGCGATCCCGAGACCGGCGCGCCGCTGTCGGACGTCGAGATCCGCGACCAGTGCGCGACCATGCTGCTGGCCGGGTTCGAGACCACGTCGCGGCTGCTGTTCTGGTGCAGCTACCTGCTCACCCTCGATCCGACGGAACAGGCTCGCCTGCGCCAGGAGGTGACCGCCTTCCCGCCGGAGAGGGTCGCCTCGCTGGAGGACCTGCAGCACTGGCCCCGGCTGAAGCAGACGCTGTGCGAGACGCTGCGCCTCTATCCGCCGGTGCCGGTGATGCTGCGCCGGGCGCTGGGTCCGGACACCGTCGGCGAGCATGAGATCGGTGACGGGACGCTGCTCTGGATCAGCCCGTGGGTGATCCATCGCCACCGCGCCTTCTGGGAGCATCCGACCGCATTCATGCCTGATCGGTTCGCCGGCAAGGCCCAGCCCTGGGTCAGCGAGCCGGCCTTCCTGCCGTTCTCGGCCGGGCCGCGGATCTGCATCGGCGCCAGCTTCGCCATGGCCGAGGCCTCGATCGTGCTGGCCAGCCTGCTGGCGCGGTTCGAGCTGTCCCTGGACGGCGCCCGCCCGATCCTGCCGGTCGGCGGGGTGACCACCGCCCCCGACCACGAGCCGCTGTTCACGCTCGAGAGAGTCGCCTGAGCGCCGTTAGCCCTCCAGCAGCGCCAGGGCGAACCAACCCTTTGGGTCGGTCCAGACCTGCTTCGTCCGCCAGCCGCCGCGCTCCGCCAGGGCGCGGACGCCATCGGGCGTGTACTTGTAGGAACTCTCGGTGTGGATCGTCTCGCCGGGTTCGAAACCGAACGTCTCGCCGTCGATCGTCGCCGATGTCGGCCGCAGCGCCCGCAGGTGCATCTCGATCCGCGACGCCTCGGCGTTCCAGCGCGCCTCATGGGCGAAGACGTCCAGATCGAAGCCGGCGTCGAGCTCGCGATTGGCCCGGGCCAGCAGGTTCAGGTTGAAGGCCGCCGTCACCCCGGCGGCGTCGTCGTAAGCCGCCTCCAGAGTCGCCGTGTCCTTCACCAGGTCGACGCCGAGCAGCAGCTGCGCGCCGCGTCCCAGATGCTCGCGCATGTCGGACAGCAGCGCAGCGGCCTCGGGCGGGTCGAAGTTGCCGATCGTCGAGCCCGGGAAGAAGCCGAGCCGATGGGTGGCGTGGGCGGCCGGCGGCTGGGCTTCGAGATTGGTGAAGTCGCCGGCCACGCCGCGCGTGGGCAGGCCGGGGAAGCGCCGCGCCACCTCGGCGGCCGTGGCGCGCGCGGCGCCGGGATCGATCTCGACGCAGACGTACCCGGCGGGACTGTCCAGCGCCTCCAGCAGCAGCGCCGCCTTGTCCGCCGAGCCCGAACCGAACTCGACCACCGATCGATCGGGGCCGACCGTCCGGGCGATCTCCGGTCCGATCCGCCGCAACAGCGCCGTCTCGGTGCGGGTCGGATAGTATTCGGGCAGGCGGGTGATCTCGCCGAACAGACGCGAACCCTCGGCGTCGTAGAACCATTTGGGCGGCGTGGCCTTGGGCGCGGCCGACAGCCCTTCGACCATGTCGGCCGCGAACAGGGCGCGCGACAGGTCCGCGCCGAGGGGGACGGACTTGTTCATGCGAGGTCCTTGGCCAGGCGCAGGCCGGAGAACATCCAGCGCTGATGCGGGTGGTAGAAGTTGCGATAGGCGGCGCGGGTGTGGCCGGGCGGCGTGGCGCAGCAGCCGCCGCGCAGGACGAACTGTCGGGCCATGAACTTGCCGTTGTACTCGCCGAGCGCGCCCTGGGCCGGACGGAAGCCCGGGTAGGGGCCGTAAGCGCTGGCGGTCCATTCCCAGAGGTCGCCGAACAGCTGGTCCCCGGCGCCGGACGGGCGTGGGCGCAGGACGTCGGCGTCCATGAAGTTGCCGCGTAGCGGGCGATCGGCGGCGACCACCTCCCATTGGGCCTCGGTCGGCAGGCGAGCGCCGGCCCAGCGGGCGAAGGCGTCGGCCTCGTAGAAACCGACATGCTGAACGGGAGCGTCCGGATCGACCGCCTCACGGCCCGCCAGGGTCACGGCGACCCCGTCTTCGCGCCAGTACTCCGGCGCGTCCCAGCCCTGGGCTCGCACCGTGTCCCAGCCTTCGGACAGCCAGAGGGCCGGGTCGCGATAGCCGCCGTCCTCCATGAAGGCCAACCACTCGCCGTTGGTGACCAGCCGGTCGGCCAGGGCGAACGGCTCCAGCCAGACCTTGTGGCGCGGCCCCTCGTTGTCGAAGGCGAAGCCGTCGCCGGCCGCCGCGCCGATCTCCGCCAGGCCGCCGCCGTGCTCGATCCAGCCGACGGCGCGGGCCTCGGGGCCGGCGGCGCTCTTCAGGTCGGCGCGATAGACCGGACCGTCCGGATGGCGCGCCAGCAGAGCCAGGATATCCATGAGGAACAGCTCCTGATGCTGCTCCTCATGCGCCAGGCCGAGCTCGATCAGCGGCGCGGCGGCGGCGAAGGCGGCCGTGTCGGCCTGTCGGACGTAGCGCTCCAGCGCGGCGTCGACGCGGCGGCGCCAGGCCGTGACCTCGCCGAGCGCCGGGCGCGTGATCAGGCCACGCTCGGGTCGCGGCTGCCGAGCGCCGACGGTCTCGTAGTAGCTGTTGAACAGGAAGCCCGCCGAGGCCGGGCGCTCCGGCGCCAGGCCCGCCGGGCCGAGCAGGAACTCGTCGAAGAACCAGGTGGTGTGCGCCAGGTGCCACTTGCCGGGGCTGGCGTCCGGCATGGCCTGGGCCTGGAGGTCCTCGGCCGACAGCGGCGCGGCGAGCGCCAGGGTGCGGCTGCGGACGGCCGCGATCGCCGTGATCCACCTCTCCCTGTCGCCGATATCCAAGGCCATAGGCACGCCCTCGCCCGTTGCGATCCGAAACGATCAACGCGGATCGGGACGATACGGCTCCGGCCGAACGGCGTCTTGCGGAAATGAGACCTTGCGGAACGGCTGGTGACATCCCTTGTCAGCAGCCGTTCCGGCGGGGTCAGAACCCGTACAGGGCGGCGTACTCGGGATCCTTGGCGGCGATCTGGCGGGCGCTGTCGACCATCACCTTGGCCTGTTTCCAGGTGGCGTCGTCCTGCATCTTGCCGTCCAGCATCACCACGCCGGCGCCGTCGGGCATGGCCTCCAGGATGCGCCTGGCGAAGGCGACCTCGCCCGGGTCGGGACTGAACACCTTCTTGGCGACGGCGATCTGGTTCGGATGCAGGCTCCAGGCGCCGACGCAACCCAGCAGGAAGGCGTTGCGGAACTGCTGCTCGCAGGCCTCCAGATCGGCGATGTCGCCGAACGGGCCGTAGAAGGCGTTGATCCCGGCCGCGGCGCAGGCGTCGACCATCTTGGCGAAGGTGTAGTGCCAGATGTCCTGCTGGGCCGCGGCGCGCGGGCCGTCGTCGGCGCGGGGGTCCTCGACGACCTTGTAGAAGGGATGCCCGCCGCCGACGCGGGTGGTCTTCATGCGGCGGCTGGCGGCCAGATCGGCGGGGCCGAGGCTGATGCCCTGGAGGCGCGGGCTCGCCGCCGCGATGGCCTCGACGTTGTTCACGCCCTCGGCCGTCTCCAGGATGGCGTGCAGCAGGATCGGCTTCTTCAAGCCGTGCTTGGCTTCCAGCAGGGCCAGCAGCTGGTCGATGTAGTGGATGTCCCAGGGCCCCTCGACCTTGGGGATCATCATCACGTCCAGGCGGTCGCCGACGCCCGCGACGATCTGGGTGACGTCGTCCAGGTGCCAGGGCGAGTTCAGACAGTTCACCCGGGTCCACAGACCCACGCCCATCGCCGCGAAGTCGGTGGCGTTGGCCATCTCGATGAAGCCGGCGCGGGCCGCTTCCTTGGCGTCGGCGGGGATGGCGTCCTCGAGGTTGCCCAGGATCACGTCCACGTCGCGGGCGATCTCAGGAACCTTGGCGCGAACCTTCTCCAGATGCGGCGGCACGAAGTGGATCATGCGTTCGACGCGGGCCGGCGGCTCCCGCAGCGGTTCCGGGGCGCCGATAGCCAGGGGTTTGAAAAATCCGCGCGGCGTCTTCATGGCGTTTCCCGTCCCGTCTTCTCGCAGTTGCGAAAAGCAATGCGGCGCGGGCGGTGACGCGTCAAGCCGACGGCTTGCGTCGACGCCCCCCGTCGGCGGGCGTCTCGGTCTCTTCGTCCTCGGGCGCGGACGGCCGCAGGGCTTCCTCCGCCGCGTCGTTGCTCGAGGCCTTGGCGCGACGTCCCTTCGACGCGCTCCCCGTAGGCGGCTCCAGGCGCAGGGCGCGGCGGGCGTCGTCTCCCTGCTCCCCGAACACCGAGCGGATGTGAAGGTCGTGCTGCGGCGTCGGAACCTCGATGCCGGCCTTGCGCAGGGCGTCGTCGATCGCCCAGGTGTAGGCCGCCTGCATGGCGTTCGGGCGCTTCACGGCCTCCAGCCGCGGCCAGACGACCAGCTCGAAGTTCAGGCTGCTCTCGCCGAAGCCCACCAGCCAGACCTGGGTGCGGTAGGTCGGGCTGTCGGGCAGGGTGAAGGGCACCGCCCGGGCCGCCTCCAGCACCGCGTCGCGGACCCTCTCCTTGTCGACGCCGTAGGCCGCGCGGAACGGCACATGGATACGCCGGGTGTGGCCGCGCAGGGTCCAGTTGGTGACCGTGCCCTGGATGAGCTGGCTGTTGGGAATCAGGATGTCGACGCTGTCGTTGTTGCGGATCCGGGTCGCTCGGGCGCCGATCTCATGCACCACGCCGCGCTGGCCGGCCTCCAGCTCGATGTAGTCCCCGACCCGCAGCTCCTCGTCGAAGATCAGCACCAGGCCGGAGACGAACTCCTTCACCACGCCCTGCAGGCCCAGGCCGACGCCGACGCCCAGGGCGCCGCCGAAGATGGCCAGCGACGACAGGTCGACGCCCAGGGCCGAAACCCCCGCGAACAGACCCAGCACGATCAGGCCGTAGGTCGACAGCTTCTCGACGATATAGAGCGCCGCCGTCCCGCGCTTGGCGCGGTCCCGGATGCGCTTGAGCACCTCGCCGACGATGCGGGCCACGATGAAGGCGACGATCACCGTGATCAGGGCGGTGACCAGCGGGCCGGCGCTGATCGGCGTCGCGCCGATCTTGAACAGCACCGTCTTCTCGAGCTGTTCGAACTGGACGAGTTCCTGCCGCATAGGTCGTCCCTACGCCTTCTTCACGAACTCGGTCTTGAGGACGAGACCCTTCACCTTGTCGACGTTGGCTTCGATCTCGGCGGGGTCGCCGGTCAGACGGATCTTGCGGACCATCGTGCCCCGCTTCAGCGTCACCCCGCCGGAACCCTTGACCTTCAGGTCCTTGATCAGGGTCACGCTGTCGCCGTCGCTGAGGACGGCGCCGTTGCTGTCGCGGGTTTCTTCAGACACGGTCGTTGTCGCTCCTCGATGCCGGCAGGCTCCTGCAAGACGCCTTTTGACCTTCGAACGCAAGGGGCGGCGGCTGCGGGACGGGCCGCTATCCCTTTCGCGCCAGCGGATGCTTGGTCTTCACCACTTCCGCGAGGCGGTCGCCGGCGACATGGGTGTAGATCTGCGTCGTGGCGATGTCGGCGTGCCCGAGCAGGGTCTGGACCACGCGCAAGTCGGCGCCGCCCTCCAGCAGGTGGGTCGCGAAGGCGTGGCGCAGGACGTGCGGACTGACCTTCTCGCGGTCGATGCCCGCAGCGATCGCCGCCTCCTCGAGCAACTGCGAAAATCGGCGCGGTGTCAGCTTCCCGCCCTTGCCGCGTGAGGGGAACAGCCACGGATTGGCGATGTCGCCCTTGGGCAGGAACGCCTTGCGGACTTCCAGCCAGGCCTTGGTCGCCGCGCGGGCGGCGTCGTTCAGGGGCGCCAGCCGTTCCTTGCCGCCCTTGCCCTTCACGATCAGGTAGGCCGGGTCGCGGGCCAGGGCCGACAGCGGCAGCCCCATGACCTCCGACACCCGCATGCCCGAGGCGTAGGTCAGCTCGACGAGGCAGGCGAGACGCAGGCCCTGGCCGCCGTCCCTGGCCGAGGCGGCGGCGATCAGGCGCTCGACCTCCTCGCGCGAAAGCACCTTGGGCAGCGGCCGGCCCTTGCGCGGCGCTTCCACGCGGCGCGACGGATCGTCCTGCCGCCAGCCCTCGCCCAGCACGAAGCGGTAGAACTGGCGCACGGCGGCGCGGCGGCGGGCGGCCGTGGCCGGCGATAGTCCGACGGCGCCGAGATTGGCGAAATAGGCTTCGACGTCCTCGGCCGAGGCCGAACCCAGATCCCGGCCGCGGGCCTTCAGATAGGCCGAGGCGTCCGCCAGGTCCTTGCCGTAGGCGGTGATCGTGTTGCGGGCCGCCACGCGTTCGACGGCCATCATCTCCAGGAAGGCCTCGGTCCAGCCCTCGCTCATTGGACCTGCAGCGTGGTCAGGGCCTCGTCGGCGAAGGCGACGGCGGCGTCCGCCAGGCCGGCGCGGTGCAGGGCCGCAACGAGCCGCGCCGTGTCCGCGGGCCGGATCTTGGCTCCGGCGTCGGCGGCGATGTCGAGCGCCAGCAGCGCCGTTTCGCCCTTCAATCCCCCCGCCGCCGCCAGATCCAGGGCCGCGAGACGGTTGGCGGCCGTCGTCCCGGCCTGCACGTCGAAGCCGGCGAAGGCCGCCCGCTGGCTCTCGTTGAACGGAGCGCCCAGCGCCGCGGCGATCAACAGCGCCGACTGGTAGCGCCCGCGAGCCTTGGCCTCGGCGGCCGCGGCCTGCACGAACAGGGCGTCGACCTCGGCCTCGCGGCCTTGCTGAGCGGCCAGGCGGGCGGCGAGGCGCGAAGCCTCGATCGGCGCATCGGCCTTGTCGGCGCTCGGCGACTCGAGGACCGCCAGCGCCGCGGGCGAGGCGCCCTTGGTCGCGGCGGCGAGGTCCAGACCCAACCGTTTCGACAGCGCATAGTCGATCCCGTCGCGCAGCGAAGCGTCCCCGCCGCCTTCGCCGGCGATCACGGCCCGGGTCAGCCGCGCCGTCGTCGCGTCGTTGGCCAGAGTCAGGGTCAGTTCGGCGGCGTCGCCCTGGCCGGCGTGGGCCTGGCAGTAGGCGCGCAGCCGCAGCCAGTAGGATTCTCCGCGGCCGGTCGCGAGCTGCTCGGCCGTCCGGCAGGCGGCGGCGTCCTGGCCGTTGAACAATGCGGCCTCGGCGGCCGCCTGCGCCAGCGCGGGGTTGCTCGACAGGCCCTGCGCCCGCTCCAGCGCGGCCCAGGCGGCATGCGGCCGGCCGAGGTCGAGAAGCGCATCGGCCCGCGCCGCCGCCAGCGCCGGGTCGCGGCCGGCCTCGCCGGGTCCGATGGCCGCGGTCGCCAGCACCTGCCGCGCCAGCCGGGCGGCGGCGGGAGTCAGCGGCTTGGCGGCCAGCTTCGGAAGCACCGCCTTGGCGATGTCGGGCGAGGTCCCGCGCCACAGGTCGGCGCCGAGACCGGTGTCCGACAGGCCGAGCGAGAAGTAGTCCGGCGCCGCCAGGGGCTGGACGTCCACCTGGGCGGCGGCGGGCGAGGCCATGAAGGCGACGGCGAGGGCGATCGTCGGTATCCGCATGGCTCCGACCCTAGCACCAGTTCGCTGACGAGAGGGTAACGGCTGTTGGCCCTGGCGACCGGTGTCGTGTAAGCGGTGTGCCCCGATGACCGTCGATCCTCGCCTCCGCAACAAGACCATCGCCCTCGTCGGCCTCATGGGCGTCGGCAAGAGCAGCATCGGCCGGCGCCTGGCGCTGGCGCTGGACATGCCTTTCCGCGACGCCGACACCGAGGTCGAGAACGCCGCCGGCCAGTCGATCGCCGACATCTTCGCCACCTATGGCGAACCCGTCTTCCGCGAGGGCGAGCGCAAGGTGATCGCGCGGCTGCTCGACGAGGGGCCGCACGTCCTGGCCACCGGCGGCGGCGCCTTCGTCAACGACGAGACCCGCGCCCTGATCAGGGAACGGGCGATCTCGGTCTGGCTCAAGGCCGACCTGGAGTTGCTGGCGCGCCGCGTGGGGCGCAAGGACACCCGTCCCCTGCTCCGCGGCAAGGACCCGCTGGACGTCCTCAAGGCGCAGGCCGAGACGCGTTATCCGCACTACGAACAGGCCGACATCGTCGTCCTGACCGGAGACACCCCGCATTTCGAGGCCGTCGACGCCGTGCTCGAGGCCCTGAACCGCCATCTGATCGGAGCCGAGTCGTGAGCCGAACCCTCCCCGTGGGCCTGGGCGCGCGCGCCTACGACGTCGTCGTCGGACCGGGGCTGATCGACCGCGCCGGCGAGCGCATCGCGCCGCTGCTCAAGAGCCGCCGGACCGCCGTGGTCACCGACAGCAACGTCGGGGAGCATCATGGCGAGCGGCTGGCGGTGTCGCTCGAGAAGGCCGGCGTCTCGGTCGACGTCATCACCGTCCCGGCCGGCGAGGAGAGCAAGAGCTTCGAAGGCCTGGCCTCGCTGTCCGACCAGTTGCTGGATCTGGAGCTGGACCGCGGCGACCTGATCGTGGCCTTCGGCGGCGGCGTGGTCGGCGACCTGGCCGGCTTCGCCGCGGCGATCTACAAGCGCGGCATCGACTTCGTGCAGGTCCCGACCAGCCTGTTGGCCCAGGTCGACAGTTCGGTCGGCGGCAAGACCGCGATCGACACGCCCCGCGGCAAGAACCTGATCGGCGCCTTCCATCAGCCGCGACTGGTTCTGGCCGACCTCGACGTCCTGGCCACCCTGCCCGCCCGCGAGATGGCCTGCGGCTACGCCGAGGTGATCAAGTACGGCATGCTGGGCGACGCCGCCTTCTTCGCCTGGCTCGAACAGCACGGCCCGGCGGTCCTGGAGCGCGAGGTCGACGCCCTGACCCACGCCGTCTCGCGCTCGGTCGAGATGAAGGCCGAGATCGTCGCCGAGGACGAGAAGGAACAGGGCCGCCGCGCCCTGCTGAACCTCGGACACACCTTCGGCCACGCCCTGGAGGCCGAGACCGGCTTCGGCGACGCGCTCAAGCACGGCGAGGCGGTCGCCGCCGGCTGCGCCATGGCCTTCCGCTTCTCCGCCGCCCTGGGCCTGTGCCCGGTCGAGGACGCCGACCGGGTCGAACGGGCGCTGCGCGCCGTGCATCTGCCCACTCGGATCGCCGACCTGCCGGTGCGGGACATGAGCGTCGAGCGCCTGATCGCCCACATGGGCCAGGACAAGAAGGCCGAGGGCGGGCGCCTGACCTTCATCCTCGCCCGCGCCGTCGGCGACGCCTTCGTGGCCAAGGACGTCGACCCTGAGCCGCTGCGGCGTTTCCTGGTCTCTGAAGGCGCCCACGGAACTTCGTCCTAAGCTGCACGTTCCACGCGAGCCGGCGAACTTTGGGGGGTGACGCTGCGTGGAAGAACCCGTTCGACCAGATGTGACGACGCCGTCAGGCGAGGACGTCGACCAACTGCGCGTGGCGCTGGATGAGGAAATCCGTCGCACGGGCATCCTGATCCGCGTGGGCGAGGCCATCGGCTCCGGTCGTGACGTCGCCGCCGTGGTCCAGACCGTCGTCGACGGCGGGGTCGAACTGACCGGCGCCGACTATGGGGCGTTCTTCTACACGGTGGTCAACCCGGGCGGCGAAGGGCTGATGCTGTACAGCCTCTCCGGCGCGCCGAAGGCGGCGTTCGAACGTTTCCCGATGCCGCGCAACACCCAGATCTTCGCGCCGACCTTCCGTGGCGAGGGCGTCGTCCGTTCGGACGACATCACCCGCGACGCCCGCTACGGCCACAACGCCCCCTACCGCGGCATGCCCGAGGGCCACCTGCCGGTGCGCAGCTTCCTGTCGGTGCCCGTGAAGTCGCGGTCCGGCCAGACCCTGGGCGGCCTGCTGTTCGGCCATCCCGACGCCGGCCGCTTCGTCGAGGCGCATGAGCGCCTGCTGATCGGCCTGGCGGGCCAGGCCGCCGCCGCGCTGGAGGCGGTCAAGGCGCACGAGGCGGCCCTGGCCGCCGCCGAGGCCCGCCGGGCGACCGAGGCGACCCTCGGGGAAGACCTGTCGTTCGCTCTCGACGCCGGCCGGATGGGCTTCTGGAAGCTGGACGTCGAGACCCTGGCCTATGAGGCCTCCGACCTCTGCAAGGCCAACTACGGCCGCCGGCCTGACGAGGCCTTCGGCTATCAGGATCTGATCGCGGCGGTGCATCCGTCCGACCGGGACCGCATGCGCGCCGCCATCGAGACGGCGGTCCGCGACGGCTCGCCCTACGAGATCGAGTACCGCGTCGTCCATCCGTCCGGCGAGGAACGCTGGGTGCATTCGCGGGGACGAACGGACCAGCTTCAGGAGGACGGCGAGGCCCGACGCATGGCGGGGATCTCGCTCGACATCACCGAACGCCGACGCGCCGACGAGCGCCAGAAGTTGCTGCTCAACGAGTTGAACCACCGGGTGAAGAACACCCTGGCCGCCGTGCAGTCGATCGCCTTCCAGACCCTGCGCACGACCTCCTCGCCGCGCCGCTTCCGCGAAGCGTTCGAGGCGCGGCTGCTGGCGTTGTCCCAGACCCACAACCTGCTCACCCGCGAGAACTGGGAGAGCGCCGGCCTGCAGGACGTCCTGCTGGCCGAGCTCGAGGCCTTCGACGGCGGCGCGCGCATCCGCATGGACGGGCCCGACGTGCACCTGTCGCCGAAGGCGGCGGTGGCCTTCGGCATGGCCTTTCACGAGTTGGCCACCAATGCGGTCAAGTATGGCGCCCTGTCCTCGCCGTCGGGGAGGATCACCGTGGACTGGGGTGCGGACGACGACGACCTGTGGCTGAACTGGCGCGAGGAAGGCGGCCCGCCCGTCGAGACCCCGACGCGCCGCGGCTTCGGATCTCGGCTGCTGCAACGCGGTTTGTCGGCCGAATTGGGGGGCAGCGTGGAACTGGACTACGCCCCGCCGGGTTTGACATGCGCCATGCGCCTTCCCCTGGCGGCGCTGGATCGGGAGGGATGAACCGGTGGGTCAGAGCCTGACGGGCCTGAGGGTCTTGGTCGTGGAAGACGAGATGCTGGTCTCGATGCTGGTCGAGGACATGCTTGCGGACTTCGGTTGCGCGGTGGTGGGGCCGGCCCCCGACTTCGACCGCGCCCTGGACCTGGCCAACTCGGCCGACATCGACGCGGCCCTGCTGGACGTCAATGTCGCCGGCCAGGCCGTGTTTCCCGTCGCCGACGCCTTGAAGGCGCGGGGCGTGCCCTACGCCTTCGCCAGCGGCTACGGCCAGGCGGGCCTCTCCGAGGAACACCAGGACGCGCCGGTGCTGCAGAAACCGTTCCGCCAGGCCGACCTGGAGCGGACGCTGAGCGGCCTGTTCGACCGCGACGCGGCCTAGGGCCAGTCGACATTCGGGCTGTTTGGCCTGTTTTCCTCCGAGTGTTCCCGCGAAGGCGGGAACCCAAGCCGAGATTCAAGTCGGCCGTCGGCGGTGAAGCGGCATGGTCGGCTCGGCCCCCCGCTTTCGCGAGGGCGTTCGGGCAAACTTCCGCACGCTTCCACGAATGTCGATCGGCCCTAGCCCTCGCCGGGCGCCAGGGCCTTCAGCGACAGGGCGTGGACGGGGCCGGACAGCTCCTCCGACAACGCTGCATAGACCTTCCGCTGCCGCATCACCCGCGGGACGCCGGTGAACGCGGACGACTCGATCAGCACGTTGAAATGGCTCTCGCCGCCCTCGCGATGGCCGGCGTGGCCCTCGTGACGCGCGGAATCATCGACCACCTCGAGACGGGTCGGCGCGAAGGCCTGGGTCAGTTTGTCGTGGATCGTCTTGGATATGGTGGCCATTTTACAAAGGTCAATTCTTGAAAGCGCGGGGTGTGACCGCATACTTCGGGGCATGGCCGGCGCCTTTCAATACCGTCCGAAGTTCGTGGACATCCGGGTCCGCCCTCCCAAACCCGAGGAGGAGGCGGCGGCGGAGGACGTCACGCGCCTGAAACCGGGCGAGCGTCGCTGCGACCACGCCGACTGCATGTCGGTCGCCACCGCCCGCGCGCCGAAGTCGCGCGATCTGCCCGGCCAGTTCTACTGGTTCTGCCAGCAGCATGCGGCCGAGTACAACAAGAGCTGGAACTTCTTCGCCGGCATGACCGACGAGGCGATCGCCGCCGCCCAGGCCGCCCGGGCCACGGGCGAGCGCCCGACCTGGAGCTTCAAGGCCTCCAACCGCTCGCGCGAGTCGGCGGCCCGGAACAAAGGGCCGGAGGGCTGGAACGACCCCTTCAGCCTGTTCGGCTTCGCGACGACCGGGCAGTCGGGCGCCGCCGCCCCGCCGACCCGCGCCGACGGCCGCACCCTGGGCAAGCTGGAACGCAACGCCCTGGCCGACCTGGATCTGCCGGAGACGGCGGAGAAGGCCGAGATCCGCGTGCGCTACACCGAACTGGTCAAGAAGTGTCACCCCGACACCAACGGCGGCGACAGCGGCGCGGTCCACAAGCTGCAGCGCGTGCTGAAGGCCTGGAAGACGCTGAAGAAATCAGGTCTGGCGTAGGCGGGAGGGCTTTGCGTCCTTCGAGACGCGATCCTCAGGGATCGCTCCTCAGGGCGCTCCCGCTTACCCCTCCCCCACCGGCCAGCGCCGATCCAGCGCCTGGACGGCCAGCCACCACCCCAGCGCCCAGGCGGCGCCCAGGCACCAGCCGGCCAGGACGTCCGACGGCCAGTGGACGCCCAGATAGACCCGGCTCGCCCCGACCAGCAGCGCGACCCCGACCGCCCCGGCCATGACCACCGCCTTCACCCGGCGCCGCCGGACGAACCTTGCGGTCAGCGCCCCGAGGGTCAGGTAGACCACCGCCGACAGCATGGCGTGTCCGCTCGGGAAGCTGGCGTTGACCGCCTCGACCAGCCGCAGCGCCTCGTCGGGCCGGTCGCGGGCGAACAGCGCCTTGAGGCCCTGGCTCAGGGCCACGCCGCCGCCGGCGGCCAGCACCATCACCGCAGCCTCGCGCCAGCGGCGCACCGCGGCGAACAGGCCGGCCACGAACAGCACGACCATCGCCAGCACCGTCACCGAGCCCAGAGCGGTCACGTCCGTCGCCGCCGTCAGCAGCCAGGGCGGGCCGATCGGCCGCTCCGGATCGCCGGCCGCCCGCAGACTCATCAGCATCGCTCGGTCGAACGCATGAGCGTCGCCCTCGGCGACATCGTCGGCGATTTCCAGAAAGGCCAGCGTGGCCAGGGCGAGCCCCAACAGCGCCGCGATCAGTCCCACCTCGCGCCTGGCGAGCGCCAGCCAGCGGCCGCCCGCCGCCCACGCCGTCATTTTCATCCGATTTTCCGTTGAACGCATGTTTGCTGAACGTCGTTTAGGCGCTAATCGGTTTCCTCATCATGGCTGACTTTTCCGACACCTCCGCCCCCGTCGATCCGCTCCTGACGCTTGTCCCGGACAAGCAGGTGACCGTGCGCGAGGCGTTCGGCATCGACTCCGACATGAAGGTGCCGTTCTTCAGCGCCAAGGACAGCCACGTCCCCGACATCGACGAGTCGTATCGCTTCGACCCGCAGACCACGCTGGCCATCGTCGCCGGCCTGGCCTTCGACCGCCGGGTGATGATCCAGGGCTACCACGGCACCGGCAAGTCGACCCACATCGAGCAGGTCTGCGCCCGGCTGAACTGGCCGATGGTTCGCGTGAACCTCGACAGCCACGTCTCGCGGATCGACCTGGTCGGCAAGGACGCCATCGTCCTCAAGGACGGCAAGCAGATCACCGAGTTCCGCGAAGGCATCCTGCCCTGGTGCCTGCAGCGCCCGATGGCGCTGGTGTTCGACGAATACGACGCGGGCCGTCCGGACGTGATGTTCGTGATCCAGCGCGTGCTGGAGTCCGGCAGCAAGCTGACCCTGCTCGACCAGAACCGCGTGATCCGGGCCAACCCCTACTTCCGCCTGTTCTCGACCACCAACACGATCGGCCTGGGCGACACCACCGGCCTGTATCACGGCACCCAGCAGATCAATCAGGCGCAGATGGACCGCTGGTCCATCGTCACCACCCTGAACTACCTCGACCACGACGCCGAGGCCGAGATCGTTCTGGCCAAGAACCCGGCCTACGCGACCGCCGAAGGCCGCCGGACGCTGGCGGCGATGGTCCGGGTGGCCGACATGACCCGCAACGCCTTCATGAACGGCGACATCTCGACCGTCATGAGCCCGCGGACCGTGATCACCTGGGCCCAGAACGCCGAGATCTTCGGCGGCGACCTGGCCCTGGCCTTCCGCCTGACCTTCCTGAACAAGTGCGACGAACTCGAACGCCCGACCGTGGCCGAGTTCTACCAGCGCGCCTTCGGCGAAGACCTCCCGGAAAGCGCCGCCCGGGTGAAGGTGGCGTAGGGGGCGCTTGCCCGCCTCCAGCTTCTGATCCACGCTTCGGCGGGGTCGGGCCTTGGGGGAGTGATGCCGGTCAGATTGGTGATCGCCGCGACGGTGTTCCTGGCTTCGGCCGGGCCATCGCTTGCCTGCACCCCTGCTGGGCCGCCGAAACTGTCCCGCGCCCAGGAACTTGAGCTTGCCCGGTCGGCGGCCGATGCCAGCGCCTCCCCGCGCCTCGCCGCCGCGGTGCGCGACGCCGCCGACATCTCCGTAGCGGAGGTCCAGGGATACGATCCCGCGCCCGATACGGACGTGCCCGAAGCCTATCGGGACTCGCTCGGATGGTATCGTGAGAGCAGTTTCGGCCTGGAGCCGGTTCGCTATCGACTGAAGGTGCAACGGCCCCTCAAGGGCGCGCCGCCTGCAGAGTTCGTGTTCCGCTTCCGCCAAGCCTGGTTTCCCGGAGACGGCGACCGCATCTGGACGGTGGCGCCCAATGACGACTTCGAGGATTTCGCCCAGCCACGGAATGAGCAGGCCTTCTGGCATGAGGCGCGCCTGACCTATGGTCGGATTTCAGGCGGTCCGGGCGACTGCAGCAACCAGATCGCTCTCGACCCAGCCGCGACCTACATCGTCTTTCGCGACAAGGCCGGCCTCGTCACAGCGGCCGATCCGCTCTCCGTGGACGATCCTTTGCCGGGCCTCATCGCCACGCTCGTGGCGGATCCGGCGCTGTCCTATCCATGGCGTCCGACCGTCACCGAGTATCTGCGCCTGGCGGGCGTCGTCGTCCGGGTGCAGATGAGCGACTGCCGGAAAGAGCGAGCCAAGGTTCTCGAAACGCTACGTGAGCGCTCGACGGACGACGCCGCAACGGATCCGGCGCCGGGCGAGGATCTCGGTCTGTACGACCTTCAACCGCAACTTCTGATCGCCGGCTGCCGTAGGGGCGACGAATATCTCGCCACGGGCTGGCCCTGGCAGACCCGCCTCCATCCCATCATCGACGGCGTCGTTCATTTCGAGGATCGCTGGACGCAGCTGCGCTTCTCCGGTGAAAAGGCCATGCCGTTGGCCAAGGTGCGCGAGACCCTGTCCGCGACGCGATAGAACGGCCCTACTGCGCCGCCGTCGGCGTCACTCGCGCGGCCTGCCAGGCTCCTTCGTCGTCGGGACGCCGCTCGGGCACGGTCCCGACGACTTCGGCGACCGTCACGCCGCGATCACGCAAAACTTCGGCCACCGCCTCGCCGCGCTTCTGCGCCATCGCGCGGTCGGCAGGGCGCGGCCCACGCAGGCCGGGCGCCGCCAGACCTTCGACCGAGACCGTCTCCACGCCCCAGCGCTGCAGCGCCCAGGCTATCAGGTCGAGCGTCGCCCGCTGCTCATCGCCGATCGCCGCGCCGCCCGACCCGAACGTCACCGGCGGCAGGGCTTGCGGCGGCGGCAGGATGCGCACCGCCGTCTCCGGCGTGAACCGCTGGGCCGCAGCCTCGACGGCGCGATAGTCGGCCAGGCCCGCCGGGGCGGGCAGGACGTAGTTCACCGCCAGGGCGTCGTCGCGCGTCTCGACGGCCACGACCTGGCCGGACGGCGCAAGCATGGCCCGCAGGCGCTGCTCGGCGCTGAGCGGCGTCGGCTGGGTCCCGGCGGCGGGACGCGCGGCGGCGACGGCCGGCGCCGCGGCGGAGGGCGCGGCGGTCACCACCTGCTCGATGGTCACCTGGGCGTCCGGATCCAGCTGTCGCCGGACGAGGTCGGCGGCGCCGGGGACGTAGCGGCGCGTCACGACCACGCACTCAACGGCGGACACGCCGCCGCGTCCCGTCTGGACCACCAGCCCGCTGATATGCGGCGACTGGCCGGCGAAGGCCTGTTCGATGGCCGTGCGGGCGCGGACCGTCTCGCGGGTCTCGGTGACGATGCTCCGGAGCGACAGGGCCAGCGGCACGCAGAGCAACACCATCGCCCCGATCAGGGCCGGCGTCTCCCAGGCCGCGCCGGTGCGGGCCACCGGCCTGTAGCCGTAGCGCCGCGCCACGGCGAAAACCGCGCCCAGGATGGCCACGACGTTGGTCATGAACAGCAGCAGCGCCCCGCCGGCGATCGCGGGCGACAGGGTCGCGATCCCGAAGCCGACCACCGCCAGCGGCGGCATCAGGGCCGTGGCGATGGCGACCCCGGCGATGGCCCCGCCCTTGCGGTTGATGGTCAGGTAGGCGCCGACGAAGCCCGACAGCAGCGCCACGATCAGGTCCAGCAGGGTCGGCTGGGTGCGGGCCAGGATCTCCGGCGTGACGTTCTTCAGCGGCGAGATCAGCACGATGCAGACCGAGGCCAACACCGAAAGGGCCGCCCCGATCGCCAGGGTGACCGCCGCGCGCTTGAACGCCCGGGGCTCCAGCTGAGCCATGGCCAGGCCCATGGCCAGGATCGGCCCCATCAGCGGCGAGATCAGCATCGCCCCGATGATCACCGCCACTGACGACTGCAGCAGGCCGAGCGCCGCGATGCCGCAGGCGCTGAACAGCATGAAGCCGTAGGCGTTGGTCAGCCGACCGCCGTCGTGGATCTCGTCGGCGACCTGCCGGCGATCGTCGTCGTCGAACAGCCGCGCCGGGGAGGCCAGCGCCAAGCGGACCTGCCGCCGCGCCCTCACCAGCATCGCCTCGAACCAGGAGCGGGAAGACGCCTGCGCCATGGGGACCTCGCAAACCGCTACGATCGGTCCATGTGTGGAGCCTGAGCGGCCGGCGGGCAAGGCGGCCCCTTCCCGCGCCCCGCGCGCGGCGGTACGCCTTGGGCATGTGCAACAACTACGCCCTCCACGTTACGGTCACGGACCTGCACGACGCCTTCCAGGACCATATCGACCACTGGAACGGATTCTACGGCGGCGTTCCCAACCTGGCGCCCAACGACGACATCCGGCCGACCGACCTGGCGCCCGTGATCGCGGCGGTCGACGGCGGATTCGCGCTGCAGAGGCTGAAATGGGGTCTGGTCGCGCAACAGCCGAAACGGCCGCCGGTGATCAACTTCCGCTCCGAGGGGCGCGGTTTTCCGAACGGCCGCTGTCTGATCCCGGCTTCGTCCTTCTTCGAGTTCACCGGCGACAGGACGCCCAAGACCCGTTGGCGCTTCACCCGGACCGACGGCGACTGGTTCTGTTTCGCGGGCTTCATGGCCGGGGCGGAGGACGACCGGCGCTTCACCCTGCTGACGACGTCGCCGGGGCCGGACATCGCCCCGATCCACGATCGCCAGCCGGTAGTCGTCGAACGCGGGGCCTGGGCCGACTGGCTGAGCGGCGCCGCAGCCGAGCCGGTGCTCGTCTCGTCGCCGGCCGGGACCTGGCGGGTCGCCGAGGCGCCGCGCGAGGTGGCGAAGACGCCCGCGCCCGGGCAGGGATCGTTGTTCTGAGGTCAACGCCGCTTTGCGGTTGAGCCTCCCCGCCTGATCGGCTCTAAATCGAGCGGGGCGTATGGGGGCGTTGTGGAATGACGAGATTGTGGATTCACGCCACGGACGATGGCGTGAGCGATCCGCTGCCGACGGAACAGATCGCGGCGCTCTACGCCGCGGGGCGGCTGAACCGGAACGACGAAATCAGGCCCACGGATGTCTGGAACTGGGCGCCGCTCTGGACCTGGCTGCCCGAAATCGCGGATTCCGAACCTAACGGATCACGGCCTGCAGGGTCATGGACCGACGAGCGCCCTCACCCGTGGCGGCGAGCCCTGGCGCGGGCGTTCGACATATTCATCATCGGCGGCGTCAGCTGGATCATCATGGAGATGATGCTCTACTTGACCGTTCCCCAGGCGGAAGAAAGCTATCTGGCGCTGCTCGAGGGGCCCTACGGCTTCGCTGTGAAGCCCATGCTTCTGATGGCGCTGACCATTCCGATCACGTCCCTGATTGTCGGGACGACGGGCTTTTCACTCGGCAAGTGGCTGTTCGGAATCAAGGTCGTGACGCCTCAGGGCCGCCCCATCGGCGTGGGCGCCGCCTTCAAGCGTGAAGGACAGGCCTGGGCGGCGGGCCTGGCTTTTCTCATGCCCTTCGTCTTCCTGATCACTCTTGTGATCGGCTACCGGACGCTCATGAAGCAGGGACACTCCGACTGGGATCCGCCGAGCGAGCGCGTCCTGCTGCACCGCCCGCTGAACGGTGCGCAGGTCATTCTGATGATGTTGGCCGCCCTGCTGTTCCTCGGCATGGCGTTGGTGATGGCGCTTCCCGAGAGCTGAAGCGCCGCCGCCGGCGCTACACCGCCAGCGGCAACGTCTCCAGGCCGCGGAAGAACGGCAGGGTCCGCCAGTTGGCCGGCGCGTTCGGGTCGGCCAGGCGCAGGGTCGGGAAGCGGTCGAACAGCCGTGTGAAGGCGACCTGGGCCTCCAGCCTGGCCAGCGGCGCGCCGATGCAGATATGGGCCCCGCCGCCGAACGAGACGTGCGGCTTGCGCTTGCGGCTGATGTCGAACGTATCCGGCGCCTCGAACACCTCGGGATCGCGGTTGGCGGCGCGCAGGAAGGCGGTCATGGACTGGTGAGGCTTCACCGGGCAGCCGCTGAGCTCGAGGTCCTGCGAGGCGATGCGGCCGGTGATGTCCACGGGGCCTTCGTAGCGCAGCACCTCCTCGACGGCGGACGCGGCCAGCTTGGGATCGGCCCTCAGCTTGGCCAGTTCGCCCGGATTCAGCAGGAACTGCCGCACGCCGTTGCCGATCAGGTCGGTGGTGGTCAGGTTGCCGCCGACCAGCAGAGCCTGAAGGTTGATGCGCAGTTCGTCGTCGCTGAGCGGCGTCCCCTCGGCCTGGAGCTGGACCATGTCGCTGATCAGGTCGTCCCGCCGGGTGACGCGGCGGTCCTCGATGGCGGCGGTGAAATAGGCATGCAGCTTCTCGCCCGCCGCCTCCATCCGCGCCGTCTCGGCGGCGTTGCGGAACGGGTTGAGGCCGAGGATCACCCCCTCGGACCATTCGCGGAACTCGTCCAGCCGGTCGTGCTCGACGCCGAGGATCGAGGCGATGGCGTCGACCGGCACCGGCACGCAGAACTCGGCCATAAGGTCGAAGGTCGGACGGCCTTCGAGACGGTCCATGTACGCGTCGACGATCCGCTCGACTTCGGGCCGGAAGCGGGCGACGCGGGCGTAGAAGGCCTTGGCCAGCGGGGTGCGGACGCGGGCGTGGTCCGGATCGTCCAGGTGCAGGATGCTGGTGGTGCTGGTCCGCGGCAGGTTCGGGTCGTAGTTCAGCAGCGCCCGGTCGAACGCCGCCCCCGCCTCCGCGTTCAGCGGGTCGCGCCACATCGACAGGTCCGTGACCACGCCGCGGACGTCCTCGTAGCGGCTGAGCAGGAAACTGCCGAAGGTCTGGTCGCGATGGACCGGGCAGCGTTCACGCAGATCCTTCAGGACCGAACCGGGATCGTCCCGATAGGCCGGATCCATGGCGGTCAATTGCAGGATCGTCGGCAGCGGAGCTTCCGTCATCAGTTCCTCCCATGTCGCGCCAGCCTCTGACGGGCCTGATCGGGAAGAGTGTCTCGCGGAGCGTTGCAATTGCCAACGGTCAAAATGACGCCAGCGTCAGGATTTCGCAGAAACAAGTCCGCCGACGGCGCACCGGCGGTTCGGCGGCCGAACTCCCCAAACCCCGTTATCCAAGGGTCGAATCGTCTTGCCCCCTCCCCCTCCGGGGCCTAGAAGCCGCCCAACATTCCCAGCGCGAAGACTACTCCGATGAAGCTGCTCGCAGGCAACTCCAACCGCACGCTCGCGACCGCGATCGCGGAGTACCTCGACGTCCCGCTGACCAAGGCCCAGGTGCGGCGCTTCGCCGACAACGAAGTCTTCGTCACCATCGACGAGAACGTGCGCGGCGAAGACGTCTTCGTCATCCAGTCGACCAGCTACCCGGCCAACGACAACCTGATGGAGCTGCTGATCTGCATCGACGCGCTGAAGCGCGCGTCGGGCCGGCGGATCACCGCGGTCGTCCCCTACTTCGGCTACGCCCGCCAGGACCGGAAGACCGGCGGCCGCACCCCGATCTCGGCCAAGCTGGTGGCCAACCTGATCACCCGCGCCGGCGCCGACCGGGTCCTGACCATGGACCTGCACGCCGGCCAGATTCAGGGCTTCTTCGACATCCCGACCGACAACCTGCTGCCGGTGCCGCTGCTGGCCGCCGACATCAAGTCGAAGTACGGCGCAGCCGACGATCTGATGATCGTGTCGCCCGACGTCGGCGGCGTGGTCCGCGCCCGGGCTCTGGCCAAGCGCATCGACGACGCCGACCTGGCCATCGTCGACAAGCGCCGCTCCGCCCCGGGCGAGAGCGAGGTGATGAACATCATCGGCGACGTCTCCGGCCGCCGCTGCATCCTGTTCGACGACATCGTCGATTCGGCCGGCACCCTGTGCAACGCCGCCAAGGCCCTGGTCGACCACGGCGCGACCGAGGTCAGCGCCTACGTCACCCACGGGGTGCTGTCGGGCGCCGCCGCCGACCGGGTGGCCAACTCGGTGCTCAAGGAACTGGTCGTCACCGACTCGATCGAGTCCTCGGACGTGGTGAAGACCTGCAAGAAGATCCGCCGGGTCAGCTGCGCGCCGCTGATCGGCGAGGCGATCCGGCGCATCGCCAATGAAGAGTCCGTTTCAAAGCTTTTTGATTGATAAGGTTCTGGAAACCATAAGCCGCGCAATGGATGGTCATTACGCGGCGTCACATTCTCGCCGCTCAGGCAGGTTCTATTGACTTCACCGGGCGCTGGTGGGGGAGTGTGCTCATGAAATCGTATTGGAACGTTCGACGTCTCGCGACCGTCGCGGCCGCCGCCGCGCTGCTCGGGCTGGCCGCCTGTAAGACGACCGAAGCGCCGCCGCCGCCTCCCCCGCCGCCTCCCCCGCCGCCGCCGATCACGCTGGCGCCGAAGGTGATCGAGGAAGCGAGCGCCTGGCGGGCCTACATGACCCGCGCCGGCGCCATCTCCGCCGATTTCAAGGACGGCGACCAGATCGCCAGCTCGCTGAAGCTGGCCGCCGCCTATGAGCCCGTCCAGTACCAGCGCGGCGCGGTCGCCTACGCCGCCATCCTGGCGCTGCAGGACCCGACCTTCGTCCAGGGCGTCCGCACCTACGCCGCCGATCCGGCTCAGCGCATCGCCCTGCGCGACCAGATCATCGCCACCCCGAACACCGTCGTGAACCTGCCGGGCGCCCAGACCGCCGCGGGCCTGATCGTCTCGGGCCTCGGCGCCGAGGCGTCCAAGCTGCTGGTCAACGGCCGGCTGGTGAAACAGGCCGCCTACGACGTCCAGCGTCAGGCCTGGTCCAAGAAGGAAGTCGCCAACCGCAACGGCCGCCTGCTCGAGGCCCGCAGCCTCAGCGCGGCGCCGATGCTGGGCGACGCCAACGACATCCTGATGCTGCAGCAGGCCAGCACCGGCGCCGCGCCGATGACCGTCATCGCCAGCGACGCTCCGCCGCCCTGGTCGCCGCTGGTCATCCGCGGCCTGGCCGTGGCCGCTCTGGCCGCCCTGGGCGAGGCCGGCGACGCCAACCTGACCAGCATCGACGCCCTCAGCGCCGAGCAGAGCAGCGGCTACTGCCTGAAGATGGCCAAGCTGAACCTCTACCAGTGCCTGGCCGTGTCCAAGCCGCACTACGAGGACGTCTTCTGCCTGGGCCAGCACATCATGATCGACACCGGTCAGTGCATGATCAAGGGCTCGGGCGCCGTCGCCCCGCCCGAGCCGCCCCGGCCGGTGATCACCCCGGTCTCGACGACCGCCTCGGCGGCCAAGAAGAAGCCGGCGACCCGCCGCTGAACCCGTTTTCGGCCGGTCCTCCGGGGCCGGCCGATCTCCAAGCGCAAGCCTTTGACTCGACTCACGTTGCGTCCCGGCTTCAAAGCGTGTATCGAGCGCAACCCTGAATTCACCGACCGTCGCCGCGCGGAGCCTTCTGCCGCGGCGACTTCGTTTTGAGAACCTAGACCATGGCCGAGATCGTCCTCAACGTCGAAGTCCGCGACCGCACCGGCACCGGCGGCGCCCGTGAAGCCCGTCGCGCCGGCAAGGTGCCGGGCGTCCTGTACGGCGGCTCCAAGGAGCCGGTGGCCATCGCCGTGAAGAGCAACGAGTTCCGCAAGTCGCTCTACACCGGCAAGCTGCTCGGCCACCTGGTGACCCTGAAGTACGGCGAAGAGACCCAACCGGTCATCGCCAAGGACATCCAGTTCCACCCGGTCACCGACGAGCCGATGCACTTCGACCTGTACCGGGTCGACGAGTCGGGCGTCGTGAAAATCTCCGTGCCCGTGCACTTCAAGAACCACGAAGCCTCGCCGGGCCTGAAGTCGGGCGGTTCGCTGGAAGTCGTGCGTCACGACATCGAAGTGAACGCCCCGGCCAACGCGATCCCGGAAGAGATCGTCGTCGACCTGGCCGGCAAGGAAATGGGCGACACCATCCGCATCGGCGACATCACCCTGCCCAAGGGCGTCACCCCGGCCATCGCGGACCGCGACTTCGTGATCGCGACCCTGAAGGTCTCGTCGGCCGCCCTGTCGGAAGCCGCCGAAGAAGCCGCCGCGGAAGGCGAAGAAGGCTAAACAGCCTTCGCATCGCTGCGAATTTCACGGGCGGGCTTCGGCTCGCCCGTTTTCGTTTGAGTCCCTGATACGGAGCGGCTCGTGACGCTGATCCTCGCCGGCCTGGGCAACCCCGGGCCCAAGTACGAGAAGAACCGCCACAACGTCGGCTTCATGGCGATGGACGCCATCGCCCGGAAGTACGCGACCGCGCCCTGGCGCGCCCGCTTCCAGGGCCTGGCCTGCGAGGGTCAGATCGAGACGCCGGGCGGCGCGGTGAAGCTGCTGATGCTGAAACCGCAGACCTTCTACAACGAGACCGGACGGGCGGTCGGCGAGGCGGTGCGTTTCTTCAAGCTGAAGCCGGCCGACGTCATCGTCTTCCACGACGAGATCGACCTGGCGCCGGGCCGCTTCCGCATGAAGACCGGCGGCGGCGCGGCGGGCAACAACGGCATCCGCTCGGTGACCGGCCAGGTCGGCGCCGACTTCCGCCGCGGCCGGATCGGCGTCGGCCATCCGGGCGACAAGGACATGGTCATGCACTACGTCCTGGGCGACCTGCACAAGGCCGAGCACGTCTGGCTGGACCCGATGCTGGACGCCCTCGCTGACGCCCTGCCCTTCGCCGCGGCGGGCGACGACGAGCGCTTCCAGGCCGAGGTCATGCGCCTGGCCCCGGCCCCCAAGGCCGACCCCCGAAAGCAGGCCCGGGACGTCGATTGACGCCCCGCGCGCCGGCTGCAAAGTGACGCATCCTGGGGAGTAGGCCTTGTGATCTTCGGTATCGGTCTGTCGCTGATCTTCGCGGTGCTGATGTGCGTGCACGCCGTGCGCACCGGGCGCGAGATGTACTGGCTGTTCATCATCCTGGCGCTGCAGCCGCTGGGCGGGATCGTCTACTTCGTCATCGCCGTCCTGCCCGACCTGATGGGCGGCTCCACCGCCCGCCGCCTGGGACAGGCCGCCCAGCACGCCCTGGACCCCGAGCGCGAGCACCGCGAGGCCAAGGCCGCCTCCGACGACAGCCCCACGGCCGGCAACCTCATGCGCCACGCCGCCGCCGCGATGGGACTGGCCCGGTTCGACGAGGCCGAGCGGCTCTACCAGCAGGCGGCGCGGGGCATCCATGAGGACGACCCCGCTCTGCTGCTCGGCCGCGCCCGGGCGCTGATCGAGCTCGACCGCCCTGGCGAGGCCCTGACGCTGCTGGAGCGTCTGGGGGAGCAGGGCGACGAGGGCCGGACGCCGCAGGCCGCCCTGGCCATGGGTCGCGCCTATCACGCCGTCGGCCGCACGGCCGAGGCCGACACCGCCTACCAGTGGGCCGCCGGCCGCCTGCCGGGACTGGAAGGCCTGGCCCGTTACGCCGCCTTCCTCGCGGAGGTCGGGCGTCGTGACGAGGCGACCGAAGCCCTGGCCGAAATCGACAGGCGCGCCGCCAAGGCCCCCGCTCATTTCCGCAAGGAAGCCCGGCAATGGCGGGAGTTCGCCGCGGCCGCGATCGGCTGACGCTCCGCAGGCGTTGAGATCGCGGGGCAAAGGCGGCATAAGACGCGCCAACATTCGCCGGCCCTGCCGGCCCAACGCTTCCCGGAACACCGATGGCCCTGAAAGTCGCGATCGTCGGCCTGCCCAACGTGGGCAAGTCGACCCTGTTCAACGCCCTGACCCAGACGGCTTCGGCCCAGGCGGCCAACTATCCGTTCTGCACCATCGAGCCGAACACCGGCGACGTGGCCGTGCCGGAGCCGCGCCTGGATACGCTGGCCAAGATCGCCGGATCGAAGGAGATCATTCCCTCGCGGATCAACTTCGTCGACATCGCCGGCCTGGTCCGCGGCGCGTCGAAGGGCGAGGGCCTGGGCAACCAGTTCCTGGCCAACATCCGCGACTGTGACGCCGTGGCCTTCGTGGCCCGCTGCTTCGAGGACGGCGACATCACCCACGTCGAGGGCCGGATCGACCCGATCGCCGACCTGGAGATCATCGAGACCGAGCTGATGCTGGCCGACCTCGAGAGCCTCGAGAAGCGCAAGCCGAACGTCGAGAAGAAGGCCAAGTCCGGCGGCGACAAGGAGGCCGCCAACACCCTGCGCCTGATCAACGTCGCGCTGGAGCAGTTGAACAACGGCCGCCCCGCCCGCGCCGCCGATATCTCGAAGGAAGACGAGAAGGCCTGGCACATGCTGCAGCTGCTGACCTCGCTGCCGGCGCTGTACGTCTGCAACGTCGACGAGGCTTCGGCCGAGAGCGGCAACCAGTACTCCGCGCTCGTCGCGGAGCGCGCCAAGCGCGACAACGCCAAGAGCGTGGTCATCTCGGCCCAGATCGAGAGCGAGATCGCCCTGCTGGACCCGACCGAGCGCGCCGAGTTCCTGGAAACCCTGGGCCTCAGCGAGCCCGGCCTGAACCGCCTGATCCGCGAGGCCTACGCCTTGCTCGGCCTGCAGAGCTATTTCACGGTCGGTCCGAAGGAAGCCCGCGCCTGGACGATCCCGGTCGGCACGACCGCGCCCCAGGCCGCCGGCGTGATCCACAACGACTTCGAGAAGGGCTTCATCCGCGCCGAGACCATCGCCTACGCCGACTTCGTCGCCCTGGGCGGCGAAGCGGGCGCCAAGGAAGCCGGCAAGATGCGCTCGGAAGGCAAGGAGTACGTCGTCAAGGACGGCGACGTGATGCACTTCCGCTTCAACGTCTGAGGTCGCGCAGATGGATGCTCCCCTCTGGGGGAGCTGTCGGCGAAGCCGACTGAGGGGGCCCTGCGAAGGCGGCGGCCCCTTTGTCATGTCCAGCAGACCCCCTCCCCCTCCGCCTCGCTTTCGGCGCGCCACTTCCCCCGAAGGGGAGGATCTGGGGCTCGCGACCCGTCTTTCGTCGCGCTAGGCTGGGTCCATGTCCTCCCGCTCCGACCTCGCCCGCCTGATCGACGACGCCCGCCGGGTGGTGGTGTTCACCGGCGCCGGCATCTCGACCGAGTCGGGCATCCCGGACTTCCGCAGCCCCGGCGGCGTGTGGTCGAAGATGAAGCCGATCTACTTCCAGGAGTTCGTCGGCGACGAGGACAAGCGCCGGGAGGCCTGGACACGGGTGTTCAACGGGACGGCCGGCTGGACCGGCCGCGCGCCCAACGCCGGCCACGACGCCGTGGCGCGGCTGGTGGCGACCGGCAAGGTCGCCAGCGTCATCACCCAGAACGTCGACAACCTGCACCAGGACAGCGGCGTCCCCGACGACCGGGTGATCGAGCTGCACGGCAACGCCAGCTATGCGACCTGCCTCAGCTGCGGGCTGCGCCACGAGTTCAAGGACCTGCGGCCGATCTTCGTCGAACGGGACGAGATCCCGACCTGCCGGAGCTGCGGGAACCTGGTCAAGAGCGCCACCATCTCCTTCGGCCAGCAGATGCCGGACGGGCCGATGGAGCGGGCCGAGGAGGAGACCCTGGCCTGCGACCTGTTTCTGGTGCTGGGCTCGTCGCTGGTGGTCTATCCGGCCGCCGGCTTCCCCATCCTGGCCAAGCGCAACGGGGCGAAGCTGGCCATCGTCAACCGCGAGGCGACCGACCTCGATCCCTACGCGGACCTGGTCCTGCATGACGAGATCGGACCGGTGATGAGCGAGATCGTGCCGCCCCTTGCCGTGGGGTGAGGCTTCCGTCAGGTGAATCTGGACCGGCCGCGCAGGCGCGGGCTATGGCCGCCTTGCTGCCAGCTTAGGGGACAGACCAATGGCCGAGACCATCACCCTGAAGTCCGCCATCGACGGCTTCGAATTCACTGCGCTGCACGCTCCGGCCGAGAGGCCGCGCAAGGGCGGCGTCATCATCATCCAGGAGATCTTCGGCCTGGATCAATACGTCCAGGCGGACGTCGCCCGCTGGGCGGCCAAGGGCTTCGAAGCGGTCGCGCCGTCGATGTTCGACCGGCAGGAGAAGGGTTTCACCGCCGACCACGACCCCAAGGGACTCGAGACCGGCGTCGCCCATATGACCGCCAACGGCCTGGACAACCCGATCAGCGATGTGCAGGCGGCGATCGACTTCCTGATCCCGCGCGGTCCGGTGTTCATCGTCGGCTACTGCTACGGCGGCGTGATCGCCTGGCACGCCGCCGGCCGTAACCGCGGCCTGTCGGCGGCATCGTCCTACTACGGCGGCCGGGTGGCCCAGAGCCTGGCGCTCGCCCCCAAGATCCCGGTCATCTGCCATTTCGGCCGCAAGGACGCCCACATTCCCGCCGACGAGACCGAGGCGGCGATCAACGCGGCCTATCCGGACCTGCCGGTCTACGTCTACGAGGCGTCCGGACACGGCTTCAACAACGACGGGCGGCCCGATTCCGACCTCGCCGACGCCGAGCTGGCGCGGCGGCGGACGGTCGAGCTGTTCGAGGCGAACGGAGCGAACTAGCCATGAGCGAACGGATCACCCTGACGACGAAGACGGGTGAACGGCTGGCGGCGCACCACGCGCCGGCGCTGGAGGCCCGACGCGGCGGCCTGGTGATCCTGCACGCCATCTGGGGCGTCACGCCGCACATCCGCGAGCTGTCCGACGGCCTGGCGGCCGAGGGCTGGGAGGTCATCGCTCCCAGCCTCCTGGACGGCGAGGCCCCCTTCCCCGACCACAACGTCAAGTTCGAGATCCTGCCGGACCGCATGGCCCTCGGCGAGGCGTCGGGCTGGGGCGAGCTGTACGTGGGGAAGATCCAGGCGGCCGTCGACGCCCTGCAGGGGCCGGTGTTCGTCATGGGCTTCTGCTTCGGCGGATCGAGCACCTGGGTCGCCTCCGCGCTGTGCGACGGGATCCAGGCGGCGGCCTGCTTCTATGGCGGAAACATCATCGACCACGTCGACCTGACGCCGAAGGTTCCGACCTTGCTGCATTTCGGCAAGACCGACGAGACCATCCCGCCGGCCACAGTCGAGGCGATCGCCGCGGCGCATCCCGACCTGCCCCTGTACCTCTACGAGGCCGGCCACGCCTTCGTCGCGCCGGGGGGCGCGCACCACGAGGACAGCGCCAAGCTGGCCATGCTGCGCACGCTGAAGCACTTCCAGCGCAGCAGCGGGGCCAAGGGCGAGGTCTGAGCCTCCTACTTCGGCGGAACCGCGCCGGCTGCGGGCCAGTCGGTCCCGCCGACGCGCTTGAGGCTCATCTCCAGCACCTTGCGGGGCGGCTGGCCTTCCATCAGGAATTCACCGGTCTCGACCCAGGTCGCGTCCTTGACCACGGCGGTGTAGCGGACGACGCCCGGGCCGGCCTTGATCTCCCACGAGAAGCCGTCCGGCCGAAGCGTCAACGGGAAGTCGCCTTTGCTCCCGCCGGCGTAGCTCCGCATCGAATAGGTCTTGGTCGGCGGGTCATAGGAGATGACGGCGAAGGCGTTGAAGCTGACCTTGCCGTCCGCATCGTAGCCGCGCCCCTCGATCACCTTCACCGAGCCGTCGAGGAAGCCGCCCACCCGTTCGGTCTGAGTCAGGTCGTGGCGCTTGCCGGTTCGGTCCATGGTCCAGACCGGACCGCGCCAGGCGCCGTCGAGGATCGCCAGGGGCTTCATCGCTTCCGTCTGGGCGGCGACCAATCCCCCGGGGTCGGTCTGTGCCATGGCCGGCGCGGCCACGGAAAGCATGATGATGGTGGAAAGCAGGATCCGGCTCATGGCGTCCCTCTCGGTTGAGCGCCGGCATGGTTGCGCCCGGCCGACTTGAGTCGCAAGGCCGCGTGCGGGCGGCTACCCCAGCACCCGCCCCGCCACGGCGTCCAGCTTGCGGATCATGTCCGGGTCGCGATGCAGCGGGCTGGTGATGATCGCCCCGTCCAGGCAGCGGTCGATCGGCGAGCTCGGTCGTTCCGGCGGCAGGGCCAGGGCCAGCGCGCGGACGAGAGCCTTCGCCTTGACGGTGTTGGCGTGCATGACCTCGAGCACGTGGGTGACCTCGACGGCCGCCTCGTCCGCGCGCCAGCAGTCATAGTCGGTGACCATGCAGATGGAGGCGTAGGGCAGCTCCGCCTCGCGGGCCAGCTTGGCCTCGGGCATGTTGGTCATCCCGATCACGGCGCAGCCCCAGGACCGGTAGAGTTCGCTCTCGGCGCGGGTGGAGAACTGCGGACCCTCCATGGCCAGATAGGTCCCGCCCTCCACCACCGGCGCGCCGGCCTCGCGGGCGGCCTGGGCGGCGAGGCCCGCCAGGCGCGGGCAGACCGGGTCGGCCATCGAGACGTGGGCGGCCAAGCCGGGGCCGAAGAAGCTCTTCTCGCGGGCGAATGTGCGGTCGATGTACTGGTCCACCGCCACGAAGGTCCCCGGCGGCAGGTCCTCGCGCAGGGAGCCGACGGCCGACAGCGAGAGGACGTCCGTGCAGCCCGCGCGTTTCAGGGCGTCGATGTTGGCGCGGCTGTCGATGTCGCTGGGCGGCAGGCGATGGCCGACGTCGTGCCGCGGCAGGAAGACCAGGCGCGTCTCGCCGATCCGGCCGGTGATCAGGTCGCCGGAGGGTTCGCCGAACGAACTGTGCGGCCGCACGACGCCCCGGTCCTCCAAGCCGTCGATGTCGTAGAGGCCCGAGCCCCCGATCACCCCCAGCGTCCAGCCCGTCATGCCGTTCCTCCGCGTCCGGCGCCCTTATCGCCGCCGGCGACGAGCTTGGCTAGGATGGCGGCCATGCGCGCGTTCCCGATCCTGCTGCCTCTGATTCTCGCGAGCGGCTGGGCCGGAACGGCGGACGCGGCCGAGGCCGGTCGCTGCTGGTTCGAGAACGGCGCCGTCGTGATCCCGGCGCGGATCGGGGACGTGGCCGGCGACTGGATCCTGGACCCCGCCTCGCCCCGCACCCTGCTGCACGAGACCAAGGCGCAGATGGAGGGACTGCCGGGCGCCTATGTCGCCTCGGCCTCGCTGGCCGGCCGCCGGATCGAGCGCCTCGAGGTGACCGTCGCCGACCTCGACGCCCGCGCGCCGGGCTTCACCACGCCGATCGCCGGGATCATCGGAGCCGACGTGCTGTCGCGCTTCGTGGTCGACCTCGACTTCTCGCCCTGCCGGGTTCGGCTGCTCAGCGGCCGCCCGGCGGCTTCGAAGGGAAACCGCGTGAAGCTGATCCAGGTCGACGGCGTGCCGGCGCTGGAGGCCGGAGTCGCCGACGGCCGGCGGGCCGGGCTCGGCCTGTTCGCCGTCGACTGGGGCTCGAAGGCCGCCGTACGCCTCTCACAGGCCCGCCTGAGCCCCTCGACGGCCGATCCGGCCCCGACCCCGCACAACGACGCCCCTGCCCGCCTGCGGGCGCTCTCGCTCGCCGGAGCGCTGTACGAAGAGCAGACCGCCGCCGTCGCCCCCGCCCCTGCGCCTTCGCTGGCCGGGACGCTGGGCACGGACTTCTGGTCCCGCTGGCGGCTTCGGCTCGACATCCGAGGCGGCGCCCTGACCCTCGCGCCCAAATGAAAAGGCCCGGGATCGCTCCCGGGCCTCTCCGCATCTCAGCTCGCGAAAGCCTTAGTGGCTCTCGTTGCGCCACACCTGCCGGTAGCTCGCGTAGAGCAGGCCGGAGAAGAGGAGCAGGAAGATGATGACCGCCAGGCCCATCTGCTTGCGATCCTCCATCTTGGGCTCGGAAGCCCACATGATGAAGGCCGCGACGTCCTCGGCCTGCTGCTTGACGGTCGACTTGACGCCGTCGTCGTAGCTGACCAGGCCGTCCTTCAGCGGCGGCGCCATGGCGATGAAGCCGCCGGCCGGGACGTGCTTCTTGTCGCCCTTCCAGGCTTCGGTCACGTCGCCCGCGAAGTGGACGTTGTAGTGCTGGCCGGTCGGCACATGCAGCTGCGCCGGCGGGGTCGGGTAACCCTGCAGCAGCGAGGCGATGTATTCCGGGCCGCCCGAGCGGGCCTTGCCCATCACCGACAGGTCGGGCGGCAGGGCGCCGCCGTTGCTGGCCCGCGCCGCATACTCGTTCGGGAACGGATGCGGGAAGCGGTCGGCCGGGATGCCCGGACGCTTGATGGCGTCGCCGGTCTCATGGTCGATGTCGTCGATCTGGGCGTCCGCGGCCAGAGCCTTCACGACGGGGTTGTCGTTCGGGTTCTTGTACTTCGGATTGTAGAACGGCCCGCCCTTGTCGCCGAGATTCCGGTACGCCAGCAGGTTCATGCTGTGGCACGCGGCGCAGACCTCGCGATAGACCTTGTAGCCCCGCTGCAGCTGGGCCGCGTCGTACTTGCCGAACGGTCCCTCGAAGCTGAAGTGGATGTCCTTCGGCGGCTCCGGATGACCGGCGGCCAGGGCCGGCCCCGTGACCAGGGTCAGAGCGGCCGCGATGAAAGTGAGTTTACGCAGCATCTTCGGCCTTAGCCCTTCATCTCGGGAGCAGCGGTCGCCGCGGCCGGAACCGAGGCGGGGTGAGAAAGCGCCGGGCTGGCGATGGTCTCGGGGACCGGCAGCGGCTTCTCGGTCAGACCGAGGACCGGCATGATCACCAGGAAGTAGGCGAAGTAGTACAGGGTGGCGAAGCGCGACAACCAGACCCAGCTGTTCAGATCGGAGTCGATCAGGACAAAGGTCTTGAAGTGGCCCAGCACCGGATCGTCGGGCAGCTTGGCGCCGCAGAAGCCGAGGATCACGCACACCACCAGGAAGATGTAGAAGTACAGCTTGGCCTGCGGACGGTAGCGCATGGAGCGCACCTTCGACGTGTCGAGCCAGGGCAGCGCGAACAGGCAGCCGATGGCGCCGAACATGGCCAGCACGCCCATCAGCTTGTCCGGAACGGCGCGCAGGATCGCGTAGAACGGCAGGAAGTACCATTCCGGAACGATGTGCGCGGGCGTCACCAGCGGGTTGGCCGGGATGTAGTTGTCGGCGTGGCCCAGGGCGTTCGGCATGTAGAAGACGAAGATCGCGAACAGGATCAGGAAGAGGCTGATCGCGAAGCCGTCCTTCACCGTGGCGTACGGGGTGAAGGGCAGGGTGTCGGCCTTCGATTTCGGCTCGACGCCGGTCGGGTTGTTCTGGCCGACCACGTGCAGCGCCCAGACGTGCAGGATCACGACGCCCGCGATCATGAACGGCAGCAGGTAGTGCAGCGAGAAGAAGCGCTTCAGGGTCGGCTCGTCGACCGCGAAACCGCCCCACAGCAGGGTGGTGATGGTGTCGCCGACGATCGGGAAGGCGCCGAGCAGGTTGGTGATCACGACCGCGCCGTGGAAGCTCATCTGGCCCCAGGGCAGGACGTAGCCCATGAAGGCCGTGGCCATCATCAGCAGGTAGATCACGCAGCCCAGGATCCAGAGCACTTCGCGGGGCGCCTTGTAGGAGCCGTAGTAGAGGCCGCGGATCATGTGGATGTAGACGGCGATGAAGAACATCGAGGCGCCGTTGGCGTGCATGTAGCGGATCAGCCAACCGTAGTTGACGTTCCGCATGATGTGCTCGACCGAGGCGAACGCCGCCGAGGCGCTCGGGGTGTAGTGCATGGCCAGCACGATGCCGGTGACGATCTGGATCGCCAGACAGACGCTGAGGATGCCGCCGAACGTCCACCAGTAGTTCAGGTTACGGGGCGTCGGGTAGTCGACGAAGCTGTCCCACACCAGACGGCCCACCGGCAGGCGGGTGTCGAGCCAGCGCGTGACGGCGCTCTTCGGTTGATAGGTCGAATGTCCGCTCATGGTCAGCCGATCTTCACCTTGGTGTCGGAAAGGAAGGCGTACTCGGGCACCACCAGATTCTTGGGCGCCGGGCCTTTGCGAATACGGCCGGAGGTGTCGTAGTGCGACCCGTGGCAGGGGCAGAACCAGCCGCCGTAGTCGCCGCCGCCCACGGTCGGCACGCAGCCGAGGTGGGTGCAGGAACCGACCAGCACCAGCCACTGGGCCTTGCCGTCCTTGTGGCGCTTGGCGTCCGGCTCCGGATCGCGCATCGGCGCGTTGTCGTCCTTCACCGCCGCCGCGATCTGGTCGGGCGTGCGGTTGCGGATGAACAGCGGCTTGCCGCGCCAGTTGATGGTCACCTGCAGGCCGGACTCGATCTTGGTCACGTCGTACTCGACGCTGGCCAGAGCGAGGGTGTCGGCCGACGGGTTCATCTGGGCGATGAACGGCCACGCCACCGCCGCGGCGCCGCCGGCGGCGGCGGTGATGGCGGCGATATGAATGAAGTCGCGGCGCGACGGATCGTCGCCAGCCGGATGGGATGCTGCGTTCGCGGCGGGGTCGGCCACCTTGAGATCACCCTTCGAAACGCCGCGATCGGAAAAGGCGCGGCCTGCAATTAGCGTTACGGACAGGGAATCGGACGGCGGGGATCGGGCCTCCCCGATGAATCTCGCCGCCCCTTCGATGGCCGTCGCGAGACCGATTAGTGCGCGTTACGCGGTTTTTCAACCGACCATGTCGGGAATGTGGTTTTCCGCGCCGCATGGACGCACGCGGCCAAGGCTGTAAAAGGCCCCGCCATGACCGACGCAAACGTGCTCGAAGACCGCAAGACCCGCGCCCGCGATTGGTTCGAGTCGCTGCGCGATCGCATCCACGCCGCCTTCGAGGCGCTGGAGAACGAGGCCCCCGCAAACCTCTATCCGGGCGCGCCCGGACGGTTCGAGCGCAAGCCCTGGACGCGCGAGGCCGGCGGCGGCGGCGTGATGGGCATGATGCACGGCCGCTTCTTCGAAAAGGTCGGGGTCCACACCTCCGTCGTGCATGGGACCTTCACCCCGGAAATGGCCAAGACCATTCCGGGGGCGGACGAGGACCCGCGCTTCTTCGCCACCGGCGTGTCGCTGATCGCCCACATGCGCAGCCCGCGCGTGCCGGCGGTCCACATGAACACCCGCTTCATCTGCACGACCAAGGGCTGGTTCGGCGGCGGCGGCGACCTCACGCCCCTGCTCGGCTATCAGCGCGAGCAGGACTTCCCGGACGCCCAGGCCTTCCACGCCGCCTTCAAGGGGGCCTGCGACCGGCACGATCCGGACTGGTATCCGAAATACAAGGCCTGGTGCGACGAGTACTTCTTCCTGCCGCACCGGAACGAGCCCCGCGGCGTCGGCGGCATCTTCTACGATCACCACGACAGCGGCGACTGGGAGCGGGACTTCGCCTTCACCCGCGACGTCGGGGAGACCTTCCTGGACATCTATCCGAAGATCGCGCGCGGCCGCATGCACGAGACCTGGACGCCGGAGGAGCGCGAGGAACAGCTGGTCCGCCGCGGCCGCTACGTCGAGTTCAACCTGCTCTACGACCGCGGCACGATCTTCGGCCTGAAGACCGGCGGCAACGTCGCCTCGATCCTGTCCTCGATGCCGCCGACGGTCAGGTGGCCGTGACGTGAGCGCCGGCCCGTTGCGCGTCCTCCGCCAAATGAAGGACGCGTCCGGGAGAATCCTGCCTTAGGCCACGGTGACGGAGCGGTCGATCACGGCGGGAACGATATGGCGAGACTGACACACCAGCTTTTCGTCCGGGCCAATGAGATCACCCTCGGCGACGCGGCGGTCGACAACGAGACAAAGCAGCAGATTCGCGCCAAGACGCTCAACGTCACCGACCGTCTGGAGCAATGCGCCGTCAACGACGGAGCCAATATCCATCAGGGCAAGCCGCCCGGGCCGCATGTCCGCATCGTTCACAGAGCCCTGATGAAGCTGCGTGAAGCTTCCGCGGCGAGCCCGGATCTCAACCTCGACGAAGTCGAGGGCGAGAGCTTCAACGCGATGATCAAGGCGCTGAAGGCGACGCCGCCGATCTCGCCCGACGAGCTGAAGCGCGGCAGCTATGGCCCGTCCACGCTCGCTCTGGTCTACGCCTACAAGAAGGCCAGGGACATCCGACG
>VFQQ010001216.1_pt1 | contig 38078 bp, 71 predicted proteins | sample 3512341 | NCBI WGS metagenome assembly VFQQ01 (sample SAMN10412373, study PRJNA504923) | tailings metagenome | isolation source: Relicate 2 Philex TSF1 revegetated site | place: Philippines: Tuba, Benguet | collected 2017-08-29 | reverse complement strand
GTGAGCAGAGGTGGCGAGGCATGGGGTGCCCAGCCACAGCACCGCCCGGCACACCATCGCAGCGCAGCATCGGTGCCGGGTGGGCGGCGGCCCGCCGTCGCGGCGGAGGGGGCACCCTGCATTGCATCCTCCAGGCCGGCCCTGCCCTCCAGTCAATGCACCGGTGACACATGCGCTGCGCAACGGCAGCGGCAGTTGGCGGCGGCAAGCATGCGCCGCCGGCGGCAGCATGCACTGTATGCCGGCCTGTTTGCATGGCTGCTGTTGCACATCTGGGAGCCTGCTATGCTGCACTGCATCCTCCAGGCCGGCCCTGCCCTCCAGTCAATGCACTGGTTGTTGCCTTCGGTTGCAACATTTTACATAGCAATCTGTTGATGAGACACATGTCCAGCCTGGGCTGTCTGCTACCGCCGAGCCTTTTTGCCAGCCCCACCGTTGCTGCCCTTGGATTTTCGCTTGCGACTAAACTCCTCTTGGTCCTCGTCCGAGAAATCCCGCTCTCGGTCGTCTGCGCGTGCCTGCTCCTCCAATTCGTCCCAGTCCAAGCCTGCATTAATGTATTGCACATAATTGGTCATCTTAAAATTACGCAGCAGCACATGTGCGCTGTGCCCAAGCAAACAACAACGGCAAAAAACGACTTTGACTTGGTTGTCCTCCGGGCACCACAAATCTAAAGCACCGGCAGCATGGTAATGTTTGATATGCCGGCAGACACCAAGGCAAAATTGGCTGGCCGTTTTAGAGCAGCCGCCCCGCCCCGCCGCCACTCACCCTCCTCCTCGTCCGACTCCGCCTCGTACTCGCTCTCGTCGTCGCCCTCCGACGCCAGCGATTCGTCCTCGCTGCTCATGTCCTCGTCGCTCTCACCCTCCGCCTCGCTGCAAGCAGCACAGGAGGTGAGGGGAGGTGAGGGACCGGCGCAGACGTGCTGTGGCAGCCCGTGCAAGCCAGTGACAAGTGACGGGACCAGGAGCAATCGAGCATTATGCCTACAAACCAGCACAGCAGACTGAGTACAGCGGCAGCCTGCAGCAATGCATGCGTGTGTGGCAGCCTCGCGCCGCACCTGGGGGCAAAGTCGCTCTCCTCCTCGCCTTCCTCGCCCTCGCTGTCGCTCTGGTCGGCGTCCAAGAAGGACCAGCCGCCATCCTCAATGAAGGCCTCGGGGTCCTAGGGCGGCAGTGTAGGGGTGAGCGGCAGCACTCAGGCAGGATGTAGAGCACTTGGCCAGAACAGTATCAAGAAGTCGCAATAACACCTAGACAGGGGATCAGCACACTGCGTGCCATGCCGCGGATGTTGTAGTTGACACGACAGCCTGCCTGCCGGTGGCCCCCGCACGCACCTCCTTGATGGACTTGAGGATGTTCTTCCAGTTGAGGTTCACCTTGGACTCGTAGTACTTGATTTCGATTGACGTCAGCCAATCCTGCGACGTATGGAAGGGGGACCACGCCCGGCATGAAGCGTGCTAACATGCTTCATGCGTGCTGCTACGATGCACAGCTGGCATGCAACAAGTAGGCTGGCAGCAAGTAGGCCGATTCCCTTGTGATGCAAACCGCGGGGCTTGCATTCCGTTGCAAGGGTGCCTGTTTACGGGGCACTCCGTGCGGCCCCGCTGCGGCGCGCACCTTGATGGTGTCCAGCGAGGTGGAGGGGATGGTGTCGATGCGGCCCACGTCCCGGTTCAGGTCCTTCCAGATGAACACCATGTCAAAGTTGCGCAGGTTAAAGCCCACGCGCTCCAGGTTGACCAGGTTCACCTCTGGGCCACAATGACAGGGTGGGCGGGAGCACGGCATGGCACAATCAGCACGGCAGGGTGATTAAGTGCACAGCAGGCAACGGCGCAAGCAGCTCTTGAACCCAGGCACATGCATCCGCAGCCATGCCAGCCCCGTCTTGCCCGCTCTCCTATGGCCCCACCCCGCACCGCTGAGCGTGAGGACTGGGAAGGGCATCTCCGTCAGCTCCACCAGGCAGTTGACGGTGGGCATGATGAAGGAGTTGGTGCGGTGCGGCACACCGTGGAAGCCCAGCTCTCGGAAAGGCACCTCAAACTCAAGGTTCAGGTCACTGCACGCAGCCGGTGGTGGGTGGGAAGAGAGGCGGGGGGTGGGGTGAGGGGCTGGCAGCAGGCCGCCAGGAGGGCGGCAGCTCTTGGGAGCATTGGCCCCAGTCTTTTGTAAATCACAGAGCTTGCAAGCAGGGCAGCCGCTGGGGCCACAGGCCAGAACAGAGCAAAGCAGGCCAAGCGGGTTGCAGCCCAATCGATGTGTGCCCTGATCAATCAAATGCAAACGGACCCATCAGAGGTGCAGCCACCCTAGGCCTTGCCCAGACCGCCCAATCCCACAATAATCCCACCAACCACAGGAATAACTGACCCGTAGTCACGCTCCCAGATGTCCTGCTGCACGCGCTTCACAAACTGGTTGAACTGGCGGTTGATCTGGTTGCGGCGCTCGCGCTCGCGCTGCTCCTCCTCAATCTCGTCGGGATCGTACCTGCGTGCATGGCGGGGATGAGATCAGGCCGCAGCAGGCAGGAGAATAGGCCGCGACAAGGATGAAAGTCAGGCCGGGGCAAGAGGAGACTCAGGCTGCGGCAGGAAAAAGAATCAAGCCGCAGGCTTCCGACCATGCACTTGCAGCACAGTTGCACAGCACGTGCCGCCTTCCTCCTGCCTCCTGCCTGCCCCAGCCCCGGCCCACCCCGGCTCACATGGAGCGCCGGCCCGCGTCCAGCGTCTGCACCGAGTCCATGACCTCGGTGTAGAATTGCACGTCGTTGGTCTTCTTCTTGCCCACCATGATTGGGTTGACCAGGTGGAAGTGCACCAGCGCAATCATCTCGCTGTCCGCGGGCTGGAAGAAGGCGTGCTTGATGTTGCTGCACAGGGCGGGGGTTGCAGCGGGCATGAGACGACAGGTTGGCAGGATTGGATGATAGCACCTGGACCCAGGCAGCTACCAGTGGAAGCCTCGACAGGAGATTGCCACATCCCCACCCAAGCCACCGCTGCCCCCTGTGCCGTTCCGAACTGCTGCTGCCGCCCAGCCCGCACCAGCCAGCGCGCAGGCACAGCGCGCTGCGCAGCACGCACCGGTACATGATGTCCAGCTCCTCCCCCTTGGGCGAGGAGTAGCGGAAGCCGTTGGCATGCGCCTCCAGCGTGCCCGTCACCTTGCGCCCCTTGCCGCCAAAGGCGGGCCGGATCCACACGTCGGGCAGCGCGTACACGCGGCCCTGTCGAGGCAGGGGCGGGGGTAGGGGCACACACGCAGTGAGTGTACGTGCTATGCTGGTGAGCGAAGCTACCTTTGCCGCACAGCTGCAACACCACATCGCAACAGCAAGCAAGGAGCAGAGGCAGCGGTGCGCAAGCCGCCATGCCACAGCCTCGCTCCCACTGCAATGCACAGGCCAGCAAGCAGCAGGGCCAGGGCTGCCGCCAGCCGCCCTGCAAACAAGTGTACTGCCGCACTGCACTGCACCACCCAGCGCCGCGCACCTTGCCGCGCACGAGCTTCTCCTGCTGCACCAGCGTCGCGCGCTCCGCCTTCTCCTTCTCCCGCTGCTGCACCGCGCTGCGCAGCGCCTTGATCTCCTGCACCACCTTGGCCGCGTGCCGCACGTCGGCTGAGCGGAAGGACAGCTCCTTGAGGAAGATGGAGCGCGGGTGCTTCTGCCCCGGCTCGTACGAACCGCCAAAGTTGAAGTTGAGGCGGATGTACGCGTGCTCGCCGTCCTGCAGGGGAGCAGGGGCAGGGTGGAGGGAGCGAGTCAGGCACTCAGCGGTGGGAATGAGATGCTGGAGTGGGCCCCAGCCCGGCTGCAGACAAAGATGCATGCTGCAGGCTGGGCCCTGAAAGTATGCATGCATGGCCACCACACACCGCACTGCTGACGCTCAGCCATCCCCTCGTGCAGCTGCGCCGCTGACAGTCTTGGCGCTGCTCGCCACTGGCTGCATTGCGCCCTGCGCCCTCCTGCCCCTGCCCGCCAGCGCACCTGGTTGTTGCTGGCGTTCTTGACGGTGAGGATGTGGAAGGGGACCAGCATGCCGTAGATGGGCACCAGCACGCACTCGCTGCGGTGGTCCACCTGCACCGTCAGGCTGTTGTTGTGCTGCATGTCGGAGGGGCTCTTGTACGCCACAATGTCGGTGATGCGGCGCCCCTGGCCGCCGCCGCCGCCCGAGCCGCCGCCGCCCTTGTTCAGCATGTCGAGTGTGGCCTGGTTGACGCGCTGCAGCAGGTCCTCCTGGTTCTCCTTCTGCCGCCGCCTGCGCGGGAGGGGTGGCAGGGGGGAGCGCAGCGAGAAGGGATGACGAACATGCCAGAGGAAAGGTTGAACCAATTGAACAGCATCACTGCCGCCAGAACAGCCAAGACCAGCTGCACACCTGCCTGAGCCGCCATCAACGAACACACGGCGCCCCCTGCCTGCCCACATGCTGCCTGCCTGCCAACCCTCAGCGCCCGCCCTCACCGCTCCTCCTCGCGCTGCTTGAAGTCCACGTGCTCAGTGCGTGCCGACTTGCGCATGCCGGCCTCGGGCACCTCCACCAGGGCATCACCCTCGTCGCCCTCCCCCTCGCCCTCATCCTCGCCGCCATCCTGTGGCAGGTGAAGAGGGGTAGCAGCGGCAGGGTGAGGGTGGCAGGTGGGCAAGGAGCCAGCAGGGAGGCTACCAAGTGCAGGAGATGAAGCAGCTGGGTTCAACAAGGGCTTTTGGACAGGCACACACCTAGCCTTCCACCCCCTTAGCAGACAGCGGCTGGCGGCTTCCCACAACCACGGCTTTGCCCTGCCATGCCGTGCCACAGCCTGCACCTGCATTCAGTGCCAAGCAGCAGCCTGCGGCCGACTTTCCCTGCCCAACTGCCCACCTTGAGGTAGTAGGCCACATCCTTCCAGTCCTTGGGCGCCAGCGCAGTGGCCAGGTCAGGCGGGCCGCCGCCCGCCTTCACCACCACCGTGTCGGCAATCAGCATGGCATACGTCTTGCCCGCCTCGCTGTCGGCGTCGTCGCGCTGCAGCCCCGACACGCCTGCGAGGCGGGCAGGTGAGCAGGGGAGGCAGCAGAGTTATTGCAGGCAGGCAATGTGGCTACATTGGAGCATACAGTTCAGGCCAAACAAACCGATTTGAACGACCAGCCATGTGCACTGTAAGCTGCACAGCTGCACTGCACCACATGCCGCCAGGCCCCGCCAGGTCGTCCCCGCCAGGTCGTCGCCCACCAAGCCGGCCATGACCCTGCCACTCACCCACGGCCACGTTGAAGGTCATGCCCGCCTTGACGGAGCGGGTGTTGGTGGCGTTGAGCTGCTGCGTGGTGTCGCGCAGCTCCAGGCCGATGGCTGTGCCCACGTTCTTGGTCAGCCGCTCCACCAGCGCCTCCTGGCCCTTGGCCTGTGCGCAGCGTGGAGCCAGCGCAGCAGCAGCATCGTGGAGTGCGGCACCAGCAGCAGGTTTGAGGGCAGCACCAGGCGAAGCAGCCAGCCACTCATGCAATGGTTGCGAGATGTGCACACCACGCAACGCGGTGTGACATGGCAGCTTTCGTTGATGGCAGCAGCAGCAGCAGCAGCAGCAGCAGCAGCAGCAGCACAGCTGGCAGCCAAATCCGTTAGACCAGCACAGATGGCAACAGCAGGCAAGTCATCCCTGCAGCTACGTTGCACAAAAGCTCTGATGTGGGTGGGCCAGGCTGCGCACCTTGAGCGCCGCCACCGCTGCGTCGTAGGCGGCAGACATGGGGGCGCCCTCCACCAGCGCCGCCACCGCCGCCGCCTGCGCCTCCTGCAGCGCCGCGTACTGCGCCTCCTGCTCCTTGCTGGGGTCCACAAAGTAGGTGCGTGCCACGTTGGCGCAGTAGGAGGCGTAGCTGCGGGGGGGAGAGGCAGGGGACAGAGCTTGTGCATTGTGGAAACAGCCCTGCGTGCTGGCTGTTCCGATGTTGGCAGTGTGCCCGTGTTCAGCAGCCGTGCGGCAGCACGCTGCACACCATGCTGAAGCAGCAACATGCCACCATGGGGCACCAGCCCACCCAGCTGCTCACCGCGCGCCCAGTGAGCAGACGATGACGCCATAGTGGATGTACGAGTCCTTGCTGGCGGAGGCCAGGCGCAGGTCGTACTCGCCGCCCGACTGCACCAGCGGCGGGTATGCAATGTCCACCGCATCCGCCTGTAGGTGGGTGCAGGCAGGGCGCAGGCAGGGCGGGTGGGGACGGCAGCAGCAACAAGGGACGGGCAGCTCGCATGCGTACACTGCACCACATGCAGCAGCAGCTAACTGAGGGGCTGGCAATGCGGCACAGCCGGATTGTCAAGACCACGCCACAAGGCAGCAGTGCACATCACTGCTTAAGCCGACAAGAAGCAGAGCAACAGGCCAGCAGCGTAGCGGCTGGAAGAATGACTACGACAGCGGCGGCTGCCAATCACAACCATGCATCCATGCAACCCGCAGCGAGCTGTGCTGGTGGCTGCGCCCTGCCGCCCACCTTGAGCTTGATGTCCATCTTGGACGGCTCCGAAATCACCTCCTCAATCTTGTCCGCCAGCTTGCTGTGCCGCACCTTCTTCTCCTCGTCGATGATGCCTGGCGGCAGGGCGCAGCAGGCAGGGCGTGGCGGTGAGGCAGGGCCGCAGTTGAGTCAAGCAGGTCAGGCAGGCAGTGCAGTCAGGCAGGCCAGGGCACAGCAGCACACGGCAGAGCAGGCTGACTGGTGCAGGATGGCTGCAGACCACAGGTGGGCCAGGCCCCAGCCCTGCATGCCCCGGTGCCGGCATGCAATGGCCACGCACCCTCCAGCTGTGGCACCGTGAACTTGACGAGCGCGTTGCCCACCAGGTAGGCCGCCTTCTTCACATTCTTGGCCTCCTCCTCGTCCTTGGGTGACAGCAGCTGCGCCAGGTCAGCCGCCATGTCAGTAGTGGCCAGCCCAGACGCCGCCAGCGCCGCCAGCCACGCCTCGGGCACCGCACCCTGCGGTTTCTCCTGCGCACCAGCAGCGGCAGAGGGAGGAGGGTGGCAAGCAGGGCATGTAAACAAAGAGCTGGGCTGCGGCTGCAGCTGCGGTCAAGATGCATTTGCCGCATAGCCCTGCAGGGGTTGGCTGGTGTCACATCGACCCCACACTTGTGCAGGCGCCACAGCTGCCTGCCCACCCGCACCTTGGGCAGCGTGCCCACCACGGGGCTGTCTGCCGAGGCTCGGATGGCGGCCAGCAGCGCCTCAATCTGCGCCGACCCATCCTCCTTCTTGGGCTTGGGGTGCAGGCGCAGCGTCACGCCGGCAGCGGCGCACGCCCCCTCCAGCTGCACCAGGATGTCGGTTTTCTTGGGCCCCGCCAGCGCATGCATCTCGCTCTTGGTGAACACCAGCACCGTCTCTGAGGGGGCGTGGGGGGCACAGCAAACGGCTCAGCAGGCATGCCTCCTTCCTGTCACACCGCCAAGCTTGCTGAGCAGAGCTCTAGCCCGTTCAATGTGTTTGGCAGTGACGCCGGCATGGCACCCCGACCGCACCTGTGAACTCATATCCCAGCAGCCACAGGTGCAGGCTGGCGGTCTTGGTGTAGGCGATGGCTTCCGTCACGCTGCCTGCCACAACCGCGAGCGCAGAGGCATCGGCAAACAGGCCGCCCTCCTGCAGAGCACGGGCGGGTGCACCAATCACCAGTCAGCAGCGCAGGCAGCGGCGGCAGCCAGCGGCGGGTGGGGTCGGGGGCTGTGCAGGGGCATCGGCGCGTGCCACGCAACGCGATCGAGATGCTGCGTCAGTGCACGCGGCCCGGGAGACGGCCGCGCCTCGCAGGGAGCCGACCGCAAACTTGCCTCGCGCCAGGCATCGTAAAGCTTCTGCAGCCGCTGCTGAAAGCGGGCGGTGTCAATCGAGACCATCGCCAACGCGTTGCCGGCCCGCCCGGCCCGGCCGCAGGCGCTGCGCCTTCAAATAGCGTGCCCCTGCCGCCACGCCGCTTGTCCCTGCGCGCTTGCAGCTCCGACACCGCTGCAGCAGACTGAGGCAATGCTTGGAAGGTCGCAGGGGGCCTGCATGCTGCACTGCCGCCGCTCGGCGTGCTGCTGTGCTGTCGCCGGCGACCGCAGGGCGCGCCCTGCCGTCTGCTCAAAGCGGGACTTTCTTGACTGTTGACATGCTGCATACACTTCGAGCCAAGCCTGTGGTAGTTCAGACTGCCCTTGGGTGCTGACAGCATTAATGTTACATGGGTAGGATCTCCTGACGGCGACACGGGGCAGGGAGAGGGAGGGAAAAAATGACTTCATCCCATCCGAATTTCATAGCTGCCGGCCTGTGTGAGGTATCGCACCCTGCACACACGGTGGCAACAGCGCAGCGAAGGTGAAAGTCAGGGAAGCGGCTGAGCTGCCCTCAGCCAGGCTCATACCCAACCTCCCAACCGACCCAACCGCCGCTTGCTCCTACTCACCAGGGCAGCGCCTGGTAGCCGCTCCGCTCAATCACCTTCAGGTACCTGACCTGGATGCCGCTGCAGGTGCGAGGAAGTGGAGCATGTCGGCCGTAGCGCAGCCCGCCCAAAGCAGCAGGCACAACAGCACTACATCCCAATAGGTGCAGCACGATGGCGCCGCCCAGCTCACCTGACACTATAGTAGGGGATCTGCAGGGTGGGAGTCAACGAAACACGGTGGTGGGATATGGGCAGGTGGCACAGGCGTTGGAAAGCAGTGAGGCATTCACAAACAAAGCATTGCCCCCTCCACATGCTGTGCTGCAAACTCCAGGCCAGAATGGATGCCTCATGCTACCCAAGCGCTGCTGCCTCGCACCTCAAACTTGACCTTGATGGGCGGCAGCCGCCCCTGCGCCTCCTCCTCCGCCGCGACCGAGGGCAGCCCAAACTTGCAGCGCAGCAGGAACTCGCGGCCGCCGGGGAAGTTCTTTATCTTCCACACCAGCGCGTCCTTCTCGGGCGCATACACCGCAGTGCCCTACAGGCGGGTGGGGGGAATGGGGGGGTGGCATGGTGATGTTGCAGGGTGATTTTAGGGTTGTTGCTCATGAGCATGGACCAGGTATTCTGCTGCACGTGATGCTACACACGCCCTGCCATTCCCGCCGCGCTGTGCACTCCTCCCGCTTTCTGGCCCACCTGCGAGGTGCGCACGGTGGGCGAGATGGCGTCGGGCGGCAGCGGCAGCATGATCTCCACCGACGTGGCCGTGCTGCGCTCCTTGAACTGGCTGCGCGCCTTGACCAGGTACTCGGTGCGGCTGCGGCTGTGCTTGTCCACCTGGCACTCCACCCAGATCAGCGGCTTAATGTTCTGGCTCAGGCGGTACGTCCTGCACGGGCATGGGCAGCAGGCGGCGCCAGTTGATACAAGCATCTCGGCTGCAAATGCAGTGCTGCACTTCAGGCGCCTGCCGCAGCCAGGCATGAATGCATACACACACACACACACACCGCGGTGCCGCAGCAGCTGCAGGGCACCCCACCCGCCGCTCACATCAGGTCAAACGCGCCGTCGGGCGGGATGAAGGAGATGGTGCGGTCGCGCTCAAAGGAGGCCAGGCGCACGCACTGGTGGAACTTGATGTCCTCCAGGTCCACCGCCTTCTGCCGCCCGCTGCGCCCCTGCGCCTCAAACAGCACCTTGTCGTTCACGCCGCACTTGCACTCGGGCTGCACGAGGGTGGGCGTGGCAAGTTGGGAGGGGTTGGCAGCTGTCTGCACATGCGACACACCAGCGCCATGCCACACTTAGCCAAATGCAGTGACACAAGGATTCATCGATTCTGCGGCAGACAATCGAGCTTTGCTGCAATGGCATGCTTGCTGCATCCACTGTGCAAGTTGGCAGTGTGTAAGCCACTTGTTCAGCACAATGCGGGCTGACACAAACCAGCCTGCCCCGCCTCACCATGCCGCTGAGGTAGGCGCGCATCTTGAGCGCGCCAACCACCTCGCTGCGCACCACAGTGCCGTTGCTGTTCACCAGCAGGTTCACGCTCTCAACCACGTCCAGGAACACCTGGGGGCAACAAGGCGACAGACAACATGGGCGGCAATCGTGGGCCGGAAGGCAGCAGCAAGCTGGGGCAGCAGACGGTGGTACTTGCGATACCGGGTTGCCTGTGCAGCAGTGGGAGCTCACAAAGAGCCACGCAGCCCCACTAGCTGCCCACACCTCGTTCTTCTTGTAGAACAGGCCCTCCTGGCGCCACGACACCGCGTTGGTGACCGCCATGGGCGGCCGCGCCTGCACCGCCAGCCGGTGCGCGTCCGTCTTGATGAACTCAGACAGGATCTTGGCCTCGGTGAACTGCGGCGGTGCAGGAGCACAGCGTGCATGGTGTGTGCGAGCAGCTCGGCAGGTACCTTGCACAGGGGCAGGTCGGCAGCAGCCTGTGTCCCTGGCCAGGCACAGATGTTTGTCGGCCACCCAGGGGCAGCAGCACTACAGCTCCGGGAGCAGCACCAATGCAGCAGCCAGCAGCGATCAGAGGATGGCATGGCACAGACGACAAGTGCGGCAGCCGCCAGCACCCACATGCAAGGATGCGGCGCCAGGTAAGGCACAGGGACGGGGCGCGGTAGCCAGCGCTCACCTGCGGGTACCCAAAATCGCAGACCTCATCCAGCAGCTCGTACGCGATCACAAAGTTGTCGCGCAGCGACTCCTCCTCCAACTGCGGCAGGGTGGGCGGCAGGGGCGGTTTGGGGCAGGCAGCAGGGCGGTTGGGGGCGAGCAACGGCGCCTGGAGCAACAGGCCACAAAACGGCGTCCAGATGCACCCTGCACCCCTTCCCTCGGCACACCGCACCTCGTGGAAGTAGTGCTTGAAGATGTCTATGAGCTTGTGCAGGAAGACGAGCACCGCGGCAGCATTGATGTTGGAGCGCGCCACCGCCAGCAAGTACAGGTTGGAGTACTGCACATACACAAAGCTGAGCGCGCCGTCGACGTCCAGCAGCACCGGTGTGGCGCCGCCGCTCTCCTCCAGCTCGTTCAGGCGCGCCATGAAGCGGTCGGCCACCTTAGCCAGCGGCACATCGCCCCTGCAGGGCGCGGCAGGCGGCGGCGGACGGCGGTGGGGAGGCAGGCTGGCGGGCACGCACCGATCGCATTACTGAAACGGCCCGAGAGTCTGGTGATCGGCAGCGAAGGCCGGGGCGCCGCCCGCACGCCAAGCCGGTCAACGAGCGCGCCCTCGCACCTGAAGTCCCGCTGCAGCACGACCTTGCCCCTCTGATCCAAGAAGAGCAGTGCGGAGAGGCTCATGGCGCTGGCACACGCCGCGCCGCTCCCCACCGGCCTCCCCTCGCCCGCTCAGCTGCTCCCAAGCGATCCGACTGGACCTGGGGCAGAGATCTGTCGATGTCGCGCGTCTGTTGGTCCCGGCACGGCCTGTGAGCAGCAGGTGGCACCCAGCAGCGCCACGTCGCATGCGGTGGCGCCGGCGGCATTGGTTGGGCAGTGACTCTGGCCTGCACAAGCAAGTCTGCAGGGGCGGCTGCCGCCTACCAAGGTCAAGTTTAAGGCGTGTGGTTGCGGCAGGAGCTCCTTTCGGTAAGAAAGGCCGTGCATCTCGGGCCTCGGAGTTTGCGGCACAGTGTGGCAATCGTTTGTTTGTGCACGCCTCACCGCGTTCAGCCGCAACGCCATCTTCCCAATCTCAGTTCTGTGCCCTCCTTGACTCCCACCCTGCAGATCCCCTACTATAGTGTCAGGTGAGCTGGGCGGCACCGTCATGCTGCACCTTGGAGGGGGCTGCGCTGCTGCCCAGTCTGCCAGATATGTGCTCACATTCCGGCTTACCGCCCCTGGCCTTTGCCCCTGTGTCTGAGGGCAGGAGAGCCCCTATAACTGATTCTTCGATCTGTGTTAATTATTGGGACACGGACGGGTGCATGGAGCATGCACTGCTGCAAGAAAGACAGCCAAAGTCAGCCTAAATGAAAGCTGGCCGCCTTCCAGCTGCGGGCCAGGCGATGCCAGGAGTAGACCTTACGCAGCTGTGGGCGCGGCGCACGGTCTATCAGCTTGACCTGCTGCAAGTTGTCCGACCATGAAAGCCGCCGGCGCTTGCGTGGCGGCTCCGCATCTGCGGTGCCGCTGGGCATAGCTGCAACCTCGCTGCCGCCGCCAGCCTCTCCTGCCTCATCGCCCGCCTTGTCGGCATTCTCACCCAGGTTTGCGGATGGTGCGATGGGCAGCAGCACCTCTGCTTGGCTAGGCTGCAGGCCCCATGCCTGCTGCACCGCAGCCCATGCCATGGGCGCAGTATCCCCGCTGTGCTGCTCCTGCTCCAGCTGCCCTGCTGCCTGCTGCTGTCCAGCGGGTGCCAGCTGCCCAGCAGCCTCAGGAATGCGCACTGCCGTCACTGGCTGCTGCTTCTGCAGCAAAGCAGGCACCTCCTCACACTCATTGGCCAGGCTGCCTGACCTCTGCTGCTTTGGCTCTGCAGGCAGCTGCAGCACATCTTGCTGCTGCTGTGGCTCGTCCACCTGCTGCTCTTTTTGCTCTGCTGCTGTTGGGGCAGACGCCTCACTAATCAAATGCTGCTGCTGCTTCTGCTGCTGCTGCGGCGGCGGCGGCGGCTGCTGCTGCGGCGGCTGCTGCTTCTGCGGCGGCGGCGGCAGCAGCGGCGGCGGCTGCTTCTGTGGCTGCTGCTGCTGCTGCTGCTGCTGCTGGCTGGGTGGGTGCTGCTGCTGCTGGGTGGGTGGGTGCTGCAGGCGGCGGCGCGCCTCCTGGCCGCAGACAGAGCAGGTGCTCACAGCCACCCAGCGGTTGATGGCCTGGCTTGCGCCGCGACCTCGTGCCTGTGCAACCTCCTGCTGCTGTAGCTCGCGCTGCACCGCACGGCGCGGCAGCTTGTGCACATGGCTGCAGGGAGGAGAGCACCGGGCTTGTGACTGCACACGGCTGACGACTGAACCGCACGGCCCCACAGCTCCCTTGCCCATCCCTTTGGCAATCAATCACAGTGTTACAAATTGCACACACCTTTCGCCTTCGGCATTTAATGCGCCGCAGTGAGGACAGGGGCGCCCCACGCCGCGCGGCCATCCCAGGCCTGCAGACGCCGCGACCTGCATATGATGTTGCGACTGTCAGTACTGCACCACAGGTCACAAATGAACGGGCCCGCATCCAACCCGAGCACAACAACGCAAGCCCCAAGGTCGCACCTGCAGCAGTTGGCGCCCAAGCACTGAGCGCAATGCTTGGCTGCCTGTCGCTGCGCCTGCCCGTGCTAGGTGCTGCATCGCCAGCGCAGCAGGCGCAGGCTGCTTGCTGCCCTGCTGTGCCATTTCACACCTGCAGTAGGGGGGTGGCAGCGGCCTGTACATGATCAAAGCTGCTGCGGCGCCGGCCCGACAATGCTCCTCCGCCGGCAGCCGGCAGCCTCGGTAGCAGCGCCGGCACGAGCCAGCTGGGGCCACGGCTGGCACATGCACTGCATGGCATGCAGTGCAGCCTCGCCTCTCAGTGCCGAAATGCCCGCGCGCAAAAGCCTTGCGGCTCGGGCTGCTGGCGGGCTCAGTGCGAAGGTGCAACGGCGGCCACGCAGGCCTGCAGCCTCTAATGCGGGCGCAACAGAGTGCGGTACGTTGTAGCAACGAGGCAGAGGCGATGCGGCATCCCACCGCCGCATTTTGGCCGCCGCCTTGTTGGCCGCCATTGTGGCCGCTACTGCCGCATGCGCATGTGTGTCCGCACCTATCCAGTGGGGCAGTTCCGTGTCGCCTATGCGGTGTTGGAGTTTGAACTATGCAGGTGACCAAATTGGCCGGCGCCTGCTCGGTTGGGCATACGTGCCCTCGCAAGTCGTGCGGCTTGCCCGTGTCTGGCACGTGCCGGCCTGTGCAGGTCGGTGGGCTTGTGGAGCTGCAAGCCGCTCGGACGGTGGCTCTGCTGCTCTGCAAAGCGTATTTGTCAAGTGCACATGTGTGGTCGTCACAACACCACGTCTTTTGACGGTGCGGGCACAGATCTTGGCGAGCCCTCATGCCGGGGCGATGGCAGCGCCGCCGGCGCTGTTGCATCCTGTTGCAGACGTCTATGGATTGTTGGGCCGCCACCCTTGCTGCATGAGCGTGGATCACTCCAATTGTGGGCGGAGGGCAAAAACTGTGCACTTGAGTTGGCTTCCAGCCGAACGCGGTGCACCGCCCACCGGGCGTGGATCGCTTGGATGGCAGCAGATCACGCCAGCAAGACGGCTGCACGCACGCACTGAGCCCTGAAGGCTTCCCCTCCGTGTCGCACGCTTGCTCGCGAATGCAGCAGCCCGATCCTTGGCTGCAGCCGGGGAGCGGCGCTGCATCCATGTCGCAGCAGCTGGAGCCTGCTGCTTCTGATGCCGCCGCCGCCGCCGCCGAGGATGAGTTGCCGCCGCCGCCGCCGCCACCGGAGGTGCGTGGGTAAACTAGGCTCACACCCGCGGCTTGGTTGGACGACCAGGCAAACCCATTGACTAGTCACACCCCTATGTTTGCAGGTTGTGGTGGATGCGGTCCCCGGCCAGCCGGCGGCGGTGCACATTGAAACTACAGCAATCAGCCTGCAATGGGCGCCCGTTGAGGCGCGCCTGGTCACCTCTGTGCCCATCGCACTGGAGTACCACGTGGACTTTGAGCTGGTGATGCAGCAGGTGAAGAGTGGGAGGGTGATGACGGAGCAGGCAGTGTGCCGCTGCACTGCGGCCTGCACAAAGCCAACGCACTGCGGTGGCCAGATTGGCGGTGCATGCCAGCCAGCGGTACTGCCTCGATCTCCTTCTTGCTTACTGGCTTGGCTTACACCCTGCACCAGCCAATACCCGCCCACGTTTCAGGTGGACGAGAAGCTGGGCCTGCCGGCCGACCGGTGGAGCGTGCAGTACATGGGCAGCGCCTCGTTTGTGCAGGTCAAGGGCCTGCGGCCGGGCCGCACATATGCGGCGCGCGTGGCCGCTGTGCCGGTGTTGACCACGCCGCACGAGGCGGGCGAAGTGGTGTTGGTGCGGTCCCCGCCCTCTGAGGTGGTCACCGTGCAGACGCTGCCCTGCCCGCCCATGGGCCAGCCCGCGCCACAGCTGGCCAGCCGGCTGAAGAAGGAGCTCAAGGTGGGTGGACGGGGCTGCAGGGCTGCACTGGGACCAGGCTAGCCGCTGCCCTGCTCAGCAGCCAGTTGCAGAGTTGACCAGCCAGCAAGGCTCGGCGGAGGCACCTGTTGTTTGTGCGCCCACTCCTGCCTCTCCCCTGCCACCTATGCACCTGCAGTTCAAGTGGGCTGAGCCAGAGGAGACGGGCGGGCGGCTGCTGGAGTACGTCTTTGAGGTGGGCAGGACTGAACCTGGTCTTTGCCGCCCCTTGCAAGCCTTGCTTTTGCTGAAGTGGGAGCTGTTGGCACCTGCAAGCGTTGCACTGCTGGCGCAACCTGCCAGCAAGACCAGCGAGGCTCGTGCTTCATTCAACTGCCGCTGCGCTGCCTGCCCGCAGATGGCGCCTGCACCCGAGGGCTGGGAGGGGGTGGGCCCCACCCCCGAGGGCTTCTACCCCGTCTATCGGGGCAGCGAGCGCGCCTTCCTGGCCAAGCGCCTGGTGCCGGGGGTGCAGTACTGCGGCCGCGTCAAGGCCATCAATTGCGAGGTGGGGGGAAGGCGTGGAGCAGCCTGCTGCTGCTGCTGTTGCTGCCGCTGCCCTGCTGTTCGTTGGCCTCCTCAGCCTGGTGGTTGCAGCTGCGAAGCTGGACTAGGTGCTGTTGCGGACACCTGCCGGCGCTGTCCAATTTCCGAGACGAGCAGTCCCTGCAGTGTGATGGGCACCTTCTCTGCTGCCTGTCTTCACTCATGCAGGGCGAGAGTGCCTGGAGCCCACTGGGCGTCTTCTACACGCAGGTGACCTGCTGCAGATGCGTGCGTGATGTGACTGCAGCTAGGTCCTGCGTGGAGCCTGGTTCATTTGCAGCATGCAGCTCTGCTGACGGTGTGGAGTGCTCCTATGCAGGCCACGGTGCCCTCCTGGGCGGCCTCCGACGCGCCGTTCGTGTGGGACACCACCGCCACCAGTGTCACGCTGGGCTGGCCTGAGCCTGCCAGCAATGGCGGCAACGTGACGGGCTATGAGGTGCGCAGCTACGGCACAGCGGCTCCCAAAGGGCCGCCGTCAGTAGTGCTGCTGGGCAAGGGTGTTGTGCGGCCGCTGTGTGCAGCCAGTGACCAGCCAAGCGATGAAGTCGGGTGATCTGTGGCAATGCATTTCCTTGTCTTTCGCAATGCTCGTTTATTCACTGACCCTCTGGCTATGTACGTCACAACATCCGCCGCTGCTGCCACCTGCCAGGTGGAGATGGACGACGGCAGCGGCTTCCGCCACGTGGCACGTGCTGCAGAGCGGCAGTGCGCGGTGGAGGGCTTGCGCAGCGGCATCCTGTACAAGTGAGGACCATTGTAACAATGTGCTTAGGCAGCAGGCCCACTGTTTGTGCCCTGCGAGGGGCGGTGTTGGGTCCTTCTGCATGGGGCACCTCACACCTCACCTTGCCTGCAGGTTCCGCGTCCGGGCTGAAAACGAGGCGGGGCGCAGCCTGTGGAGCCCGCTGGGGGAGGGCAGGACGTCGGCCGTGCCGCCCGGCCCTTGCGGCCCGCCCAGCGTGCTGGGTGCCAGCCAAACATCTCTGACGCTGCGCTGGGAGGTAGGTGGGCAGGGCTTATGATGCAGTCTGCTGGCCATGCATTGCATGTTGTGCCATGTAGGCTGTCTCCTGCACTTGTTGTGTCTGAGCTCAGACAAGCTCCCAGCAACTATGCCCCCCCCCCCCCACCTCCCGCCCCTTGCTAACCTGCAGGCGCCCGAAGACGACGGCGGCTCGCCCATCCAATACTATCAGGTGCAAGTGCGGGCCCGCACACCCGCTGCACGCAACAGCCATGCCGACGAGTGGCTCGTGATGTATCAGGTGTGTCTGGGCGCGCCAGGCGAGGCAGGGAGAAGGGCATCAAGGGGAGTTGGTTTGGGCAAGGCAGTGTGTTGACCCAGCTCATCGCCATATGCTGTGTTGCCGAACCGAGGTACTCTGCGTTACTCATTCGTGTCATTTGTCCTCCACCACCCTGCAGGGTCCAGACCTGGCCTGCACCATTGGTGGGCTGCGAGCGGGGTGCTCCTACATGGCGCGTGCCGCAGCTGTGAGCCAGGCCGGTGCAGGCTCCTTTGGTCCTGCGGCCATGCTGCAGACCTCGCCCAGCACGCCAGGTGAGTGCCTTGCATGCGGCTGCTTGAGAATCAAGCGGGACGAACTTGATGCGCTAAGCCAGCAGCACACGACACAGCACCACATTGACTGCTTGCAGACTGCCCAGGCGCACCAGCGGCTGCTGCTCGGCAGCAGACGGAGCTGAGCATCGGCTGGCCGGCACCAGAGCACGACGGTGAGCGCGGCTGTGGCACTTTGTGACATCTGCGTGCAGCCTTTAGAGGTGGCGCAGCTGCCAGCGCTCGTGCGCGCCCTGCCAACATTGTCGCTGCCTGCTTGCTCCCTGCAGGCGGCACGCCCATCACCAGCTACCGGCTAGAGATGTGCTGCCTGGGTGCCGTGGAGGGCGGGCGGGGCGATGGCGGCAAGGGCAAGGCCAAGCTGGACCCGCCCTTTGAGCTGGCGTACCTGGGCCCGCAGCGCGCTGCAGGTGCGCGGCAGCCTGTGGCCGTGGTTGTGGCCGTGGCAGAAGGAGGCTGGCTGAATTTCTGCTGGGGCAAAGACAGGCTGCAGTGCTGCATGACAGCTACACGCCTGGCTAAATTTTAGAGTGCTGGCAGTCTGCTCAATGCTACAGCACCTGGCCTGTTGCCACATCCTCCTGCTGCATCTTTGCCGTCCCTCCTGCTGCAGAGGTGGGCGGGCTGGAGCCGGGGCGGCGCTATGCCTTCCGCTGCAGCGCCATCAACGCGCAGGGCAGCTCGGGGTGGGGCCCCGTGACCCAGCTGGACACGCTGCCGGGCCTGCCCTTCCCCGTGGACTGCCTCAACCTGGCGGCCACCACCAGCACCAGCCTGCGGGTGCACTGGAGCCAGCCGTACGGCCAGGGCTCCCCCGTGACAGGCTATGTGCTGGAGTTGGCGCAAGCGGTGGCGCTGGAGCAGCATGCGGGCGGCGGAGAGGAGGATGACCTGTTCAGCCCGGCGCACCAGGGTCCAGAGTGCTCCGCCACAGGTGTGCCTGCCGAGCTGCTTTGCATGAGCCTTCCCTGGCTGGGTTTGTCCACTTTCTTCTGCTGCTGCGCTGACGCCTGTTTGCCGGTGCTTGTGTACATACAGGCTGCATGCTTGAACTTCTCATTCTCAATCATTCTCAGGCCTCCTTAGTCAGCATCCACAAGGTTATCGCCACCCAGCAGCTCCATGCACGGCTCATCTCATGCTCCCTCCTGCCCTCCCTGCCCAGTGAGCGGCCTGGAGCCGCACACCCTGTACGCTCTGCGGGTGCGGGCGCTCAACTCGGTGGGCGCCAGCATGAGCGAGCCAGACACGTTCCGCACCGCACCGGCGCCGCCCTCAGCGCCGCAGGGCCTGCAGCTGCAGCAGACCACACCCTCGGGCCTGGCCCTGGCCTGGGCGCTGCCACGCTGTGACCACGGCGCCCCGGTGACGGGGTACCAGCTGGAGTGCGCCCGCGGCGGGCGAGGCGGGGGTGGCGCAGCTGCCAGCGCCTGGCGGCTGGCGTACCAGGGCGCAGACCTGCATGCGCAGGTGGGCAGGCAGGGCACTGAGGGAACGGAAGTTGGCTACAGCGGGTTATTCTGCACTTAAGCTGGTGTGCTGATCAGCTGAGCCACTGTACGTTGAGGGCACGGTCACTAACCAAATCAGCAATCCTGCCTGCACCCCCTCTCACCCTACCAGGTTGCGGGCCTGGATGCGGGAGAACGCTACCTGGTGCGCGCCCGTGCTGCCAACACCTGCGGCTGGGGCGCCTGGACGGAGGCGCTGCCCTGCTCCACGTCACCCGACGTGCCGGCGGCACCAGCAGGCCTGCAGGCCAAGGCCACCGGCACCAGCCTGCGGGCCAGCTGGGGGGCGGCAGAGGACAACGGCTCCCCAGTGCTGGCCTACGAGCTGGAGGTGGCGGGCGGCAGCAGCAGCCGGTGGGCGTCGGCTTTCAGGGGCGACGCCACCACGCACCGCCTGCAGCAGCTGCTGCCAAGCACCGCCTACCAGCTGCGTGTGCGGGCGGTGAACGCAGGTGAGTGGCCGGCTGTGTAGCTTGGGTGTTTGCAATGAGCAGAAGGGATGTGCGGTTAGCCATAACATGCCTTGCAATGCCAGACCAGCGTTCATGCTTGGTCAGGCTGCATGTTGCGTGACATGTGCAAGCGAAGCGGCACACATGAAGTGACGCCACTTTACGCTTGCCCTGCTGCCCTGCTGCAGTGGGCGCCGGGCCGTACAGCGATGTGCTGCAGGTGCAGACGTGCCGCGCACCACCCTCACCGCCCACGGACGTGGCTGCAGCTTTGGTGGCGGGCAGCAGCAGCAGTGTGGAGGTCAGCTGGGCGGCGGGGGCGCAGGGCGGCCACCAGGCAGCCTGCACCGGGTATGAGGTGGAGGCTGGCCCGCTGCGCGGCAAGGGCGGCGAGCGCAGGGAGCTGTGCCCCTCCCGCGCCACCTCCAAGCTGCTGGCGGGGCTGCAGCACAGCACCGCCTACCGCGTGCGTGTCAGGGCGGTGGGTGCCGACGGCGCGGGGCATGGCGACTGGAGCGCAGCGGTGGAGGTCACGACCCCCGCAGCCCAGCCTGGCGAGGCTGCGGCACCAGCGGCAGCGTCTGCAGCAGTGGAGGCTGCCCCCAAGGTGCAGAAGCGGCGGGAGCGGGGCGGGAGCGGCCCGCCACGCGGCCCACTGGTGGCCAAGGCGACCACCGTGGCCAAGGCACCGCCACGCCGCGGATGGGACCGCTTCCTGCATTACAAGCTGGGTGGCATGCGTATTGGAAGCCTGCTGCCGTGGGCAATAGCCCTTTTCCTGCTCATTCTGGTCGTACTACTGGTCGTAGCTTTCTTATTTTGAGTTAAATTGAGTGCGCTCAACCGACACGGCCGCGTGTAACCAATTCCCCCTGCTCGCAATGACTAGCTCAGCTGGTTCTGGCGCCAATATTGATGATTGTACAGCAAGCCAGTGAGTGAAGGAGTTCAGGATGCTGCAATCATGCAATGTACATGCACTGTGATGCCAACACAGGGCTTGGGGGAATGGAGTTCACTGTGGCCCGGCTGCGTTGGCGGCAGCAGCATGGCGACAGCGGCGTGACCAGCATGAGGCGGCAGGGAGGATCTGGCGCTCATAGTGCAATCCGTTCAACCCAGCGATCCCGCACTACTTTGAGCCCGACAGCAGCAGCTGCGCTCTGCCTGAGGAGAGCCCTGTGCGTCCCACCCAGCCCTCCTCAGCAGCGGAGCGTGATGCAGAACCTCGAGCAGCGTGGGCAGCCCACGGCGCCGCCTGCAGGCCCGTCCACGGGTGCACCACCGGCGCTGCTGCCTGCGGCGGTGGCGGAAGCCATTCGTGGCGCGTGCGACATGCTGGCCCTGCCACCACGGGTGCCATGCACAGCCCTCACCTTCCTGCGGCGCATGCCACCCGATGAGCTGCCCCCACAGGTGTGCATGGTGGCTGAAATTGCATGGCATGAGCTAGCTGCGCCACCTGGTATGCTTCAGAGTCGGCCCCATCCCTCATTCTCCTGCCTCCTGCCTTCCCCACTGCCACAAGCAGCGCCTGGCGGCGGCATGCGTCTTCTTAGCAGCCAAGGTCGAGGAGGCGGCGGTGCGCACCAATGACATGCTCAACGCTGTAGCTGCCTGGCAGGGCGGGCCCGCAGCTGCCACCGACGCCGCGGCGCTGTCACGCTCCCCCTGCCTGGTGGGCGAGGCATACCAGGCGGTCAAGCGGCAGCTCATTCTGGATGAGCAGCTGCTGCTGCGCCGCCTGCGCTTTGAGATTGGCGTGGAGCAGCCGCACCGCCACCTGTACGCGCTGGCGCACTGCTGGGGCGCGCCCGCCGCCACGCTGCGCCTGGCCACCTGCCTGCTGAACGACTGCGTGGCGCGCTGCCCCAGCTATGGCACTGCGGCGATGCCTCCCGCTACCGCAGCAGCAGCAGCGCTGCACCTGGGCGGCCAGTTGTGCGGGCAGCAGGTGCAGCCGCACGGCTGGTGGCGAGCAGCAGGCATCACAGACCCGGCCCTGGCTGCCACCTGCGCCACCCTGCTGGACATGCTGGCAGCAGCCTAACCATCAGCCTGATAACAGCACAGCGGCTGCCTGATGAGGAATGGAGGTTGGAAGCCGACGGCTCAAAGCTCGGAGGTGGGTGCAGGGCTGGCATTGCTGTTGCACAGGGTGGCAATCCGTCGAGCTGCTTCACCTCTGCTCCCGCTGCTACAAAGTGCACAGTTGCAAAGTGCAGCGCCTGAGCTGAACCACACATCGTGCCCTTCCTGCCGTCCATTGCAACCCTCCAGGCAGAGAGGATTTACATGGACGGCAGTCAATTGTGTTCTGCAGTTGTGTAATGCAACAACGAGCAGAAGGGCAGAGCAAGGCAAGTGGAAGCACAAGGAGCAGGGAGGATTCATTGGAAGGTGGACTTGGCTGTGACGCCAGGCCATGCGGTTCAGTGGTTCTGCTTGGGCAGCAGCTCCTGCAAAGTCACAAAATGGTGGGGATGAACAAGATTGCAAACACACACTTGCCACAGCCACGTCTGCATATTGCAAGCAAGTTCCTGCAGATGGCAGCAGCACGCCTGCCACCCTGCAGCTCAGCCAGCGGTGCGCCGCCTCACCATCGCATGCTTGTGCCTGCGCGAGTACAGGTCGTACACCAGCGACTGGCGGCGCGCCACCTCCAGCTGCTGGCGCCCCTGCTCCCACAGCCGCTGCAGCTCAGACGCGTCGCTCACGCCCGCAGCCTCGGCAAAGCCCTGCCGCGCCCGCCGCCGCACATACCTGGGAGCGGCGGTGGTGGCAGTGGGAAGCAAGTGAGCAGCATGGCTGGTGCCTTGCACACCCTGCATCAGCGCACCGACAATCCCTAGCAAGATGAGCTCACTCCTTGACGTTGTAGGAGGTGCCAAAGTGGCGGGCGCAGCGCAGGAAGGCGCGGTACAGCGCACGGGCCTCAGCGGCGCTGGCCATACTGTGGGGTGCTCTCTCCGTACCCAGCAGCTGCAGAGTGGACGTGGGGATTAGGGACATGCATGCAGAGAAGCAAGCGGCTTGAGACATCCAGCCGTTTGCGGCGGAAGGGCAGGCGGCGGCAACAGCGGCAGCGGCAGCAACCACTCACAGCACGCCAGCTGCTCAGCGCACCCGTGCGTCCCCGAGCCGGATCTGCGCACGTCTCGGTCGCTACCAGCAGCCCAGGCTTGCAGAGCGCCCTGGCAGCTGCTCCTCAAATGTTTGCGGGTCGGGTGCCTGCTGCAGGTTGATCAGGCAGTGCTGGAGCTAATTCGAAGCAAGACGAAGCGCCGCAAGGCGGCTCCCTGCTGCATTGGGGCCCAGGTCGCCCATGCAGGCAGGCTCTCAAGCAGGTGCACCGATCGCCTTCGCCATCGCTTGCAAAAGAAGCAGACATCACATCGGCAGCCCAGCAGGGCGATCTCCCGCCCGCCAGTCGCAGCCCCGTGCAAAGAGCGGCCGAGGGAGGGGCCGATGGCTCATCCCGGCAGGCGGTTTGACGATGCACCGCCTGCCAGCACAGTATTCGGTGCGTGACGCACACCATGGGGGGCGGGGCTCAAAGCGGGCTGGCCGCTGCCTCCTGAAGCTCTGGCACCCTGGATCGCAACTGGAGTCAACTGCGATGCTTGAACCGGAGCTGATGGCGCTTGCAGCTCACCGTTGCTGCCGCCGCCTGCCGCCGCCGCTGCTGTCGTTGAGCGCGAACACTGCTCCTCTGGATGCAGTGGGCAACCTGTCGTACGACCTGACGGAGCAGGATGTCATCGACCACTTCAGCCAGGTTGGGCCTGTCAAACACGTCAGGTGCGACGGCAGGTACTCGGCCGTGTGCGGAGGCTGGTGTGCATTGCCCTGTGCCAAGTAGTGCGCATCCATCGCGAAACCCAGCCTGCCTGCCTGTCTCGTTGCTCTCCCAGGATTGTGACGGAGCGTGACACAGGCAAGCCGCGCGGCTTTGGGTTCATCGAGTTCTTTGACATCCCCACCGCCGAGTCGGCCATCCGCAACCTGAGCGGCAAGGAGTTCAAGGGGCGCACGATACGGTGCGGCGCGCCGCCTGGACTGTGCCATGTGCAGGGGAGTGCAGTTGAAAGCGGCCTGTGAACATGGGCACTGCTTGTGGGGCTGCAGCAAATCAAAGGTTTCTCATTTGGTGTGTCTCTGCTCATTGCCGCAGGATTGTGTATGCGGAGGGCGGGCCGGGCGAGTTCCGCTCCCGAGGTGTGCTGCTGCTGCATGCTGCCTGCGGCTTGTGCTGCTCTTGTGTCCCAACTGCCGCTGCCCTGCTATGCTGCTCACTAGCACATGTGATGCCACACGCATTCTGGTGGCTGCTGCTCTGCTTGCCCAGGATCTCACCATCAGCGCCTGCCGCTTGCTCCTGCGCCAGAGTTTGACGACCGCGGCCCGCCGCCCCGCTTTGACGACCGCGGCCCCAGCGGCATGGGGCGGCGTCCCATGCGTGACCGCGTGGTGGGCGGCGACCTGTCCTACCACGCCTCGCACGGTGTAGCCACGCTGCTGGCTGCTCCGCTGCCCCCTGGCGCCCCGGCCGACTCCATCACGCACCTGCTGGCGCGCCGGTCTCGCTCCGAGCTGTACGACTACCTGGCGCAGATGCAGGGCCTGCTGCAGCGCAACCCGGGGCAGGCGCGCCAGATCCTGGCCAACAACCCCGCCCTCACCAAGGCGCTGTTCCAGATGCAGGTGGGCAGAGCGGGGCGGCGGGTGGGGTGGCTTGGGGGGAGGCCACAGTTGGGCGTGCAGTGCTGTTAGGCTTGGTGAATGTTTGCCTGCAAACACTCAAGGCAGAGGGCTGGCTGATACACTCTCGCAAAATGCACCTGTGCCGATCTGTTGCAGTGTAGGCATGACAGCCCATGCATGGTGCCGCTGGCTGTGGGGCGCACTGTACCGCCACCCATCCTCTGCTCACCCTCCTGCCCCTGCCCAGGTCATCCTGGGCATGGTGTCCAACCCGCTGGGTGATGTGGCGCCCAAGGGCGTGGCGCCGCCCAACCTCATGCCGCGGCATGAGCCGCCGCCGCATGGGCAGCCGGGCCCTGGCCCGATGGGCGGCCCTCCCCCGGACATGGGCATGCAGCCACCCCATGGCATGGAGCCGCCGCACATGCAGCGGGGGCCGCCAATGCAGGGGCCCCCTATGGGCATGCAGGGCCCGCCGCCCCCGATGGGCATGCAAGGCCCGCCGCCGCCCATGCAGCCGCAGCCGGGCATCCAGCCGCAGCAGCCGTACATGCAAGGCCCACCGCCCATGGAGCAGCCGGGCTTCCAGCAGCCAGGCTACATGCCGCCCCAGCAGCAGCAGCCTTTTGGCAGCGAGCCAATGCTGCCGCCGCAGGCACAGCCAGGCGGGGCAGGATACGGCCCTGCGCAGCCCGTGGACCCTCGGCGCATGGCGGGGGCGGGGGTGGGGGCGCCGCCGCGGCCCATGATGCCGCTGGCTGCCCAGCCGCCCCAGCAGCCGGCCATGCCGCCCATGCAGCAGCCCGGCCCAGCGCCACCTGCAGCCATGCCCGCAGTTGGTGCAGCCCCTGGAGGGTTGACGCCGGAGCAGCAGCAAGGTGAGGGGCAGCTGCAAGGTGGGAAGGGGGCTATACGCGAGGCAGTGCTCCAGAATCTACATGCACAAGCTTGTCCATTGTTCTACCAGGCCCTGTGCGATGGCTCATGTGTGTCAAACATCCCTCTCCTCCTGCCTCCCATGCCTGCAGCCCTGCTAAACCAGGTCATGTCGCTCACGCCGCAGCAGATAGAGCTGCTGCCACCGCAGCAGAAGGCGCAAGTGCTCGCGCTGCAGCAGCAGCTACGGGCGCAGCAGTGATGCCGTGATGCCATTGCATGCCCCTGTAAGCTGGCCTGGGCCAGAGTACCTGTAACCGAGTGCATTTGTGAAAGTAAGCACAGAGGATGTGGAAAGGTGGCAGTTAGGCTGCTAACCCAGCGTGTTTGAGCTAGCTGTGACATGCCTATCTGACTCGAGATGGCAGTGTGGCTGCTAAACCGGCGTGTTTGAGCCAGCTGTGACATGCCCCTCTGAATGGGTGGAGTGCTGGGTGAGCGAGGCGCGGATGCACCCTGGAGCCCCAGCTGCAGCTGGCCAAACACGTCTGTGCCTGATGCAGCTCCCCGGCTAGCAGGAGAAGCAAGATTTACAAGGGCTGCAGAGTCAAAGGCGTCAGTGCAGGTGCATGTGCTGATGTTCCCTCGCCACAGTGCGTCACCGTCCAGCTGTGGCAAAGTTGTCGGCATCCACTGCCTCCATCCACTCTGCCAGCTCGCCCTCGATGAGGGTCGCGTCTGCGCCGTCATCCCCCATGGGCTGCAGCAGCTCCACCAGCGCCACCTCCAGCTCGTCGCCGCCCTCGGCCGCAGCGCGCGCCTCGTACAGCTCCGCCATCTGCGCCCGCAGGCCCGCAGTGTTGGCCACCGGCTGCGGCTGCTGGTCCAGCGCCGCCACCAGCAGCAAGGCGGCATCTGCAGCGCCCGTGCCCGCCGCCCAGGTGGCCACTGCAGCCAGGTCGGCCTCGCTGGGCTGCGCCCCCATCTCCGCCACTGCGGCCAGCAGGATGGCAGCCGCCTGGCGGGGGCCCGCCTGCGGCGAGGCGTAGGTGGGGGACGCCGACAGCATGTGGCGCCGCGACATGGCCGCCTCCCGCAGGTCGTCCGAGGAGGATGGCAGGGAGTCGTCAAACAGCGACTCATCCTCCTCCTCCGCGTTCATGGCCAGGGGGCCGGTGCCGCCAGCCAGAGGCTGCACGGGCAGGGCGGGTGCGCAGAGGGGATTGAGCACGTCAGTGTGTGTGTGGGGGGGTGGGGTGGGGGGGGGTGGGGTGGGGTGGGGGGGGGGGGCGGCACATCAGATGACCACTGCTGCCAACCCAGCACAACACACGTGCAGGTGCAGGGGATGCGCAAGGGTTTTGATGGATCACAGTGGCATGACAGTGTGCGGTGAGCAGCCCACTGCACGCCGCCGGTTTGCAAGTCCCACCACCCCTGCCCCCTCCTCTCACATCATCGTCCAGCATGTCGGCCTCCCAGTCACCGCCCTCGTCTCCATCCTCAGCCGCCGCCGCCGCCATGGCCTCCGCCTCCTCCTCATCCAAGTCATCGGTCACCACATCCTCAATCAGCCGGCCGTTCAGCCAGGCTCGCCGCCGCACACGTGCCACCAGCTGCACGGTTGGGAGGAAGGGGAGCAACAGCTTCACTGCCCTGCCGCTGACAAACCGAACAAGCAGCGGAGGTGAATGGATTGCGGAGGGATGGGCTCTTCTTGTTGCAAGCGGCGATGGCGCCTGCATGTGAAGGCGGCTGCATGGCAGGCAGCAGGCACCAGCCGGACAGGCGGCTCCAAGCAAAGCGCTTGACACCAGCAGCCTGCCAGGCGGGCACGCACCCCGCTGGTTGCGCCATCCATGTCGTCGGGCCGCTCCAGCATGGAGGCTGCGCGTGCCAGGTCAGCCGCTCGCAGCTTCTGCGGGTGGCGGGCAGCAGCCAGGGCAACAGGGGTGTGCATTTCAGTGACAAAGGTAATGGCGAACACCCCAGCACAAGCCACGTGCCATCCCCCCAACAGGCCTTCCTGCCCAGGTTCCCACCTGCAGCCGCTTCACCAGCTCCTTCTTGTTGCCCGACACCGGCGCGCGGCGTGCCGCCAGCTCGGCACGCAGCTCGCGCACGCCCATGCGCGTCACACCCACCGGCTCTCCGCTGGCGTCCACCACCTGCCAAACGCATTGGAAAGTTGTGCACGAGAGGGGTCGCATAAGATGGCGCATTAGGCAATGGCATGCGACCCTTCACTGCCGTATGCTGTGCATGCCATGTGTCTGACAGCAGCAGTCTCTCTGCACTGGCCCCCGAGACACGCTGTCAAGCACTCAGCAGTACTCAGCAGCTGCAGCAGGGCTGATGGCCAGGGCGCACCATGTTGGTGGCGGGGTCAATCAGCACTCCGTCGATGACCAGCGCATTTGTTGCCGGCTGCGCCTCTGCGTCCCCAGCTGCCGCCATGTCTGCAAACGTGAGAACAGGCCAACGAGGCTCTGGATGAGTCACAGCACAGCACATGCAACAGCATGCCAGGGCACCAGGCAGCGTTGGCTGCCCCTCAGTGCCACGGCTCACCTGGCTGCATGCCCAGCCCCGCCGCCAGCGCCAAGTCCAGGCGGCGCTTCACCCATGCGCCCAGCGCTGTGTGGCCATCCTGGTCTGGCTGCAGCGCTGCCGGGGGAAATTGCCGCCCCTCCTCACACATGGCCGCCAGCAGCTCGTGCAGCTCGGCGGGCAAGTCGCTCGCGCTGCATCACAGGCAAGCAGGCGCAGCAAAAGATCAGTGTGCTCGAATGCCCAACAGCAATGTCTCAAACCTCATCGCCCATGCAACACAAGCAGGAGCCGAGCACGCCTGCACACAGGACACCATCGCCGCACTGCTTGCCTGGCGCCAACCAGCAGCTGCGCGAGTGCCATGTCATCCAACATGGCCAGCGGCGCGGATGATGCGCGCCGCCGCAGCGCCCGGAAGGCTTGGAGAGCTTCCTGCGCAGGGCAAGCAGGCAGGCGAGGAACTGCAGGGTGATACGCCATGCAAGCAGCTTGTGTGCACCGCAGGTTGCCCACCTGGTTGACCCAGCCCCCTGCGGCCCGCCCTCCTGCACAAGTAAGCAGCATGCACACTTCTGCTTGCTGCCTGCCCCGCCCACCTGTAGCTCCTGCAGCCGCAGCGCGGCCCGCAGCTGGGCTGCGTACGCCTGCGCGCCTGGCTGCAGGCCGTTGACCACCATGACCCCCTTCATACGCTGCACGCCGCTGAGCACGTCGGCCATGCTGCCCGCCTGCTCCAGCTGTGCCTGCAGTCGCACACAAGCGCAGCAACGCTGGCTGGTCAGAAAGCTACACAGCATCAATGGTGCAGAGCAGCGCGGTGCATGATGCTGGTGAGCAGCCCACCATGGCACACATCCCTCACAGCCGCACCTCCAGCACAGTGTCGCACAGCAGTTGGGCATCGTCCCCACTTGTGCCCATGCGGAGAAGTTGCTCTAAATAAAAGAGAGCCTCTGCAGCAACGCAAACAGCAGGTGGCTGGCAGCATGAAACATTTAGGTCAAAAAGCATGGGACAACACTGCAAGCATCGCACGCTGGGCATTGCAACAAGTATAGATGCATAGCTCACCCTGCGGCTCCTCCTGTGCTGCATACGCACGAATGATTGGCATCAAGTGTTCTCGACCATTCACTGCCAGCCCATGAGTCTGCAGCCACAGCAGCAGAGCGGGCCGGTGAGTTCGTACCATGCATGGACAGTATGCCAAGCGGATCCTTCACCTGCCGCCCCAGCTGACTCACCTGCATTTGCTGCAGCACTGTAGCCGCGTCGGCAGCGTTGCCCTGGCTGCACATGTACTGGATGAGCGCCTGGTACAGCGCGGCATCGGGCTGCAGCCCCTCTGCCTCGCCCTGCAACCAAGGGGTGTGGTGCAAGAGGGGTGTGGGTGCCGCGCCAAAAGTTTGGCAGAGTGTCTGCCCAGCCACAACCGGATCAATCACAGCACAACACAGCAGTCCTCTCTGTCCTGCTGCTGCTGCCGCTGCCGCAAGTGCTTCCCATCGCTGCTGCCGTGCATCGCAAATCCCCTCCCCGCAGGCCCCGCCACACCGCACCTGCTCATACACCTCCAGCGCCTTGGCTCCCTGCCCCATCTTGAACAGGCCCCCCACCAGCAGCTGCCAGCTGCGCGTGCAGTCCACCCCAGCGCGCCGGTTGCTGGCCAGCACAGCCTCTGCGGTGTCCAGGTCGCGGGCGCCCAGGTGCGCCGCCACCACCGCCGCGTACGTCTCGGGCAGCGGCACCACGCCAGACTCCCAGCAGCGCCGGATGGCAGCCAGTGCGCCGCTGGGCGAGCCGCCCTTGACGTGCGCAAACACAAAGGCGTGGTAGGCGCGGGGGCCGGGCGCCAGCCCCGCCGCCTCCATGTTGACGATGATCTGCTCCGCAGACTCCGACTCGCCGGTTGTGGCCGCCTTCTTCAGCTGGGTGTGGTACATGTGGCGGGCGGGGTCGCTCTCATCGGTGTTGTTCTCCCTGAAGGATGCCCGGCCGCGGATGTGCAGGCCAACCTTGCGCGCCAGCGTGTCGTCGGCTGCAGGAGGGCAGCGGGCGGCAGTGGAAGTGCATGGGTATCTGGATGCATTGCAGTGGGGGGGCGTGCAAGCCGGCAGGTCAGGCTCGCTGCGCAAACTGGTTGGACATGTAGGGCTGAGCAAGTGCAAGGCCGTGGCCTCCGTTGAAAGAGGCTTGCCAGGCCGCGGCTGCACGTGCCTGCCTCCGCCAGCGCCGCCGCCTCCTCCGCCACGATGTCCGCTTGCACGATGGCCTCTGCAGCAGCGCAAGGGGGTGGATGAGCACTAAATTGGGCCATCGCACGCTCGGCCAGCGCGCAAAACAGGTCAGGAGAGTCGGCTGCGGGCGTGCTCACGTTTCTGGTCCAGCCACGACAAGCCATCGTCCTCGGCGACCCTAATACATGTGCTTGGTCGGCGCACAGGCCGCCTGGCGGCGCCTGCGGCGGGGCACCAAGCCGCCCTGCTCGCTGCCGCTGCCGCCTGCATGTTTGTTAGCTCCGTAGCATGCGCAAACAGCCGACTGAGACATGGATGGGAGCCCATCACGCATGCATGGGCGTATGTGGGGATGGCACTGCTGCCGACGTGGCGCCGCCTGGCCAGGCAAATTGCTTCGAGGTGCGCCCCCAGGGGCCTCCACTCCACCTTGGCATCATTCTGATTGATGACATATACTTATTGTTGTTACAGAGCTAGGGATTGAATACATGCAGGGCACGTATCTGCCCGCTATACAGAGGGAATTGCACAGGAAGTAACACAGGGAAGTGAAGCCGCAGCAGCGGCCCGAAGCACAGCAGGGCGGGTGGCCCTTCACACAGCAGGTGACCCATCACACAGCAGGGCGCGTGCAGACGGGGCACGAGTTGCGCTCCTGGGTTAGCCAGCGGTCGATGCAGGCCTTGTGAAATGCGTGCTTGCAGGTGAGCACTCGGAACTGGTCGCCAGGCCGAGCAGGCTCCAGGCAAATCACACAAGTGGACAGCTCTGGGCCCGGGCTGCCGCTGCCACTGCCACTGCCCACACTGTCTGCTGCTACTGCTGTTGCGCCTGCTGCTGCTGCTGCTGCGCCGCCGCCGCCGCCGCTGCCACGCCCGGGTGGCGGCGGCACGCGCACTGTCTCCAGGCGGGCCACCGCCTCGCGCGGCGCCAGGTTTTTGCGGTTGCCTGCGTCCAGCGCCAGCAGCGCCTCGTAATCTTCATCTGTGAAGTCACGGCCGCTGTATCAAGGAGGGGGCATACGGATTAGCAGCCCATTGGTACAGCTGCCATCTGCTACGCCACGTGTTAGTGGATCTGCAACCGCCACAGCCAGCGACTCAGGCAGCAGCTACACCGCCCAGCCCATCCTTCCCTACAAAGCTGCAACTTGCACAGTACCTGCCCTGCCCGCGTCTCTCAACCCACCTAAGCAGCAGGTCAGCCGGCAAGCCGCGGTGCAGGCCGCCGAGCATCTGCTGCAGGGCTTGCCCAAAAATGCCGCCACGGCCGCGGCTGTGCCCACCGTATCCGCCGCCCAGCGGAGGCGCAAACAGTGCACCCTGCATGGCTGCCGCAAACTCGGCCTCTGCTGCTGGGCTGCGCCGCGAGCGCTGCTGGCGTGGGCCACGGCCGCCGGCACGGGGCAGGCCTCCTCCTGCCGCCGCGGCTGCCGCTGCACCGCTGGCACCACGCCGGCGGCCCCCTCCGCCAAGCCAGCCTCCCCAGAAGCCCCCGCCGCGCTCCTGCTCCTGAGCCTCTGCTGCCGCCTCTGCCGCTTCCAGCTCCCGGAAACGGCGCTGCAGGCGCGTCTCGGCTTCCGCTGCCGCTGCGGCACGCCGGTCCTCCTCCTCCTGTTGGACGGGTTTGAGACAGCATAGGGGGTCAGCGCACAAAGCATGTACTGGGGCTGTAAAGGCCAGCAACGGAAGCACCACTTGTAGAGCAAGCGGAGCTCGTGATGCTGGCGCTCCATACTTGAGCACCCAAGCACTGCACCTGCAGCTTCTTGGCAAGCTCAAAGTCGCTGCTCGTTGCCGGCGGGGACCGCTGTCGCTGGCCTCTCAAGTTGTGGAGCTGCTCCTGGGGCTGCTGCTGGCGCTGCTGGTGGGTGAGGCGCGCGGGCAGCGGGGAGCCGCCACCCACTGCCGCCGCTGCCGCCCGGCGCTCGGCGGCGGCAGCCGCTGCGGCCGCAGCAGGCGCCCGTCTGGGCTTCCAGCCTGCGGGCAGAGTGTTGTGGGAGGCCAGGCGTGGTTCCAGGCACTGCAGGGGCGTTCCGGCGAAGCTCGGCGTGCGTTTGCCCCCCTGCCAGCCCCTCACCTTGGCTGCGGCTGGTCAGCGGCGCCTCGTCGTCCACCAGATCGACAAACTCGGCCGCCTCGCGCCGCTGGCGCTTCGCGGGCCGCCCCTCCGCCTCGTCGGCGCGAGGAGAGACGAGATCAACCACGTTGTCCATGCTGGGGGAACAGGAACAGAAACTGGCGCGCGCCACGGCACCCCACAGGTGACCATACTGGGCGGCGGCCCATGCGGCCACGCCTGGGGGCTGGCGCTGGCGCTTGGGAGCCATCTCTCTCGCCAGCCCTGCTCGCCCATCTTGCCTGCCAGTCATGCTTCTTTTATCCAGTGGTGCTGCTTGTTGTGGCTGAGGCTTGTGTGAGCTAACCAACCAGCTGAACCTGCAGCGAGTGCAAAGGTGGCGTGCCGTTCGTTCACCCCTAGTTCATGATGTTGGCTTGGAGTTCCATTGAGAAGCTATAGTTCATGTCAGCTGGCAGGCAGATGAGCTACAATATTGCTGGCAGGCAGATGAGCTTCTAGATTGTGTCAGCTAGCAGGCAGACAAGCTACTGGATTGTGCAGTCGCCGGCGCGCATGCGGCGGCCCTCGCCCTCCTCCCCGCTGCCCTCGTCGCCCTCGCTGTCGCTGCCCGCCAGCGCGCCCAGGCCTCGCGCACGCAGCAGCGCCTGCATCACACAAGTGGTGAATGTGCAACAATCTCAGCTACTGCCAGCACCCACGTGAACCACTGTACATGGGCTGCTCGGCACCGCCGCCCCTCCAGCTTTACCTGAAGCATCTGGGGAGTGAGGAAGATGCGATCCTCGCCCTGGCTGCGCTGGTTGGCCGCCATCACACGCTCCTGGGCGGGCCCAATCACCTGGGCACGGACAGGCCAGCGCAACATAATCGGTGAAGCTGCCATGCAGCCGATAATTGTGTCCACGCCCGGCAGTGCAATGCCACAGGGGACAGAAGCAGGCAGGTGCCGACCTGGCCCCCACCTGCGGCTCCTCCGCGCTGGGGCTCCACAGCTTGATGGTGTCCTCAATGCCGCTGGTGGCAACGGTAAGCAGGTGGTGCGGGTGTGGCTCCAGGCAGTTGACGGTGTCGGCGTCGCCCTGCGGCAGCATGCGGGTTGGTTATCATTCTGAGGCTGCTTTGGGAGGGAAGAAACGAACACATGCCAGCTCAGGTGGTTTGGCATGTGGGGCGCCGCGCAGAGCCCAAGCTGAACGGGCATGCCCTTGCCTTTGGCAGCCAAAGCTGCCACCCAAGTAGGCCGCTGCCCGCGCTGCGCACGGCAACCCGTGCTGGAGACGCCAGCTTGGCAGGATGGCCACCCACCTTGAGCATGGCTTGCACCGCTCCCGTGCTCCGCTGCCATATGAAGATGTGGCCGCAGTCGCTGCCGCTCATCACAAACTCGTCGCTCTGGCCCAGGAAGCTGACGCCCTGCGGCAGGGCGGGCAGGTGCAAGGGGGCCGTACGGCTGGGGCGCAGACAGGCAGGGAAGCTGTGCACCATGCGGCTGCACTGTGGCAAGCAAGCGAGGCGATATGCAGCCATGAGGCCGTCAGTAGCTGCGACAGCAGGTTGCCCAGCCGCCCACCCACCTTGACGGTGCGGTAGTTGCGGTGGCCCTTGTATTGCTGCAGCGAGTGGTGAGAGCAGGGTTGTGAATGAGCCTTGGAGCGTGCGCATGCCCAGTTGGGCACATGCTGTGCAGCAAGTTGGGCAGCCCACCTGCAGGACGCTGTCGCTGGGCCGCTCCCCTTCTGCTGGCTGCGGCACGTGGCTGCCTGGCACCGCCGCCTCGGGCTCATCCACCAGCGCGCCCTGCAAGCCGAAGGGAAGAAGAGGCGTGCAGTGCCATGTGTTTTAACGTGACTTTGGCTGACATGGTGCCATATGGGCTCAGCAGCAGGTGCAGACAGCAGCGCCCAACCACCCGCAGGCATGCTCATGGCACCCAGGGCACACGCGCCTGCGGCAGCTCGCCCTCGTCCTCCCACTCCTCCTCATCATCATCATCCTCATCCTGCTCCTCATCTTCGCCATCCTCGTCGCTGTCAACCTCAATCTCCAGCCCCTCGCCGTCGCTGTCCACAGGCCAAGGCGGCGGGCGGCCCTCCCACTGTCCTGCACAGCCAAGGAGGGAGGGCAGCGGGTGCAGGACATTGAGCCTACCTGTGCAGCTGCTTTCAAAGATAGTGTCCCAACAGTTGGGGCAAGACAGAACACACAGACCTGCAGCCTGGCTTCGAGTACCATCAACCAGGCTGCATGGCAATCCAGGTGATGCATGGCTCACCTGCCATGCCGTCCTCGTCATCCCCCTCACTCTCGCTCTCGCTGCTGCTGTCGGTACTGCCCCCGCCGCTGCCAGCCTGAGGGTCCCCTTCGTCTTGGCTGCCTTCAGCGATGCCGCTGATGCTGCTGGGACTCTGATCCCCTGCCTCCCTGCCACGATCGCTATCCTCGCTGGAAGCCGCTCCCCGAGCACCAGCCAGCTGTTCGCCATCCGGCGGCTCACCCAAACCCTGCTGCTGCTGCGCCTGCTGCTGTTGCTGCTGCTGCTGGGGCGGCAGGCGGGGGCCGATAAAGGCCGCCGCCTGCTCCGCCCCCTCCTCCAGCTCCAGCCCTCGCCGCATGCTGGCGTGAGCCTCCGCAGCCACTGCTGCACCCGACGCTGCTCGCCTGCGCTCGGCTTCAGCCAGTGCCGCTGCTGCCGCAGCACGGCGCTGCTGGGCGCCGGCCCCCGCATCCTGCTGCGCCTCCCTGCTGCTGCCAGCACCGCCACGGCGCGCACGCTTGGGAGACTGCTGGTTGACGCCGCTGCTGCCACCGGCACTGCTGCGCCGCCGCCCTTCTTGGTCCTGGCGCTGGCTGGCGGTGCTGCCATTGGCGGCTGCTGCTGGCTCCTCGGCAGAGAACAGGTATATATTCTGCAGCAAAGAAGTGAGACAACAAAGAGGTGGAATGCTTAGAGAATGAGTGTGGGATTGTGGAATGGTCGTCAGCCTAAAGTTGTGCTCACAAGCACAGGGTGTTGACGTCAACCCAACACAGCACACTCCTGCAACATGTGCGGCAGTTGGAGGCAGCATGCGAGTGCAAGCATGCTTAAACGCGACAGCGACCTCCCACAGCCTGCCGCACCTCGTCATTGTAGGTTGCCAGCACCTCGCCGTGCTGCCCAAACACCGCGCACGTGATGGTGACCAGAGCGCGGCGCCCTCGCAGGTGCCAGGGTGCCAGGCGCCGCACCTGCAGCCACAGTGCGCCACGTCAGTATAGCGACAGTGCCCACCGCAGGAAGGGCTTGCCACTGTTGCCATGCAGCCGTGCAAAGGGGAGGTGCGTTGGGTGGTGGAGAAGTGCAGCAGGCACTGTGTGGCACCTCACAGGATGCAGGGCGTGAGCAGCAGGGCACGAGCAGCAGCAGCGGCACCACAGCGCGCTCACCGGCTCCACCACTGGCAGGCTGGAGGGGCCCACGCGCCGCAGGTCGTACACGCTGGGAGGAGGGCAGAGGACGAGGAGGCCAAGTGCTGATTCAATGGGGGCTTTCAGGCAGGCACACACCTTTGCTCACTGTCTGCCGGCATGCCCCAGCCCCAGCCATGCAGTGCCTGACCAAGCAAGGCCCCAGGCGCACCGCACAAAGGGGTCCCCGCCCGCCACGCAGAACTGGGTGCTGCCGGGCCGGCAATGCACGCTGTTCAGCTCCAGGCGGCCGCGGCCGCTGCGGCAGGCCAGCAGGCGGCGGGCGCCGCCCCCGGGCTCCCGCAAGTCAAAGTGCCGCACCTCGCCGTCTGCAGGCAGCAAGAAAGCAGCAGCAGCGCTGAACCAAGGCGGCAAGAGGCCTGCTAGGGGCCAGCAAGAGGCCAGTATTCCTCCAGCGACTCCCCAACTCTCTGCCCCTCTAGGCCACCACCTGGCTGCCACCCAACGCCCCTCCTCTGCTGCCAAAATGCCAGACCGCCCCCCATGCCAACCCACCCTCTCCGCAGCTCAGGAAGCAGGAGGCGGAATCAGGCTCCAGCGCCAGTTTGTGCGCCCTGCCCCGGTGGCAGGCCAAGCGACGGGTCTCCACTGCTGCACCGCCGGCACCCGGCGGTATGTGTCCCACCCGCACCAGCCCATCCGCCGCGCAGCTGACCACCGTGCCATTCCCTGAATGCGGCATGATACGCGCCTGCGATGGCAGTGTGGGCGGCATATTGGGCTGCACTGGAAGCAGTTTGCAACCCGAGAGCGACGGCTGCCCCAGGCAGCATCTTGCGGCACAACTTGCCTGAAAAACATTGTTGTGGTGGCCGGAGTTGTATGTGAGAGTCTGCACCCCCAGCTGGAAGTCCCAGAACTTGATCTGCGGCCGCACAGCACAGGCTGGAGGGTGGGTTGCAGGACCGGGTCGCACGTGCAGGACCCCAGCAGGGGGGTGTGCAAATCAGGCACGTCGCGCTGCCCACATAACCCACGCGCCTCCAAAATTTCCCACCTGCATGTCATCGCTGCCGCTGACCAGCACCAGGCCATCAGGGCTAAAATGCACGGTGTTCACGCAGCCTGCGAGCAGGTGTGGGCTATCGGGGCGTTCAGCGCCGAGCGGCAGTCGGTTCGTCCGTCGGCAAGGCCTCTCGCAGTAAGCTGCTTAGGGTTTGGGGGCGCTGCAGCGCTTCCCATCGCACCGTCGTGCCCCTCCAGTGTCCGCTCGAGCTTCAAACGCTTCACCAAGCCACAGTTCCAGCCGGGCACGCTCGCAAAGGCGTGGTGGGCGCGCCCCACCCCCAATTGCGCATCTCGAAGGAGGCTCAGCATGGTGTAGAGCACGAATTTGGCGCGCAGGGGCCGCTCCGTGACCTCTGATTGCAATGCGCCATGCAATGTCGCGCATGGAGACCGACAAGACGCTCGCTGGCGCCTCTGAAGCCCGATCATACCATGGCGGACGAGGCTGGCACCAGCGGCGTGCAGCAGGAGGAGCAGGTGCCTCCAGCCTGGTGGTGGAGCCTGCATGCTGGTGGTGGAGCCTGCATGCTGGTGGTGGAGCCTGCATGGTGGCTGCTATTACAAGAATGGCCGCCACCCCCTTCGGGGCAAGGTGCAGCGCGCAACTCAAGCAATTTTAGACAAAGCGCGGAGGCAATGAATGAGTGGTCCCAAGCTAACCGTCCCTTGGTGCAAGGGACCCTTGCTTGTCCCCTGTGCACGCTGCATCAGCAGGGCCCTTTTCAACTCAATGCTGAGCTGCACTCGCTGCGATGCCAGGCACCCGCTGCTAAAGGCGGCCTGCGCCCGCCATAACCCAACTCCCGCCAGGGGTTCAGCCCCTGACGAGGGAATGCGGAGAAGGTGGCAAGGCGCAGGGTGGGGACTGGGGCCGCGGCGGTCGGTGCGGCAAGGGCGGTGGGCAGGGGCGCCAGGGAGCGGCGGCAAAGGGAGGGAGCGAGCATGGAATGCCGCCCAGGTGTGCTGCCGCCAAGCTGCCGCTCGCGCCGCGCTGCGCTGCCGCCCAGGCCGCCGGCTCGCCGCCCCCAGCCTGCGCTGGGTGGCGCAGCGGCCACTGCCGGCTCATGGAGCGTCAGGCGCTGCCCCCAGTCGCAGCTGCCCGACTGGGGAGCTGCGAGATCTTTCAGGGGGTGGATCCTGCGCACCAGGGAGGGCGCGAGGCAGAGGGACGGTGCGAGGTGACGGGAGATGACGGCACAGCCGGCACGCGTCTGGTGAGGTGCAGGTGCTGCCGCCTTGCTGGGTGGCGTGCCTCTTTGGCTGCTGCACTCCCAACTGGGAGAGGCGGCATGCTGCCATGCCACGCTGCCGCACATGCAGGCCATGCCATGCTGCACCATGCTGGCCACCTGCGCCGGAGGCGCTGGCTGCAACCCCAACCCATCATGCGCCCACACTCACTCGGCGAGGCCACCACAAGCTCGGCAGAGGGTACTCCGCTGCCCATCCCTGCGATGCAGAGGGGCCGGGCAGGGAAGAGGGACAAAAATGTTCACAAGGTGGCACCCAAGGGGAAGCTGGGCGGGCAGCTGCCCGCCAGGACGGCTGCAGCAGCGCGGCGACGGCAGCCTGGCTGGGTCTGGAGCACCTCTCACGCCTCCACATGCAACTGACAGCGGCCGTGGGTCGCTTGAGCAGCAGGCACGCAGCCCTAGCACGCTGGGTTGCCGATTCCTGGCGCCTCGAGAGGCTGGGAGGGGCAGCCAGCTGGCCAGCTGGGCCCCACATCACTGGTGGGGCCTGAGTGGCATGCAGGCAGGCTGGGGTGGCTGCCGAGGCACTCACCAGCCAGGGGGCAGCGCTTACTAGCGCTGCAGCGGCTGCTCGACGTCATCAGATGGGGTTGCCATCGTGAGGGCGTGAGGGCAGCCGCAGAAAAGGGCTGAAGCAGGGCCACTGGGGCAA
>VFQQ010001215.1_pt1 | contig 38094 bp, 70 predicted proteins | sample 3512341 | NCBI WGS metagenome assembly VFQQ01 (sample SAMN10412373, study PRJNA504923) | tailings metagenome | isolation source: Relicate 2 Philex TSF1 revegetated site | place: Philippines: Tuba, Benguet | collected 2017-08-29 | reverse complement strand
CAGCTTCCAGCACGCCTCCCTGAGCAGTGTTGGGGGGCATCACCGCCGGCCCGACAAGCTCATGCTGACTGCGGCGGCAAACAGGTGGGCAGGGTCCTGCCCCCTGCCCCCGCTGCGGCAGCTGGCACCGCCCATATCGGCGCCAGGCAGCTTGCGGGCGGGGCGCCCGTCAATTGCCTGCAGCCGCTCCTCCAGCAGGACGTCTGTGCGCAGGGCAGGAGGGAGGAGGGCAGAGGTCGTGGTGCCGCCGGTCGAGCGGTTGCAAGCCAACCGTGCAGAGCTGGGTAGGATGGCAGGAGGGGCACGCGCGCTGCATGGGGCAAATCGACTTGCGTCCATGCAAAGCTGGCTCAGCCCAGCTTGCACGCCGGAGAGAAGGCACCTGGAAACACCACCTGGACATGCCCATCTATACCACACCGGCAAGACAGGTGGGCAGCACACCTGCGAAGCCCACAGGCAGCGCCACATCATCGGTTGTATCGTCCGCAGCTGAGTCTGAGTCAGTGCCAGCTGGGGCGGCGCCGGTACGGCCATGGCAATGCCCGGCCGCTGTGCTGCAGCCCACACCGCTGGCCGCCAGAGAAGAGGGGCCGTCCCGCAAGGTTGCAGCAGCAGCGGTACCAGACGCAAACAGCCAGGGGCCAATCTGAGCCAGGTCTGCAGTGCATGGAGCAGGGCTTGCAGCGGTTATTAGGCGCAGAAGAATCGGAGGGGGGGCGGGTACCAGCAGGAAAGGTCGGGATGGGCGGAGGAGGAAAGCAGACAGCATCTGCAAATGCCCCAATCAGCGCCTGTGGAGCAGCCTACCTGGCAAGAAGGGGCTGGAGGCCAGCACGACCCGAGCCATCTGAATGGGTGTGAGCGCCCTCAGCAGCGCACCCTGCGAACCAGCGGCATACAACAGCAGGCGGGTTGGCATGCGCACACAGGCATACAGCACCCGAACTGAGCCGGCCAGGGGGCTTGCAACGCACGAGGGACAGGCGGCCAAGGCACTGCAATATCACCTATCCAGAGGAGTCACGCAGCCCAGTCCTACTGAGGCGCTGCCGTTATGGTCGCCCAATGCATGTGAAGCTGTTGCTGAGTTGGCTGATGCATACTTCTATCGATTACCCACCTGCAGGTCCAGGAGGCGAGCCGCTAAGTCCTGGGGCTCCAGAGACAGGCCGCCCGTGCTCTCAGCCATGGAGCAGAAAGCCTGCACAAGGCAGCGATTGGGAGTGGCCTGGAGCAGTTGAGATGTTGCAGGTAGCGCCGCTGCAAGGCGGGCAGCGGTGCGCAAAGGGGCATGGTGCAACGAGGTTCAGTGCCAACAGGCCTGCGCCAGCTGCACGCAGGGCAGGGCGCCAAGCCGGGTTCAACCAAGTTGCTGCACCACCCCACCGCAGGTTAGGCAGTGAACAACCCCAGCCCAGCTGCCCCCCACCCCTCACATCTGCACGCTCCGCTGTGCTTCCGCCACTTGGCTGCGTGCTCTGTTTCTGCCAGCTAACACACTGCTGGGCGGCAGCCTGGTGCAGGACTGCAGTGGACTGGGCCCGCCGCTGCTCCGCTGCCTGGCTGCCCCGCACAAAGCGCTGCCAGGCCTCGTGCACCTGGCTCAGCTGGTGCGCAGACAGGTTGGCCTCCATGTATTGCTGCAAAGGCAGGAGTGAAGCGTGTCGTGTTAACAATGATGCCCACATTGCGCTCGAATGACGGGGTCGGCAGCGCGATGCAACCAGGCCACTGGCCTGTGACAACAAACAGACAACAGCGCTGTGGTGGCAAGCGCATGCAATGGGGCTGGTGCGCCACAAAGCTGTGTATACCATAGCAGGCAGCCACTAGCTGCGGAGTGTGCCTTACCGCAGCAGGCAGCAGCGCGCCGTGCATGGCGGGGCGGCCATCTGGGAAAGTGGTGCCGGCAGGCGGTGCAGGGCACGCAAACTTGCTCCACACCGTGAGAAGGTCGGCGGGGCGGTGCTGCACCAGCTGCTGCATGCAGTATTGCTGCAGGGGAGGGGTGTCGGGGAAACGCCAAGCAGGCGAGGCAGGTTATCAATCGGATCTCCAGCTGCAGGTTGGCGTGCGTGCGTGACGGCACTGCTCGGCAACGGTGGAAGGGGCAGCAGCAGCAGCAGCAGCATCCATACATGGCCACGGTCAGAGCATCAATGTGGCCCCTCACCCGGTCAGCCATGCGCGCGGCAATCAGGTGCTCGATCTGGCGCCGCGAACCGGGGCATGCCTCCCACCGCTGCATGCTGTCCTCCAGTTTCTGCAGGAACCGCCGAGCGTTGTGCTCCAGCAGGCTATTGGGCGAGAGCCGGATGGCACGGGCGGCAACCCTGCGTGGGCGGACCATGTTGCGGGTGCAAGGGGCCGGTTTCAGCGAAGAATCTTGCATGGCACAGGCAGCCAGGCTGTGCACTGCCAAGGTATGCAGCCCCCAGCCGCCTGCTGGACAGCAGCACCACCAAGAGGCAAGCTTCCAAGGCTCATCATGCGCACCGCAGGAGCCAGGACGGCGGCTGCAGGGGGTACTGGTCCCAAAACACTGCCACTGGAGGCTCCTGAGTCAGCTCCCGCACAAGCGCATCTTCTGCTTCCTCCTGCTGCCGCTGTTTCGATATTGGCTGCTGCTGCGGCGCCGGCCGCTGCACCGGCTGCAGGGGCGGCTGTGCTGCCTGCGGCTGCGCCGCCTGTGGTGGGCGCTGCACCGGCAGAGGCTCCTCCAGCCACTGCAAGCCGTCCATCCAGTCTTCTCCGGAGCCACCCTGCACTTGATGCACCAGCAGTGCCAGATCAGCATCATCAAGCTCAGCCAAAGCTGCATCCAGATCCAAAGCATCACTTGGCGCTGCCGCCGCCGCCGCAACTGCACCCTGGGCCAGGCTGCTGCAGCCAAAAGGGTTGCCGCCGCTGCCGCTGAGCATGGCTGCCACGGCCGCAGGGTTTATGCAGGCTGGCGCAGCAGTGGCGGCTGCTAGCGCAGTTTGCGTGCTGTTCGGGCCGCCGCGGCTGCCCGCCACTGCCGGCAGGCCACCCACAGGGCCTGCTGCTGCTGCTGCTGTGCTCGCTGTGCCAGTAGGGTACAGGGTGAGTTCTCCCTCCAGCTGTGCAGCCAAGGCCGCAAAGCCCAGCAGCTGCACTGCCTCCTCCTGGTAGGCTGACATCTTGTGCAGAGCCTCCTGCTCGTGAAGTAGCTCAGCCGTGCGCCCCCGTTCCCGCTCCAGCTCTGCGGCAGTGGCTGCCACTGCCCACTCTGTCTGCGCCTGCTGCGCCTGTGGGTGAGATGAGCGAGGCAGGTAGGGACAAGCCGTCAGCTCTCGCTGGTGCACAGAAGTCGTGCAAATGCTCTCAGCAACAACATGCCCGGTCCATGGCTGCGCATCATGTTAGCATGGCGCAACGCGCGGCAGGCCGGCTGCAGCGGACGCATCTGGCGCAGAAGGGCGTGCAGCAGACGGCGGCACACCTTCTTGCGAGCTCGGTGGCGGGCGTTGGCCTCACGCTTCTGCTGCCGCACCAGCTCCGGGCACTTGGTCTTGCTGGCCATGTTTGCGAGTCAATGGCCTGCGGTAGGGTAGGGCATGCAGCAGCGGGACCGCCTTGCAGCACTGACGTGCGCCTGTTGGCGGTGGCGGCAGGCTGCACCCCGCCCTCTCCCGCGCGCGATCCTCTGGGGTGACCTCGTGGTAGAGCAGGTGCCCAAACACCTGCTGGGCGGCGCTGCAAGTCTCTGCACGTGCGCACGGGCTGTGCACTGTCGGTCGGATGGGCTGCTGCTCGCAGCTTGGCAGCGCCGCCAAGACGCTCAGGTGAGAGCTGCCAGGCTTGAGCACTTGCAGCCCGCCGTGTGCAGCCGCGAGCCAGCGCGAGGGGGCCAGCGCTGGCGGACGGGTGCGAGCCTGGAACAGCCCGCAGATCGCGCCCCAGACGCTTGATGGCGCGCCCAGTGAACACGGGAGCGCCTGAAGCCCGCCTCTGGCAGGGATTGTGTGCCCCCTCTGCGCTGTGGCGCGGTGCCGCGCCCGCCGACGGGGCACACAACTAAGAGCGCAGATCTGCTCCCGCCGCATGCAGCAAACGGGCAGCCTTCTACGTCACGACTTAGCCTTGGGCCCTCTTGCTTCGTCTCAGCCATGCTTGGGTGAAATCGCTCAAGTGGCGGGAGCCCACACATGTGCCCTGCCGCCGCTCCCCATGTGCGCAAACGACATGTGTCCCAGCCGCATTGCGTTGAGCAGAGCCTGTCCCAAAGGGCGGCTGACTGCCTGATGGATGCTGCAGTTAGAACCGGCTGCTTTCTGCTGTATACATGTAGGCAGTGAGGCATGGTGGCGGTGAGGCTCAGTCGCTGCTGCCAGCATTACAAACTGCAAGTGGCAGGTGAGTGTACATCTGAATGGGGGCGAAGCAACTGAGGTGGTGTCGGAATCGGTGGGTCATGCGGTGGCTGAAGCGTCCTGAAATCCCGGTAGAATGAAAGCGGCCGGTAAAGAGCCCCAGATGGAGTTGGAAAAAGGGTAACTAGTGAAACACATAGGCATGCATATGCGGAGCAGGGTGGGTCAAGGGGGTCGGGAGCTCCCTCGAGGGCTGCACGGGTATGCCCACCATCTGGTGGGGAAGGTGTATAGTAAGATCAAAGGGAGTTGCTTCTCAGACTGGCAGAGCGCATGAGCATGCAGGCCGGCTTGGGTGCTGCAGCGGTGCAGAGGTTAAGGTGTTGGCGGTTGAGTGTGGTTGCGTCAGTCATGGGGGTGCTTTAGTTGGAAAACGTAGCGGGACACAGATCGAGGCGTGCGCTATTGCCAGCACTGACATGGCTGGCGCATGCAGCCCGTTGGAGGACAGTCGTGGTCAAAGAGGCAGTCGGGGAGTGGCTTCAAGAGGCGCCCGGCTGACTGTCAGAGCGTCACCAGCCTGGCACGCCCATGCTGACCGCGGCAGCAAACAGGTGGGCAGGGTCGTGTCCACTGCCCCCACTGTGGCAGCTGGCAGTGCGCACATCGCCTACAGACAGCTTGTGCACGGGGTGCTCCTGGATTGCCTGCATCCGCTCATCCAGCAAAACGTCTGCTCGCACGAGGGGAGGCGGGGAGGCGGGCTGAGGGTTGCAGTGCAGCGGTTGCAAGTCATTCATTTGTGCACAGCTGGGCGGTATGACAGCAGTGCTATGCATGCGTGCATTGCCGCCAGCCCTCAAGTAGCCAGGCAAAGCTTGCTCAGCCCAGCTTGCAGGCCGAACAGAGAACTGGAGGGAAACAGTCACCACCAAGGCATGCCGATGTGTACAACATGTCAACAGGGGGGCAGCACACCTGCAAAGCCCACAGGCAGCAAAGCATCGGTGGCAGCGTCCCTCGCCGAATCTGAGTCAGTGCCAGCTGGAGTGGTGCCGGCACCAGCCGCCGCGCTGCGGCCCACGCCGCTGGCCCCCAGGGAGGAGTTGGGTGTGGGGCCGCCCCCCAGGGTTGCGGTGGCAGCGGTGCCACGAGCAAACAGCCAGGGGCCAATCTGAGCCAGGTCTGCAGTGCCAACGAGGGAGGTGCAAGTGGGGAGTGTAGCGGTTACCATCAGCAATTGTTGGGATGGGCGAAGGTGGCCCCTACCTGCCAGCGGGGCAGCACTGGTAAGTGCACCATTCAGCGCTTGGGCCTGTGCGAGCAGCGCACTTGGGGGAAGTTGTTGCCAGCCGCCAGTGGGCACGCCCCGCACCCCTAGCATGTCAATCGACCCAATTCACCTGGGAAGAAGGGGCTGGAGGCCAGCAGGACGCGAGCCATCTGGATTGTGGTGAGCGCACGCAGCAGCGCGCCCTGCAAGCAGCGGCACACAGCAGCAGGTCAGCTGATCTGCAGGTTGGCAGGCGCGCACGGCATATCGCATCCAACCTGCACTGGCCTGTCCGGGCGACAGACTAGACCTCCACACACCCAGCCGAACTAGGCTTCCACAGCATATCAATCGATTGGTTTTGCATTACGAGCGAGGCATGTATCTGTTCACTCAGTCAAGTAAGAAACACGAAAGAAGCTCCCACCTGCAGGTCCAGGAGGCGAGTCGCCAAGTCCACGGGCTCGACTGCCAGGCCACCCGTGCTCTCAGCCATGGAGCAGAATGCCTGCAGGATGCAGTGATTGGGAGTGAAATGCAGCAGTTGGTGTGTGTGTCTGCAGGCAGCAGTTGAGGGGCTGCAAGTTGGACCCCTGCGGGGCAGGCAACAGTGTGCAAAGTGTACTGTGCAAGGCGGTGCAGCGGCAGCAGGGCTGAGCTGCAGGCGGGCAGGAGCAAGGGTGCAGCGCCTGCAAGACCAGCAAGGTCGCCAACTAGAATGGATAGAACCCGTGCTCTCACCTCTGCGCGCTCCGACGTGCAGCCGCCGCTTGGCTGCGTGCTCTGCTTCTGCCAGCTGATGCACTGCTGGGCGGCAGCCTGGTGCAGGACCGCCGTTGACTGGGCCCGCCGCTGCTGCGCTGCCTGGCTGCCCCGCACAAAGCGCTGCCAGGCCTCGTGCACTTGGCCCAGCTGGTGCGCAGACAGGTTGGCCTCCATGTATTGCTGCAAAGGCAGGTGCAGAGTGGCACTTTGTCAGGGACACATTAAGCCCACAGCCTTGGGTCGGCAGCGCGCTAAGCCAGCCACTGCAATCTCGCCCAGACACGGCAGACAGTCAATTGCACCTGCTGGAGTTGAGCACACGCAACGGTAGTGCGGTGTGATGTTGCCTGTGCATCCCATAGCATGCAACACTAGCTACCAAGTGGGCCTTACCGCAGCAGGCAGCAGCGCGCTGTGCATGGCGGGGCGGCCATCTGGGAAAGTGGTGCCCGCAGGCGGCGCAGGGCAGGCAAACTTGCTCCACACCGCAAGGAGATCGGCGGGGCGGTGCTGCACCAGCTGCTGCAGGCAATATTGCTGCAGGACAGGGACGGGGTTGCGCGCGGAGCAGGTGAGATTGGATTTCCAGTCGGGCACTACAGCTGGACCATCCGGTTGCATGCATGAGGCCCTGTCTGCAGCAACAGCGGCAGCATTCATGGCATGGTCACTGCGTTTCATGGACCCGTCTCACCCGGTCAGCCATGCGCGCGGCAATCAGGTGCTCGATCTGGCGCCGCGAGCCGGGGCACGCCTCCCACTGCTGCATGCTGTTCTCCAGTTTCTGCAGGAAACGCCGAGCGCTGAGCTCCAGCACGCTGATAGGGGAGAGCTGCATGGCGCGGCAAGCGACCCTGCGTGGGTGCATAGTTGCAAGTGCAAGGGGCTGGTTTCAGTGAGGCAGCGGTGCATGGTCTGGCTGTGCACTGCTGCAACATGCAGCCCCCATCTACCCGCCCTGCGGCAGCATGCATAGCAAACCAGCTTTCAAGCGTCACACAAACCCGCTGGGCGCACCTTAACAGCCAGGACGGCGGCTGCAGAGGGTACTGGTCCCAGCGAACTGGCAATGGAGGCTCCCGGGTCAGCTCCCGCAAAAGGGCTTCTTCCGCTTCCACCTGCTGTCGCCGCTTCGACACCGGCTGCTGCTGCGGCTGCTGCTGCGACTGCGGCACCTGCGCTGCCTGCAGGGGTGCCTGCGTCGGCTGCGCCACCTGCATTGGCTGCTGTGCCGGCTGCGTAGGCAGCGTCGGTACCGGCTCCTCCAGCCAGTTCTGCAAATCGTCCAGCCAGTCCCTTCCTGATCCGTCCTGCACTTGCTGCACCAGGAGCGCCAGATCAGCATCATCCAGCTCGGCCAAAGCTGCATCCAGATCCACAGAATCATCAGACGCTGCCGCTGCCACTGCTGCCGCCGCTCCCTGGTCCAGCCCGCTGCAGCCAAAGGCGGCAAGTGCTGCAGCCAGAGCGTTGCCACTGCTGCCGCTGGACACGGCCGCCGCGGCCTCCGGTTCGCTGGAGGCTGCAGCAGCGGTGGAGGCTGCTGGCGCTGCTGGCACGCTCTGCAGGCCGCTGCTCACGGCTGCTGCCGGACCACCGAGGGCTGCTACCACTGGTGCGTAACCGGTGCCAGCAGGGTACAGCGTCAGCTCTCCCTCCAGCTGTTCAGCCAGGGCTGCAAAGTCCAGCAGCTGGGCTGCCTCCGCTTGATAAGCAGACATCCTGTGCAGCGCATCCTGCTCTTGCAGCAGCTCCACTGTGCGACCGCGTTCCCTCTCCAGCTCCGCAGCAGTGGCCGTCAGCGCCCATTCCGTCTGCGCTTGTTGTGCCTGCGGGCAGCACCGGCGATGCAGGGGGGGAGCAAGTCGGCAGCTTGAGCCAGGCATGCCTGAAGAAACAGCAACAACCTGCCTGGCCACGGCTGCTGTTTGGGCGAGACATATGCAGCGTGCCGCACGGCGTGCAGCAGACGGCGGCCCACCTTCTTGCGAGCGCGGTGACGGGCGTTGGCCTCGCGTTTCTGCTGCCGCGCCAGCTCCGGGCACTTGGCTGTGTTGCAGTTCATGGTTGCGATGCAGAGGGCCTGCAGTAGGGTAGAGCATGCAGCGGGCGGGACCGCCTTGCAGCACTGACGTGCGCCTGTTGGCGGTGGCGGTGGCCGCGCCCGCCACCCCCGCGCGATCCCCTGGCTCTGCCCCCGTCGCACCGCAAGCACCCACACACCTGCTGGGCGGCGCTGCAAGTCTCTGCACGTGCAGCACGGGCTGCTGCTCGGGTACAGCTGCTGCTCGCCGCTGGGCCGACCGCTAGCGCGGCGAGTGGTTGCACAAGCTCGAGTGCCACTCAGGCCTGCGGGACGGGCGGGGGCCTGCGCAGGCCAGGGCTTGGTGGACGGGGCGCGCCCCAGAACGGCCCGCAGACGCGCTTCCAGAAAGCTTGATGGCGCGTAACATGCAATGCAGAGGGCTTGCAGCAGGCTGCTGGGGATTGCGCCCCCTCTGTGTGCTGTGTGGCGGCATCCGCCGATGGGGCACACAACTCTTGAACTCTTGGCGCACGTCTGCTCCTTCCCCACGCAGCACGCGGGCAGACTTCTGCACCACTGCTTTCCTTGTGCCCTCTTGTGTCCACTAAGCCTTTTGAGCCTGGTTGGCCGGCCACTCACATGCCCTCCCGCCGCTCCCCATGTGTCCCAGCCGCATTGCTCGAGCCCCGCCTCAGATGGAACCGACACCCTGATGGATGCCACGGTTGGCAGCTCAATGATGCGGCTGGCTGCTGTCGGCGGTGAGCGCGGTGAGGCTTAATCGGTGCTGTGCTGTGTGGTTGGGCACCGCACTGGCACCGCGGCAGTGGGGTGAAAGCACAAGCCCTGTTCACCCGGCTCAAACATCCTGGACGGAGGTTGGCAGCTGGGGTTTATGGTACATCGAGCATCTGGCTTGTATATGCTAGTCAATCAGCGGCACACATCCCAGCATCACACACCCACAGTAAGCTGCGAACCCACACCCGCCGCACCCGCCGTGTCGCCCGCCGCCACAGCGCGCCCCGCCGCCGCCGCAGAGGCCGCTGCCGAGCCCTCACTGTGCTTGTGATCACTTCGTGTTGCGTCATATATCACACGCAGGCCCAGCAGAGCGGCGGGAAGGCGAGTCAAAGCCCTGCTTCCAACACCCGGTGCCAGAGGTGAGGCTGGGGGACATTGGCATGGCTGGTTTCGGCCCGCTGATCACGCTGAGCGGCTGCCTTCATCGCTGCGCTCTCCCGCGCTCGCCGGGCTTCTGCCGCGCGCTGACGGGCGCCCTTGAGCGCCCCTAAAAGGCACCGCGGTCAACCACTCAATCAGTTGCGCTGCCCTGATCGCACTGCCGCCGGTCTGCCGCCGCCGCCGCTCGCCTCCCGCCACCCGACAAACGGCTCGAGGCTGCCACTCCTGCTGCCTGCTGCAGGCCCCTCGCTGTGCGGTGCAGCTGATCCACAGCACCCACTGGTGTGCGCAGCGGCGGCATGGCGGCCCAGGTGGCCCGGCCGCCGGGTGCGGGCGCCGCGCCGCGCCTGCCACTGAGCAGCGAGGACGAAGCGGCGGCTGACGGCGGCCCGCTGGGGCTGCTGGATTTGACCACACGCGAGGTCTCGCTGGCGGGGCTGGAGAAGGAGATTGAGGCGTGCGGAGAGTCAGAGGTGCTGCGAGCCATCTTGGACCAGGGTGCGCTGGGCTGCCACGAAGGGGTGCAGGGGCGCATGCGTGGGGGTTGTGGCAGGGAGTGGCTGGGAAGTGAATGCAAGAGTTATTGACTGCTGCCCGGCTGCTGGCATGCAATGAGCTGCCGCTGCAGGCATTGTTTGCGCTGCACAGCAGGCCAGCGTGCCATTGGATGCGGCAGCGGTTTTTGGGTGCTGACCGCTGCACAGTTGGTGGTGCATTAGCCTACTATGCTGCCAATGCTGCAGGGGTGGATCCGCGCGAGTACAGCAGGCAGTATGAAGCCAAGCTGCGGCAGGCGGAGGTGGCCAGCATACAGGTGCATGCAAAGCGCAGGCAGGCAGGCGGAGGTGGTGGTCTCACCTGGCCATTGAGATTGGGTATCAATTGGGTCTCAATTGGGCTCATGCCGCTGCTCCGAATGTCCACTAGTCTTGCTTTCATGTCGATGGCCTGATGCCGCTGCGGTGATGCCATTAAACGTGCATTCATGCCCCTGCAGGACTACATTGCGGAGAGCGACAGCCTGGCCGCTCTGCACTCGCAGGCAAGCAGCGGTGCCGGCGGGCATGTGCATCTGCGGCCGCCAGCTTGTGGGCGGGCAGGTTGGGCTGCTGACGCCGTGCTCGTTGCCCGTAAACTGTCACTGCCGCACCTCAGACACTGGAAATACACCTTGGTTGCCCCTACATGCGCAGATCAAGGAGTGCGACGGCATCCTGGTGCAGATGGAGGACATGCTGGGGCGGTTCCAGGTGCGCCGCTGTATCTGCTGCTTCGTGGCGCGCTACATTCTGCCTTCAAGTGCTGGACTTTCTGCCATGCTGCTGGGGGCACTCCCGCTGCGCCGTTTCTTCTGCGACCTGTTTTGGTAAGAGTGCTTGGCGCCGTCTCTCGCCACCCCAGCCGGGGGTCATCCCCCAATGCCCAGCAAACGGTCCCGCAATGCTCATCCAACTGTCCCTCACATCTTCCCTGCTGCTCCACACTTGCGTGTGCTGCAGTCCGACCTGGGCAGCATGTCCACCGATTACTCAGTGCCCAGCGAACCCCCTCAAACCTTCCCTTATCCTGCTCCGACCCTTGTGTGCTGCAGTCGGACCTGGGCAACATCTCAAAGCGATGTACACCCTCAATGCTCATTTAACTGTCCTTCGAATCACCCCAGCTGCCGCTCCACTCATCATTTATTTATTGCAGTCCGACCTGGGCAACATCTCCAGCGAGATCCGCAGCCTGCAGGAGCAGAGCACCAGCATGAGCGTGCGCCTCAAGAACAGGCGCACCGTGCAGGTGTGTGTGTGTGTGTGTGTTGTTATTCACAATCACATCTGGAATGGGTCATGAAAGCAAGGCACCAGCATGAGCGTGCGCCGCAAGAACAGGCGCACCGTGCAGGTGTGTGTTGTGCGCAGCTGGGCATGGCAGACTTGCCATGCTGGGCAGCTCTTGCCATGCAGCTGTGGCGAGCTTGGTGGGTTTGATTGGCATGGAGGCGGCACTGCACCTCACTCGGTGCAGCTGCCGTTCTGGCTGCCCCCATGCCACAATCATGTGTTATTCCCACCCACCACGTTCAGGAGCGGCTGGAGGCGTTCATCGAGCACGTCAGCATCCCGGCGCCGCTCATCTTCGGCATCGTGCAGGTGCGGCGGCCAGCTGCAAAAGCGATACCTGCTCTGCCGGCGGGGGTGGACTGCCTGACAATGCAAGCGGGGCTGCTTGCTGTGCGTGCGTAGGCAAGGGATACAAGCTGCTATGCTGCACCCTTGGGCGAGATGGATGAGCAGTTCTGGGCCGCCTGAAGGGCTTGGCCAGCAAGCTGTTGGTGGCTGTTTGAGAGCTTGTCTGCTCCATCGTTGCCCTGAACTGCAGGGCGAGATGGGCGAGGCGTTCCTGGGCCACCTTGAGGACCTGGCCAAGAAGCTCGACTATGTGGCCAGCGATGACACCGCTCGGTTCTCGGCCGCCTTCCGGTGAGCGTGTTGCGCACTGGCCTGTAGTGCCTTTGAGCCGCATTGACAGACTGGACCAAGTGGTCAGCGATGACACCGCTCCCTTCTCAGCCGCCTTCCGGTGAGCGTGTTGCGCACCCGACTGTGGTGCCTTTGAGCTGCATTAAAACAACTGGATTATGTGGCCAGCGATGACACCGCTTGCTTCTCAGCCGCCTTCCGGTGAGCGTGTGGGCGTATTTGTGCTTGGATAAGGGCGTATCTGTGCTTGGATAAGCTGGACTACCTTGGTATGCAGACTTTCCTCCCATATTTGCATGCCCGCAGGGACGTGGCTCCGGAGCTGGAGCGGCTCAAGGTCAAGGCCGTGCAGCGGTGCAGGTGGGCTGTGCAGAAAAGCGCTGTGCGGTGCTGCTCTTGCACATGTAGTTCCAGTGTGGCAGTTGCTGTGGCACGTGCGGCTCAAGGTCATGGCCGTGCAGCGCTGCAAGTCGGTCCAACTTCACTTGGTGCTCTGGCTGCTTTTATGGTGTTAGCCTGCAGGCCGCCGTGTAAGTGCATGCTCTGTTGGACAATACACACCAGACTGGTGGACAGTGCACACACCAGCAGTACACACCAGCAAAACAAAACATACATGCTGCCCTCTGCAGGGACCACCTGATGGAGCGCATCTACGACATGCGCAAGCCCAAGACCAACCTGCAGGCAGGCTTTTTTTGCGTGGCTGGCATCTGGCGGGGCGGCCAGGCTCTAGTGGGACGGCTTGTTGAAGTGCAGCTGCAGGCCTCCGCCCGGCGCTGCGCACCGTCCTGCTGTGCCGCTCCCAGCAGTGCGACACTGGACCCGGGACACGTCCCTCTTGTTTCATCCGTCTGCAGATCAAGCAGAGTGTGCTGCTCCGGTACCGCTACATGGCCGCGTTCCTCAAGCAGCACGCGCCCAACATCTATGCAGAGGTGCGGACAGCCGGGGAGGTGGTTCGACGGTGTGCACATGCTGCGGAAATGCGGAGTTGCTGCGTCACACCCACAAACAAATGTTGCAGCCCGCTGTCTCCCGGTCTTCTGTAGCTTGCAGGTGCGGGGCGCGTACGTGGACTAGGTGGGCGCCAAGATGCCAAACCCATCCAACATTTGTTTTGACTGGCTCCACTGCCTTTTTGTGCTGTTGCTTTCTGCTTGCAGGTGCGGGGCGCGTACGTGGACAAGGTGGGCGCCAAGATGCTCGACCTGTTCCGCACCTACTGGGCAGCCATGGAGCGCCTGGAGGTCAGTGCCAGCTGGGTTGGGTTTGCCTTCAAGGCTGAGTTTCCAGCAGCATCTCCATCACTGACACACTGCACTACAATTAGCAACATGCTGGCACACCCATCGCATGCCTTTGCAGCAAGGTGAAGATGCTGTCTGCATGCACGACGGAAATGTCTTAGTCTTGACCCATCACACCCCATGCAGGAGGTGGTGGTCACTGCCACCGACTCGCTGGGCGCACCAGAGGCGGCGGCCAGCAGCATGAGCCTGGGGGCGCTGTTCTCCCGCCAGCCATCAGCGGGCAGCAGCAGCAGCAGGGCGGAGGTGTATGCTCTCAAGGTGAGAGTTGTTGTTCTGCGGGAGGGCTGTTGGCCTGTTGAGTTGGGCGCTCTTCTCCCGCCAGCCCGTGGCGGGCAGCAGCAGCAGCAGGGCGGAGGTGTATGCGCTTAAGGTGAGCTTGGCTGCCTTCTGCTGTTGTTGTTGACCTGGCAGATGCACTGTCTGGGCGCCTGGTGGTATGCTGGTTGCGGCAGGTGGCACAGCAGCGGCAGGGCAGAGTGTATGCGCTCGAGGTCCGAGCGGTTAGTTGTTTCTGTGAACTGCAGGACCGAGCGGGGGATCTGGCGCAGCTGGAGGCGCCGCCTCCTGTGCTGTTCCATGCACTTGTTCCATTCTCATGCTGTGCATGTATATCCCTTGCAGGACCGAGCGGGCGTGCTGGCCCAGCTGGAGGCGCCGCCGCTGGTGCTGCATGTGGCGGAGAGCGAGCACAAGAAGTTCACATTCGAGGTGGTTGGTGGCTGCTTGTTGCAGCTTCTTATGAATCTACCGTCGATATTGAGGGGCTGGCAACGCTTGGTTTGTGGGCTTATATTCGTGAGCCTGCGCACAAGCGTCGGGGTGAAAGCGTGGTATGCCTGCTGCATCCGCGCCTCACTACTTGCTCAGCCTTCTGCCCCGCCCTTCCAGGTTCTGTTCCGCTCGCTGCACCGCCTGCTGATGGACACTGCGGCGCACGAGTACCTGTTCTGCCAGGTGCACATGCAAGCTATGGTGCTTTGTTATATCACGTTTGATAGGCCCATCCGCGTGGAACCTCTCTGGCTCTGTCCTGCAAGGTCAGCAATGCAAGCGCTTGCTGCTGCGTGGCACTGCTGTGCCATGCGGCTTCACTGGTCGCCTGTTTCCTGCCCCTGTGCAGGAGATGTGGGGTGAGGAGGGCGCCTACCGAGACCTGTTTGCCCCCATCCTCGCCTTCATTGAGGCCTCGCTCTCGGCGGCGCTGCAGGCAAGCCAGGGTCCGCTGCTTTGGACGCGCAAAACTATGTGGCTGGTGGACCTGTCCTGTGACGGTGCTTGCTTCTGCTGAAGATGCCGCTCGATGTTACTAAAACCGCCGCGGCTGCTCGAGCAGTGCAGCGCGACGGCGGTGGCCGCAGCGGCTCTCAAGTCAGCCGCCTGCCTATGTGGATTCCCGACTGTTGCCATATAGTAGCAGTACGATCCGCTGTCCATCTCTGCGGCCCTTGGAATTTGTTGAGGTAATGTCACACATGCGCTGCACTTGCACTGTCCATCACACATGCGCTGCGCCCTTCGTGCCTTGTCTGCAGGAGCAGTACGACCCGGTGGCCGTCATGCTGACCATCCGCATCAACCGGGAGAACACGCTGGCCATGGCGCGCAAGTGAGTGGTGGGCATGACCTGTGTTGCAATCACCGGGTTTGGGGTGTGCGCACAGTCCCACGAGCATCAACCGGGAGAACACGCTGGCCATGGCGCACATGTGCGTAACTCCCTTTGCTCGATCCATGACGGTCAACCCGCTTGCTGTCCTCACACGATTCTGCCCTCGCAGGCGCAACCCGGCGCTGGACGGCCACTTTGACCGCATGAACCTGCTGCTGTGGCCGCGGCTCAAGGTGCGTGGTGATAGCCAGGCGGCAGCAGCTGTGGACGCGGCTTAAAATGGGAACTTTGGTTGTCATGGCATCAAAGAGCATGCAGCAACATGTCTTTGGATCCTTCCAGCAGAAGCATCCTTCCAGCGCTCTTTGCAAGTGTCCTCTTGCAATATAGCACATACTCAAATACGTCTAGCTGTTTCTGTGCCTGTGCAGTCGCTGTTTGACCTGCAGCTGCCCAGTATCAGGCGCTGTGCCCCTTATCGTAGTCCGCTGTCCTTCCTCTTTTTGCTTTCATGCAGTCGCTGTTTGACCTGCAGCTGGCCAGCATCAAGGCGCTGCACCCCACGCAAGCCAGCGTGGACCCGCAGCCGCGCCTGCACATCCTGACGGGTGGGTCTGCTGCACCACAATCCTGGCCACCGTCACATCTGGTCGACAGGAAGCTTTGCTGCTTGCCCTTAGGGACCACATTGCCCCTTGCCATATCTCGCAGTACAATCCTGCTCTCTGTGCCTGTGGAATGGTACGCACATACAATCACAAGGTTGCTTCCTACCCTTCTGCCCCTTGCAGAGCGGTACGCGCACCTCACCGCCTCCATGCTGCTGCTGCACGCCGACTTCCTGGACGGCCCCCTAGACACCAACATAGAGCGGCTGCGATACGCGGGTGGGTGGGGCTCAGCAAGGTGGACGGGACTGCGATACGCGGGTAGCCGGGGCTCAGCGGGGCGCTGGTGCAGGGCTAAGGGAAAGGGCTGGCTGGGATATGTGTCACGGTTAGACATCAACATCGAGCGGCTGGGATACGCGGGTGGGTGGCGATGCTTTATGCAGAAGGGGCAGCACTGTGCGTGGGCCAAGCGGGTCCTGGTGTAAGGGCTTGCTATGCTGTGCGCCAGAAAGTGGCACACCGGAGAGCTCCCGCAATCGCCAGTCAGGTCCCGCCGCAACTTCATTGTCCTCATTTCCTCCCTCCCACCCCTGCAGTCATGAACCTGCTGCTGCTGCACATCAGCCGGCAGTACCCCAGAAGGGGCTGCCTACGCTTGCTACATCTGTCTATTCTGACCAAGTGCAATTCCTTGCCACCCAACCACCTGCAGTCATGAACCTGCTGCTGCACATCAGCCGGCAGTACCCGCAAAAGGGGCGCGGCACCGTCTTCCTGGTCACCAACTTTGCGTTCGTGGTGGCGGTGCTCAAGGCAAGCTGCCCGCCGTGCTGCCGCTTTGTTGTGCTAATGGTGCAGTGCTAGTACTGGCGGCCAACTTTGCCAGTGCATTTGCGACGCTTCAGACGAGCTTGAGTCCAACACGGCTCTGTGCATTCGTTTGCGGCAAAGCCGCAGCCTCACCCAGCGATTGGCTTGGCGCTGTGCCCACGCCTGCATCTGTTGCCTGTGTCGTGCAGGAGGCGCACGCGCGCGGGCTGCCCGCCACACCCGGCACGCTGAGCACCGGAGCGGAGACCACGAGCGGCCTGGGCACCGCAGGTGGGCAGGGCAGGCGTGCGTGCTTGGTGCCGTGGCAGAGGAACGTCCGGCGGCCGCTCGCTCTTTTCACTGCGAATGCAAGGGTGCAGCATACATCCTGCAGCTTGCGGCGCTGCACTGCAAGTGCACCTGCAAGCTTACTGGCGTGTTGCTGACGGGCTGCAAATGCTTGGCTGCAACTTTCACAGCTGTGTCTCAGCTTGTCAGTCATGCTCACAACTGCTCCTGAATGCTGTGCCTAACAAACAGGCCTGGCGCTTCTAAAGGAGTTTGAGGACTCGCTGGCAACTTTCGCAGCTGCTCCCTTTCAAATTCAGACTGCAAGCATGCCCCTGCTATCCCTTTTGCAGGTCTAGCACTGCTCAAGGAGTTTGAGGACTCGCTGGCACGCTGCACGGGGCTGTACTGCGATGAGCAGCTGGGGCGAGTGGCTGCCTCCCTGGTGAGCGCACTGCTCTGCCTCTTGCAATTCAACTGCAAATGCAACAGCGAAGCAGGCTGCCTCCTGATTTTTTGGTACTGCGACGAGCAGCTGGGGCAGGTGGCTGCCTCCCTGGTGAGCCCCGGTTTCCACTGCAGCACTCCCTACAGCACCCCTACAGCACTCGTTCAGTCTTGCTGGAGATGCAGCAGGCATGACTGCAGCTGAACGGGGGTGCACGGGGTCACGTTCTGAGCCAGGGTGCGCCACGCAAATATTCTCACTCATACTCCCGCTCATCCACGTTGTCAGGTGGCATTCGTGAAGCGCGGCGAAGCAGCAGCGGCGGGGGTGCCCGATGGCGCAGAGGTGCCTGGGTTCAGCCCGGCCGAGGCGGCACCTGTGGCAGCTGAGTTTTCGGCCCGCTGGCAGCACATGGTGGAGACGATAAACAGGTGGGGCTGGATGCATTTAGGCAGGCAGTTTTCTGTGTGCAGTTCATTGTCGAGCGCTGAGCGAGAGGCGGTGCACGATGACCGTGTATCATCATTCGTTTGCGTCTTCCCAAACCAGCCACTACCCTCACCTCACCGCCTGCCTGCAGGGAGGTGGGAAAGGACTTTGGCAACACCCCGGCGGGGCGTGCGGTGCTGCAGGCAAGTCTGCGCATGACCAGTCGCGGCACGGCTTGCACCTCTGCAGGCTGCCATTGCGCAGCTGCTGCTGCAGAGCGACTGCCCTGCGTGCCTAAAGTGTTTCCAACTTCTGACCCTTGCTTCTGTGGCGCTCCTTGCTGCAGGCCGCCTTCACGCAGCTGCTGCTGCACTACAACCGATTCCTGGAGTTGTGCAAGCGGCAGGTGGGGGCAGCTGTTGCATTGTGGCCTTGGGAGCAGCTGCTGATGTGTTTCTGGGCAACCTCCACGGCGCTGTTGCTGTCTGGACCGCCGGAAGCTACATGCTGGGCGCACCCCTGCATGACAAGCTCTGCCGGCTTGCAAGCCTCGCTGCCAGTGCTGCTGCTGCCGCCGACCTCAGCTCCGGTCCTCCGCTACTCCCACCGCTTGTTGCAGGGCGCTGCGGGGCTGGGGGTGGCGCAGCAGAGCGTGACGCTGCCCAGCATCATGTACTTCCTCAAACAGTACTCGCGATGACGATAGTCTGCTACTGCTACTCTGCTACTCGCGATGACAACAGTCTGCAACAACAATAGCCCAGCCTAAATGATGTGGTGCACCGGCGAAGCTCTGCGGCAGCAAAGCTCGCGCTGCGGCCTTACGCGGGGAGCAAGGCGCCCCTCCTTCTGGCGCAGCAGCCACCAGATGGGCATGCTTAACATTTGATTCTTGCGCACCCGGCATGTAACAGAAGCAAAACATTGAAAGCATTGGCGCTCGGGCAAAATGCCTGCAGCTCTCAGCGCCAGCGGCTGCCGGCGGGCAGCGGCAGCGCAGCACATCATCCTGTCTCAACCTCGTAACCCGCACAGTGTTCTCTGCGCATTCCCCCAACTCTGTAGCCGCGTCCTGCACTGCTATATAGACGCGTGCGCGTTTGCGTCCCTCTCTCCGCGTCTCGCCCGCAGCACAGCCGCACGCTACTGTGACCAGCATCGACTTTGAAGAGGCTTGAGCACGCGAGCAGGCGACTCCCCCACCGATCCGCTGCGACCCGCCGCTCGCCGCCAGTGCCGCCTGACCCCTCTCACCATGGCGGCGGCTGCGCAGGCCGGCGCCCTATCATCCACCTCTCAATTCTTCCTGGACTTCTTCCCAACCGCCCATGCCCGCCTAAGCCAGGGCTACCCGGCCCTGTGGGAGCAACTGCAGCCTGCCTGGCTGGCACGGCACTGCGCTGGGGAGCAGACGCTGCGGCTGGGCAGCCTGTCCATTCGCAATGCGGAGCTGCTTCCCTGGCAGCTGGCGGGCGTGGCGGTGGCAGCTGCGGCAGCGGCTCTGCTGAGGGGCCACCGCTTTGCCTACTTGCGCCACTCGCTTTTGTTCTTTGCGGGCATGAACGCCAGGCAAGTCGAAGTTTCGCCCCCCAGCCATTGGGCCTTGCATTCCAGCCTCTTGCTTCCTGCTGTCTGATAACCACTTGGGCAGACTGTAGCGCGGATCAGCTGGTGTGTAGTGGACTGTGTGCCAGCACCCAGCAAGCCAACAGCAAGCAGGGCTTGTACTGTATCCCAAGCACCAGACCGGCTGCTGCTGCTGCTGCTGCACCCAAGCCTGCCTCTCCCCGCCCTCTTGTGCCCTATACCTGCAGCTCCATCCTGTGTCATGCCCTGGCGGACCACGCCTCGCCGCTGTGGCAGGCGGCGCTGCTGGCGGACATCGTGTGCACCGGCGCCTCGTCCCTCTGCCTGCTGCTCTCCCAGGTGACATGGCGGTTTGTTGCGTGCTTGCTGGGCGCCTTTCGGCAATGATGTTTGGCTGGCCAAGCGGTCATGTCCGCACTTGGTTGCATCTGCGCAGCTTACCTCCGCCTGGCACCGCCTGAGCGCTGCAACCGCTTCCCTGTGCCCTCTGTCCCTGCAGCTGGCGCCCGCACCCACCAGTGTACCCGCTGCCTGGGCTGCCAGCCAGCGCTGTTGGGCCATCTTTGCAGTGCTGCTGGCGGCGGCAGTCGCCAACCTGCGCCTCCAGCTGCCCTGGGTGCCGGAGGCGATTTACCTCGGCACAACCGCCCTGGCTGCCACAGTGACCGCCCACCGGCTGGCGGCGCAGTGGCGGGCCGGCCGACGCCCCGGCCAGTTGCCACTGCTGCTGCTGGCGGCGGCTGCGCTGAGCCTGATCTGCCTGTGCCTGCCTCTGGACCCGCTGCTGTGCCCGCTGGGCGGTCCTTGGCTTGGTACCGTGCCGCTGCTGTTCCTTGGCAGCGACCTAGGGTTTGCGGCCGTGGCGGCGCTGGAGGCAGCCGGTGCCACTGATGCAGCAGCGGCGGCGCCCAGGCGCAAGGCCGACTGACACCTTATCATGCAGATGCCGATCTGTCTTTCTTACATAGTGCCATTCTTGCTACGTATGCCGCAATTACCTGTGCCAATGATACGTCACAACCGTTTGTCTGTCTGCTCCCTACGTGATGCATCGCACCATATGTTTGCACCCGACACGCGTGCTCAGCTTGAAATTTTGCAATCGCCACACACCTGTCAGCCCTCTGCCGCCGCCGCTGCTGCGTACAGTTGCGCCGTCAGCCCCGGCAGCACAGCCGCCCGCAGCTCTGCCGGCCGTGGCTCGCCACCTCCCTGGTCCTCTCTGCCCTCGTAAGCCAACACAGGGCCGGTCATCCAGTCTGGAATGGCTTCCGCGCCCCACAGCGCGCCTAGCATGCCACCCACAATCGCAGCATTGGTGTCGGTGTCGCCTGGTTTGGGTGCGGGTGTGGGGTGGATGCCTTGGGTAGCAGCGGTGCACTGAGCATCGGGGCAGCTTTATACGCGAATGCGTCGGACGGTGTTGCCGCCCAGCTGTCGCACAGCCACAGCCCCAAAAGCGATCAGCCTCGACCACCATGCAGGCCCGCACCTCCGCGGCAGACGGTCTGCTCGATCCCCTCCACAAACGGCGTCTGGCGCCGCAGGTGGTGGAAAGCAAGCGTGAAGGCGTGCTTCACAAACCCCGCCGACTCCAGGCAGTGTATGGACTCGAGCGGCTGCCGCGAGTCGGTCAGGAGCCACTCTTGCACCTCCTCGCCTGCAGGCAGGCAGGGGCGTGGGCGGGCTGGGGTTGTGACTTGCAGATTTTGCTAAACCAGAGCTGAGAACGGTTCCACACCGTCTGCAGGGGGCGGTAAGATGGGCAATGCACCAGCAGCCACCAACCGCCACCTACAGGTGCACCCCCGCCGGCAATACTCTCTAGAGCTTTGCTCCGTGAACATTGCCCCCCTCACCAATCAAATGTTCCTCCACCCACCTGCATGCTCTTCTGCCCATGCGCACGCCGTGGCCAGCGCGCCCGCAGCGTCTCCTGGCTGGGCAACGAGGCGGGCAACCGCAATGACATAAGCCGCGCTGGCATCTCCACAGGTGGAGTTGGGGTGTGACAGGCTGGCATCCAGGGTGGTGTACTCTGCCAAGTCGGCGGGCGGCAGACGGTGGCCCCACACAGCCAGCGGAGCTGCCCTCATCAGCGCCCCGTTGGCCTTGCTCTCGCCGCACCACCGAAGCGAGCGGGCCTGTTAACAGGGCGTCAATTGGGCGCAGAGCGATGGGGATTGCGGGAGCGAGAAGACAGTGGCGCAAGGCAGACACGTCCCAGTCTGATGTAGCAGGCTGGAACTGGCAAGCCAATTGGCTGGATCCCACCTGCATCCTGGCTGCCAGCGAGGGGGCTGCGTTACCGCCTGGTCCTTCTCCTGGCAGCCACCTGGCTCGGTCCTGCAGGCAGTGCCAGGCAGTGGGTGTTGCTCACATATGTGAGAAATGCATTCAGCATCTTGTTGCGCGCGCCCAGCGTGCACATGCCTTTGAATGTGGCACGAGGCACCAGTTGGGCATGCATGGCAGCCATTCAAGAGCCATGCACCTATGCACCCCAGCAAGCTGGCACTCACCGGCTGCACGGGAGTTGAAAAGGCTATTTGGCAGGTCTGTGGCAGGGCGGGAGCAGCAGGTGGTCAGCGCAATGCCCAGCTCCGCATGCGACCAGGGCCCGCCTGAAGCCGCTGGTGATGCCTTGCTGCCTTCAGCTCCTGTATTGCACCCCGGCTAACACCGCCCAAAACGCTGCACCGCACCTGCCCGCCGCCAAAGGCCCCCGCATCGTGCCAGTAGCTGTACTGCCGAGCCACCGGCTCCAAGGGAAAGCCAGCGGCCGGGCTGTGGCCCACCAAGCCTGCATAGAGGTGGGTCATGCAAAGGAAGATGGCTGTCCCAGGGGAAGCCAAGAGCGGTGCACGGCGCATGCGCTTGCCACCCAGCTGCCGCTGCCTCAAAGCCTGCGTCATGCGCCTAACAGAGCTCCCTCACCCTGCGCAAAAGCTTACCCCTGGCTAGGCAGATGGTCAGCTCGGTGTCATCGGTGACCTGCCCCTTGCCCAAGTAAGGCATTGAGCTGCCGGGCATGCGCATGGCGGCGCGAGCGGCGGCCAGCGGCACCAGCTGTGCGGCCCGCCCCTCGAGCGTCGCCCCTGCCGCGTCACCGACTGCCACCCCCAGTAGGCAGCCGAGTGCGCGGTCCATTGTGTCAGGGGACTGCGAACTGGAGGGAGGAAGGGATGGCAGCAAGGCGAGGAATTGGTGAGCGCAGCCGCAGGCGGCACGTTCGACGCACCGTGGCAGCAGGCGTCAGCGGTCGGCAGCACCGGCGGCGGCGGCGCCTGCAGCGCGGCGCGCCCTCCTGTGCGCGATCGGGCACCTAGGGCCCGTAAAATGCTGGTTTCCAGCGTATACTGGCACACAACTCGCCTGCGGTGCCTCTCGCAAGTCGTTCTTCCTGTGTGGGCAGCTTTGCGCTGGTGATGTCGATCAGTGGTACAGGCAGCTGCAGCTGAATCGTGAAAGGTGGGGTCAGGAGCGGCAGGCTGCAACAACCGCGTTAAGTCCTGCCACGCTGTGGGCGCCGACCGACGCTGATGCTTGGCTGCATGTGCTAGCTACGCTAGGGGGGTATTTGATTGAATCAGTGCGGTAGACTGGTAGGAGAGAGGGTATGTACAGTGTGAAACTGGGTCAGCGGTGGTTGGGGAGCAGCCCAAGCAGCAACTGCAGACAGGCAAGAGTTAAGTGGCAGAGGCGGGATACACGCACTGGCTTCCAGCAAACCTGCTGCTTCTCTCTGCCATTCCTGCTTCTTTGTGCCCATCTTTATGTTCTAATCGAGTAATGTACACACAGGCTTCCAGCGGGCATGTGGCATACCATTGCCGCTCGATGGCCGGCGACCAGCAGCGTGCACGCCACACCGGCCCGCCGCTTTGGCCGGCACGACCAGGGGGAAAGCACACCTCCAATGAAAGAAACACGTGGGGCGTCAGCAAGTGCAATGGGAATGAACAGTCAAAATGAGGTCGGCAGACTGCTCAGGCAGGATGCTGGGGCAGGCTGCCGAGGCAGGCCGCTGTGGACAGCGTGCAGCACGAGCGCAGGGGCCGCTGAGAACCCGTTCAAGGGCTGGGGCTGCTACTGCCCATTCACGCTGGCGCCGTCCTCGTCGGCCGCGCCGCTGGCGCCACGCGTCATGCGCTGGACCGAGGAGCGCGAGAGGTAGCTCTCGATGAACTTGCTGCAAAGGGGGAGGAGCGAACATGGATGCAAAGCAAGTCAGGCTCAGTGACCAAGCAGCTCTCGATGAATGTTCTGCAAACAGCGAGTGAGGGAGCCAGGTTGGAACGATCAGCTGCGTGTTGGCTGCTAGCACGAGTGCAATGCAACCTTGACTGCCCAGTGTCCACCTCAACCCACCGGCTCTTGGCAAGCACGGCGTCCTTGCGTGCCGCGGCATCCCGCAGCTCAGCGCACTGCCGCTCCAAATCCGACACGCGCGCCAGCGCAGCCGCCAGCTCGTTGCCGTCCCGTGCAGGGCCGCCAAAGCCTGAGAGGGCAGACGAGGAAAGGTGCAGCAACGCTGAATTCACAAACTGCTGCCGCCCCTTGCAAGAGCCCCGCAAGAGCACAACCCAGTCACAAACTGCAGACACCAAAACACAACAACCCGGCACCCCGCCCCGCACCCTTGGGCTTGCCAGCAGACCCCGCCGCCGCGCTGGCCGCCTGCGCCGCCTGTCGCAGGCGGGACACTTCTTCTTGGAGAGCCGAGTTCTGGCTGGCCATGGCTTGCGCTTCTGCCTCGGCCGCCGCCGCTGCCGACTGCGCCGCGGCCTGCGGGGCGGCGTGAGTGGCAGCACCAAGGTCAGCTGGTGCCAGGCAGAGTGGCCAATCCAAAACATTTTGATCTCCACTCTCGTGTCAAGTTAGCATAACACCGCTGCACATTTAGGCTCTAGAAGTGAAGTGGAAGTGCACGTCTTGAACCCAGGAAACAGAACCCGGGAAACAGCACGGTGCTGCTCCCAGCGCCCGTGTAACTAAAGTTGCTTCAGCGGCTTGGACAACAGCGCACCGGCTCCTTCTCCAGGCTTTGCAGCCTGCCACAACTAACCCAACCACCCTACACTCCATATGCAATCCAAGCAGAAACGCACCAGCTCCTTCTCCAGGCTGGCATTAAAGCCAACCTCAAGTATCCTACAACCTAATCAGAACGACCATGTTCCAACCGATATGCCCAAAAATAACGCACCAGCTCCTTCTCCAGGCTGGCATTATAGCCGGCGGCCGCCACGGGCGGCGGCACCGCGGCCGCGTTGATCAGCCGCTCCCTGAGGGACGAGGCCTCAGCTTCAGCTGCCTCGGCGCGGTTCAGCGCATCTTCAGCCGCCTGCAGATTTTGGATACAGGGCATAAACGGGCAGTGCTGAATCGCTGTGGATCGACCAAACTGGACAGCAGACCGCACTGGAATAGAAAAAAGAGAGAGCACCACCTCAGCTCACCGCCTGCTTGGCCGCCAGCTGCTGCTGCAGGAACTCCAGCTCCTCAAACAGGGCATCCGCGTCCTCCTGGCTCAGCCGCTCGCCCTGCAAAGATAACACGAGCAGTTGGTCCAAATGAGGGCGGTTGGTCCAACCAGGCTAGGATCAGAAACGCAGATCGGCAGGGCGTCCGCGTCTGCCTGGCTCAGGCACTCGCAAGTTTGTTGCAGCATAAGAGGGCTGGTCAGAAACAGAAAGCAACAGAGGATGGTACATCGAGCTTTCTGCCAGACCTTGTCCTGAACACTCGCACGACCACAGCCCCACCGCACCTGTGCGCTGCCCAGCACTGCCATTTCCTCCTCCTCTCCCTCGCTCTCATTGCCCTGCCAACCCACACCCATACTAAACCTGCCCAGCCAACCAAGGCGCACCTGCGCGCTGCGCAGCACTTCCACTTCCTCGTATTCCTCCCCGTCGCTCTCCTCGCCCTGCCGCGACTGCATCATAGACAGCAGCTGCTGGCCCAGCAGCTGCGCCGCCTGCTCCGCCTTGTCGAGCACCTCAGCAGCAGCCAGCGCCTCGGCTGCCACCGCTTGCTTCATCTGCTGCATGCGTTCGTCGGTGGCGGCGGCCTCCCGGCGCCCCTCCCGCAGCTGCTGCGCCTGCTGCGCCCCCTGCTGCGCCTGCTGTGCCAGCTCAGCGTCCTTGCGCCCCATCTGAGCCTTCAAAAGGTCCACTTGCTCGCGCAGCAGGGACGCTTGCTCCTCCAGGGCGGCCGCCTCAGCGTCCCCCGCCTGTAAAAGCCAGTGGGGTGAGGGTGAATGGAAATCAGGCGCTGTGTGTGATGGCCATTCCAGTGAAGCAGGGACGCTTGCTCCTCCAGGGCAGCCGCCTCAGCATCCCCCGCCTGTGGGGTGGAGTGAGGAGTGATAGGAATGGAAATGCCCAGGTGCTGGGACGGCCCGCCCAGTGCAGCAGCAAGGGACGGGCTCAGCGTCTGCCGCCTGCGTTGCCCAGTCGCCCAACACACAGTGCGCACACACACAGCGCTCCCACTCAGCAATTCTCGCCACACGCACGCGCACACACACGCGCACACCTGGCCGGCATGGGCTGCAGCAAGCTCGGCCTGCTCCCGCCGCTGCCGCTCCGACGCTAGCTGCCGCCGCAGCTGCTCCGCCTCCGCGGTCGCCGCCGAGCCCGCCCCCGCCCCGGCGCTGCGCTGCGCCAGCAGCTGCTGCTGCAGGGCCGCCAGCTGGCGCTGCGCAGCGGCCAGCTCGTCTGCTTTCGCGTCCAGTTGGGCCTCTAGCTGGGCGCGCACAGCGGCAGCCTGCAGAGGGCGGGCAGGTACACGCACAGCAGGCAGACCTGGTCAGCAGGGGAATCAGCTGGTTGTGCTCCCGCCGCAGCCATTGAAGTGCCAGCACCCGCTGCCCCATGCTGCGTTTGCTGCGCCTCCCAGCAGTGGATGGCGGCGGCAACCGTTCCAAACTACTTGCCTGCCCGGCAGCGTCGCCGCCATCCATACTTCGCTCTGCAAGCGCCAGCGCTGCCTCAAACTCAGCATACCTGCAGAAAGTAAAGGCAAGCAAGCCGAGAGGGCGGGCCGGCACCTCGTCACAGCTTGCATGTGTTAGAATGCGGTTTCAGCACATGCGTCTCCCCGTGCTGCCTGCATGCCTCTGCTGCTGCGCCATGCAGCTGCCCCCTGGCACCACTTCAAAATGAAATCTGTCCACAGCGCTGCTACGCAGCGAGTACCAATCAATATCAAAGCATAAAAAACGCCATCTCCACAACTTCCAAGCTGTGCACAAAACCGCCAATCTCACCGCGCGGCCGCCGCCTCGGCTTCCGCCTCCCTCAGCTCCTCCAGCTGCTGCAGCTGCCGCTGCAGGTTTTGCATGGCGGCCGTGCGGGCCTCCAGCTCAGCTCGCAGCTGCTGGGAAGCCGCCGCCTCACGCTTGAGCACCTCCAGCTGAGCAAGCGCCTCGGCTGTTTTCTGGGCGCTGCCAGGGGCAGCACCCTGCCACTGTGCGGCGGGCGCGTCGCCCCGTCGCCGCCGCTGCAACCGCGCCGAGGCGGCGTGCTGCGCAGACGAGCGGTGGTGGGGCATCGCCGGGGTGGCGGGGCGCAGCAGCGCGCTGCATGCCGCTGCAGCCTGCATCGTCTTGTGCTGCATGCTGCGGATGCTGTGCCGCTGCTGTGCGTGCTGTGCTGCTCACGTGGCTCCTGGAAACCAGCCTAGCCCTCCCGCCAGTTGCAGCCGCAGTTGGCGCAGCGGAAGAAGAGAGTGGCAGGCTCGTCCGCCGAGCGGATCTGAAGAGGCAGGCAGGGCAGCAGGCAGAGCATGGTCAGAGCCGTGTGCAAAATGTGGGCCGAGCATTGCCGAGTGGCAGAGGTTGCGGGCTTGCAGGCGCAGGCACAGCCACAGCAGCACCACCGCAGCCCGTGAGCAAGCCGCATTGGCAGAATGCCCTGACACCCAGAGCTGCCTGCTACAGCTGCACACGCATTTGCACGGCGGACAATGGGTGCCCGGCAGCTGGACCACACCCACACCCCAGCCACTGGCCCACCGCCATCCAGCCAGCCGGCTCACCTGCACTTCCTTGAAGTAAGCGGTGTGATAGGAGCAGTCGGGGCAGCGGGCTGCGCAGCAGGAGGGAGGGAACCGTGAAGGACTACTGAGCAAGCTGGGCCAGCAACAGAGCAGGCTATAACCGAAGCCAGCCAAAAGTCCCAGGCGGGCAACACTCTCCTGCCACAGCAGGCTTGCACACAGCAGCAACAGTGGTAACAATACAACAAGCGCACCCTCAGTGTGCGGCGCGTTCTTCCACTCCTGTTCCCCTCCCGCCGCACGCAGCTTGCGATAAAAACAACAGACCACAGCCAAGATTGACAGTTCTGTTTAACTCAAAAAAAATCTGCCTCACCCTCGGTGCGCGGCGCGTTCTTCCACTCCTCCTCTCCACCAAGCACCGGCTCCACCTCCTTGCGCTTCAGGGGCACGCTCTTGGAGATCTGCAGCAGGCAAGCGTGCAAGCGGGCAAGAGCAGCGGTTGAGACCAGGAACAGCGGCTGGCACCTTGTTTTCCTGCTGCTGATTATGCCGGGTCCAGCATCAGGGCAACCCAAGGGGGCCACAGGCACCACCGGTGCATTGCTGCCGCCGCTGCTCCGGCCGCGACCGCTGCTCCTGCCGCTGATGGTTCTGCTGCCTCTGGCAACGCAGCAAGCGCTGCCGCACCTCGCGGTCGATGTAGTAGATGTAAGGGCTGCAGGACGCAAGGGGAGGAGGGCGCAGGAAAGGAACAGCGGCGTGTGAGATGCAGCGGCGATGCACCGGCGTCTGGGCTCGGGCAGCGGCATTGCAGCACACACCAAAGCGCAGGCAGCAGCGCTGTGTTGTGTCCTAAGCGCACCAGGTCTGGCACGCGTAGATGTTCTGGCCGTCGTGGTTCTCAACTGCGCAGGACCAATCGACCAAGGGGCAAGGTCGGTGCGACGGCGGCAGCGGCAGCGACGGCGGCTGGGCGCGACGCGAGAGCACCAGCGCACGTGCAGCCTGCTGCAGGCTGCGCCAGTGATGTAGAGGAAGCGTGGGCAGGGCGGCAGGGGCCGCAGGGGCAGGGCACTCGCATGGCCTGCGCAACAGCGCTGCGAAGCCAAGGACAGGCGCATCGCAGCTCCTGAAACACCCCCAGACGCGCTCGCTCGCGCGTAGGGTCCGCACCAAGAAGGAGGTTGCCGCAGGTCGGGCAGAAGACCAGGCCAGAGCCCATGCTGGGGCGCCAGGGGCGCTGCGAACGTCGAGCAGCTTTGAGGGAGCGCGCGGGAGGCGCTGCAAGCTCACCCCGCCCGCCGCCGCCAGCGGGGATCTGCTCACGCTGCGCAGCGGGTGCCCAGGCCGGAGGCGCTCGAGCATCCCTGGCGACGCACTGCCTGGTGGTGCTGAGCGTAGCATGACGTCTACTGGTGTGGCTGAAGCTTGCCATAGTGCCTGTAGGTTCGGCACTGGCAAGGGCGGGTTGATGCGACCATCGCACGAGCGTTGAGTAGTGGAGGACGAGTTCGCTTCCCCCGGTCTATGTCCAGGCCGTGCGGGCTCTGTTGCAGTGTTTTGGCCACTCATCAAGTCAATGCCTCATACGAAGCTTGCACAGTGGCCCAACAGCACTGGAAGCAACAACCACCAACGTGGCGACGGCGTGCTGTGCAGCTGCTCGCAGCGGCGTGGCGGCGCTGGGCACATGCCTCCGCCATCGGCCGATCAGGCTGCATCACACTGTTCTGATCACCTGTTTTTAGCGTTTTGGGGTGCTGCAAGCGCGGCGAGGAGGCCCGCAGTGAGAACCGGAATGCCGCCCCGCTCCAGCGCCGCTCAGCAGCTGGCGGTGGAGTATGTGGGCGACACCAGGACGTGCAGGATGCTGCTGGCGAATGGCCAAGCCCGGGTGGACGCTGCCAGCGGCAGCGCCGAGAGCACCGCCGGTGGCGGCGTGGGGCCGGCGCTGCGGGCTGCGTTTCGCCATGCCTTCCTGCCGGATGGCTATCCGGCAAGCGTGTCCAGCGACTATTTAGGTAAGTTTTGTTGTGTGTAGTTTCCAGGTGGCTAGATTGTTCCCAACCATTGTGTGAGGATGCACCGTCTCGTAAGATTTCCGGCTCACAAGCAAAGCCCTCGTTTGCGCACGTTCCACCCGCAGGCTACCAGCTGTGGGACTCGGTGCAGGGCCTGAGCTCGTACGTGCGAGGCATGCTCTCATCTCAGGCGATGCTTGCAGGAGTCGGGGTGGGCTCAGCTGCCGCCACTCCCCTGGGGGCCGTCTTCCAGGTAGGGGGCTGTGTGCGTTAAAAATTTCTTGACCTACGATTGGCCATACGACTTGAGCACGATCGGACCATTTAGCTGCAGTGCAGCCCCTGCAATGCCTTGCGCCAAGCTGCTGCAAACCTTGTGCTGCGGGCCGCTCCCGCTGCCACCCCGCATTGCTGCTGGCTTGTTGCTGACATGGCACTGCCAACCCAACCGTGGCGAGCACACCCAACCGCCTTAAACCACCTGGTCTGCGCCCGCAGTTCTTTCTCAAGGATCTGACGGGCATGATTGGAGGCATCCTGTTTGCCTCATCCCAGGTAGGCCATTGGCAGGGCCGCCGCTGCAACCTTGCTGCCTCTGCCGTCTATGCTTCTACAGCCGCTCTTGCATTTCTGCTTGCCCGCTGCTGACCCAGTGGCTGGGGCCATTCCTACCTGGGCGAAAACCCGTCAGCCAAACCGGCTTGTGCCTCCCCGCAGGGCCAAGGCTTTGACTGCTATGCCAAGCAGTGGCGCCTGGCTGCAGACGTCATGAACAATGTGGGTGAGCAACAGGGTTGCGTATTAGCCATCCCTGCAGAAGCCTTGTGTGTTGTGCAGAGTGAGGTGCACTCGCTGTTGGGCCCCTGCTCTCCATACCTGCTTGCTGCTGGCCTGTTCTGCTGGTGAGTCATTGTCATGCCATGGCATACCCCCCTTACAGGCCTGGCGCTCGAGCTTGCCTCCCCCCTGCTGCCGGGAGCCTTCCTGCTGCTGGCGTGCCTAGGCAGCATCTGCCGGGCAGTCACTGGGGTGGCCGGCGGCGCGACGCGCATGGCGCTCACGCAGGCGAGCTTGCTTGCCAGGTGTTGCCAAAACATATTGCCTCAGAAGCTTTCATGCCCAGAACTGAAGAGGGCAGCAGCATTCACCGCACGTATTGCGCTCATGAGCAGATCACATTGCTAACACCTGCCCCCACCCGCCTGCCTTCTCCGCAGCACTTTGCGCTGCAGCGCAATGCCGCCGACATTGCTGCCAAGGAGGGCTCGCAGGTAAGGGGCTTTGTCCTACTACTGACTGATTTAACTGTCTGGCCGCGTAGCCCGCCGACATTGCGGCCAAGGAGGGCTCGTAGGTAAGGGGCTTTGTTTCACGTCCTGCTGTTTCGAATTATAGCCACACAGCGGAGGCATTTGCACACCTTCCATGCGTGCATTCAAGGAACTGACCTTCAGGCCGTCACATCTGCTGCCTGAGCTCACTCCTCACCACACTCTACCTGATGCCTCTGCTTGCAGGAGACGGCCGTCACGCTGGTTGGCATGGTGATCGGCATGGCCTTCATTCGGCTGGCCTCCGGCAGCCAGCTGCTCATCTGGGCTGCCTTCTGGCTGCTTACTGTTGTGCATGTGTGGGCCAACGTACGCGCCATGCGCTGCCTGTGCATCCACGGGCTGAACCAAGCACGCCTGGGCCTGCTGCTCCGCCATTACTTGGCCACGGCGAGTGTTGTATTGCGCTTTGCTGTGCCTGCTGTGCTGTGCTGTGCATGGGCTGAGCCAAGCACGCCTGGGCCTGCTGCTCCGCCACTACCTGGCCACGGTAAGTTGATGCAGCGCTGCGCTGTGCTGTGCTGCACCGCGCTGCGCTGTGCTATGCTGTGCCGCGCTGTGCCGTGCTGTGCTGTGCTGTGCTGCGGAGTTGTATAACACGCTGTGCTGTGCTGCATTGCACTTTCGAGCGCTCGCTTACAACTGCTGAGAATAGACCTCTTGACAGGTGGTGCTGACCAGTCGTGCCCTTCCCTCGCGCATATTCGCACCTCGCTTGCAGGGAGAGGCACTGCGGCCGGAGCAGCTTGCAGCGGAGGAGAGCTTGGTGGCGCCGCCTGTGCAGCGTCTCCTGCGCCGCCTGGGCCTGGGGTGGCTGCCTGCTGCTGGAGGCCTGGCGGGCGTGCAGGTGGCGGTGGCACCCAAGTTGTCCAGTCTGGTGAGTCATCTGCGTAGATTGCTGGGCAAGCAGCTGCCTTGCTACCTGCGTGGCAGCTGTTTAGGTCTGCTTGCGACAGCACTGCATCGCTCCAGCTGCCGTTCATGGTTCCTGGAAGCGGTGCACCACCCTGTGGCAGCCCAGCAGGCCCAACCCTTCTGCCTGCCGACATGCAGCGTTCCATGCAGCGCTCGATGCTGTGCCCCGCCCCTTCTCTGCTCCGCAGAGCCCCACCCTGCAGCAGCAGGTGGCTGCCGCGCTGCAGCGCAGTGCCGACGACCCAGCAGCCGCTGGCCGGCGATACCTAGCTGTCGCTGCGCCGCCAGCCGGCAGCCTGGCGGGAGGTCCGGAGGCAGTGCTGATTCTGCGGCGGGAGGCAGACCCTTCAGATCTGCTGGAGGGCTATTGTGCGGCGCTGATGCTGGCATGGGCTGCACAGCTGCCGCGGCAGGCAGCTGTTTGGCCGGCGCCCGCCCAGGGAGCATTGGCAGATGTTGACAGCTGGCTTGCAGGCGGGCGGCAGCTGGAAGGGGCGGGCAGCCCAGCTAAGCACACACGCAGCAAGAGCCGCAGCGGCGGTGCTGGTGGCGGCAGTGGCGGCACAGGCAGCAGCGGCGGCGGCAGCGGCAGTCGCAGCTTTGCGGCATTTGTGTCGGCGCTGTCTGCGGCAGGCTGGGCGCTTGATCGGGTGGCGCTGCTGCAGGGCTCCGCCCGCCTGGCCTGGGGATCCGCTGAGCTGCACAGCCACTGATCGGGCAGGAAACAGCTGGAGTTCCAGATTGCAACCCCTCTCTGCTGCATGAGTACATGTACTTGGCTGCTGACACAGCTTAGGTGCGATTGACTCTGTTGACAGCAAGGCTGACAAGGGCAGAGGGATCTGCTACGCAGTGCAGTGGAGTGGACGTCCCTGTCACATGAAATGCTCGCAAGCTAAGCGAGCTGCGAGGTGGCCGCAGAGTAGCCCGTTCCGCCGCCGCCGCGTGGTGTGGCCGTCCCTGCATGACTGCGGCCTTCCAACCCAGTGCCGCAGGCGCCTTTTCTGCACCTGCACGGCTGCTGGATCCAAACACGAGTGTCCAATGCTGTTGTACGACGCAGTGAACAGGGCCGGCGCCAGCATGGGCTCCTGCTGTTGATGCGTGCAAACGAGCGCTGCTGTCGCACGCGGGAGGCAAAGGTCCGCTGCCACCGCGCTGCAGCGCCTCCCCTGTCGCTGCACCCTATTGCGATCAATCATATCTTGCATACATATCACCGCGGGGCACAGCGTAGCAGGCATCCGCGCTCCACACCTTCCGAGGGGTCCAGCTTGATGACTTGAGGGGGTCAGCGAGCCCAGCACACATGGCCATGGACTCCTGCGCGCCTGTGTGCGCTTCGCCTGTGTAATAAATTGTGCAGCAAAAAGGCCAAACAGCGCGCTCGCAAGCGACGCACCACCGCGGCGCGCGCACCTCTTGAGGTCCCGCGGGCCCTGCCACTCCACAACCGTGTGTGGCTCGGTGTACACAGCATGCCAGGTGAGGCGGCGCGGAGCGGCAAGCGTCACAAGTCCCTTGAGCAAGCGGCCTGACCGCTCGCCCTGCGCCAGGCCTGTGCCGCCAGACGCAGCTCAGTGCAGCCGGAAACCAGAAGGCCGCCGGCAGGCGTGCGGTGCGGTGCTGACTTCGCAGCTGCCTGCCCAGCCCAGTCGCCGGCCGCCGCCGGCAGAATCCGAGCTGCTTGCACATCCGCTTGGTGCCCCATTACCCCGCCTTTGCAGCTCTGATGCTTCGCTAAATGCCACGGCTATCCGTGCGTGCCCTGCTGCTGCCGCTGTTGCTGGCACAGCTGGCACTGGCGGCAGCAGCGCAGGCGGCAGCCCAGGCCGCCGCGCCAACCGTCGCTGGCGCCACAGCTGCTACAGCAAACTTCGCGGCAGCCGCTCGCGCAGTGCGCCGCGGCGGCAGGCTGCAAGTGACCAACTACAAACTGGAAGGAGACGTGACTGCATCCACGCTGCAGCTGACGCGATTCGAGGTGTTCAGCCCGACTGCCCAGGTGCGTGGTTGCTGCGCCAGGCATGAGCAATGGGCGTGAGCAATAATGCCCGCGCTGCTGAGCAGCATCTTGGGTTGCATTGCCAGATGTTAGTGGTGGGACTCCTGGCTGCTGTTTCCGCTGCATGCCTTGCTTCATCCCACTGCTTCATACAAATGCATTCGTGGCCTTTCTTGCGTTTTTCCTGCAGATTGTGGTGCAGTCGTCCCGCAGCCGTCCTGCGGTGCGCATTCCCCGCCCCACCACGGCATTTTTCAAGGGCTCGATTGCCGGTGCCCCCGGCTCCTCAGTGCTAATGGCAGTACAGCCGAATGGCGCAGTGCACGGCGTGGCACACCGTGGCAACGCCAGCTTTGTCCTGGCACGCTCGCCACGCCCCACAGCCGCCGCCGCCGGCCCCACCGCTGCGGCAGCCGCCATGGCCGCTGCGCCACTGTCGTCACGGCGGACGACCAGCACGCAAACCAAGGCCCTGCCGAAATTCAACTGCGGCGTGAATCATGCCCCGGTGCCTGCTGGTCGGCCGCGGCCAGCTGCCACCCCTGCGGGCGGCCGACGACTCCAGCAGGTCTGTGCGCAAGAGCCGGTGGCCACCCAGTTGACGTCCTGTCTCACCGTCTTGAATGTGGTGGATGGTTGGGCCTGCTTGCTTGCGGAGGGGAAATTGTACTTTGTGGGGCGATCAACAGTCTGGCAGATGGAGAAGAAATGCGTGCGTTGCAGTGCGGCTGCCTGCACCGACTCCAGGCCAATCACCTCACCACAGCACCCCGACCTTGCCTGTGGCCAAATCCCTTCCTCCCTTCCTGCTGCAGTCTGTGGTGGACCAGCCAATCCAGGCCAACATTGCCATTGAGTCCGACTACGAGTTTTACAGCCAGTTCCGTACAGCAGCCGACCCGGTGGCGGAAGCGATCAACTACATCGCCTCGCTGATTGGCTGTGATTGGCTGTCAGAGGTGTTCAGTAAACAGTATCAGTGGATCAGCAGGAGGTTGTGGGCAGAGTGGAGCAACAGGCACGGTGCATGGGCCAGGCTCGCTGGGCCGCGTGCCGTGCGTGCATGAGTGCGTTTCGTCGTGCAGGTGCGTGCTGTGTGGCGCCGCCTGCAAGGAAGCATCCTCCCTGCAACACCGGCGTGCTGCGCGCTGAAGTAGGCTGAACCTGCCTCCTCTGCAGATGGTGACCTGGTGTACTCTCGGGAAGCAAACTTGGACCTCACAATAGGTACGGTGCGCGCAGCAGTGCATCGTGATGCATGATGCAAAGCTCATGGGGATGGCTCCTGCCTGCTGCCGGGGAAGTCGCCACGGGCTGCCTATGCTTGGGAAGGGTGCATGCGGTCGCGTAATTCCGCCTCTCTCGGTTTCCCATCTCCCTCCACCTCGCGGGCTCAACAAACACGCCCTGACTCACAGGCTACCTGCGGCTGTGGAGCACCACAGCCTGTTATGGAACTCAGGGACTGCCTGCCAGCTCACCGCTTCCCTCCATGCCCCGCCCCACAGGCTACCTGCGGCTGTGGAACACCAGCGACGACCCGTGGAGCACCACCACCAGCTCCAGCACGCTGCTGAACGAGCTGTCTAGTTACTGGAACACCAACATGCGGGCCCAGAAGCGCACAGTGGTGTACATGGCCAGGTGGGCTGCGTTGTCTGTTGCAGACAGCATGGCAACTCCTGCTGTCCAGCTGGTGCCTGCTGTTGAGGCTGGGCCCCTTGCTAGCACGGCGGACAGTGGTGTGTTCATCGGCTGCAGCATGGACAGACCCTTGGTACCAAGTTGGTACCCAGCGGAACCGCCGCTGCAGATGCTGGGGTTCACTCGGCTGCGTCTCTGCCTGCCCCTCTTCTCCTCGCAGCGGCAAGAGCTTGGGCGGTGGCGTGGCATGGTGGGTGGCCCTCGCAGGTTGTTTGTGCTTCAATGATGCCCTGGGCATGCTGTTGATGCGTGCCTGGTGTGTGTGGACTGGAATGCTGTGTCCATCAGGGATGTTCTGTCCATCAGAAAAGCATCCCCCCAGGCGACATGGTCCAGGCTGCATGCTGCAGTGTGCTCTGCCCCAGCTCCTTCTGCCCCTGCTCTATCATCCGCCCTTCCACCTGGTCGTACCTGCGTCCTTGCATCAGGATGTATGGGGAGACCGACAACCTGCAGTGGACCACAGCGTGCAGCGGGCAGATGTACCCAGGCAGCAGCGCCGACTACTGTGAGTGAACCAACTGCATTGGTGTGAGGTGGCCATCAACAGCATTGGTGTGAGGTAGCCAAAGTTGGTGCGAGTCAACCCACGTTGCTGTGCAGGGTCTGGCCTGTGCCCAACCCACAGCCAGCTTGCTTTCCGTGCTGCAGCACAGCCGGCTAGACATGCCATTCCCATGCTCCCTGGCTGCACAAACACGATTGGGTATGTGCCCACCTGCCGCTGCTGCACTTCCCACCCACCCCTGCAGCGCTGTGCGGCTACATCGGCGGGAACAGGTTCAGCTGGAACGGTGCGCAGACGTCCAACCCCGCAGCCGTCAACTGGGACATCATGTAAGCTGCACGCCCATAGCCACATGGAGTGCACTGTGCCTGCCTGGCCGGGTTGTTGCTGCACTGCTGGGATCCACTCCTGCCTGTGCATGAGGGCGATTGCCTGGCTGTCCTGAGAGACCGACTCAGTCAGGCATCAGGCAGATGCGTGCGTGCAAAGGATGACCCAAGCCACCGCACCCTTTTGCTGCCCACTCCTTGCAGCTGCACACTCCATGAACTAGGGTGAGCGCTGAGCACCGGTAACACCATGGCGGAGAGGCCTGAGCAGATGCCGCCTGGGGTGCTGTGCGCGCTGGTCATGTGCTATCTGCAGGAATGAGGTGGCGCCAGCCGCGAAGAAAGAACACTGCCCTCAGTCCTTGCCCCGCGCATGGCAATCATGACGGCGACTGTACATCGCTTGCACCTTGCACTGAACATGCACCCTCCCTGCCCCTCCTGGTCCCATGTACAGCCATGCGTTTGGCTCACCGCACACAGTGGACTACTGCGGCATTGGCGGCAGCGCCGCCACTGTGGACAATTGTGAGTGTGTGCAGCTGGGTAAGGGGTTCAGGTCGGGCAGCAAGCTTGCGATATTGACTGTGGGCTTGTATTAGTCGCTCCAACCCAAGTCAGATGTGAGCATGGTCAACCTTGCAAGCTCGGCGGGTTGCCCTGTCGTGCAGGCTACAAGACAGACGGTGGTTGCGACCAAAGTATCTCTGAACCACTGCCATGAACTGACCCGCCCGTCTTGCCGAGTGCTACCGCTGCTGCGCAGGCTACAAGACGGGAGATGGGTGCGACCAGAGCGGCACGCTGTTCAGCGGCAACTATGGGCAGCTGCCCACTTGCTCCGCGCCTACCCCCCACTGGCCGAGTACTGGGAAGGGCGTGATTATGTCCTATGTGAGTGTGTGGCTGTATGTTCCTCTTGCTTGCAATTGCTTACAAACAGCTAGGAATGAGGTATGTGAGTGTAGAAAGCTCGTGTATCTTTGCAACAGTGCTGAAGCGGATGACTGAGAGTACTGGCAAACTGCTGGAGAGTCGCCATGAGGCACCTGGCAGCAGAGCTGCGTGTTTCACTAACAGCACGGCTGAACCAACTGCTTGAGTGCTCCTACCGCAGCTTGCCGCCACCTGTTCACATGCACACATTCCCTCCGACTGTCCCACACTACTCCACTGCAGTGCCACCTGCTGGGCAATGGGTACTCAGAGGTGGCGCTAACCTTCGGCAGGGGCCACACGTGCGGCACCGCCCCTGAACGAGTGGCAAATCAGATCCGCGACAGCGTGGCCGCCCGAGCAGCCGCATACCCAGAGTGCTTCAGGGCCGGCAGCCTGGTGCCCCCGCCGCCACGGCCGCCGCCGCCGCCGGCTGCACCGCCGCCGCCGGCGGCCCAGGGCACCTGGTGAGTCTGAACACGCCATTTTTTGCCGAAGCGCTAAGTATGGAAGGCTGTTGCCTGCGGCGCTGCCGCTGCCGCTCCAGCAACACCCAGTGCTGCTTGCCTACCGTCGCACTTGCAGGCGCAACCCCGTACGCATTGCCAGCCTGCCCTTCACTGCCGCTCTCAACAGCCAGGTGGGTATGCACACTTCACTATGGAACTAACGGGGGATTCACACAGACACACTGCTAGCACAGCTGCCACGACTGCTTGCTACAGCAGCCGCACCTTCGCTCCGTTTGAGCGGTGCCCTGCCCACCCAGTTTACAAGCCGAACCCTTCCTCCCCCTGCTCAATGCTCAACAGAACTTCCCTGCCGATCTCACTTACCCCCCGGTCTCAAACGTGGGATGGCTGGGCAGCAGCCGCCCCATGATGGTGCACAAGTGAGCAGGGGCTGTGATGTGGTGGTGCAGTGGCATCAGGTTGTGCTGGGATCCAATCATGTGCAGCGTGCGATCGTTGCTCACACACGGCAATTTTCCAGGTTCATTCGGCCTCAGTTGCGATTACGAGCCCCTTCTCCGAGCATAATTCCATCACACTAAAGCATCCCACCTGCCATCTGCCAAGCGCGTCCTGCTGCCCGCTTTCCACAAAACACAGGTTCTTTTCGGGTACCTCCCTGGCTGGCCGGTCATTGGAGCTGAGCTCGTGCAACAGTGCTCAGTACCCAG
>VFQQ010001214.1_pt1 | contig 38111 bp, 33 predicted proteins | sample 3512341 | NCBI WGS metagenome assembly VFQQ01 (sample SAMN10412373, study PRJNA504923) | tailings metagenome | isolation source: Relicate 2 Philex TSF1 revegetated site | place: Philippines: Tuba, Benguet | collected 2017-08-29 | reverse complement strand
CGCACCCGGATGACCTGGCCGGACGCCTTCTACGTCACCTACGACTATGACGTGACCGGCGCGGTGACGGCCATCCGCGAGAACGGCTCCACCGTGCTGGCTGGCTTCACCTACGACGACCTGGGGCGGCGAACGACGCTGACCCGCGGCAACGGCGTGACCACGACCTACGGGTTCGACACGGCCTCGCGCCTGACCGGGCTGTCGCACGACCTGGCCGGGACGGCCCAGGACCAGGCCTACAGCCTGACCTACAACGCCGCCTCCCAGGTGGTCGCCCGCTCCGGCTCGAACATCGCCTATGCGCCCCCGGCGCCGACGGCCGGGACCCAGGCCTACACGTCGAACGGCCTGAACCAGCTGACGACCTCGGGTTCGGCCACGCTGTCCTACGACGGGCGCGGCAACCTGACGGCCGACGGCGCCAACAGCTACGGCTACGATGCGGGGAACCGCCTGACCGGGGTCTCCGGCGCCGGCCTGTCCTACGATCCGATCGGGCGCCTTTCCCAGACCGCCGGCGCGGCGACGACGCGGTTCAGCTACGACGGCGTCGACCTGATCGGGGAATACAGCTCAAGCGGCGTCCTGCAGCGCCGCTACATCCACGGCCCAGGCATGGACGAGCCGCTGGTCTGGTACGAAGGCGCCGGCACGGGCGATCGCCGCTGGCTGGCGGCCGACCAGCTGGGCAGCGTCGTGGCGGTGACCAACGGCTCGGGCGTCGCCTCGGCGATCAACAGCTACGACGAGTACGGCATGCCCGGCGCGGGCAATGTCGGCCGCTTCTCCTACACCGGCCAGACCTGGATCCCGGAGGCCGGCCTGGCCCACTACAAGGCTCGGGCCTACGCGCCGGGACTGGGGCGGTTCATGCAGCCGGACCCGATCGGATACGGCGACGGGATGAATGCATATCAATACGTTGGGTCAGATCCGATAAATTTCTACGATCCTCTCGGTATGGAGATGGTCGAGGTAAGAATGTGTAGTCCGGTTAAGATTCCGGCGAAAGATGATGATGGAAATACTGTTTGGGGAATGAAGTGCGCCTGGTTCAACGTTAGGAATTTTCTCCACGTATCCAGTTTTAACGTCGGTAACATCATCAATGTTGAATATGTGCCCGAGCTCGCTGGCGGCCCTCCGCCTAAGAAGCCCGAGTGTCGGGGCTTTGATTCACGGAAGATCCCAAAATTGCCCAAGGGATTTACTGTTCACGATTTGGGTGATGGAAGAACAAATGTGTACATGAAAGATGCTGCCGGAAGGCTCCACAAAACCCCTGACAACGAGGCTAGGTCGGCCGGGTTCTGGGCGAATTTCGACTATGCAGGGGCGAGTTCTGATTTCGCGACGATCGCCTTTGGGAGCGTGGCAATCATTGCGCCAGGAACGACCTTGGCCACTAGGGGAGAGATTGTCGCCCAGATTGCTGCTCACTATGGGTATGCGACGGGATACTTCGAGGGCGGGAAGGCACGTTCAGCGGATCCCACCCCGTGTAACTCAGGAGGGGCGTCGGCAGTATGGTGAGAAGTGAGAAGCTCATCGCTTTTGTCTGTCTATTTCTCTCCGCTCTATCTTGGGGTGTAGTTCTTTTTTCCAATTTTAGATCGAGCTGGATGTTCGTAATTCCTGGAATCGCTCTCCTTGTTAGAGGGATTATTATTATGATGAATGGAGTGGGTAGGGGGTAAGCATATGTCGGTATTCTCTTCTTCAGGTCCTATCATTATGGGGAGAGAAGAGGTGGTCTGGATGGCGGTCCTTATTGGACTGATCATTGCTGGAACCGCCCACGCCCAGACCGTCAACTACGCCTACGACAGCGAGGGCCGGCTGGTGTCGGCGGCGACGGTCGGCGGGTTGACGACGACCTACAGCTACGACGCCAACGGCAACCGCACCCAGAAGGTGATCGGGACCGGCGGCGGGACCAACCCGGGCGGCGGCAATCGCGCGCCGACGGCCGTGGCCGATTCCGAGAGCTGGGGCGTGCCGATCAGCGGCGGGCCCGGCTTCCCGGTCAGCCGCGGCGTCATGGTCCTGGCCAACGACAGCGATCCGGACGGCGATCCGCTGACCATCACCGGCGTGACGACGCCGACCAACGGCGCCACGGCCTCGATCACCAGCATCGGCGCCACGCAGTACGTCCTGGTCGGCAACATCGGCATGTCCGGAACCAGCCTCAGCTACACCATCTCCGACGGCCGCGGCGGCACGGCTTCCGCGGCGATCACCCTGTCGCCCTATGGCTACCATCCCTGTCCCGTCGGCCAGATCTGCGACGGCGGCGGCGACAACTAGCTAGCCGATCGCGGCCGCCGTTCCCGGAGCCGTCCGCTCCGCCAGGACGGCGGCCATGATCCCGGCCAGATCGCCGACGACGCCGGCGCGTTCCCAGGCGTAGACCGAGACCACCATCGGCGGCTCGAGGCCCAGGGCCGGGTGCAGCCGGACGGCGCGGCCGACGGTCGTGCTGACCGGCAGCAGCGACAGGCCCAGGCCGGCCTCGACGGCGACCAGGATGCTGTGCAGGCTGCTGCTGGAGAAGGCGACGTACCAGCTGCGGCGCTCGCGCTCGATCCGCTCGAACATCGCCTCGCGATAGAGACCGCCCGGCGGGAAGGCGACCAGCGGGACCGGATCGGGCCCGGCGTCGTCGGGCGCGTCGGCGCGCTCGAACCAGCCGATCGGCTCGGGGAAGACGGCCAGGCGGTCGGCGCTGGCCAGCGGCTCCTTGACCACCACGATGTCGAACTCGCCGGCCCGGTAGCGTCGGGTCAGGTCGCGGCTGAGGCCGGTGACCACATCGATCCGCGTTTCGCGGCGGCGGCCGACGAAGGCGGCGAAGGCCTCGGCCATGGCGCCGGTGACGATGTCCTCCGGCACGCCGATCCGGATGGCCGAGGCTCCGGCCGTGTCGGCGAGCTGGGTCTCCGCCTCGCTCTGCAGCGCCAGGATGCGTCGCGCATAGCCCAGCAGGCGTTCGCCCGAGGCCGTCGCGCGAACGGGGCGGTCCGTCCGGTCGATGAGGGGGCGGCCGACGGCCTGCTCCAGCCGGCCCAGCTGCTGGCTGATGGTCGACTGGGTCATGTGCAGTCGTTCGGCGGCCTGGGTGAAGCTGCCGGTCTCCGTGATGGCGACGAAGGTGCGGAGCAGGCGGGGATCCAACATGGAGGTCATCGCGAAATCGAATAGTTTCCATCCATATATCTCATTTGAGAATGATCGGCGCGGGCGGTACGGACGGCGCAAGCTCGTCTCCGGAGGTCCGTCCATGAAGCTTCTCGCCGCCGTCGCCGCCGTGGCTCTGTGGCTGGTCGCCGGTCCGGCCCCGGCCAAGGAGCGGGCGGACCTGCTGATCCGCAACGCGACGGTCGTCGACGTCGAGCACGCCAGGCTGGTTCCCGGCCAGGCGGTCGCGATTTCGGGCGACAGCATCGTGGCGGTCGGGGCGGACGCCGATCTGGCGAGGCGCTGGACAACCCGCCGAACGGTCGACGCCGGCGGGCGCTACCTGATCCCCGGCCTGTGGGACATGCACGTCCACTTCGGCGGCGGCCCGGAGCTGATCGACGAGAACAAGGCGCTGCTGCCGCTCTACGTGGCGCACGGGATCACCACCGTACGTGATGCATCGGGAGACCTGCCTTACGACGTCCTGGCCTGGCGGGGCGAGATCGCCCGCGGCGCGCTGTTCGGCCCGACCCTGCTCAGCTCCGGCCCCAAGATCGAGGGGATCAAGCCGGTCTGGAAGGGCACGCTCGAGACCGGCTCGGAGGCCGAGGTCGATCAGGCGGTGGCGCGTCTGAAGACGCTCGACGTCGATTTCGTGAAGATCACCGACAGCACGCTGAAGCCCGAACTGTTCCTCCATGCGGTGAAGCAGGCCCGGGCCGCCGGGCTGCGGACCTCCGGCCATATCCCGATGGCGCTGACCGTCCGCCAGGCGATGGACGCCGGCATCAGCTCGATCGAGCACCTGGACTACGCGTACAAGGCCGGGGCGAAGGACGAGGCTGCGGTGGCGGCCGACTTCGCCGCCGGCCGGATCGACCGGGCCGAGGCCCGTCGCCGCCTCGACGAGGGTTTCGACGCGGCGACGGCGATGACGGCCTATCGCGACATGGCGGCCCGGGGCGTCTTTGTGACCCCCACGCTCAACGGCGGTCGGATCATCGCCTTCCTGGACCAGGACAGTCACGAGAACGACCCCTACCTCGCCTACATCGGGCCGAAGCTGCGCAAGACCTACGACTGGCGGGTGCAGCGGGCGGCGCAGGCCGATGCGGCGGCGATCGCCCTCCGCCACGCCCGCTTCGAGCGCGAGGCGGCGGTGCTGCCGATGCTGCAGCAGGCGGGCGTAACCATCATGGCCGGGACCGACGCCGGTTTTCTCAACTCGTTCAACTACCCGGGGATCGGGCTGCACGACGAGTTGTCCCTGTTCGTCGACAAGGGCCTGACCCCGGCGCAGGCGCTGTCGTCGGCGACCCGCGCGGGTCCGGCCTGGTTCGGCAAGCTGGACCGCTACGGCGCCGTCGAGGCGGGCAAGGCCGCCGACCTGGTGCTGCTCGACCGCAACCCGCTGGAGGACATCGGCGCGACGCGCTCGATCCATGCGGTGGTGCTGCGTGGATCGGTGCAGGATCGTGCCGCGCTGGACGCCCTGCTCGCGCAGGTTCGCGGCAAGGTCGCCGCCTGGAACGCGGAGGCGTCGAAATGACGGCCGGGCCGGGCCGGTCCGGCGCACGCGCAGGACCGTGACGCTGCTGGCCTCGGGGCTGCTCGCCCTGGCGGCCCATCCCCTCACAGCCTGCGGCAGCGACATGACCTCCTCCACGACGCTTCACGAGGCCGCCGCCAAGGGCGATGTGTCCGCCATCCGAGCGCTGCTCGCCGGCGGGGCGCCGATCGACGCCCGTGACGGCCTGGGTCGCACCGCGCTGCTGGTCGCCACGCATGGGAACCAGGTCGGGGCCGCACGCGTCCTCATCGAGGTCGGCGCCGACGTCAACGCCAAGGATCACATCCAGGACAGTCCCTACCTCTACGCCGGGGCGCGAGGACATCTGGAAATCCTGAAACTGACCCTGGTCCACGGCGCCGATCTCGAGAGCACCAATCGCTACGGCGGCACGGCCTTGATCCCGGCGGCGGAGCGGGGGCATGTGGAGACGGTGCGGACCCTGATCGACGCGGGCGTGGACGTCGACCATGTCAACACTCTGGGCTGGACGGCGCTGATCGAGGCCGTGATCCTCGCCGACGGCGGCGAGCGCCATCAGCGTATCGTCCGGCTGCTGATCGACGCCGGGGCGGATCCGAACCTGGCCGACCGCAACGGGGTGACGCCGCTGCGTCACGCCCGCGAGCGGGGTTTCTCCGAAATCGCGACGGTCCTGGGGGCGGCCGGCGGCCGATAGAGGCGTCGCGGAGAGCGACCGCGTCTCGTCCGGTCCGGACCATCGGACGTCCTCGATCTTCAAGCGGCGGCTTCCCGTCGGCGTGGCTCGTTTTCCGGTTGTACTTCGCTCCTGACGCGATAGCGTGATCGCGTAACGGGGTGTGTTCTGTACGGGGGGAGTATGCGTCGCTCGGCGTCTGTGTCGGTCGTGTCTGGTGGTGTGCGCCTCGCGGAGCGGCCAGGTTCCGGGTTCCTGAAGCGGACCGCAAGCTTGGCGGCCTTGGCCGTGGCGCTGGCCGGGCACGCCGGGGTGGCGCAGGCCCAGGCGGTGGGCGGGGCCGCGCCGCCGATGTACTCCGCAATCGACGGCAACGGCGTCGATCTCAGCAGCGGGGCGTTCGCGGTTTCGACAGTCGACGTGACGATCGGCCAGCCGGGGCAGGGCGGGCTGATCTACGCCCGCAGCTTCTACAAGGACAGCTGGCGGGACGCCGGCACCGGGACGCTCCATAGCGATGCAGGCGTCTACACCGTCAGCTTCGATGGCGGCTCGGGAACCTTCACTCTGAGCGGGGGCGTTTACACGCCGGACCAGGCGGATGGTTCCTCCCTGACCTTCAACGCCTCGACCCAGGTCTACACCTTCACCACCCGGAACGGGGTGGTGGCGGAATTCTCCAAGGCCCTGGCCGAGACCGCGCCGCTGCAGGCCAACGAAGGCAAGCTGACCTCGGTGACCCTGCCGAGCGGCGAGAAGACGACCTACGCCTACAAGACGGTGATGGTGGCGGGCGTGGCCTACAACCGCGTGCAATCGGTGACCAACAACCTCGGCTACCAGCTGAAGTACGAGTATGCGCTGGCGACGCCGACGGCGGTCGGGCAGCTGCCGGACTTCCGCAACATCACCAGGGTCACCGGGGTCAACAACGCCGTCGACTACTGCGACCCGGCGGCGGACGCCTGCTCGTTCTCGCAGGCCTGGCCCTACGCGGCCTACGCCAAGCCGACGGCCACCACCAGCACCGTCACCGATCCCCTGGGGGGCGTCACACGCTACAGCTATGATACCGGCGGCAAGATCACCGGCGTCAAGCGGCCGACCTCGTCGACGGACAATCTGACGGTCGGCTACGACGCTTCCGGAAACGTCTCGAGCGTGAACGTCGGCGGCTCGGTATGGGGCTACGAGTTCCTCCAATGGGAGGCGCCCTTTCTCGACGCCTGGGTGACGGACCCGGCTTCCACGCGCTGGAACGCCGCGAGCACCAATATGAGCACCGGACTCTTGTCCGTCCGGTTCGATCAGCTCGGCCGCCTCTTCAACTACCAGTACGATGCAAACGGGCGACTGACCCGGGCCACCAATCCGGGCGGCGAGTACGTCCAATACGCCTACGACGCGCGGGGCAACGTCACCTCGACCACCCAGGTGGCGAAGCCCGGGTCGGGCCTGGCCGACATCGTCACCTCGGCGACCTATCCGGCGACCTGCGCCAACCCGGTGACCTGCAACCTGCCGCTGACCACCACGGCGGCCAACGGGGCGGTGACCGACTATACCTACGACGCGACCCACGGCGGCCTGACCAGCGTCACCCTGCCGGCCCCGACGGGCGCAGCGCCTCGGCCGTGGTCGGGTGTGAGCTACACGCCGCTCTACGCCTGGTACAAGAACAGCAGCGGCTCGGTGGTCCAGGCCCCGACGCCGGTCTATCGTCCGACGGGGCGGTCGACCTGCATCACCGGCTCCAGCTGCGGCTGGACCGCGAACGAGGTCTTCGCCAACACCATCTACGGAACCCCGGGGACGGCCAACAACCTGTTGCCGACCGTGTTCTCGGCCGGGTCCGGCGACTGGGCCCTGACCACGATGACCGGCGTGACCTATGACGCCGTCGGCAACCGGCTCACGGTCGACGGACCGCTGGCGGGGACCGCCGATACTGTGCGCTACCGCTACGACGCCGCCCGCCGGCAGGTCGGCGTGGTCGGCCCCGATCCCGACGGCGGCGGCGCGCTGAAGCATCGCGGCGTCCGTTACGGCTACAACGCCGACGGCCAGGTCACGACGGTCGAGGTCGTGAACGTCAACAGCCAGTCGGACGGGGACTGGGCCGCCGCGACGGTTCAGCAGCAGCAGGCCACGACCTACGACGCCCAGGGGCGGCCGACGCACCAGCGACTGATCACCGGGGGGGCGACGCAGAGCCTGGTGCAGTACAGCTACGACTCCGTCGGGCGGCTGGACTGCACCGCGCTGCGGATGAACGCCGCGACCTTCGCCTCGCCGCCGGCCTCGGCCTGCACCCTGGCGACAGCGGGGGCCGACGGTCCGGACCGGATCAGCAAGAACACCTACGACGTCGCCGGTCAGCCGACCAAGATCACGACCGCCCTGGGCACGTTGCAACAGGCCGATGACGTCCGGCTGACCTACGACGCCCGCGGTTCGGTCGCGACGGTCGCCGACGCGATGGGCGGGTTGACCACCTACGAGTACGACGGCTTCGGCCGGCAGAAGAAGGTCCGCTACCCGATCGCCTCGAGCCGGACGGCCAGCTCGACGACCGACTACGAGGAAGTGACGTATGACGCCTATGGTCGAGCCCTGCAGCAACGTCGCCGGGACGGCCAAGTCTTCGCCGTTGGATACGACCAACTCGGACGGGTGACCACGATCGACGCCCCGGCGGGCATGAGCGACATCTACTACGGCTACGACAACCTGAACCTGCTGTCGGTCACGGCGGGCGGCCAAGTGCTGACCTACAGCTACGACGCCCTCGGGCGGCAACTGACGGCCGGCGGCCCGCTGGGCGTGGTCAGTTACCAGTACGACCTCGCCGGTCGTCGCACCCGGATGACCTGGCCGGACGCCTTCTACGTCACCTACGACTATGACGTGAGCGGGGCGATGACGGCGATCCACCAGAACGGCGCCAGCCAGCTGGTCGGCTTCACCTATGACGACCTGGGGCGGCGGACCAGCCTGACGCGCCTGAACGGGGTGACCACCACCTACGGCTACGACGCTTCTGGCCGCCTGATCAGTCTCTCGAACGACCTGGCCGGGACCGCCCAGGACCAGACCTACACCCTGAACTACAACGCCGCCGCCCAGATCACGAGCCGGGCCGGCTCCAACGTCGCCTACGCCCCGGCGACGCCGGCGGCAGGAACCCGGGCCTACGCCTCGAACGGTCTGAATCAGCTGACGACTTCGGGGTCGGCCACGCTGTCCTACGACGGGCGTGGGAACCTGACTTCGGATAGCGTCAACAACTACAGCTACGACGCCGCCAATCGCCTCACGGGCGTTTCGGGGGCGACCTTGTCCTACGATCCCGCCGGACGCCTCTACCAGACCGTCGGCGCGGCCACGACGCTGTTCGGCTACGACGGCGCCGACCTGATCGGGGAATACAATTCGAGTGGCGTCCTGCAGCGCCGCTACATCCACGGTCCGGGCGTCGACGAGCCGCTGGTGTGGATGGAGAACGGGGCGACCGACATCTGGCGCTGGCTGACGACCGACCAGCTGGGCAGCGTCACGGCGGTGACCAATGGAGCCGGCGCCGCGATCGGAATCAACAGCTACGACGAGTACGGCGTTCCCGGCGCGGGCAATGTCGGCCGCTTCTCCTACACCGGCCAGACCTGGGTCCCGGAGGCGGGCCTGGCCCATTACAAGGCGCGAGCCTACGCGGCGGGACTGGGGCGGTTCATGCAACCCGATCCTGTTGGGTTCGGTGGCGGAATGAACGTCTACGCCTATGCGGGCGGGGACCCGGTGAATGCGACCGATCCGACCGGGTTGTATCCCATGCGCTTCTGTTGGCACGCGCCAGGGCCGCAACGAACGGACGACGGCTCAGAGATCATGTGGGGGCTGAAATGCGTCTGGGGAGAGGTGCCGGAAGCGGATACTCCGATCCCCACACCTGAGATTGCGGGGGTGGTGACATTGCCGGACGAGGCGGCGCTGCCTGGCTGCAAGGCGGCGCTTGCCGGCTTCGCGCGTCATGGGTGGGCGCTGCCCCGGCGGCTTGGCGACGGCGCCACCTCTGAAGGGCTTGGGTACGAGTACGGGCGGCTCCAGGCGCACGAAGAGAACGACGGTGTTGCGATCTTTGTGGTGGGCGCCTTCCTTGGTCCGCTGTTCCTACAAGCAGCTGTCGGAGACATAGCGATAGTCGGCGGGGCGAGAGTAATCGGCCTAGCCGGAGCGGGGGACAAGGTTGCGAAGGGCGTCGGCGCCTCCAAGAAGGTCTATGATGCACTGCCGCCGTGGGCGAAGGGCGTCATAAAGGCAGGGGGCGGAGCGGCCATCTTGGCGGGGAAGAAATACTTGCGGGGATTCGCTCCGTCTGCGACCGATCAAGCCTCGGCCGTGAATGCAAGGCTTCAACTCAAGGAATCTTGCGGATTTTGATCATGGATAAGAAAAGAAATAGGTCATTTGCATACATTGCTGTGAATGTGATCTTGATGTTGTCTCTTATCGTCGGCGCGAATGTCCTATTGGCCGATCATAGGTTGATTTCGTTTGGTCTATTTCTACTTTCTGCGTTCTTGATCATCAATTTGATACGAGTTCTGTTTGTTGGGGATGGCTTTCTGTTTCCAAAGGATTGAGTGTCTGGGGTTGCGTATTTCGTGATGCTTTGGCGTTTGTGGTTCGTGACCACGTTGTTCGTGATGTGGGGGAAGTCTTGAACAGGTTCGTGTTGTTGTCTTTTGCGGGGGTGATGTGCCTTGGGGGCGTCGCCCAGGCCCAGACCGTCAACTACGGATACGACGCCCAGGGGCGGCTGGTTTCGGCGGCGACCGTCGGCGGCCAGACGACCACCTACAGCTACGACGCCAACGGCAACCGCACCCAGAAGGTGGTCGGAAGCGGCGGCGGCGGCGGCAACACGCCGCCCGTGGCGAACGACGACTACTACGATCTCGAGATCGGTCCGGGCATGACCGGCTGGTTCTATCCGAGCGCGCTCTACGACGTGCTGCTCAACGACACCGATGCGGACGGGGATCCGCTGACCATCACGTCGATCACCCCCACCGTGGACGCCACGGCGACCATTTCGGCCAACATGGTCAACTACCGGCACGCGCACCGGTACTACGCCGACGGTCACACGGCCGATCTGATCGGCATGGACACCTTCACCTACACCATCTCCGACGGCCGCGGCGGAACGGCGACCGGAAGCGTCACGGTGAACATCGTCGTCTGGTAGAGGCGGCGCTCCCGGGGCCGGCGCGGGAGGCGTCGCGGAAACGATCGAGCGACCGTCCCGACCCGCCGCCCCCGACGCACGAAAAAGCCCCTCCTCCGGCGACGGAGGAGGGGCTCTGCGTTTCGGCGTCTCTTTGCGCTCTTAGCGGGCGGCGACGACGATGATCTCGACCTTGTAGGCCGGGGTGGCCAGCTTGGCTTCGCCGGTGGCGCGGGCCGGGGCGTCCTTGCCGTCGACCCAGGCGTCCCAGACGGCGTTCATCTCGGCGAAGTCGGCCATGTCGGCGAGCCAGATGGTGGCCGACAGGATCTTCGACTTCTCGCTGCCAGCCTCGGCCAGCAGGGCCTCGATCTGGCCGAGGATGGCCCGGGTCTGGTCGGTGACGCTGGCGCCCGGGGCGCCGACCTGGCCGGCGAGGTAGACGGTGTCGCCGTGGATCACGGCCTGGCTCATGCGCGGACCGGAATGGAGGCGGGTGATGGTCATGTCGTGTCTTCTCGTCTGGAGTGGGTTGGCGAGTGGATCTGGATAGCTGCTAGCGCCCGTAGCGGGCGATGGAAAGGTCGTCGGCGCGGATCGCCGGCTCGCGGTCGCTCACCAGGTCGGCCGTCAGCTGGCCCGAGCCGCAGGCCATGGTCCAGCCCAGCGTGCCGTGGCCGGTGTTCAGGAACAGGTTGGGCAGCGGCGTGCCGCCGATCACCGGGGTGCTGTCCGGGGTCATCGGGCGTAGTCCGGACCAGAAGCTGGCCGCCTTCAGGTCGCCGGCGCCGGGGAACAGGCTGCCGACCGACCGCTCCAGCGTCGCGCGGCGGGCCAGGGGCAGATTGTTGTTGTAGCCCGAGATCTCGGCCATGCCGCCGACCCGGATGCGGTCGCCCAGACGGGTGATCGCCACCTTGTAGGTCTCGTCCAGCAGTGTGGAGACCGGCGCCCGGTCGGCGTCGACGATCGGGGCGGTGATCGAATAGCCCTTCACCGGATAGACCGGCAGGCGCAGGCCCAGCGGCCGCACCAGCTTCGGCGAGAAGCTGCCCAGGGCGACGACGTAACGGTCGGCCGTCACCAGGCCGCGGGCGGTGCGCACGCCGGTGACCGCGCGGCCGTCGTGCTCGATGGCGGCGACGGCGTTCTCGAACTGGAAGTCGACGCCCAGGGCCTTGGCACGTTCGGTCAGGGCGCCCGTGAACTTGAAGCAGTCGCCGGTCTCGTCCAGCGGCAGGCGCAGACCGCCGACGAAGTCGTCGTCGGCGCCGGCCAGACCCGGCTCCGCGCGGACCGCGCCGGCCTTGTCCAGCACCTCGAACGGCACGCCGATGCCGCGCAGCACCTCGACGTCCTTGCCGATGCCGTCCATCTGGGCCTGGGTGCGGAACAGCTGCAGGGTGCCCTGCATGCGCTGGTCGTAGTCGAGACCCAGCTCGGCGCGCAGGTCGATCAGCCGCTCGCGGCTGTATTCGGCGACCCGCACCATCCGCGCCTTGTTCACCGCGTAGCGCGTCTGGGTGCAGTTGCCGAGCATGGCGAACAGCCAGCCCAGGGTGTCGGCGTCGAAGGCCGGCCGCAGGATCAGCGGCGCGTGCCGCATCATCAGCCACTTGATCGCCTTCATCGGAATGCCGGGGGCCGCCCAGGGCGAGGCGTAGCCGGGCGAGATCTCGCCGGCGTTGGCGAAGCTGGTCTCCAGCGCCGGGCCGGGCTGGCGGTCGACGACCGTCACCTCGTGCCCCGCCTTGGCGAGATAGTAGGCCGTCGTGACGCCGACGACGCCGCTTCCGAGGACCGCGACCTTCATGACTGGGTTCCGTGATAGCTGCGATGCAGACGCGGGCCGAGGCCCGTCAGGATCTCGTGGGTGATCGAGCCGGCCGCCGCCGCGACGGCGTCCAGCGACTGATGCGGGCCGATCAGCTCGACCAGGCCGCCCTCGGCCAGCGCATCGGCGGGCAGGGCGGAGACGTCCAGGATCGTGCTGTCCATCGACACCCGGCCGACGATCGGCAGGCGGATCTCGCCCAGCCAGGCGGCGCCCCGGTTGCTCAGCGCACGCGGCCAGCCGTCGGCGTAGCCGATGCCGATGGTGGCCAGCCGCATCGGGCGGGGGGTCTCGAAGCTGTAGCCGTAGCCGACCCGGGCGCCGGCCGGGACCTCGCGCAGCTGGATGACCCGGGCCTGCAGCGAGACGACGGGCTCCAGCGCCCGGCCGGGGATCTCGTGCGGCTCGGCGCCGTAAAGGGCCAGGCCCGGGCGGACCAGGTCGAAGTGGAAGCGGGCGTCCAGGAAGCTGCCGGCCGAGTTGCTCAGCGACCACGGCGCGGGCGGCAGGCGATCGGCCTGGGCCAGGAAGGCGGCCAGCTGCTGTTCGCTGGCCGAGCCGTCGGCCGCGTCGCCGCAGGCCAGATGGCTCATCACCAGCTGCAGATCGAGGCGGGCCAGCAGCGCGGGCTCTGCCAGCAGGGCGTCGAGCTCGGCGGGGGCGAGGCCCAGGCGCGACATGCCGCTGTCCAGCTGGATCGCGGCGGGCAGGGCGCCGCCCCGTTCGGCGGCCAGCGCCGCCCAGGCGCGCACCTGGGGCAGGGTGTTGAGCACGGGGATCACGCCGAGGTCGGCCGCCTCGGGCTCGGCGCCCGGCGTCAGGCCGTTGAGCACGAACAGCGCCGCATCGTCGGGCAGGCGGCTCTTGAGCCGGCGGGCCTCCAGAAGATGGGCGACGAAGAACCGGCGGCAGCCGGCGTCGGCCAGGGCGGCGGCGATGGGGCCGGCGCCGAGGCCGTAGGCGTCGGCCTTGACCACGGCGGCGACCGGAACGGGGGCCGTGCGGGCGGCGATGGCGCGGTAGTTTCGGACCAGGGCGTCGAGGTCGACGGTCAGGCGGCCGGCGCTGTTGCGATCGTCGGTGCAGGGCATCGCGGTCTCCGCCGCCGGCCGGATCGCCGGACGCCGCACAGTAGGCCGCAGGATGTTCGAATGTCTGACCTATCGACGAACGATCGTGCCAATGCTCTAAGTTTCGCGGAACAAAATTCTACAAGAAAGACCGATCATGCAGTCCCTCGACGCGCTCGACCGGAAGATCCTCGGCATTCTGCGGGTGAACGGTCGAATCCCGAACAACGAGCTGGCCGCCCTGGTCGGCCTGTCGCCCTCGGCCTGCCTGCGCCGGGTGCGGCTGCTGGAGGAGGGCGGGGTGATCCGCGGCTATGTCGCCCTGATCGCCGAGGGGGCGGAAGAGCAGGGCGTCGTGGCCATCGTCCGCATCACGCTGGAGAAACAGACCGAGGACTTCCTCAACCGCTTCGAGCAGGCCGTGCGCCAGCATCCCGAGATCGTCGAATGTTTCCTGATGACCGGCGACGCCGACTACATCCTGCGGGCCGTGGCGCGGAGCACCGCCGACTACGAGGCCATCCACAAGGACATCCTCTCCCGCCTGCCGGGCGTGGTGCGGATCCACTCCAGCTTCGCGATCCGCACGGTGTTGCGGGCGGGCTAGGGGGCTGGCCGTCGCGGCGGCGCGGCCGGCCGCCCCTACCGATGCACCAGCCGCATGGTGCGCAGGTCGGTCTCGTCGCGAACCACCCGCGCGGCGACGATGTCCTGGGTCGGAGAGACGGCCAGGCTGTACTTCAGGCTGAACCTGCCGAGCGACTGCACATCGCGGGTGGCTCCGGACCATGAGATCAGGCGCAGGACGGCTTCTCCGGCGGGCTCGCCCGCCAGGGCGTAGACGCCGTCTCTCGCCGGCGCCCAGGCCGCCTCGCGATTGATCCGGATGACGGGAGAGGCGAGGCTGGCGCCGTCAGGCCCAAGCTGCCAGAGCCGGTCGTCGTCCTGCTTCAGCGCATAGAGGCGGCCGGCGCCGGCGCTCTTGATCGTCTGAACGCCAGCGCTGTTCGGAACCACGGTGATGCGTCCCTGCGGGTTGATCCGTTCGACCCGCCAGCCGGTTTCCCGGAAGGTGGGGACGATGAGATCGCCATTGTCGTCCCAGGCCAGTTCGTCCCGCGCCACCCCGTCCGAGGTGAGCTTGCGCAGCCCCGAGCCGTCGGCGTTGATCAGATAGACTTCGGTGCGACGTTCACGCGCCGCGACGAAGGCGATGCGCCGACCGTCGGGGGTCCAGCGCGGCGAGAACACGGTGCTGCCCTTCAGGTCGGTCAGCCGCGTCGGCGCGCCGTCGCCGCGCTTGACCCAGACTTCCGCGCCGCCGCTCTGGTCCGAAATGAAGGTCAGCTGGCCCGCCGAGGAAAGATCCGGGTCCCAGTCGCTAGTGCTGCCCTCCGTGAGAGGAACGGGCGCGGCGCCGGCGCGCCAAGCGAACAGGTTCGATCGATAATCCCTGGCCTCCACCGCCAGCAGACCGTTTGCGTCGGCGGACAGGCGATTGAAATCGAGAAGGCCGACGCTCAGGCGAACCGGCTTGGTCGGGCGCTTGACATCCACCGACCATAGGCCGGAGTCGCCGCCGCGGTTGCTGGAGAACACCAGGGTCCGATCGTCGGCCGCGAAAGCGTATCCAAGGGCCTTCCAGCCGTCACGGGTGAGCGGCCGCTGTCCGGCCCCCGAGACCTCGGCGGCGTAGAGATCGCCCACGCCATAGGAGAACAGGCGGCGGAAGACCAGGTGATCGCCGCGGTGGGAGATGACGGGGTCGCTGTCGCCCAGGCTGTTGGCGGGCGGCGAGGTGACCTCCCGCATCTGGCCGGTGTCGGGGTTCAGGGCCCGAATCCTGCGCACGGCGCCGCGCGCCGGCCGGTCGGACAGCAACAGCTCGCCTTGCCGCGTCCAGGCCAGGCGCGTCAGCGGCTCCACGGAGCAGCGCCCCACGACGCGCGGTTGGCCCTGGGGAATCGGGGCGACCAGGATTTCGCAAGGCGCGTCGGCGACCCGGCGGACGAAGGCGATGTGCTGGCCATCCGGCGACCAGGCGGGCGCCTGTTCGTCCTGCGAGGTGTTGGTCAGCCGGATCGGCGTGCCGTCGCCAACCCCGCGCAGGAAGATGTCCTTCTGGGCCCCGAAGCCATCGCCGCCGGCATAGGCGACCAAGCGTCCGTCCGGCGACAGGGCCGGGTGAGTCTCGACGCCGGGCTCCGAGGTCAGCGGGCGCACCGCCTCGGTCGCGAGCACGGCCGGCGGCTGCATCACAAGGACGACGCCGACGCCCAGCGCGGCGATCGCGACGCCGCCCCCGGCTAGAAGCCATCGGGAGCGGGGCTGAGCCGCTCGAGGCGCGAGCCGGGGTGACGGCGCCTCTTCCACCTCCGCCTTCTCCAGAGGGATGGAGAGCTGGCGCAGGCGGTAGCCGACCTTGGGGATGCTGCCGATCTCCACCGCCGGGTCGCGCTGGAAGGTCTTCCTCAGTTTGACGATGCAGCGCACCAGGGCGTCGTCGCCGACGACGCGTCCGCCCCAGCACAGCTGCGACAGGTCTTCCCGACTGAGCGGCGTGCCGCGCCGGTGGTTCAGGGCGACCAGAACCTGCATCACCCGGGGTTCGAGTTTGCAGGCGCCGTCGGGCCAGACCACCTCGAGAGAGGCGGGATGGACCACGGCGGTCCCGAGCTGGAACGGCGGTTCGGACACCAGTTCGATCGGCCTGCGAAGCAGAGCTGACAGGTCGTTCATCGGAAAATCATCGGCTCAAGATCGGGCCCCCGCCCTCGTCCCCAGGGCGCCAGTCTCGTCTATCGCGGCGGTCATTGCCAGCCATCTTGATGGGACCCGCCGATGCGTATTCTGAACGCCCGCCTTCTTGTCCTAACCCCCTTGTCCCTGGCGATCGCCGCCCCGGCGATCGCTCAGGAGAGCGTCACGCGCAGGGCGGTGGACGCCTTCGGCGAACGCATCGGCCTTGAGCAGGTGGGTCTCTATGGCGAAGGCAACGTTCGCGGTTTCGACCTGCAGAACTCCGGCGCCTACCGGATCGAAGGCAGCTACATCGTCCGTAGCGGGATGATCAGCGACACGGTGCTGAACGGGGTCGGCGTCCGCGTCGGCGCCAGCGGCGCACGCCTCGACTATCCCTCTCCATCGGGGGTGGTGGACTACCGCCTGCGCGACACCTCCGGAAGCTCGGGCTGGCGCGTGACGACGGGCTTCCGCGACTACGAGACCTTCGTCTTCGACGTCTCGCGCCGCTGGGTCAGCCGGGACGGGACCAAGGGCCTGAGCGCCAATGTCATCGCCCGCCCGGATGCGGAATGGGCCATGGGCATGGGCGGCGCGATCTACGAAGCCGGCGTCGTCGCCCGCTACGAGCCGTCCGAGGCCTTCCGGGTTCGAGCCTTGCTGAGCGCGGTCGATCGAAACTACAGCGGCGACTACGGCGTCCTGCTCGACGGCCCGACCCTGCCCGCACCGATGATGAAGCGTCAGAACTTCTCTCCGGACTGGGCCCGCTTCAAGTCGCGCGAGATCACCGGCGGCGTCATCCTGGACGGCGGATCGGGGGACTGGGCCTGGGCCGCATCGGCCTTCCGCGCATCCTATGCGCCGAAGCAGACCGACTACACCCTGCTGCGGGTCGGCTCGAACGGCCTCGGGACGGCGACGCTGTTCACGACGCCGGAGCGGGCGTTCATGTCGGATTCTATGGAAGCCCGGGTGTTCCGGACGGTCTCCGCCGGGACCCTGACGCACCGGTTCGGCGGCGCTGTACGTTGGCGCGGCTCCGACGCCGACACGGTCGGCGGCGCGCGCGTCAATCTCGGGGCGGTCAACCTGTCCCGTCGTCCGGAATACGGCCGGCCGGCGATCCCATACGATGACGGGCGGCGGATTCAGGACCGGGTCGAACAGGCGACGGCGAGCCTGATGTACGACCTGGCGGCGGGCGAGGCGCTGACGCTGCGGTTGGGTGCGCATCGCACGCGCTACGAGAAGGCCGTGACGGCGCTGGATGGAGCCGATTCCGAGCGCCGGGAGGAGCGGTGGCTCTACAACGTCTCGGCGAGCTGGAAGCTCGCCCCGAGAACGACGCTGTTCGCCAGCTGGGTCACCGGCCTGGAGGAGAGCGGGGTCGCCCCGACCGCGGCGGTCAACCGCAGCGAAGTCCTGCCGCCGGTCGAGGCCGAGCAGAGGGAGGTCGGGGTGCGCGTCGCCCTGAGCGAGCGGCTGAACTTCACGGGCGCGGTGTTCGAACTGACGAAGCCGACGACCGGCTTTCGCGCCGACGGCTCCTTCGGGACCGTGGGCCAGGTGACCCACCGCGGAGTGGAAGGCTCGCTCGCCGGACAGCTGCGTCCGGGGACCAACGTCGTGCTGGGCGGCTTCTGGCTGGACGCCGAGATCGAGGGCGATCTGGTCCGCACGGGCGTGATCGGCGGCAAGCCCCCCGGGCTGTCGGAGTTCCGGGCCATGGCCAGCCTGGAGCAGGACCTGAGCTTTGCCCCCGGCTGGTCGGTGGACACCTATGTCACCTACGACGCCGAGCGCTGGGTCGACGCCAGGAACACCCTGCGCGCGCCGGGCAACCTCTTGGTCAATGTCGGCGTTCGCCGTCGCTGGCGCGTCGCCGACGCGGACGTGCTGTTGCGCGTGATGATGTCGAACGCCTTCGACCGGACCGGCTGGTGGGCCGGCTCGCGCGACGAGATCTGGCCGATCGCGCCCCGCGCCATCCGGGCGACGATCACCGCGACCTTCTGACCCCGCATCGCCGCCCCGGCCTTCCGCGAACGCGAAGACGGGACGCCGCAGCCGGCGTCGGCCTCGACCTCAAACACCCTCGAGAAGGACGACCTCATGCTTTTCCAAACGACCGCCTACTACGCGCTGCCGCTGGCCCTTCTGTGCCTGGTCCTGTGGTTTCGCGTCACGGCGACCCGCTCGAGCCTCAAGGTCTCGATCGGCGACGGCGGCGATCCCGCCCTCCACGAGAAGATCCGTCAGCACGGCAACTTCATCGAATGGGTTCCGCTCGTTCTGCTGCTGATGGTCATCGCTGAAGGCAACAGGGCCGAGGCGATCTACCTGCACATCTCGGGGGGACTGCTGCTCGCTGGCCGCCTCATCCATCCGTTCGGGCTGACCGCCGCGAACGCCATGCATCCGCTCCGGATCGTCGGCAACAGCGCGAGCCTGCTCGCCTTGCTCAACGTCATGGTCTGCCTCGTCTTCACGACGTTCGATCTCTGAGAGGGACGCCACGCGACATTGGCCGTGGCCTATCCGACCGTTCGCGCCAACCCTCCCGGCGCCGGTTCAAACGAGACCACGAGCCATGCCGCTACTCGAGCGCCGGGTTTGAGCCGCCCGGCGCTCGGGGACCTTCCATGCCCATGGCCGTCACGCGGCCCTCGCGCGCTCCGCGATCCAGCGGTCGACCCGCGTCTCCAGCACCGGCAGCGGCAGGGCGCCCGCGTTCAGCACCACGTCGTGGAAGCCGCGGAGGTCGAACCTGGCGCCCAGGGCCTGGCGGCTCTTTTCGCGCAGCGCCAGGATCCTGACCATGCCGACCTTGTAGGAGGTGGCCTGGGCCGGCATCACGAAGTAGCGGCGGATCTCAGACTTGATCTTGGCCAGCGGCTGCGGCGAGTTGGCGGTGTAGAAGGTCAGGGCCTGCGCCTCGCTCCAGCCCTTGGCGTGGATGCCGGTGTCGACGACCAGGCGGATCGCGCGCCAGATCTCCCGGCCCAAGCGCCCGAAGTCGCTGTAGGGGTCCTGGTAGAAGCCCGCCTCCTTGGCCAGCTGCTCGACGTACAGCCCCCAGCCCTCGACATAGGCGCCGTACTTGTACTGGGTGCGGAAGACCGGCACGCCGGTCATCTCCTGGGCCAGAGAGATCTGCATGTGATGGCCCGGCCAGCCCTCGTGGTAGGCGGTGCCCTCGATCTCGTAGGTCGGCGTCGCGCGCGTGTCGGCCAGATGGACGTAGAAGACGCCCGGACGCGACCCATCGACGGCCCCGGCGTTGTAGTGGGCGGCCCCGCCGGGCTCGGCGCGATAGGCCTCGACTTCCTTCACGATCAGCTTCGACTTCGGCAGATGGCCGAAGTAGCGGGGCAGGGCGGCCTCCATCGCCGACAGGTAGCCCTCCGCCAGCTTCAGGTAGCGGGCGCGGCCGGCCTCGTCGTTGGAGACGTAGAACTGGTCGTCGCTGCGCATGAAGACGAAGAATTCCTCCAGCGTCCCGGAGAAGCCGATCTTGGCCTTGAGGGTCTCCATCTCGGCGCGGATCCGGGCCACTTCGGCCAGGCCCAGGGCGTGGATCTCGTCGGCGGTCAGGCCGGTGGTGGTCTGCTGGCGCAGCATGGCGTCGTAGAAGGCGCGGCCGTCCGGCAGGGCCACGGCGCCCTGGGGCTCGGCCGAGGCCTTCTCGCGGTCCGCCGTCAGCCAGGCGGTCAGCCGGTCATAGGCGGGCTTCATGCGCGAGGTCATCGCCGTCGAGACGGCCCGGGTCAGCTGCGCCGCCTTGGCGTCGTCGATCTTTCCCGCCGTCCGCAGCGCGGCGATCTTGCCCTTGGCGTCGGCGAACAGGGCGGCGTCCGCGCCGCCGTCGAAGGGCGCGCCGGTGGTCACCCGGCGGGCGTCCAGCAGCGACTGGTCGTAGGCGAAGCGCGGCATTCGCACACTGGCCGCGGCGGCCCGCCGGGCCTTGTCGATCTCCACGTCCAGGGCCGGGCCGATGGCGGCGACGCGGGCCACATAGGCGTCCATGTCCGCCGGTTCGCTGACCGCATGCACGTTGATCATGAAGTTGGGCAGGCCGGTATGGGCGCCGCCCCGGCCGAAGACATAGGCGTGGCCCCGCCAGCGGTGCTCGTCCTCGGCGCGGTCCAGTTCGAGCGCCCAGATGTCGTAGGAGGTTCGGGCGTCCTCGCCGAGCTTGGCGCGGTCGAACTGGCGCTTCATCTCCGCGACGCTCTTGCGACGCCAGGCCAGGTTCCGGGCCAGGGCCGCTTCGGACTGATCGGTCAGCTTGTCGTACTGCGTCTTGCGGCCGAGGCGGGCCAGCCACTGGGGATCCATGGCCAGTTCCTGCTCGAAGGCCTGGTCGAGGTAGGCGGTGAGCTTCTGGTCGACCGGCGCCCCGGAGGCGGTGGTTCGCGCCGCCGCCAAGGTCGGCGCCAACGCCGCCGCCGCAACGCCCAACCCGAAATCACGCCGCGAAAGCCGCATCAGAAAATCCCCTTCGAAAGCTAACCGGCGCGACCCTAGTCAGGTTCGGCGCGGGACGCGAGCCGCTTGGGGCGGGAGGGCGCTAGCCTCCGGTCCAGGCGTCCAGATGCGCCTCCAGCACCGACAGCGGCAGCGTCCCGGTCAGAAGGCCGGCGTCGTGGAAGGCCCTGATGTCGAAGCGGGCGCCCAGGCGGGCCTTGGCCTTGTCGCGCGAGCGGGTCCAGACCTGATGGCCCAGCATGTAGCCGGACGCCTGGCCGGGCTGGACGCAATAGCGCTCGACCTCGCGGGTCACGGTGGTCTCGGCGTCGCCCAGGGTCTCGACCATGTAGCGGATGGCCTGCTCGCGGGTCCAACGCCTGTGGTGCAGGCCGCTGTCGACGACCAGGCGGGCGGCGCGGAACAGCAGCGAGGCCAGGTAGCCCAGGCGACCCAGGTCGTCGCCGTCGTAGACGCCCATCTCGTCGGCCAGCTGCTCGGCGTAGAGGGCCCAGCCCTCGCTGTAGCCCGAGAACAGCGGCATCCGCCGCATCAGCGGCAGGCCCTTGGCTTCCATGGCCAGGGCGTTCTGCAGGTGATGGCCCGGCAGGACCTCGTGATAGACGAAGGTCGGGACGTCGAACCGCGGCCACTCGGCGGTGTCGCGCAGGTTCATCGACAGCAGGCCCGGCCGCGCCCCGTCGACCGACGGCGGCTGGTACACGCCGCCGGGCGCGCCGGCCTCGATGCTGACCGGGGTGCGCTGCACCGTCACCGGCGCCTGGGGCAGGGCGGCGAACCACTGCGGCAGTCGCCCGCGCATGTCGGCGATCATACGATCGATGTCGGCCAGGACCCGGGCCCGGCCGGCGTCGGTGTTCGGATAGAGGTGGGCCGGATCCTTGCGCAGGGCGGCGATGCGCTGGGCGACCGAGCCCTGGGTCAGGCCGCGAGCCTTCAGGATGGTCTTGGCGCGGGCGGTCAGGGAAGCGACCAGCGCCAGCCCCAGCCGATGGATCTCCTCGCCCGGCATGTCGGTGGTGGTGAAGGAGCGGACCGCGTAGCGATAGTAGGCCTCGCCCTCGGGCAGTCGCCAGCAGCCGGCGTCGGACGTGGCCCCCGGCAGCGCCGCGGCCAGCAGATCGGCCTGGCGGGCGAGAGCGGGACGGACCTGGTCGGCGACGATCTTCGCCGCCCGGCCGGTCCAGTCGCCGGGGACGGCCTTGGCCGTCGTGCGGCGGGTCAGGTTGCCGACCAGTTCCGAGGCTGCGGGGGCTCCGGTCAGCATGCCGCGCAGCTGCCGTTCGGTCCGGCGCAGGATGAAGTCCGGCGGCGACGCGCCTTCCGCGAGGTCGCCGCGCACCCGCTCGGTCTCCTGGTCGAGCACCCGCGCGAAGGCGGCCAGGCGGGAGAGGTAGGCCTCGGCGTCGTCGGCCGTGACGATCGAGTGCTGGCTCGACAGGAAGCCGGGGATCGACTGGTAGCTGCCGGTCATCTGGGTGACGACGTAGGGCACGGCGCCGCCGACGCCGGGATCGCCGTACGGGAAGTCGAAGCTGCGCAGCGTCGTCTTCGCCAGGTCCTCGCCGACCCGGTAGTTCAGCAGGTCCATCCCGGTCAGGGTTTCCGGACGGAACCGACCCAGCCCCGCCTGCAGGCGCTGCATCAGGGTCTTCATCTGGTTGAGCCCGGCCGCCGAGCGGTCGTCCAGCCGGGACTTGGCGCCGGCGCCGGGGCCGCTGTCCATGCCGGCGATGGTCGTCAGCTGCGGCGAGTTCCGCAGGGCGTCCTGCATGACCTGGTCGAGCAGCGCGGTGAGGCCGGCGCCCGGCGCCGCGGATTGAGCGGTCGCGGAACCGGCCAACGCCGCTGAACCGGCGGCGAGAAGAAGATGGCGGCGGTTCAGCATGGCGAGACTCGATCCTACGGGCCGCCTGTTTGGCCATGCCGCCGGCGGACGGTCAATCAGCCTACGGAGCGCTGATCCTTGAGGCGGCGGCTGATCTCGACGATGGCCTGGATCGCCGGCATCAGCTCCTGACCGAGCGGGGTCAGGGCGTACTCCACGGACGGAGGCGAGGTGGGGTGAACCGATCGCGACAGCACCCCGCGCGTCTCCAGGTCGCGCAGCCGGGCGGTCAGCACCTTGGCCGAGACGGCGGGCATGTCGTGGCGCAGCTCGCCGAAGCGGCGCGGGCCGGCGCTCAGGTACCAGATCACATGCGGCGTCCAGGCGCCGCTGATCAGCGACATGCACACCGCCAGCGGGCATTCGGCATAGGGCTCGGGAGCCCTGTTCTTGCGGACCTTCAACGGCATGCGGACTCCGGGGCGGGGCCTGGGCGGGGCAGGGACGGGTTACCATCCGGAAACCCGATAGTTAGCTAACCGAAAGATAGCTGGTTTCCAACTGTAACCATGCGCCCTAGCTCTCCGACGTCATCTGTTGGAGGACGCCCCATGAAACTCTTCTACTTCCCTAGCGCCTGCTCCCTGTCGCCGCACATCGTGCTGCGCGAGGCCGGCCTGGCCTTCGAACTGGACCGCATCGACCTGGCCACGCGCCGCACCGAGGACGGCGAGGACTACCGGCGGATCAACCCGATGGGCTACGTGCCGGCGCTGCGCCTCGACGACGGCCAGGTCCTGACCGAGGGCGCGGCCATCGTGCAGTTCATCGCCGACGCCCATCCCGACCGGAACCTGGCGCCGCGGCCGGGAACGGTGGCGCGGGCCCGGGTCCAGGCCTGGCTGAACTTCATCGCCGCGGAGCTGCACAAGGCCTTCACCCCGCTGTTCCGCCCCGACCTGACGGACGAGGGCAGGGCGGCCGCGACCGCCGAGGTCGGCCGGCGTTTCGACGTGATCGAGGCCGAGCTGTCGGACGGCCGCCCCTACCTGGTCGGCGCCGACTTCGGGATCGCCGACGCCTATCTGTTCGTGGTGGCGCGCTGGGCGATCCCCCGGGGCGTCGACCTGGAGGGGTGGCCCCATCTGAAGGCGTTCGTCGAGCGGATCGGCGGGCGGCCGACGGTCCGGGCGGCGCTGGCGGCCGAGGCGGCCTGACCATGGACCCGCGCTTCGCCGAACTGACCCGGGCCATGACGCTGTACTTCGACGGTCTGCATCACTCGGACGTCGGGCGGCTGAGCCGGGTGTTCCACCCGCAGGCCCAGTACGTCTGCGCCACGGACGGGACCCTGACCCGGATGGAGATGGCCGAGTACCTGCCGATGGTGGCGGCCAGGCCGTCGCCGTCGAGCCGGGGCGAGGCGCGGGCGGACGCGATCGGGTCGATCGCCTTCGCCGGTCCCGTCACCGCCGTCGTCCAGGCGACCTGCGCCATCGGCCCCAAGCGATTCACCGACCTCCTGACCTTCATCAAGCTCGACGGCGAGTGGCGGATCATCGCCAAGGTGTTCCACTACGATCTCGTCGCCTGATCCCTGGAGACCGCATGCCCTACGTGAACATCAAGATCACCCGCGAGGGGGCGACGCCGGAGCAGAAGGCGCGCCTGATCAAGGGCGTCAGCGACCTGCTGCACGAGGTCCTGGGCAAGGACCCGGCCCTGACCTTCGTCGTCATCGACGAGGTGGCGCTGGAGGACTGGGGCGTCGGCGGCCTGCCGGTCGAGGAACATCGGCGAAGACGCGCCGGCGGCTGATCGCGCCATTCCATCGCAGCCCGGCCCTGGTCTAGTGTCGCGCTTTCGCAGCGAGGGAGCTTCCGATGGCCAGGGCCACAGTCAGCAGCAGCGGCGCCGAATGGGCGACCCGAATCAAGACCGGCCGCCACGAGCTCCTGTCGGACGAACCCCAGGCCCTGGGCGGCCAGGACGCCGGCCCGGCGCCCTATGATCTCCTGCTGGCCAGCCTGGGCTCCTGCACCGCCATCACCCTGCGGATGTACGCCCAGCGCAAGCAGTGGACGCTGCGCGAGGTCGGCATCGAGCTGAGCCACCACAAGGAGGAGAACCGCTCGAAGATCCACCGGGTGATCACCCTGCAGGGCGACCTGGACGAGGAGCAGCGCGCCCGTCTGGCGGACATCGCCGAGCGCACGCCGGTGACCCTGACCCTGAAGGAAGCAGCCGACATCCATACGGAGCTGGCGAAATGAGCGGGCGCGTTTTCGCCGTCACCGGCGGCTTCGGGATCCTCGGCTCGGCCGTCGGCAGGGCGGCGCTGGCCGCCGGCGCCCGCGTGGCGCTGATCGACGCCGCGCCCGCGCCGGGCGGGCTGCCCGAGGACGTGCTGGCGCTGGGCGGGGTCGACCTGACCTCGACCGCCCAGGCCGATGCGGCCCTGGCCAAGGTGGTCGAGGTCTTCGGCGGACTGGATGTCCTGGTCAACGTCGCCGGCGGCTTCCGCTGGCAGACGCTGCAGGACGGCGACCTGGACGTCTGGGGCAAGCTCTACGCCCTCAACACCGCCACCTGCGCGACGACCAGCAAGGCCGCGCTGCCGCATCTGCTGGCCTCGAAGGCCGGGCGGATCGTCAGCGTCGGCGCGAACGGCGCGGTCAGGGCGGCCGCCGGCATGGGCGCCTACGCCGCCTCCAAGGCGGGCGTGCATCGCCTGACCGAGAGCCTGGCCGAGGAGTTGAAGGGACGGGTGACGGTCAACGCCGTGCTGCCCTCGATCATCGACACCCCGGCCAACCGCGCCGACATGCCGGGCGCCGACCCGTCGGCCTGGGTGACGCCCGACGAGGTGGCGCAGGCCATCCTGTGGCTGGCGTCGGAGCAGGCTTCGGGCGTGACCGGCGCGCTGTTGCCTGTCGTCGGCAGGGTCTGAACTGAATCCTGACAGTTCCTACACATGACACCGGGGCGCGTGATGCGCTAAGGGCTCAAGCTGAGGATGCCCGAAGTCAGTCACGCCCCCCGTATCTCCGAAATTCTCGCCGGCATCGCCTCGGCGAAGCGCAAGACCGTATCCGTGCGGGATGTGCTCGAGGCGTTCGGAGACCGCGCCTTCGGCGCCCTGATGTTCGTGTTCGCCGCGCCGGTGGCGCTGCCCATGCCGCCCGGCGTCTCGGCGATTCTCGGCGCCCCGCTGCTGTTCATCACCGCCCAGCTGATGGTCGGCCGCCGCACCCTGTGGCTGCCCAGCTTCCTGGCCGACCGCACCATGAGCCGCGCCGACTTCGCCGGGCTGATGGAGAAGCTGTCGCCGTACCTGAGCTGGATCGAGCGCCGGCTGCGGCCGCGGCTGACCTTTCTCTACAACCGCTGGTTGGACGGGCTGACCGGCTTCATCTGCCTGGTGCTGGCGATCATCGTCTTCCTGCCGATTCCGTTCGGCAACATGCTGCCGGCGCTGGCGATCGCGGCCTTCGGCCTGGGCATCGCCGAGCGCGACGGCCTGCTGGGCGCGTTCGGCGGCCTGATCTCGGCGATCAGCATCGGCGTGCTGGCCTTCCTGTCCAGCGCCATCATCGCCGGCATCACCGCCTTCACCCTGGCGGTGGTCGAACGGCTCACGTGAGCTCGTAGTCCTCCAGCGCCGGCCGGCGGGTCATGCGGCTGTAGGTGAGGGTGTCGCCGCTCCAGTTGTTGGTGATCTTGCCGCTCTCGGTCTTGTACCAGCTGGAGCACGAGCCGGCCCAGGAGGTCTCGGTCAGGTCCTTCTGGAGCTGGGCGTTGAAGCGGGCGAAGGCGTCGTCCCTGACCGTCAGCGCCTTGGCGCCCTTGGCTTTCATCGCCCGCATCGCCTCGATCATGTAGCCGACCTGCGCCTCGATCATGAAGATGATCGAGTTGTGGCCCAGGTTGGTGTTGGGGCCGTAGAGCATGAACAGGTTCGGGAAGCCGGCGACCGTCATGCCGAGATAGGCCTCGGCCCCGTCCTTCCAGGCTTCGTTCAGGGTCTTGCCGCCGCGGCCGACCACCTCGACCGGTGAGACGAAGTCGGTGGTCACGAAGCCGGTGCCGTAGATCACCACGTCGCAGACATGCTCGACGCCGTCGCCGGTCTTCACGCCGTTCGGGGTGACTTCCTGCACCGCCTCGGTGACCAGTTCGACGTTCGGCCGCACCAGAGCCTGGTAGAAGTCGTCCGAGACCAGCACCCGCTTGCAGCCGATCTCGTAGTCCGGCGTCAGCTTGGCGCGCAGCTCGGGGTCCTGGACCACGGCGTGGAGGTAGTCGAGCGCCTGCCGGCGGAACTTGTCGGCGGCCTTCGTGCCCAGCTTGAAGGCCTGGAACCGCAGGTCCATCAGCTTCCAGATCAGCCAGCGCATGCCGCGATCGACGGCCGGGACCGATCGGAACAGCGACTTCTCGAAGTCGCTGAAGGCGCGGTCGTTGCGCGGCACGATGTAGTTGGGCGTCCGCTGGAAAACGACGACCTTGGCCGCCGTCTTGGCGATCTCCGGGATGTACTGGATGGCGCTGGCCCCGGCCCCGATGCAGCCCACGCTCTTGCCGGCCAGGTCGACGTCGTGCCGCCAGCGGGCCGAGTGCCAGCTCTCGCCCTCGAAGGTCTCCCGGCCGGGAATGCCGGCGTAGCCGGGCTTGTTCAGCTGACCCAGGCCCGAGACCAGCACCGGGGCGGCCAGGGTCTCGCCGCCTTTCAGCGTCACCCGCCAGAGGCCGGCGGCCTCGTCCCAGGCGGCCGTTTCGACCTCGGCGCCGAAGCGGAAACGGTCGATGACGCCGAAATCTCGGGCGACCTTCTCCATGTAGTCGCGGATTTCGTTGTGGGGCGAGAAGGCGCGGCTCCAGTCGGGATTGAGGGCGAACGACAGCGAATAGAGGCGCGAAGGGACGTCGCAGCAGGCGCCGGGATAGGTGTTGTCGCGCCAGGTGCCGCCGATCCGATCGCCCTTCTCCAGCACGACGAAGCGGCCGAAGCCCGCTTCCTGGAGCTTGATCGCCGCCGTCAGCCCGGCGAAGCCCGCGCCGATGACGATGGCGTCCAGATTGCCGTCCATACCCGTCGCTTCCCTATGTGTTTTCACGAACTATTGCGCGTCCGGGAGGGCGGGGGAAGGCTCACCCAAGGTCACTTCGGCTTGCCTTCGCGGCTTGCCGGGTATGGAGTGGACCCGTGGGGCGCGGACCTCGCGCTCCCTTCAAACCAAATGACGCGGCGAGGCCGCGGTCTCGCCGCCGAACGGTGGGAGACAACGCATGACTGCAAGGAAATCGGGCGCGGTTCGGGCGATCGCTTTGGTCGGCCCGAACGGCGCCGGTAAAACCACCCTCTTCGAGGCTCTGCTGCACGCCGCCGGGGCGACGGAGCGGCAGGCCGCCGTCGGCCAGCCCGGTTCGATCGGCGACGGCTCGCCCGAGGCGCGCGCCGCCGGCCAGAGCGTCGAGCTGAACCTGGCCGGCTTCGAGTTCATGGGCGACCGCTACGCGCTGCTCGACTGCCCGGGCTCGGTGGAGTTCCGGGCCGAGGTCGACCACGCCCTGCCGGCCGCCGACCTGGCGATCGTGGTCATCGACCCCGACCCCGACAAGGCCGTGCTGGCCCAACCCTGGCTGCGCGAGATCGAGCGCCTGGGCCTGCCGCGCGCCATCTTCGTCAACCGCATCGACCAGGCCCGCGGCCGTGTGGACGAGCTGTTGCAGGCGCTGCAGGCCGTCAGCGCCGCGCCGCTGGTCGCGCGCCAGCTGCCGATCTGGCAGGACGACCACGTCGCCGGCTTCGTCGATCTGGCCCTTGAGCGGGCCTTCGTCTACCGGCCCGGCCAGCCGTCGGAGCAGGTCGACATCCCGGCCGACCTCAAGGAGGAGGAGGCGGCGGCCCGCTTCCACATGCTCGAGCAGATGGCGGACTTCGACGACGCGCTGATGGAGCTGTTGCTCAACGACGAAACCCCGGACCGGGGCGCGGTGTTTGCGGACATCGTCGCCGAGACCCGGGCCGCCCAGATCGCGCCGGTGTTCTTCGGGGCCGCCGCCAGCCGCAACGGCGTCGGCCGTCTGCTCAAGGCGTTGCGGCACGACGCGCCGGAGCCTGCCGCCGCCGCCGCCCGGCTGGGAGCCGAAGGGCCCGCGGCCTATGTCGTGAAGACCAGCCACGCCGGCCAGGCGGGGAAGATGACCTGGGCCAGGGTGTTCGGCTCGGCGCTGGCCGACGGCGCCGAGCTGACCCTGCCGGACGGCGAGAAGGGGCGGGTCAGCGGCCTGTTCTCGGTCCAGGGCCAGGCGACCAAGAAGATCGCTTCGGCCGACGTCGGCGACGTCATCGCCCTGGGCAAGATGGAGGACGCGCGGGCCGGCGACCTGTTGTCGGTGGGCAAGGCGACGCGGGCCAAGGTCGCGCCGCGGCCGCGGTTCTCGGTGTTCGAGCTGGCCATCGCGACCCGCGACCGCAAGGACGACGTGCGGCTGTCCGGCGCGCTGCAGAAGCTGATGGAAGAGGACGGCGGCCTGCGGCTGGTCCAGGACGCGGCGCTGCACGAGATGCGGCTGTGCGGCCAGGGCGAGGCCCATCTGCGGACGGCGATCGACCGGCTGAAGCGGCGCTATCAGGTCGAGGTCACGACCCAGACGCCCTCGACGCCCTACAAGGAGACCATCCGCAAGGCGGTCGCCCAGCGCGGGCGCCACAAGAAGCAGACCGGCGGTCACGGCCAGTTCGGCGACGTGCTGCTGGAGATCCGGCCGCTGGCGCGGGGGGAGGGCTTCCAGTTCAGCGACCGGATCACCGGCGGAGTGGTGCCCAAACAGTGGATCCCGGCGGTGGAGCAGGGGGTGCGCGACGCCATGGAGCGGGGCCCGCTGGGCTTCCCCGTCGTGGACGTGGCGGTGACGCTGGTCGACGGCTCCTATCACGCCGTGGACTCCTCCGAGATGGCGTTCCGCACGGCCGGTCGGATCGGAATGATCGAGGGTCTGGCCCAGGCCGGGCCGATTCTGCTCGAGCCGATCGAGAAGCTGGTCATCCATGCTCCCGCCCAGACGACGGCGCGGATCACCTCGTCGATCTCCAACAAGCGCGGCCAGATCCTGGGCTACGACGCCCGCGCCGACTGGCCCGGCTGGGACGACATCGAGGTCTACATGCCGCACGAGGAACGGCAGGACTTCATCCGCGACCTGCGGTCCATGACCCAGGGGCTCGGCGACTTCGAAGCCAGCTTCGCGCACATGGTCGAACTCACCGGCCGCAAGGCCGACGAGGTCGCCCAGCGAGGCCGCGCGGCCTAGATCGCGGCGATTTCAAATAAACGGAGGGGGCGTCCGTCTTGCGGGTCGGGCGCCCCCTCTCCATTTCGAACGGACGCGAGGCCGCCGCGGGCGGGCCGAGCCGGAAAACGAAGGGGAACGCCATGAAGTACAGAAGACTGGGCCGCACCGGCCTGTACGTGTCCGAGATCTGCCTGGGCGCGATGACCTTCGCCGGCCAGGAAGGCAGCATGTGGCGCGCCATCGGCAGCGTCGATCAGGCCGGCGTCGACGCCATGATCGGCCGGGCCCTGGAGGCCGGGGTCAACTTCATCGACACCGCCGACGTCTATTCGTCCGGCGAGTCCGAGCGGATGGTCGGCCAGGCCCTGAAGAACCTGGGCGTCAAGCGCAGCGACGTGGTGATCGCCACCAAGGTCTACGGCGAGATGGGCAAGGGGCCCAACGACCGCGGCGCCTCGCGCGGCCACATCATGGACGGGGTGAAGGCCAGCCTGGACCGGCTGGGCCTGGACCACATCGACCTCTACCAGATCCATGGGAACGACATCATCACGCCCGTCGAAGAGACCCTGCGGGCGCTGGACGACCTCGTGCGCGAGGGGCTGGTCCGCTACGTCGGCTGCTCGAACTGGGCGGCCTGGAAGATGATGAAGGCTCACGGGATCGCCGATCATCGCGGCTACGCCCGGTTCGAGACGGTGCAGGCCTATTACTCGATCGCCGGCCGGGACCTGGAGCGGGACATCGTGCCGATGATGCAGGATCAGCAGATGGGCCTGATGGTCTGGTCGCCGCTGGCCGGCGGCCTGCTGTCGGGCAAGTTCGGGCGGGACGGCGACGGGCCGGAGGGCGCGCGCCGAGCCAGCTTCGATTTCCCGCCGGTGAACCGCGACCGGGCCTGGGACTGCGTCGACGCGATGCGCAAGGTCGCCGACGCCCGTGGCGTCTCGGTGGCCCGGATCGCGCTGGCCTATGTGCTGAGCAAGCCGTTCGTGACCTCGGTGATCATCGGGGCCAAGACCAACGAGCAGCTCGACGACAACCTGGCCGCGGCCGAGATCGCCCTGACCGCCGACGAGGTCGCGGCGCTGGACGAGGCCTCGAAGCTGCCGCCGGAGTATCCGGGCTGGATGCTGGAGCGGCAGGGCGCCCACCGCGTGCCCCAGCCGTTCAAGCCGAAGGGCTGACCGCCTAGGCCTTCTTCGCGGCCCGCTTGGCGTCGTCCTTGGCGAAGGCGCGCAGGGCGTCCTTGCCGTTCCACCGCGCGGTGCGATCGGTCTGGGCCGCCAGGCGCGCCGCGACCTCGCGGGCGGCGGCCTTGAGGGGCGGGCTCCGGCGCTGGCCGATCGAGCGCAGGGCCCAGTTGACGCCCTTCTTCACGAAGTTGCGGTCGTCGGTCGCCGCCGCCTCGATGAGAGCCAGGCCTTCGAGGAAGGGCTCGTCCGGCCCGCCCTTGATATGGCCGGCCAGGCTGGCCAGCAGGGCGAAGGCGGCGCGCTTGCCGAACTCGTCGTTCAGCGCCGACCATTCCCGCACCTTGGCGAAGGCGTGCGGAGTCTGGTCGAACAACTTGAAGCAGGCGGTGTCGCAGGTCGCCCAGTTGTCGAAGGTCGCCCGCCAGGCGTCCATCTGCTCCGGCGTCACCTGCCTGGGGTCGTCGATATGGCAGGCGACCATCTGGGCGTCGTACTGGCCGGTGTCCCACAGGGCGAGCGCCAGGTCGTGGCGTCGGCGCAGCGGCTTGGCGATGGCCTGGACCCGGTTCATCCGCACGCCGAAGGCGCCCGGCGCCTCGATGCCGTAGCGGGCCTTCATGTCGTGGCGATAGGGCTCCTCCGCCTCGGCCCGCAACGCCGCCATGACGGCCTCGACCTCCGCCTTGAGGGCGGAATCGGGGGCGGCGGCGTTGCGTCCGGTCGTCATCAGGCCTCGGCCAGCTCGGGCAGGAGGGTGTCGAGGCGAACGTAGCCCGCCTCCATCCCGTACGCCATGTCCTGGGCGAGGACGAAGTCGCGGATCTCCCTGGACGGATAGATCATGGTGTTGCGGATGGTCGTGCGGCCGTCGCTCTCGATCAGCTCCAAGGTCACCAGGGTCTCGCTGGCCGGGTCGTCGTTGAAGAATTGGCTCTGCACGATCCGCTCGGGGGCGAGGATTTCGCGGTACTCGCCGCTCATGAACATCTCCTCGCCGTTCACGCCCCGCCAGCCGTAGCGGTAGGCGCCGCCGACCTTCAGGTCGATCTCGCAGACCGGCATGGTCCAGCCCTCGGGGCCGAGCAGCCAGCGCTTCATCAGGGCGGGTGTGACATGGCAGTCGAAGACCAGGGCGCGGGGGGCGTTGACGACGCGTTCGACGACGACTTCGCGGTCGGACGGGGTGGTGACCTGGACGGGCATGGGGCTCTCCTTCTGAGGGGTTCGTCAGTTCTTGGTGGCCTGAAGCTCGGCGAGCAGGTCGTCGAGCCGCTGGTAGTTGCTCTCCCAGATCGCCCGGTACGTCTCGAGCCAGGCGACGGCCTGGGCCATCGGCTCGCCCTCGATGCGCCGGGGGCGACGCTGGGCGTCCTGGCCGCGCGAGATCAGGCCCGCGCGCTCCAGGACCTTCAGATGCTTGGAAATCGCCGGCTGGCTCATGGCGAAGGGCTCGGCCAGCTCGGCGACGGAGGCCTCGCCGGTCGCCAGCCGCGCCAGGATCGCCCGACGGGTCGGGTCGGCGAGGGCGGCGAAAGTCGCGTCGAGACGCTGTGACGAGGTCATTTCCATAACCAAATAGTTCCAGAACTAAATGGTTATGTAAAGCGGAAATCCTCCCCTCTGGAGGAGGGGGACCCTACGCAGCAGGGTGGAGGGGCCCAAGGCCCAAAGAAAAAGGGCCGAACCCTGCCGAGTTGGCCCTCTCCATCGCCCTTCGGGTGGTCCCCTCTCCCGGTGGGAGAGGAGTGTCCTTAGAAGCCCAGCACCCGGGCGTAGCGGTCGCGATGGTAGCCGGCGCCGCCGAACAGCTGCTCGGCCACGCGGGCGCGCTTCAGGAACAGGCCGGCGTCATGGACGTCGGTCATGCCGATGCCGCCGTGCATCTGGACCATCTCGTTGCTGACCAGGTGCGCCAGCTCGCTGGCCTTGGCCTTGGCCAGGGAGGCGGCGGCGCGGTTGTCCTTGCCGCCGGCGTCCAGGCCTTCCAGCGCGGCCTCGATGCAGGAGCGGGTGGTCTCCAGATCGGTGAACATCTTGGCCGCGCGGTGCTGCAGCGACTGGAAGGTCCCGATCACCTGGCCGAACTGAGTCCGGGTCTTGAGGTAGTCCAGCGTGATCTCGAAGGCCTGCAGGGCGCTGCCCAGCATTTCGGCCGACAGGCCGATGCGGGCGCGGTCGAGCACCGGCTCCAGGATGTCCCAGCCCTTGTCGGCCTCGCCCAGCAGCTCGCCGGCGGCGCCGTCGAAGGTGATCTGGGCGGCGCCGCGGCTGTCGGCCAGGGCCAGGTGCTCGCGAGTCACGCCGGCGGCGTCGGCCTTGACCAAGACCAGGCTGATCCCGGCCGTCTCGCCGGGCTTGCCGCCGGTGCGGGCGGCCACGATCAGCAGGTCGGCGGCGTCCCCGTCGATCACGAAGGTCTTCCGGCCGGTCAGTTTCCAGCCGTCGCCGGCCTTCTCGGCCTTCAGGGCGATGCGTTCGGGCGCATGGTGCGAGGATTCATCCACCGCCAGGGCGGTCACGATCGTCCCCTCGGCGATCTTCGGCAGCCACTCGGCCTTCTGGGCCTCGCTGCCGGCCAGCGTCAGGGCCGAGGCGCCGATCAGGGCGGTCGACAGGAGCGGGGAGGCGGTCAGGGTGCGGCCGGTCTCCTCCAGCACCAGGCCCAGGCTCAGATAGCCGAACTCCGACCCGCCGAACGCTTCCGGCACGATCACGCCGGCCCAGCCCATCTGGCCCATCTCGCCCCAGGCGGCGGCGTCGAAGCTGGCGCCCGAGCCGCCGTCGCGCAGGGCGCGCAGCTTGGTCACCGGCGAGGATTCCTGCGCCCAGCTCTTGGCCGCGTCGCGCAGCATGGTCTGTTCTTCGGTCAGGACGGCCATGTCAGGCGTGCTCCCTCGTTGTGTGTCGTTGGGCCCAGTCGAGGGCCTGTTCCAGACGGTCGTTGCCCCAGAAGAGCTCGCCGTCGGCGGTGATGAAGCTGGGCGAGCCGAAGACGCCGCGCGCCTTGGCCTGCTCCACGTGATCCTTGAGGCGAGCCTTCACGGCTCCGCCCTGGGCGGCGGCGAAGACCGCGTCCGGCGCGGCGCCGACCTCCTCGAGCAGCGGGGCCAGGGTCTCGGGGTTGGAGATGTCCAGGTCGGCGACGAAGTTGGCCTCGTAGACCTTCTTGCTGAAGGCCGGCGTCCAGCCGTCCTCCAGGCCGACGATCGCGACGCGGGCGGCCAGCAGCGCATTGCGCGGGAACTGGCTGGGATGGGTGAGGGGCAGGCCCTCCTCCTCGCAGACCCGCTCCAGGTCGCGCCACATGTACTTCCCCTTCACGGGGACGGCGTTGAAGGGGCTGTCGCTCAGGCCCTGCTGCTCGTGGAACAGCGGACCCAGCAGGAACGGCCGCCAGGCGATCGCCACGCCCGCCTCGTCCGCCAGGCGCTCGATGCGCATGGCGGCGGGGTAGGAGTAGGTCGAGGCGAACTCGTACCAGAACTCGATCATCGTCCCGCGTTCCTACTGATGGTCGAGCAGGCCCAGGACACGCTTGGCGACGACGTTCAGGTTGATCTCGCTGGTGCCGCCCTCGATCGAGTTGGCCTTGGCGCGCAGCATCGAGCGCAGGGCCGCGACCTCGCCGGGCTTGAAGGCGTCGCCCTCCCAGCCCAGGCCCTGCAGGCCCAGGGCCTGGACGGTCAGCTCGGTGCGTTCCTGGTTCAGCTTGGCGGCCGCATACTTGATGATCGAGGTGGCGGCGCTGGGGCCCTTGCTGGCCTTCGCCTCGGCCTCGGCCCGGCGGACGGTCAGCAGGAAGGCGTGCTGGTCCATCTTGTGGGCGGCGATGCGGGTGCGGAGGTCGGCGTCGGCGATGCGGCCCTGATCGTCCACGCCGACATGCTCCTTGGCGGCCTCGATCAGGTCGATGCCGGCCCCGCCGCCGAATCCGCCGGCGGAGATGTTCTGGCGCTCATACTGGAGCAGGCGCTTGGCGATCTCCCAACCGCCGTTCAGCTTGCCGACCAGCTGGGCCTTGGGGACCTGCACGTCGGTGAAGAAGGTCTCGCAGAAGGGCGAGCTGCCGCTGATCAGCTTGATCGGGCGGGTCTCGACGCCCGGGCTGGTCATGTCGAACAGCACGAAGGAGATGCCCTCGTGCTTCTTCGTGGTGTCGGTGCGCACCAGGCAGAAGATCCAGTCGGCCTGGTCGGCGTAGCTGGTCCAGACCTTCTGGCCGTTGATCAGGTAATGGTCGCCCTTGTCCTCGCAGCGGGTCTGCAGGCTGGCCAGGTCGGAGCCGGCGCCGGGTTCGGAATAGCCCTGGCACCAGCGGATCTTGCCCTTCACGATGTCGGGCAGGAAGCGCTGCTTCTGCTCCTCGGTGGCGTACTCCAGCAGCACCGGGCCGAGCATCCAGACGCCGAAGCTCATCAGGGCCGGGCGGGCCTTGATGCGGCGCAGCTCGCTTTCCAGCACCTTGTTCTGCTCGCGGCTCAGACCGCCGCCGCCGTATTCCCTGGGCCACATCGGCGCGGTCCAGCCCTTCTCGGCCATGCGGTCGAGCCAGAGCTGCGCGTCCGGGTTCTTCGGCGCGAACCGGCGGCCGCCCCAGGGGGCTTCCGACTCGTCGTCCATCGGCGCCTTGAGCGAAGGGGGATAGTTGGCTTCGAGCCAGGCGCGCGTCTCGGCGCGGAAGGCCTCCAGATCGGTCCCGCCGAAATCGGCCATGACGTCCTCCCTAGGGTGTTCTGTTGCGGCGCACATTAGCGCGCGATCCCGTTGGGGCAAGCGGGTTCAAACGATTGTTCGAGGGCATTCGTCTCCCGCCGCTTCGGCAGGGCGCGACTTGGGCGGGGGTGTGGTTATAGTCCTGCTGGTTGGCGCGGGATTCGAATGCAGCTGTTTCGTGAACTGAGGCCGGCGCTTCTCGGCGTCGGACCGACGGTCGGCGCCATCGCCGCCCTGACGGCCGGAGTCATGCTCCTGGCCTCGGGCGCGACGCCGTCGGACCCGTCGCGGTTCCTGCATCTGCTGCGCTTCACGCCCCAGATCCTGATCGAGGCCAGCCACTTCCTGTCCTCGATCCTCGGCATCATCCTGGTGCTGCTGGCGTTCGGTCTGCGCGCCCGCCTGGACGCGGCCTGGACCGCGACCCTGGTGACCCTGGTGCTGGCGACCCTGCTGGCGCCGTTCAAGGGGTTCAACTGGGAGGAGGCGGCGGTCCTGATCGTCTGCATCCTGGTCGTGCTGCCTTTGCATCCGGCCTTTCCACGCCAGGCGCGGCTGTCGCGGATGGAGATCACGCCCGGCTGGCTGCTGTCGGCGGCCGCGGTCCTCGTCGGCGCCGGGATGCTGGGCTGGTGGTCGTTCGCCAACGCCGACTATGGCGACGTGCCCGTCTGGCGGCTGATGGCGGACCAGGACGTGGAGCGCGCGATCCGATCCTCGCTCGGCGCGGCCATGGCGCTGCTGCTGTTCGGCCTGTGGCGGATGTTCGTGATGCCGGCCAAGCCCCAGGTGGCCGACGATCACGATCCCGACTTCCAGCGCGTTCGGGCGATCCTGGCCAAGGCCGACTGGGCGCAGCCGGACTCCAACCTGGCCCTGCTCGGCGACAAGCGGTTCCTGTTCTCGCCGTCGGGCGAGACCTTCCTGATGTTCGGGGTTCGCGGCCGATCCTGGATCGCCATGGACGGGCCGGTCGGCAATCCCAACGAACGGATGGAGCTGCTGTGGCGCTTCCGCGAGCTGGCCGACGCCCGGGCGGCGCGGCCGGCCCTCTACGGCATCGGTCCCGAGGACCTGCCAGACGCGGTGGAGCTGGGCTTCTCGATCCAGAAGATCGGCGAGGCCGCCGCCGTGCCGCTGGAGAGTTTCTCGCTGGCCGGCCGTCGGCGCGAGGTGCTGCGCCGCAACTGGCGCAAGGCCGGGGAGGGCGGCGCCTCGTTCGAGGTGTTGCCGCCCGAGCAGGCGGCCGAGGTGATGGACGAGCTGAAGGCCATTTCGGACGAGTGGCTGGGACATCATTCCGGCGGCGAGAAGGCCTTTTCGCTGGGCGGCTTCATTCCGCGCTACGTCGGCGAGTTTCCGGTCGCGGTGGTGCGGGTCGACGGCCGCATCGTCGCCTTCGCCACCCTGTGGCCGACGGCGACGCGCAAGTCCTTCTCCATGGATCTGATGCGCTACGGCGACGGGGCGCCCAAGAACGTCATGGACTACCTGTTCGTCGAGCTTCTGGAGTGGGGCCGGGAACAGGGCTACGCCGCGTTCGACTTCGGCGCCGCGCCCTTGGCGGGACTGGAGGATCGTCCGCTGGCGCCGATCATGTCGCGCGTCGGCCGGCTGCTCTTCGAGCGGGGCGAGGAGATCTACAACTTCCGAGGGGTGCGCCGGTACAAGGACAAGTACGACCCGTTGTGGCAGCCGCGCTATGTCGCCGCGCCGCACAAGTGGCAGATCCCGATGATCCTCGCCGACGTGGGGCTGCTGTCCTCCGGCGGCATGGCGGGGCTGACCCGGCGGCCGCCCAAGCGCGTCGTGGTCGAGGACTGACCGCCGATCCTAGCGGCCGGTATGGAAGCCGAGCAGGTTCACGAGATGGACCGTCATCAGCAGCGTTCCGGCGGCCGAGAACACCATCACCGTGCGCCACGGAACCATCCGTACGCCCTTGCTGAGGTCGGCCGGACGGGCGCCGCGCCAGCCGGCGAACACGGTGAGCGCGAGGAAGGCGCCGACGATGGCGGAAGTCATGGGCAGGTCCATTTCCGCCAGATGGCGGGCCCGCGCCGGCTTGGCAAGCTTCGTCCACAGCAAATCGTCGCACACGCCAGATTTGGGGTTAACGGCGCGTTTACACACTACATGTCGGTGGCTAGCGTCCTCCTACTGGTGCCGGAGGTGCGATTCGAATGACGGCGGGGGCGCCCTGGAGCGTGAAGGGTATCGACCCGAAAGCGCGGGAGATCGCCAAGGATCTCGCGCGGCGTTCGGGGATGACCCTGGGCGAATGGCTGAACCGGATG
>VFQQ010001213.1_pt1 | contig 38113 bp, 29 predicted proteins | sample 3512341 | NCBI WGS metagenome assembly VFQQ01 (sample SAMN10412373, study PRJNA504923) | tailings metagenome | isolation source: Relicate 2 Philex TSF1 revegetated site | place: Philippines: Tuba, Benguet | collected 2017-08-29 | reverse complement strand
GCGATCCTGGTGGTGGATGCGGCCCAGGGCCTGGCCGAACAGACCCGCCGCCATGCCTATCTGCTGCATCTGCTGGGTTTGCGCCAGGTGATGGTGGCGGTGAACAAGATCGATCTGATCGGCTTCGATGCCGATCGCTTCCATGATGTGGCGGCGGCGATGCGCGGCTATCTTGCCGGCATCGGCATCACGGCGGCGCAGATCGTGCCGGTCTCGGCCAAAGAGGGCGACAATATCGCCGCCGCCAGCGCCAGCATGCCGTGGTATCGCGGCCCGACTTTGCTGGAAGCGCTGGATGGTTTTTCCGAACGCGCGGCGGCGGTGGAGCAGCCGCTGCGCCTGCCGATCCAGGATCTCTACCGGGTTGACGACAAGCGCATCATCGTTGGCCGCATCGAAAGCGGCAGCCTGCGCCAGGGTGACCGGCTGCGTTTCTCGCCCGGCGGGCGCGAAGCCAATGTGGCGTCACTGGAAGCCTGGGGCGACAAGGCGGCGCCGGAACAGGTGACGGCCGGCGAGAGCGTGGCTTTCACGCTGGATGAGGATGTGTTCGTCGAACGCGGCGGCATGGCATCGGCGCCGGGCGCCGCACCGCTGGAAAGCGCCCGTGTGCTGGCGCGGCTATTCTGGCTCGACCGCGATCCGCTACAGGCCGGCCAGCGCCTGACGCTGAAACTCGGCACTGCCGAGGCCGATGCGCTGGTGGAAGCCATCGAGGAAGTGATCGATGTCGAAACCCTGCTGCCGGTGAAGGCGGATCAGGTCGAGCGCAATGGTGTTGCCCGCGTGGTGCTGCGCTGCCGCAAGCCGCTGGCGCTCGATCTTTATGACACACTGCCGCGCACCGGGCGTGGCGTGCTGGCGCGCAATTTCCATATCGTGGCCGGCTTTGTGGTGGAATCGGCCGAGGGCGGCAAACTCGCCGATCTCACCCGTGTCGATGCCAGCGTGACGGCGGCCGACCGCGCCCGGCTGAACGGCCATCGCGGTGGCGTGCTCTGGCTCACCGGCCTGTCGGCGGCGGGCAAATCCACCGTGGCGATGGCGGCGATGCGCGGCCTGTTCGGCAAAGGCCGCCAGGTTTATGTGCTGGATGGCGACAATGTGCGCCATGGCCTGAACCGCGATCTCGGCTTCACCCCGGAGGCGCGGGCGGAGAATATCCGCCGCCTCGCCGAAGCCGCCAAGTTGATGGCCGATGCCGGGCTGATCGTGCTGGTGGCGGCGATTTCGCCGAGCCAGGCCGACCGCGACCAGGCACGCGGCATTGTCGGCGAAGGTTTCCGCGAGATATTCGTCAGCGCCACGCTGGATGTCTGCCAGCAGCGCGATCCGAAGGGCCTCTACAAACGCGCCCTGGCCGGCGAGATTGCCAATTTCACCGGTGTCAGCGCGCCCTATGAAATGCCGGCGCAGCCCGACCTGGTGCTGGATACCGGCGCGCTGGCGCCGGCCCAGGCGGCGGCGCTGCTGACGGAATATGCCGAGCGGCAATTCGCTGCCCCCTGAAGCCATTGATGAGGGCCGGTGTCGGGCAAGCTGCGACTGCGGCGAAAGCGACATGCGGCTCCGGCGCCCGAAGGGCGCCGGCCGGTCGATCATGGGAGGCTATGGGCAGAAACCGGCCAAGCCTTGGCAGTGATGAAATTTGGCTGAAATCTGATGTTTAAGTAAGCCGGCCCGATGCGCCCCACTTGCAGCCGAACTGGCCGAATGCTACCAAAATATACGAAAAGGGCCGGCTTGTTGTCGGCATGGCTGACGGAAAGATCCATTTTCCATGATCGTTAAAAACAATCCCAGGATTGATATCGACGAATTGCAGCGCAAAGTGGAAGCCGTCGTCGCAACCATGGAAATTGCCGAGGGGCGGCCGGCGCCAGAATTGACCTTGAAGACGTTGCCGGCTTTTGTCGCCGCATTGCCGGTAATGCCGACTTTCGGGGATGCGCTGCATGTCAGCGAATTGCTGAACAGCCATGACGAAGCTTTTGTGATCAATGTCTATCGCGCCTTGCTGCGGCGCGAGCCCGAGCCTGATGTGTCGAACAATATTCTGTTGGGATTACGTTCCGGGCAATTGGGCCGTTTGGATGTGATTTATGCAGTCTACCGGTCGCCGGAAGCCAGGGCGATCGGGGTCAAGGTCAGTGGCTTGCGCGGTGGCCTGGTGGGTGGATTGCGAAATGCCCGCGGCCTGGGGCGGTTGCTGCGTATCTTCACCGCAGTGGGTCGCCTGCCTTCCTACATTCGGGCGATCGAAGCCGCCGAGGCGCAGGCACATAACCATCTTCGGGGCCTGGAGCGGCGTCTTGAAGCTGCCTGGGCGGCGTTGCGCAATGTGGCGGCAGACAATTTCGCCACCTTGGTCAACCGGGTTGAAAGCCTGGCCGGCAGCATGGCGCAGCAGCGGCTGGAAACCGAGGCCCAGGCCAAGGCACTGGATGATGTGCGCCGTGACTTCAGCCTTGAAATCAAACAGTTGCGCATGGAAATTGCTGCCGGGCATAGCAAGCTGGAAGCGGCTCTGGCGCAGCAGGCGGCTGATTTGAATGCCGATTTCCAGGCCAGGTTAAAGCAGCAGGCGGACGCGACCGAAGCTGGGCTGGGAGGCATTAACGCCGCGCTCGGGAACATTGACACCGCGCTGGAGGATTTGAGGACGGCGTCCAAACATCAGTCGGGTCAATTTTCCGATGAGCTTGCCCGGGCAAAAACATCGTTCGAACTGCTGCTCAAGCAGATTGGCAGAACCGTGGCGGAAGAGGTTGACCTGACCAAGGCCAATGCCGCCAAGGCCAGTGAAGCCCTGGCCGAATTGCGTGGCGAAATTGCCCGTTGCGGCGAGGTGTCAGCGCAACTCGAACGCCGCTTGCAGGCGGCTGAAGTATCGGGGGGAGAGCGGAATTTGCATTTGCAAGACGGTCTCGATGCGGTTGGTGGTGAATTGACCCGCCTGCAGGCCGAGATCGTGCAAATTGGCACGGTGGCGGAACGCACTGGTACGCAACTGGCGCAATTGGAGCAGCAGGTCGATGCGGCACAGGTGCGGGTGGGCAAGACAGAGACTGTCTTGCAGGACGGGCAGAAGCAATTCGATCAGCGTATTGGCGTCGCGATCAAGGCTGCCACGGCCTTGTCCGAGCAGGTTGCGGCGCAGGGTGGTGCGATCGATCGCTTGATGCGGCAATCCGACGATCTACGGCAGGCCATCCGAATGGCGGCCGAGCATGGCCAGGATACCAGCGATGCGGCCGATGCCGCTTTCTTCGATTTCTACAATCAGTTCGAAAACCGTTTCCGTGGCTCGCGCGAGGAAATCTCGAAGCGCTTCGAGGCCCATCTGCCGTATGCCGGCAAAGCATACAAGGAATTGCGCAAATCCTGGCGGGCGGTGGATTTGGGCTGCGGCCGGGGCGAATGGCTGGAATTGAGCGCGAAGCACAAAATCCCGACCACCGGCGTCGACAGCAACGCGGTCGCGGTGAATCTGTGCCGGGAATTGGGGCTGGAGGTGGAGCAGGCCGACCTGATCACCTGGCTGGAACAGCAGGGCGCCGAATCGCTCAGCATGATAACCGCGTTTCATGTCGCCGAGCATATGACGCAAAAGCAGTTGCTGCGCTTTCTCGACTTATGCCGGATCAAGCTGCGGCCCGGTGGCCTGCTGATGCTGGAAACCCCGAATCCGAACAACCTGTTTGTCGGCGCCACCACGTTTCACACCGATCTGACGCATGTGAAACCCCTGGTGCCGGCAGTATTGCAGTATGCCCTGGAATATTGCGGTTTTGGGAAGGTGCTGGTGTTGCCGCTCTTCCGCGCTGCGCCCCTTGACCTGTCGCAGTATAATCCGCCGCTTTCGCAGATACTGGAGCGCGGGTTCAATCAATCGGAGGATTACGCGGCGGTTGCCTGGAAAGCGAGCTGACCCGATGCCGGTGGCTCTGATCATCGGTGTATCCGGCCAGGATGGGGCTTATCTCAGCCAGTGGCTGTTGCGTCGGGGATATCATGTGCATGGCACATCGCGCGATCCGGCCGCTGCCGATCTGTCGGGGCTGCGCCGGCTGGGGCTTGATGGCAAGCTGACGCTGCATGCGCTGGATCCGTTGGTGATGGACCAGGTGGCCAGTGTCTTTGAGTCGGTAAATGCGGATGAGATATACAATCTGTCGGGGCAAAGCTCGGTCGGAATGTCATTCCAGCGCCCGCTTGAAACTTTCAACAGCATTGCCACGGCCACATTGGTGATGCTGGAAGCCCTGCGCCAAGGGAAGCGCCCGCGCCGTTTCCTGAATGCCTGCAGCGGCGACATTTTTGGCGAAACCGCAATGCCGGCCACGGAAACCAGCCCGTTTGATTTGCGCAGCCCCTATGCCGTGGCCAAGGCATCGGCTTACTGGGCGGTGCGGAATTATCGTGAAACCCATGGCCTGCCGGCCTGTTCCGCATTCCTGTTCAATCATGAAAGCCCGTTGCGCAAGGAGCAGTTCGTGACCGCCAAAATCGTGGCGGCGGCGGTGCGTATCGCACGCGGCAGCGGCGAAACACTTTCGCTCGGCAATATCGCGGTTCGGCGCGACTGGGGCTGGGCGCCCGATTATGTCGAGGCAATGCAGGCCATGCTGCAGCACGAGATTCCCCGTGACATGGTGATCGCCACCGGCGTGCCGCATAGCCTGACCGATTTCATCGCCCAGGTTTTTGCCGCCCTGGGGCTGGATTGGCAGGATCATGTGCATCAGGCCGAGATGCATTTCCGCCCTAATGACGTAGTGCTCAATTACGGTGATCCCGCCCTGGCCCGGCAGTTGCTGGGCTGGCAGCCAAAGACCGGCTTCGCGCAGATGGTGCGGTTGCTGGTGGCGGCGGAACAGCAGCGCCAGTCCGGCGCGGTGCCGGGGCCGCAGCAGGGAAATGCCTGAGGAAAGCGACTGCTACCCGAGGTGTTCTTGCAGAATTTTGGTAAATCTGGGATAGATTGCCCTGGATCGCCGGATTCCGGATGTATCGCGCAATAAAGGTATGTCGATGACGAAGAAAATCGCGCTGGTGACGGGTATTACAGGCCAGGACGGTGCCTATCTGGCGGAATTGCTGCTGGCCAAGGATTACGAGGTACACGGCCTGCTGCGCCGCTCATCGTCTTTCAATACGCAGCGGATCAGTCACCTTTGCGATGGCGCCCCGGGCTCGCCGGGCAGGATCAAGCTGCATTACGGTGACCTGACCGATTCCACCAATCTGATCCGCCTGGTTGGCGAATTGCAGCCGGATGAGATTTACAATCTCGCGGCGCAATCGCATGTCCAGGTCAGCTTCGACGAACCGGAATATACCGCCAATGCCGATGGCACCGGCACGCTGCGGCTGCTGGAAGCGATCCGCATTCTCGGCCTGGCCAGGAAGACCCGTTTCTATCAGGCTTCCACGTCCGAGCTTTATGGCAAGGTGCAGGAAGTGCCGCAAAGTGAAACCACGCCGTTTTATCCGCGCAGCCCCTATGGCGTGGCCAAACTCTATGGCTTCTGGATCACGGTGAATTACCGCGAGGCCTATGGCATTCATGCCTCGAACGGCATTCTGTTCAACCATGAAAGCCCGATCCGCGGCGAGACCTTTGTCACCCGCAAGATCACCCGGGCCGTTGCCGCCATTGCCGCCGGCCGCCAGGAATGCCTGTATCTTGGCAACATGGATGCGAAACGCGACTGGGGACATGCGCGCGATTATGTCGAGGGCATGTGGCGCATGTTGCAGCAGGAGCAGCCCGACGATTATGTGCTGGCCACGGGCGAGACGCATACGGTACGCGAATTCGTCTCGCTGGCTTTCGAGCATGCCGGCCTGCCGCTGCACTGGGACGGTGAAGGGGTGACGGAACGCGGCATCTGCGTGAAATCCGGTCGCACCCTGGTGGCCGTCGATCCGCAATTCTTCCGGCCGGCCGAGGTCGATTTGCTGATCGGCAACCCGACCAAGGCATTCGAGAAGCTGGGTTGGCGGCATTCCACGCCGTTCAAGGCGCTGGTCACTGAAATGGTTGATGGCGATATCGCCAAACTGGACAAATAGGCCCATGCAGCAGCGCAGCCCGACTTCGCCCGCTTTTGCCGACGTCATTCCCGTGGTGCTGTCAGGCGGTGCCGGCACCCGGCTCTGGCCCTTGTCACGTGAGACCAAGCCGAAGCAGTTCCTGCGCACATTGTCGGAATACACCCTGTTGCAGGAAACGGTGCTGCGCGTTGCCGGCCAGCCGCTGATCGTCTGCAACAAGGAGCATACTTTCATCATCGCCGAACAGCTTGCCGAGATCGGTGTGGCGGCGCGGGCGATGCTGACCGAGCCGATGGGGCGCAATACCGCGCCGGCGGTTGCCGCTGCCGCCCTGCTGCTGGAGGCAACGCCGAGTGCGCTGATGCTGGTGATGCCGTCGGATCATCTGATCCGGGACCGGGCCGCCTTCGAGGCCGCGCTGACAAACGCGGCGCAACTGGCCCGCGATGGCTATCTGGTGACATTCGGCATTCAGCCCACATCGCCCAATACCGGTTATGGCTATATCCGTGCCGGCGATGCGCTGGCCGATGGCTTCAAGGTGGCGCGTTTTGTCGAAAAGCCTGATCTCGCCACCGCCGAAAATTTTCTGGCCGATGGCAACTATTCCTGGAATAGCGGCATCTTCGTATTCCAGGTTGGCGCAGTGCTGGCCGAGTTCGCCGCGCAATGCCCGGCGCTTCTCGATGGCGTGCGCCAGGCGCTGAATGCCGACCCGGAACGGCCCGGCATTGTCCGCCTCGATCCAGAGATATTCGCCACCGTGCCGTCGATTTCCTTCGATCATGCCATCATGGAGCATACCGGCAAGGCGGCTGTGGTGCCGGTCAGCATGGGCTGGTCGGATATCGGCTCCTGGCCGGCGCTGATGGATGAGAGCGACAAGGACGAGCATGGCAATGCGGTTGTCGGTGATGTCGTATCGATCGACAGCAGCGGCAACTATCTGCGCAGCGAGAAGCATCTGGTTGCCGCGCTTGGTCTGCGCGATACCATCGTGGTGGCCACCGAGGATGCCATCCTGGTGGCCAGCAAGGACAAGGCGCAGGAAGTGAAGGCGGTGGTGGAACGGCTGCGCGCGGCAAAGCGCGAACAGGCCACCGAGAATGCCCGCACCTGGCGCCCCTGGGGCTGGTTCGAGACCATTGATAACGGCCACCGTTTCCGGGTCAAACGCATCCATGTGCATCCCGGCGGCAAGCTCAGCCTGCAGAAACACTGGCATCGCAGCGAACACTGGATCGTGGTGACCGGTACCGCCCTGGTCACCTGCGGCGACAAGTCCTTTGTGCTGCGCGAGAATGAATCGACCTATATTCCGGCCGGCGTGGTCCATCGCCTGGAAAATCCCGGCAGGATTCCGCTCAGCATGATCGAAGTGCAGTCCGGCGAATATGTCGGCGAGGACGATATCGTGCGCGTGGAAGACATATATGGCCGTGCCTGACGGCATCGATCGGCGATTGCGCCGAAACGCGCCTGCATGATTGGTTCGATTGACGGATGGATATAGCGATGACGAATGAAATATCCGCCCCGAGTGGCGTTTCGGACCAAGTGGCGGCCACGACCAAGCTGGTAATCATAGTACCGGCTTACAATGAAGCCGAAATGATCAGTCACACCATTGCGGCCATTCGCAAAGGCCTTGAGGGTCTTGCCGGCATTGATGGCCATATCTGCGTCATCGATGACGGTTCCAAGGACAATACCGGTGCGATTGCGCGCGCGGCCGGTGCGGATAGCGTGGTGACGCACAAGCGCAATCGGGGTTTGGGTGCCGCAGTGCGCAGCGGCCTGGAAGCCGGACGTAAGATGGGCGCCGATATTCTGGTGAAATTCGATGCCGATCTGCAGCACGATCCGAATGACATAGCGGCATTGATTGCACCGATCGTGGAGGATTCCGCCGATATAGTCTACGGCAACCGTTTCAGCCGCATCGAATACAACATGCCGTTGGTGCGCCGCAGCGGCAATATTGTCTTCACGGGATTGATGCGTTGGCTTACCGGCTGGCCGTTGCGTGACAGCCAGCCCGGCTTGTTCGCAGTCAACCGGGACTACCTTGAGCGATTTTTCATTCCTGGCGACTACAATTATACGCAGCAGATTCTATTGGATGCCTTTCACAAGGGCATGCGCTTTGCCCATGTCGATATCAGTTTTCGCAAGCGCACCACCGGCAAATCCTTTGTGACTCTGAAATACCCGGCCCGTGTGCTGCCTCAAATCCTCATCGTGCTGGCTGCGGCCAGGCCGATGCGTGTCTTTGTGCCGGTCGGGCTGTTTTTTATCACCCTGGGCGGCCTGGTTTTTGTCGTGCAATTTTTCCAATGGCTGTTTGGCGATGCCGGTCGGCCGGTGGAGAATGTCAATCTGGTGCTCGGGGCGGTGCTGTTTGGCGTGCAGACATTGTTCTTCGGTATCCTGGCTGAATTGATCGTGCAGCGGCGGCGCTGATATGGCTTCCCATGTCAATGGTAGTCTCTCCGGTTGGCTGCGACGGCAACGTATTGCGGCGGTGCGGCCATATGTCCGGGGGCATCTGCTGGATTTCGGCTGCAATACCGGGGAACTGGCGCGCGAATTCGCCCATGAAAGTTATGCCGGCATCGATGTGGAGCCCGAGGCTTTGCGTCAGGCGCGTGAGAAATTTCCGGAACACGACTTTTATCAGTCGGAAGATGAATTATCCGATCGGCGCTTCGATACCATCACGCTGCTGGCGGTGATCGAATATGTTCCTGATCGTGCCGGGTTATATCGCCGGCTGGGGAAGTTGCTGGCTCCTGGCGGCAAACTGGTTGTCACGACACCTAATCCACGGATCGGACTGATCCGTTCGCTCGGTGGTCGCATCGGTTTGTTCGCCCAGGATGAAAAGCATTTGCGCCGGGTTTTGCCCGTTGCTGACGAGGTTTGTGCCGATCTGGAGCAGGCAGGTCTCAAGGTTGTGGTCAACAAGCGTTTCCTGCTCGGCCTCAATATGCTTTTTGTTGCCGAGCCGGGAAAATTGCATGACAGGGCCTTATGAATTTGCGGTGTGCCGTCGTCGGCTCCGGTGCGGCCGCCATGTCCGTGGTGCAGGCCGTGTTGGAACAGGATGCCGCTGCGGAGATCGTGGTTTTTGATGGCGGTGCCGATTTGGCGCCGCCGCTGGAGCATTCCGAACCCGCTGAGCAATGGAGTGCCGCCTATTTCGACGCACTCTACACCGCGCTCCGGGCCGATGCCGGGCTGAAATTTCCGCCACCCAAAACTCATTTCGGTGCCATGCCGGCGCGCTTGCCGGTGCAGGGCTGGGGCGATATCTGGCAAGGCAATGCACTTGGTGGTCTTACCGGGTATTGGGGCGGATCGGTGCTGCCCTACCCGGCGCGCGAGTTGCAGGGGTGGCCTTTGGAACGCGGTGAACTGGAACCGCATTATCACGCCGTCGCGGACCGTGTCGGCATTGCCGGTCGCCGTGACCGGCTTAACGAATGGCTGGGAGAGGATTTCATCAACCGGCCACCGGTCGAGGCGCTGCCGATTATGGGGCGGCTGGAGGCTGCCATAAATGGCCGCCCTGTCTCGGCGGGCGGAAAACTGCTGGCAGGCAGCAGCCGCCTGGCCGTGGACACGCGTATCGGCACCTCGGCGCAGGCCTGCAGTCGCTGCGGTCAATGTATGCTGGGCTGTCCGAGGCATTCGATTTATGCTGCCGGGCGCGAATTGGCATATCATCTCGGCGCCGGCAGGGTCACACTGGTGCGGAGCCATGTCACCGCCATACGGCCGGATACCGCGACCGTGGTCCTCGCCGATGGGACGGCAAGGGAATTTGACCGGCTCTATCTTGCCGCTGGCTGTGTCAACAGCACGCGATTGGCCATCACGGCGCTGGGCATCGACCATCTGGGCGAGGGGGCTGGCGATGGCTCGATGGTGGATAATGCAGTCTGCACCTTTCCCATTCTATATCTCGGTTCGACGCCGGGATGGCGAAGTGACGATGCCTACTTTTCGCTGACCAATCTGCTGGCGTTATACGCTCCGGCCAACCCGGTAGCAGGCCTGGCGGCGGTTCAGGTCTATCCTTTCTTCGATCATCTCTGGCGTTATTTCATCCCGCCGCGCATGTGGCCCAGATTGCAGCCGATCGCAGCGCGCCTGCGCGGCCGGCTGTTATTGGGGCGGCTATATGCCAGCGATGAATACTCGCAGCGCTACGCGTTTGACCGCGACAATGCCGGCGATGTGGTGGTTCGGCTGGCCGCCAAGCCGAATTGGGCGGCAATAACGCGCCAGTGGCAGGACATTCGGACTTTGATGAACGGGAACGGCTTCTATGTACCGCCATTGCCGCTGATCCGGCATCGCACCAGTTCGCATTATGCCGGGCCTCTCGCCATTGGCCGTGGTGTCACCGGCAAATCCGGTCGGATCGGTCGGCGCAGCTATATCTGTGACGGTGCTGCCTTGCCCAGTGGTTCGGCACTTTCGCCTACCCTGACAATCATGGCCATGGCGCATCGCAATGCCACGCTCTCGCTGCAATGACATGTGAGAAACGCTCACCCAGCTTGCAGGCCGCTGCGTGGTCCGCCGGGCTGCGCCGGCTGGTGCGTCTGCACTGGATGCCGCAAGCGCAACGCAGGTGGATTGGAAAACAACTCGCCGCCTATACGCGTTTTCGCCAGGTGATGAGTTTTCGTGGCACTTCCGGTGCCGGACCTGGCCCGCTGGTGATGGCCGGTTTTTTTTCGTCGGCGCTTGGTATCGGTGAAGCGGCGCGATTGCTGCGCGACAGCTTGGCGGCGATCGGCATGAAAGCGGCATCGGTCGATCTCAGCGGTGATATCGCACCGGCTGACATGATGGTGGAGGAGAGTGGGGCGGCCCCGGCTGCAATTGCGAAAGCATTGTCCATGCCGGGCGGGGTATTCCTGCTTTGCGTCAATGCTCCCGAGGTGCTGCATGTTCTGTCCCTTACGCCGAGGGAAGCTTATGCCGGCCGTTATCGTATTGGCTACTGGCATTGGGAATTGCCGAAATTGCCACAATCCTGGTCCGCGACGGCGGAGCTTTTCAATGAGATATGGATGTCCAGCGAGTTCTCGGCGCGGATCGCCCGGGATACGCTGAAAAGGCCTGTGCGGGTAATGCCCCCGGTTGTCAAACCGCTGCCGGCCGGACCGGGACGACAAGCCTTGGGGTTACCTGAAGCGGAATTGCTGGTCTATTCGGCTTTCGACATGCGGTCGTCTCTGGCCCGGAAGAATCCGCTCGGCAATGTGATGGCCTTCAAGCAAGCCTATGGCCGGGACCCGGGGATACGCCTGTTGTTGAAGGCCAATCGGCTGGATATGCATGATCCGCTCTACGAGATTCTACGTGCTGCGATCAACGATCATCCGAATATCACACTGATCAACGAGATATGGCCTGCTGAAAAAGTTCATCATGTGATCCAGCAGGTCGATGTGATCCTGTCGTTGCATCGAGCTGAAGGTTATGGCCTGACCCTGGCCGAAGGCATGGCTTACGGTAAGGTCGTGGTAGCAACCGGCTGGTCGGGCAACATGGATTTCATGACGGCTGATTGCAGCATGCCTGTCGGTTTCGATCTGGTGCCAATCCGTGATCCGCAGCGCGTCTATGGCGGGGATGGCCAATGGGCCGAGCCGCGGCTGGATGAAGCCGTGGAGGCATTGCGGCGATTATATGCCGATCCTGCGCTGCGGCGGCGTCTGGGGGAGGCGGCAAAGCGCCGGATGCAGGAACTCTCCTCCAAGGCGGCAATTCGCACCGCAGTTGGAGCCGCTTTCCTGGCGCGAATGCAGGAAGATGGCCATGACTGACCGCCGGAACCGCCTGCTCAAACTGGTCAATGTGATCGTGGCGCTGCTTTCCCTCGGATTTGTCGGCTACACATTGTGGCGTGATCTGACCTGGGATCTGCTGGCCCGCTTGGCGGATATGGCCGTGTTGCCGCAGGCGGCGCTGCTGGCGCTCGCTTATGTCGGTATTCTATTGCTGCCGGCAACCGCCTGGTATCTGCTGCTGGGGCGTCATGACGGCACCGGGGCGGAAGCAACCATGCCGCCCCGGCTGGCGCTGAAGACCGGTTTGTTGATCTACGGAATAACGTTGCTGGCCAAGTACATGCCGGGCAATGTGTTCCACCTGATCGCACGGCAGAGCATGGGCCTGTCGGTCGGCATGCCCGGTATTGTCACTGCTATGGCGACCTTTCTCGAAGTGCTGCTCGTGGTTGCCGCCGGCGGCATGATCAGTGGATTGGCGGCACTGGCACTGGTGCCGACTGAAATGCCGGTGATCGGCTGGCTTACGCCGTCGGTCTATCTCGCGGCGATCGCGGCTACGGCATGTTTGCCGGTCCTTGTGATTCTGTTCATGCGCTATGGCTTATCGTTGCTGCCGCCATGGCCGAGGCGCTGGCTGACCGGTTATCATCCGCCAGCCTGGCATGTGATCCTGTTGTCATGGTTGCTTTATGCTGGTTTCGTGGCTGCCTCGGCGCTGTTGCTCTGGCTGATCGGGCGGTGGTTTGTCGCCGAACTTTCACCATCGAAGGTCCTGTTCAGCTATGGCCTGATTTATGTCCTGTCCTATGTGGCGCCAGGATTGCCGGGGGGACTTGGTTTGCGCGAAGCCCTGACCATCCTTGCCCTGGGCGATGCGATGGGCAACGGCGCTGCCGGCGTTGCCGCCCTCTGTTTGCGCCTGGTGATGATGGCTGGTGAAATTGTCCTTTGGCTTGCCAGTCTGACGATCTATGCAAGTACGCGGCGTTGATGAGACTGTCGGCGCCGCCGGCCCAGAATGGAGTTACCCGTGTTTTGGCGCGAAATCCTGAAAACCCTGGTTGGTGCCAGTCATGGCATTGTGGGCTGCCTGTTTGAAAATGGCGAGTTGGTGCGCAATCTGGCCGCGCGCGAAATTGAGATGCGCTTCAAAGGCTCTGTGCTTGGCATCGGCTGGTATCTGGTAACACCGCTATTCATGCTGGCGGTCTATACTACCGTATTCGGTTTTATCTTCATGGCGCGAGCACCGGATTTGGCATCGGGTGAAACGGTCAGCTTCGCGCTTTGGCTGTTTCTGGGCTTGATGATTTACGATCTATTCACGGAATGCATCGGGCGCGCCCCCGGTTTGGTGATGGAGAGTGCCGCCTATGTGAAAAAGATTGTCTTTCCGCTGGAAATACTGCCCTGGATATCGCTGTTGACCGCGTTCTTCGGGTTTGCAATCAAGCTGTTTGTTCTGCTGCTGGCATTGCTCGTGACTATGGGGCGGCTGCATCTGGAATTGCTGCTGCTGCCGATCATTCTGCTGCCGCTGGCATTGCTAGTGCTGGGGTTGAGCTGGATGCTTTCGGCAACAGGCGTCTATCTGCGTGATACGCGTCAGTTCACCGGCATGCTCCTGCCGGCATTGATTTTCCTGTCGCCAATATTCTATTCCGTGGAAAGCGCGCCTGATTTCATGCGTGTGGTGCTGGCATATAATCCGCTCAGTTTCATCATCACGGCCAGCCGGGACCTGCTATTGCAAGGCAGGCTGCCGCCGCTCGACAATCTGCTGCAAAGCTATGGTATCTGCTGGTTGGTCGCCTTGGCTGGCCTGGCCTGTTTTCGTTTGCTGCGGCGTGGCTTTGCCGACGTGATCTGAACTTACGGCATGGTTTCCAGTACCAGGCTCTTCAGGCCGATACCAAGCTTGCGTCGGTCGGTGTTCTCGCCGAGCTGGATTGGTGACTTGGCGTTGGCGATGGCAAAATCCAGCATCAGGGTGCCATCTTCCAGTATGGCGTCCGGCGGTATCCGCATTTCGAAGGTTTCGTAGGCGGTGTTATTGGTCACAACCCAGTCGCCGATTTTCCGCCCATTGACGTACAGGGCGACATCGATCCTGGGATTGGCCTTGCGCACGAAGCCGAAAAGCTCGGCGCGTAACCTGAGGTCGCTGGCCGGCCTTGCCCCCAGGGTCAGGGCCATGCGCGCCGTGTCGCCGTCAGTCCAGCGCCCCCAGGCCTCGCCGATGGACCAGCCTTCCTGCAGATAGGGTACGGCACTGCCATTTTGCCCGGCAAAAACCAACATGCTGCCCGGCTTGTAGGCAGCGCGCCAGTCGATCCTGGTCTTGGCACCATAACCGTCGCGTACACGCAGGCTCAGGCCGGTCAGAGTCGGCTGCAGGATGATCTCCGCGCCCATCTGGCAGCTATCCCGATGATACCGGAAATCTGCCATGCGGGTGAAGAGCAACAGGGGGCGGCCGCCTTCCGAGCATTGTATGCTCACCACGGCGGTGTCGTAGAATGCCGGCCAGGCATGGCGACCGTCAGCCGTCACATAGGCCAGGTCGAGGCTGCATTCATTGCCCTCGCAACGCGGCGTCACCTCAATCCGGGTTATCGAGAAGCGCGGGAATTTGAAGAAGGCATCGCCCTGGATGGGCAGTTGCAACAGCAGAATGCCGATCACCGGGGCCAGCAGCAGCAGCACGGTTTCCTGCCCGGCACCGGAGCGCAGTGCGGATGCTATAGTCGATATCCGAGGCGAATGAGGTGCGTCAGCTTCACGGCACAGATACAAGGCGCGTATCGCCGACAGCGCCAGCAGGAATGTGACGCTCATGAATTCCCGGATCAAACCGAATTTCAGCCGGTCGCTGCCAAGATAGAGAATCGAGCAATAGCCAATGATCACGCCACCTGCGGCGAGCACGGCAATGGCGGCGGCCGGATCCTCCAGCAATGCGGGAAGCCGCCGCGTGTGGCGGATCAGCAGCCAGAGCCATACCGTGAGCGCCCAGACGAGTATCGGCGCCTGCAGAAAAACCGGCCAATAGAAGCTTTTCAGATCGGACATCGCCAGTAGTGGCGTGGTCTTGCTCCAAACCACCTGATCGCAAACCGCAAAGAAACAGGGGTCTATGAAAAGCTGGACCAGTTTGATCGGCAGATCGGCCAGCCGCATCACATACAATGCGGATTCCGGATAATCGACGGCATCGGAATACTGTATATAGATATGCAGTTTCCCGAGGATGAGAGCGGGCAGCAGATAGCCCAGTGCCAAGCCGATGGCGAGTGCGGCGCCATGGCGCGTCAGCGGCGCCAGCATCTGCCGCCATTCACTACGCCGTCGTGCCAGAATATAGGCTGCCCAGGCGGCACCGGCGCAACTCAGCGCAGCCGCCTCGAACACCCTGATGGTTGCCAGGTAGCCAAGCAGCAGGCCGATGAAACAGGTGACGGGCCACCGCTGGCTGGTGGTAAGGCCTAGGGTGACGATGATCCAAACAATAAAAGGCAGTGCAATGAAATGCGACCAGATCACGGTGGAGAAGTGTGTGAAATTGACCGACAGGAATAAGGTGGCGGCGACGAGCATGGCGAGCAGAAAGGCGCGCCACGAGCCGCGCCGCTGGCCGCCGCTGATATGGGCGAAAACAAAATAGATCATGCCAAAACTGGCTGCCAGATAGGATATCCGGTTGATCAACAACAAGGCCGAGCGGCTTTCAAGGCCGAACAGCCAGGTCACGGTCTTGCCCGCCGCTATCCAGCCGGGCCCCATCCAGTTCAGAGCAAAGGCATGGGCGAAGCGGCCGGCCAGGGCATGGTTGAAAAATTCCACCGCTGCCTTCTGATCGACCCAGCCTTGCATGGCATCGTAGGGCCGGCCGAAGGTCGGCAGCATGGCGACGCAAAATACAAGCAGCAAGCTGGTGATGAGGGTGGTGGGCGCATGATGGCTGGGCCCGGATCGAGGGGGCATGGGCTACTCCAAGTCAGGCGAGATGGACGGATTCCAAATCGACACCCAACATGCGCGCATCCGATGTACCCATCAGCACGCTCGGCTGCCAGCGCTCGGAGATCACCGTCAGTTTCGAGAGGGTCGTGATGCCGGGCGGCAGGCGGAATTCGAATAGGTCAATGTTGCCGGTCAGCAGTTCCAGCGGCAGATTGTCGGCCAAAACACGCAGGCCGAGTTTCTCGGGCTCGAATTTGAGTGGATGCAGGCCTTTGAGTCGCAGTACCAGCTTCCGATATTGCGGTGCTACCGGCGTATCGAACCAGATATCGGCATGCCCGGTGGTCCAGTAATCCCCGGCGTAAAAGCCTTCCTTGTGATGCATCTGCAATTTCAGCGGCTTGATTGCGGCGGGTGCCGTTTCCTGCGTCAGAATGTCAGGCATGGTGACTTCTTGGATCAGCAGGATGCTGCCGACCGGTACATCAATGTTGATCTGGGTCCTACGCTCCGCGCTGGTTTGCTGAGGCAGCGCGACCACATGATTGAGCCAGGCTTGGTTTTTACGTTGCCACGGTTTTTTTTGCCAATCGGGCAGCGGCAGGCTCTGTTCGCCGAGTGAAAAGACGGCCGGTTCAGCGATCGCTGGGTAGGCATAGGTCAGGCGGATGCTGCGCGTAGTGCCGCGCAACATGAAAGTTGCGCGAGCCGGCCCTTCGATACGGAAATGGTTGCCGGCATCGGTTTCCATCAGCCGGGTTATGCCTGAAACCGCGAACAGATCCTGCCGTCGCGCGCGGATGCTGTGGGTGTGCATGTCCTCAACAAAGGAACATGAGGCATACCGGCAGGGCTCAGGCACCATGCCGTTAATGATGTCGGCCCGCACTTTCTGCAATTGCGGCCCGTTCCACACTTCTTCGAGTGAGTTTTGCGACAGATTGCCGACATCACCCACCATCAAACAACAGGACTTGGCCGTGCCATCCGACAGGGTAAGCAGCCAGCGCCACGGAAATGAGCATTTCTGAATGCTGCTCTGGTTGTCGTTGGTAAGGTCGATATCCAGGCTCATCGCATCAGTTTTCTAGAAAAACAATTGTCGGATGTCGTTGACCGACACGTCGAGATTCAGTTCCCTGGCGCGCTCCAGCGCGGCGCTAATGCAGCGGTTGCTGAGTTCCGGGTATTTGGAAAGAATCTGGTCAGCGTAAACGAAAGTGCCGCCCTCCCGGTTCACCACCCAGTCCGTTGCGGTATAGGCGGTGCCGGCATTCAAGTGCCACATTTCGATCCCGTCGCAGCCCAGTGCCTTGATCAGGTCAGGCAGCAGCGGAATTTCCTCGATATTCCAGCGCATCAGGGTCGCGTTTATGTAGACCTTCAGGGGCGAACCGGTTTCGGTGCGGCGCTGGGTCAGCATGCGGATATTGTTGCAGGTCTGCTCGAAGTCGGCACCGCGTATCTTGCGGTAGGTTTCCGGCGTCACAGCATCCATCGAGAATGATACCAGTGAGAGATTGGAGGCCAGGATGCGTGCAACACGCTTGGCATCGAGGATGGTGCCGTTGCTGTTGACGCTGATGGCGCGTCTCGAGTCGCTGATACTGGGGCCGAGATGGTCGAGTAGCGACCAGAAGGCCGGACTGGTCATCGGCTCGCCGCCAGCATGCAGCTGAATTTCGATGGCATGCGGCAGCGCTTCTGACAGTTTCGCCACGATATCCTGTGGCAGATGTTTGGCGCGGGTCGTTTTCACCACATCCTTAAAGGCATGGGTGTTGCACATCGGGCAGCTCAGATTACAGATCGACGTGGTTTCGATGGTCAGGGCTTGCGGCAGGCTGGCCAGCACGGTCTGCTTCGAGTCGAACTCCCATTGCCCGATGACGCCGTTCAGGCTGGTCGTCATCCAATCGGCGAAGGCGATGAACAGGCCGGGAAACGGCGTGTTTCCGACATGGCCGGCAACGGAAAATTGCAGCGGTATCGCCGGGTCCGGATTGGTGGCGAAACGGTAATAGCGCTGGCCGCGTTGCAGGGATATCGGCTCACCGCTGCCGCCGGGGTATTGCAATGTCAGGGTCAGATTATCCTGTGTGGTGTATATCGACAGGACCAGAACATTGCTGCGCGGGCCGTTGGGCACAAACTCGAATTGTGCCGAAGCCAGCGCACCCTCCCCCATCAGGGGGTGATGCTGCGGCAGCAGGCCCTCGGTGGGCAATTGAATATTTTCGGTCCAGCCGGGCAATCCAAACCCCCATGTTCAATCATGGTCCGTTCCACAGGCCTGCCGGCGACTGGCCGATACTGAACCAGGCACCGGGACCACCGGCAGCCCTGCGAAAAATCTACCATGTGGCTCCGATTAGGCGCTAGTGCTTTCCACGCGGCCATTCATAAAATAAATCTGCCACAATGTTAATTATTGCAGGCAATGTTATTAAATGGAATTTGTAATTTCATTCCATATTGGAGCGGAAGTGGAATGAAATTCTTTCATTATGTTTTTAATACAAGAGATCGCGCAATAATAATGCAGTCTGGCGCCTTTCTCCGTATCGCGGTGATATTAATTTTTCATAAATAATGTTGTGGTGCCTGCTGAATTCTTAATCAGTTTATTTTTATCTCCACTTTAAATTGACCGCAGTGCATCTATGGATATCATAAAATCCTAAAGCTAGCTTAGTGTGGCTTACAGTGTGTGGGAAAAGCAAATGGCGCTTGGGAGCATGATGCAGTCGGTATACGATCCGGAAACGACGATATTCCTGTTCCATATTCCCAAGACTGCAGGAACGTCGATCTCGGCCATCTTCAACGATTTACTCAGTCTCGATGAGGTGTTGAAACTGCGCGATATGCGTTCGCAGTTGAATTACGCCATGCACAGCGTGCGCGGCAAATGCCTTGATGCCCCGTTCATTTTTGGCCATTTCCCGGTTGAAATTAAGCAGCATTTTGCGCGCCCCCGGATTTGCACGGTCACTTTCGTCCGTGAGCCGGTATCGCATGTGGTGTCGTTTTTCGACCATCTGCGCGAAACCAGCGCTATTCCGGCCAGTTCGGTGCTGTCGGAATGGATTGAAACGCCGGATGCCCAGCGGTTGATCAATACCCAGACCCGCTGGTTGCTGGCCCGAATCAATGACGGCTACTACCCGGGATATGATGCGCGTTACGCGACACTGGCCGAGGCGATGGACGCATATTGCGATGAGACACTGGTTGATCGCGCCATCGAGGTGCTGGATCGCGAGGTGGAGTATGTTTTTGTGCAGGATCGCAGTTCCGAGGCGATCGATTTGATGGCGTGGCAATTTGGTTTCACGAAACGCGATGTGATGCCGCGGCTGAATGTGCGGAATGTCACCAACAAGACCCGGCTGACTGCGGATACCGTCGACCGCATTGTGAAAATGACGCGCGGTGACGAGAGATTGTATCGCCATGCGCAGTATCGAATGAATAAATTGTCAAAGATGAAGGGGTCTGGTTACCCAGGGTTGTCTCCATTGCCGCTCAACGAGCGGAATATTTGGGTGCCGGGCTTCAATGTTGCCAGCAGGAACCGCGCCGCCTTCATGTCTTTTGAGCGTCCCTTCAAGGGCCGCAACTGGAACTGGCGAGAGCATTGCGTGGAAGGGGGGATGGCGTGCTGGACTGGCAATGACGAGCCGGCTTCATCGATTGTCATGCGCTGTGAGGATAGCGGGCTGCTCTGTCTTTCCTTTCGCATCTGCGCCACACTCAATGCAGGGGTGAGCAGCAATATGCGGCTTTATGTGAACGGTCAGCATGTCGATACCCGCATAAGCTTGTTTAGCCCACCCGAATTTGTATTCTCCTCGGATATCGTTTCGGTTTCGGCCGGCACGGAAATTACCATCGAATTTGTCCAGGGAGCCGGGGCTGTGCCGGTTGAAATCAATCTTAACGAAGATACGCGTAATCTGGGCAGTCTGTTCACCTGGGTGATGGCCAACTATGTCGTCTGAAATTTCGGCGCCTATCGCCATTGTTACGCCATGGTATGGCGAACAATTGAAAGGCGGTGCCGAACAGCATGCCTGGAATCTGGCCACCCGCTTGGCGCGCCGCGGCCATCGGGTGGAAGTGTTGACCACCTGTTGCGCCGCGTTTCTGGATGATTGGGCGGCCAACACCTTGCCCCCCGGTGATGAAATGGTGGCCGGGGTTCTGGTCCGCCGCTTTCCGGTCGAGGCGCGGGATGTTCAGGCTTTCGCCTGGGCCAATGGCTGCCTGCTCGGCCTGCCGGAGGAGCGCCTGCGGCCGCGGGCGGCCGCTATCGACGGCGATGTCGAGGCTGCCTTCTTCCAGCACAATATCCGCTCTGCGGCGCTGAGCCAGCATCTGCGCCGACATGGCCAGACCTATGCAGCAGTGATTTTCCTGCCCTATCTCTACGGCGTGGTCACCGATGGCATCGAAGCGATGGCCGGCGGCACCATTCTGCTCAATCCCTGCCTGCATGACGAAGCCTACGCCTATCTGCCGCGCATCGCCGGCCTGTTCGACCGGGCGACGCGGGTGTTGTTTCTTTCCGAGGGGGAAAGGGAACTGGCCGCGCGTCTCTACGGCCCGGCGATTGCCGGCAAAAGCGTCATGGTGGGGGCCGGAACGGAATGGGCAGCGCTGCCCGACGATAACAGCCGCAGCCTGCATCCCCTGCTGCCGGCCGGTCAGCCTTTCATGCTCTATCTTGGTCGTCGTGATCGCGGCAAGAATGTTGATTTTTTGGTTTCGGCCTGGCGCCAGGCCGGATTGGGCAGTGCCTGCACCCTGGTGATTGCCGGCCCCGGCAGGGCCGACGTGGATTACACCGCTGCCGAAGCCGGCATCCTGGATCTTGGCCTGTTATCCGAAGCCGACAAGGCATTGGCGCTACATCGCTGCATCGCATTGCTGCAGCCCAGCGAGAATGAGAGCTATTCCCGTGTCATCATGGAGGCCTGGTTCGAGCGCCGGCCCGTGATCGTGCATGCCAATTGCCTGGCCACCGCCATGGCCGTGGACCGCAGCGGCGGGGGGCTCAAGGCGGACGGCCCCGCTGCCTGGGTTGATGCGATCCTGCATCTGCTCGAAATTGGCGTCGAGGGGCGGCAGGCTTTCGGCCTACGCGGCGAGGCTTATGCCAGGGTCTATGCCGATTGGGATGCGGTAATCGCCAATTACGAGGCGCAAATCGCCGCACTGCCTGTGGCCGTGCCGCCGGTTTTGCGGCAGGTGCCTGGCGTGACGCAATTGCTCACCGCGATCCGCCATGGTGACGCGGTATCGGAAGAGGCTTTGTGGATCGATGCGCGGCTGCGCGAATTCGGCATCCGCAGCCGAATCCTGGCCGAGCATATCCATCCTGCCCTGCTGGATCGGGTGCGGCCGGCGCAGGAGGCCCATCTCGATCCGGCCGATGCGCTGATCTATCACCATTCCATAGGCGCAGCTGCCACCATGCTGGCGATCCGCCATCCCGGGCCGAAAGGCATGATCTATCATAACATCACGCCGGGCGATTATTTCCGCCCCTATAATTCGATCATGGCGGCAATGCTGGACAAGGGGCGTCGCGAATTGGCCGATCTCGCGGCGGCAATGCCGGTTTCGGTCGGCGATAGCGCATATAACGCAGAGGAGCTGGCCTGCGCCGGCTTTCAGGCGCCCGGCGTGTTGCCGATCTGCATCGACCCCGGGAAATGGAGCCGGCCGCCGGCCGCCGATCTGCTGGCCAGACTGGATGATGGCGTCACCAATCTGCTTTTTGTCGGCCGGATGGCACCCAACAAACGGCAGGACGAATTGGTGGAACTCTTCGCCCAGTACCGGCGGCTCAATCCCAATTCGCGACTGATATTGGTTGGTCACTACAATCCTGATGATATGTATTTTGTATTTGTACAAGAAAAGGTTGATGGTCTCAACTTACGCGAAGCGGTAGTATTTCTGAGCGGGATCGACGATAGCCAGTTGCGCGCTGTATTTGAAACGGCCGACGCTTTCGTTTCGCTTTCTGAGCATGAGGGTTTTTGCGTCCCTCTTGTGGAGGCAATGTGGTTTGATATACCAATACTTGCGTATTCTTCCTCGGCCATTCCGGCGACATTGGGGCGGGCAGGAATTTTGGTCGATGACAAGTCTGATCTGCGCAAGTTGGCGGCTTTGCTGCACCTGATGCTGACCTGTGAACCGGTGGCGGATCAGGTGTTGGTGGCGCAGCGTGAGCGCCGGCAGGCTTTCGTGTCGACCGCTATCGTGCCGGAAATGCTCAAGTTTATCGCTGCTGTGGTCTGCGCTGCCCCATCGCAAGCCGAAAAAACGTCGAATTACGCTCAAGGATAGGTTCCATGGCGCTAGATCCCCGCAACCATCAGCCGCCGCTGCCGCTGCCGGGTGGTTTTTCCCGCCAACAGATACTGGACATGCTGGTCAGCGTATCAATCGACGACGCTCTGCCGGGCGAATTGCGCAGTTATGCCGAAACCGATTGTGACCGGTTTCTCTATACGCTGGCGTTGGTGCCGGCGCAGCGCCAGCGGGTGCTTGAAATCGGCGCGAACCCGTATTTCACCACAATTCTGATGCGCAAGTTCCGCGATCTTGATTTGGTCCTGACCAACTATTTTGGCGGCGAGACGGCGCGGCGCAGCCAGCTTGTCACCTATGTCAATCCGGACGGCAGCAAGACATCCGAGCCATTCGATTACCTCAATGCCAATGTGGAGAACGAAACCCTGCCTTACGAAGATGGCAGTTTCGATCTCATCGTGTTCTGTGAGGTGATCGAGCATCTCACGGGCGATCCGGTCCGGGCCTTGCTTGAAATCAAACGTCTGCTCAAGCCAGGTGGCACGCTGATCCTGACCACGCCGAATGTGGCGCGGCTGGAAAATATCGCCAAGCTGCTCAGCGGCACCAATATCTATGATCCCTATTCCGGCCATGGTCCCTATGGCCGGCATAACCGCGAATACAATCGCCACGAATTATACAAGCTGCTGACCCATTGCGGCTTCGAGGCTGAAATCCTCTATTCCGCAGATGTGCATCACAATGCGGCAAACGGCTTTTTCGATGTCAGTCGCTTCAGTCCGCTGATCGAGTTTCGCGCCTTCGATGTCGGCCAATACCTGTTCACACGCTGGCGCAACAACAAGCCTGCGCAGCCGTTGTTGCCGGGATGGCTCTATCGCAGCTACGATCCGGCTTTGCTCGATCCCACGCCGCTCTGAGGCGGCCGAAAGTAAGAGGCCATGGTGCATTTTCCACAGGCTCGCTTCCGCTTCTATGGCTCGCCGCGCAATTATCTGCAGGCGGTGAAGGATTTGCTGGGTGGGCGCTTCCATGCCGGAACTGAGGCTATCGGTACCCTGGAGCGTTGCGTGGCCGCCCGGCTTGGGGTCCGGCATGCCATCGCCACTTCGCAAGGGCGAGTGGCGCTGTATCTGGCGATACGGCACCTGATCAAGCCGGGCCAGAATGTGGTGCTGTCGGCCTACACAATCTATGATGTGGTCAACATGGTGCTGGCGGCCGGCGGCCGCCCGGTCTTCGCCGATGTCGAGCGTGATAGCGGCAATATCGATCCGGCCGAAGTCGAGCGTCTGATCGATGACAATACCGGTGCGGTGCTGGTGACCCATCTGCACGGCCTGGCGGCCGATATGGAACGGATCACCGAGATTTGTCGGCGCCGCGGCGTGCCGGTGGTGGAAGATGCCGCGCAGGCCTTTGGCGGCACCAGCCAAGGGCGGCCTCTGGCCGGTATCGGCGAGGCGGCGATCCTCAGCTTCGGTCGGGTGAAAAATATCAACAGTTTTTTTGGCGGCATGGTGGTGTGCAATGATGATGCGCTGGCGGCCCGCATCCGCGCCGAAATGCAGGACTTTGCCGAAGAAAAGGTCGGCAAGCTGGTCAAGCGCATTCTGCATTGCCTGATCGCCGACCTGATCACCTCGCCACCGCTTTTCCCGTTGCTGTCGTTCTGGATTTTCCGCTACGGCGCATTGAAGGACATCAAGCAGATCAACAAGCTGGTGCAGACCGAGGATGCCGCCCGGCGCCGTGATGTTTTGCCGCAAGGCTACAAGACCCGTATGTCGCCGATGCAGGCGCGCGTGGTGCTGCAGCAATTGCCCGATCTTGATCGCAACACGGCGGCCCGCATTGCCAATGCCGAGCAATACCATGCGGCACTTGCGGGCCTCAACGAGATCATCTTGCCCCCGCGCCGCCAGGATGGAAGCCATATCTATCTGGCCTACCCGATCCAGGTCGAGAACCGGTGGGGCATGGTCAAGGAACTGATGCGGAATGGCAATGATCTGGTGATTCAGCATATCGGCAACACCGCCGATCTGGATTGTTTCAGGGAGTTCCGGCGAGATTGCCCGGTGGCGCGCAAGGTTGCCGGTGAGGTGGTGCTGCTGCCAACCTATCCAGGTTATGAACCGAAAAACATTGCCCGCATGACGGCCGGCATTCGTGCCTGGCTGCGGAAAGATGGTCCATGACGACACAATCCGAGAAGGCTGCGGCTGGTGAGGCGGAAGATGTCGCCGAACGCCAGCGTCAGTACTACAACTCCATCGCGGCAGTTTATGACAAGCACTACCATAATCCGTATGCCATAGCTTACCGCTACGAATTGTATGATGATTTTGTGCGTCATATTGATCTGCATGGCAAGCAGGTGCTGGACGCGATGTGTGGCGGTGGCGAGAACACCGCATACTTCGTTGATCGCGGTGCAGTGGTGCAGGGCCTTGATATCTCCGATGAGCAATGCCGTATTTATGCCGCGCGCTATCCTGGTTGCGCGGTGACGCGCGGCTCGATCTTCGAAACCGGTTTTGCCGATCATAGTTTCGATTTCGTGGTGGTGGAGTCGTTGCACCACCTGCACCCCGATCTGCCGCGTGGGTTGCGGGAAATCAGCCGGGTGCTCAAGCCGGGCGGCCATCTGCTGATCTGGGAGCCGAGTGCCGGTTCGATCGTCGATTGGGCGCGCAAGATTTGGTACAAGCTGGATCGAAAATATTTCCTTGAGAATGAAAGCTCGGTCGACCTGCGCGAAGTAGTGGCGGCGGGAAAGCCGGAGCTGATGCTGGAAAAGCATCGTTTCGGTGGCAATTTCGCCTTCATCCTGGTTTTTTCCAGCATGCATATGCGAATCCCGACCGGCTGGATCGGCTGGTATGCCCGCCCAGTCATGGCGCTGGAGCGTGTGCTCAATCGCATCCTGGGTCGTTACTTCGCTTGTTGGGTCGCGGCATTGTTTCGCAAGGAGTGAGCAGATATGCAACCGATTGCCTCGCTTGAGGAACTCGCTGCGGAACTGGATCGCATTGAAGTGCTGCCGGTCGATGGCGAGCGCCGTGCGGCCTGGGGGGCGATCTCGTTCACGCCGGAATTCGTCGAATCCTTCGCTGGCCGCTATCGCGGCGTCGATCCGGCCTCCGATGCCTATCGGGCAATCGTGATGGAGCATCACGCCCGGATTTCCGGCAAGGCCTATTCGGAAAGCAGTGAAGGGTTTGACATCGACCTGCGCCATGAGCTGCTATCGGGCTTTCCCTATGGCAGCCAATCCTCCTTCCTGATCGGCTCTTTCCTGATCGCCTACGGCCATCTGATAAAACTGATGAACCTGCCGGCGAAGGCGCGCGTACTGGAAATGGGCTGTGGCCTGGGCAGCCTGTCGGTTCATTTGGCGCGGAGCAATTATCAACTCACTTGCCTGGATGTGAATCGTCGTTTTCTTGATCTGGTGGCCGCGCTCACCGCCACCGCGCCGCATCCGGTCAAAGTTTCCCGTCAGAATATGGAAACCTTCCATTTCGACGAAAAGTTCGATGCGATCCTGTTTTTTGAATCGTTTCATCACTGCATCCGTCACCGCGAATTGCTGATGCACATGAAGAATTATCTGGCCGATGACGGTATCGTGGTGCTGGCGGCCGAGCCGGTGGTGCCACACCAGATACCGGTGATCCCCTATCCCTGGGGCTTGCGGCTGGATGGTGAAACCCTGCGTGCCGTACGGCAATGGGGCTGGATGGAACTCGGCTTCACCGAGGAATATCTCTATCGCCTGCTGGCCGATTGCGGCTACAGCGTCAGCGCGCATCGGCTGGAAGCGTCGCAATGGAGCCATGTCATCATCGCCAAGCCGATCCGGGGCAATGCGTGAGTGGCGGGGCGCCTCGCCCGCGCCTTGCCCTGGTTACCCAGCGGTGCGGCATCGAGGTCAATGGTGGCGCCGAAACCATGTGCCGCGAGGTGGCCAAGCGCATGGCGGCCTATTGGGATCTGGAGGTGCTGACCACCTGCGCCCTGGTGCATGATACCTGGGCCAATCACTATCCTGCCGGTCTGGCCGAAGTGGAAGGCGTCGCTGTGCGGCGTTTCCCGGTGGAGCGTGAGCGCGATCTGGCGCGTTTCAATCAGTGCTCGGCGCAACTCGTTGCTGCCGGCCCGGCCGCAACGCTGGCGCAGCAGGAGGAGTGGATGCGACTGCAGGGGCCGTGGTCGCCGGCCCTGTTCCAGCATATCCGCCAGAATGTCGGTGGCTTCGATGCCTATATCTTTTTTGGCTATCTCTACGCCCAGACCTATTTCGGCCTTCCGGCCGTGGCGCAGCTAAGTTTCCTGCAACCTTTTGCGCATGACGAGTGGACAATAAAATTCCCCTTCTGGGATCAATTGTTTCAGGCTGCCGGCGGCATCATCTACAGCACCCCGGCGGAACGGGCATTCCTGCACCAGCGTTTTCCCGGCCTCGATCCCGATGGGCCGGTGATCGGCATGGGCATCGAGCCGCCTTCCGGCATCTCCCCCGAGGATTTTCGGGCCGCCACCGGTATCCGGCAACCCTTCATGCTCTATGCCGGGCGAATTGAACCGGCCAAGGGGTGTGATGAGCTATTCGCGCATTTCATGGCCTATAAACAGGCGGCACCCGGCGACATGAAGCTGGTGCTGGTGGGGCGCAGTCAGATGGAAATTCCGGCGCATCCCGATATCCTGCCGCTCGGTTTTGTCGACGACGCCACCAAATGGAATGCCTTCGCCGCGGCGGACCTGGTGGTGGTGCCGTCGCGGTATGAAAGCCTCTCCATTGCCCTGCTGGAGGGCTGGGCCATGGGCAAGCCGGCGGTGGTCAATGGCGAATGTGCCGTGCTGGTGGATCAGTGCCGGCGCGGACAGGGGGGGCTGTGGTATCGTAATGGTGAGCAGTTTACCCGGGCGATTGGGCTGCTGGCCGGCGAAACCGGGCGAATTGTGGGCCAGCAAGGGCGGGAATTTGTCGCCGGCACCTACGACTGGCAGGTAGTCGCCAGGCAATATGCGGATTGTGTGGCAACCCGCATGGGGCTTGGGGCAGCCGCAGCCGGTCAACCGTAAACAGAAGATTCCGCCCCTTGGCGGGCTGCAAAGGCAAATTTCGGCAAGGACCCGGCGTTCCGCTGGGCTATACGCAGCATCTGACATATAATGGACAAAAGTCAGCGGTCATGCGGCCAGTCTGAACATCCTATCCGGAATGAGTTTCCAACCTTGTCCCTGATGCTGCAACCCGAGAATGTACCGGCTGACCACGGAGGTCGGACGGCTGCTCCGGCATCCGACATTGCCATCGCCGTGCAGGGCGTGAGCAAGTCCTTTGCCATTTTCAGCCGCCCCGAAGATCGGCTCAAGCAGATGCTGGTGCGCGGGCGCCAGCAGTATTTCAGGTCGTTCGAGGCTTTGCGTGAAGTCAGCTTCGAGGTTCGGCGCGGCGAGACTTTCGGTATTGTCGGCCGCAACGGTTCCGGCAAATCCACCCTGTTGCAGATCATCTGTGGCACCTTGACGCCCACCACCGGCAATGTGCGCCATGGCGGGCGGATCGCGCCGCTGCTGGAGCTTGGCGCCGGGTTCAATCCGGAATTCACCGGTCGCGAGAATATCCGCATCAACGGTCTGCTGCTTGGCCTGAGCGAGCGGGAAATTGACGAACGCCGGCAGGACATGATTGATTTTGCCGGCATCGGCGATTTCATTGATCAGCCGGTAAAGACCTATTCCACCGGCATGTATGTGCGACTGGCTTTCGCCGTCGCCATCAATTCGGTGCCGGATATCCTGATCATCGACGAGGCGCTGGCGGTTGGCGACGAAAGTTTCCAGCGTAAATGCTATGCCCGCATCGAGGCCTTGAAAAAGAGCGGTGCCACGATCCTGTTTGTTTCACACGCGGCGCAGACGGTCATGGAGCTATGCGACCGCGCTTTGGTGCTGGATGCCGGCGAACCCTTGCTGATTGCCGAGCCGAAAATTGCCGTTGGCTATTATCAGAAATTGCTGTTTGCCGATCCGGCGCAGAATGCCGCCATCCGGGCGGAGATTGCCCGGTTGCGAGCCGGCATCCAGCCTGCCGCCGCAATGCCGCCGGCAGCTTCACCGGCAGGCGCGGCTGCGGCTATTGCCGCAGTGGAGCCGGAACTGGAACTGTTCGACCCCGGCCTGAAAACCGAAAGTGCCGTGATCTTTCCGGAAAATGGCGCCCGCATCGAGAGTTTTGGCCTCCACACCCCGGCCGGCCGTGCGGTCAACCGGGTCCGCTCGTGCCGGAATTACAGTTTTCGCTACCGGGTGCGGTTTCTGGAAGATGCCGAAATGGTGCGCTTCCACACAATGATCAAGAATATCTCCGGGGCGCATCTTGGCGGCCATGCCTTTCCGGTCGAGACCGCCGCCTTCAAGGCGGGCGATTGTGTCGACATTCATTTCGACTTTGTCTGCCACCTCAATCCCGGCCAGTATTTCATGAATTGCGCCATATCGGGCAATGGCCGCGCCGTGATGCATCGCATCATCGATGTGATGACTTTTGTCGTGATGAGCGAGGGGCCCTCCGGCGATGCCGGCAACATCAATTTCGCCTATAAGCCAAGCTATGTCGTCACTGATCGCTGAAGATGCCGCCGGCCGCAAGGTCTTTGTAATCGGCTGGATGAAAACCGGCACCACGTCGATCAAGCGGGCGCTGGAGATTCTCGGTTACCGTATGCTTGAGGATACGGTTGGTCTGATCGACTGGGCGAGGGGTGAAGTCGATGCCGCCTTGGCGCGGCTGGCCGATTATGATGGCGCCAAGGACTATCCCTGGACGTTGCTCTATCGAGAACTTGACCGCAGGTTTCCGGGCAGCAGATTCATCCTGACCGAACGTGAACCGGCCGACTGGATGCAGAGTCTGCGCGATCATGCCGAGCGGACCGGTCCGACCCATGCGCGCGACCTGGTCTATGGCCGCAGCATGCCGTGGCAGGCGCCGGCCGAGCATCTGCTGCAATATCTGCGGCACAATCAGGAAGTGACGGCGTATTTCGCGGACCGGCCGGGAGATTTGCTGGTGCTGCCGATGGGCAGCAAATTCGGCTGGCAGGGACTTTGCGGCTTTCTCGGGCTGCCTGAACCGGAGCAGCCGTTTCCGGTGGAGAATGTTGGCCGCCGACGGCTGGTGCAGCGGGTTGCCACCATCGCCACACAGGCCTATTTCCCGCTGGCCCAGCGCCTGGCCCTGTCTTTGATGCGCAACATGCCATCGGCGCATCTGACCATTTTCCATGATGGCAGCGGCGCATTTCGTCGTCTCGATATTCCTGGGGCGGTGACCTGTCTGCCATTCCCGGCGATTGCCAGGCTGGGGGCCAAGCGGGCGAAATTCGTGCTCTATGAGGCGATGATTGCCGGTGGCGATTTTCTGTTCCTGGATGCCGATATTGTGGTGGTTGCCGATATTGGCGGGTTGTTTGGGCACAAGAACCTGGCGGCCTGCCCGGATGATTTGTCGCATTGCGATTTCATTAGCGATCCAATGCTGCCTTGGCCGCAATTGCCGAGCCTGGCAGCCAAGACCTATATCAATTCCGGTGTGGTGTTCTTTCCGGGAAAATTGCAGAGCGCGGTGCAGGAAATGCGTCGTCTGGCCGAGGATGACGCTGCCTGGCAACAGCGCATTATGCCGAATTACCTCTACGACAATCATTTCCTCTGTGCTCAGCTCAACGAGCGCAGAATGCCGATTACCCGGTTGGAGGCCTTGGAATTCAATTGGCAGGGTTTCCGCTGGCATGGTGCCACTCAGGTGCGGCGCCGTGGCGACAAACTCGTGAATATCAGCGATCCGGCCAAGCAACTGCGCCTGGTGCATTTCGCCGGCATTCCCGATCCGGTGCGGCATCTGGCCCGGCTGCCGCTGCATGTGGCTGGCTTGATTGCGCAGCATGCCACGGCGGATGGCGCCAGTGCCGACGATCCGGTCTTGCTGTCTCTGGCGCGCCACGGCAAGTCGGCCCCGGCGCGTGTCGACGAGGTTGAGTTACACGCCGCCTATCAGACTCTGCTTGAACCCCACAAGGATGCCGGCGAAGAATTCAATGATGCGTTGCTCTGGAATGGAGTGCGTTGCGGGCCGCCATATCCGGCTGCCCCACTTTGTCATTTTCTGCGTGAACTGACGACCAGACTGGATATCAAGACAATTGATGCCGGTCTGGCACCGGTCTACATGCCGGTGGCCGAGCGTCTTGGCCTGCAACAGGATGGCGAGGGGCGGCGGCTGATCGTGCTGCGCAACGAGGGGCTGGTGGAAAATGGCCGCCAGGCGCTGCAGAACAATCCGGCCGCTTTGTTGCTGGTTTCCGCTACCAGCGGCAATTATTCCACGCTGCTGCAAGCGCAACAGCTGTTGCATCTGCGCCTGATTGCGCATCTGTCCCTGCCGGGCGAGGAAATCGTTGTGCTGGTCGGGCCGCAGGTCGATCTGGCGCCGCTGCCGGATGGTGGCGCAGCGAGCGATTTCATTTTCACCGCGCCACGGCATGTTTTGCGCGCCGTGCAGCCCCCCGCTGTTTTGCAGCCCGGCGCCGTTTACCAATTGCTGGTCGATATCGAAAATCAGAGTGATCGAGCTTATTCCAGCAACATGGTGAAGCCGATATTGCTCGGTTATCACTGGCTCGATCAGGCCGGCAACATGGTGGTATTCGAAGGCCGGCGGACCCGGCTGCCCTGTACCCTGCTGCCCGGCGACAGGCTGCGCACCACAATGGAATGCGTTGCGCCGGCGGCCCCGGGGACTTATATCCAGGCACTCGATGTTTTGCAGGAGCGGCATGCTTGGTTTGGCAGCCTGCGGGAAGATTTGTTGGCCCGGATTACGGTGAAGGTGGGGTGACGGGATAGCCCAGTCCATTACAATACACATGCAATGTGTTTAATTCGGGTGATTGTCATGCCAACGTTTTTTCCTGGCCCTGCCTTCTGGCCCAGGCTGGTTTTGCCGGGCAAATTTCGGCATCTTGCCAGCGGTAAGCCACGGTCGGACAAATGACTATTTCCAATTCCATCACCTCCTATCTCGCACGATCCGCCGATATCCTGCATCTGGCCGCCCAGTCCGGGCTGGAAGCCGGCGTGGAGCAGGCTGTGGCAGCCATCGTGGCCGGCTTCCGGGCCGACAAGCCCTTGCTGGTCTGCGGCAATGGCGGCTCGGCTGCGGATGCCATGCATATCACCGGGGAACTGGTGGGCCGTTTCCTCAAGGAACGCCCGGCCCTGCGCTGCATCTGCCTGTCGGACAATCCTGCCGTGCTGACCGCCTGGGCCAATGACTACAGCTACGAAACGGTGTTCGCGCGCCAGGTCGAGGCCTATGGCCAGGCGGGCGGCGTGTTCTGGGGCATCAGCACTTCGGGCAATTCGCCCAATGTGGTGCTGGCGGCAGATGCGGCGAAGCGGCGCGGCATGACCGTGCTGGCGCTGACCGGCGAAGGTGGCGGCAAGCTGGCGCAGCATGCCGATATCCTGCTGGCGGCGCCGTCGCGCCACACGCCGCTGATCCAGCAGGTGCATATCTGCCTGTATCATTATATCTGCGAGCAGGTCGAAGCCGCCTTTGGCGCCTGAACGGAAGGTTGAGCAATGACGGTAATCGTGACGGGCGGTGCGGGGTTCATCGGCTCGGCCCTGGTGCGGCTGTTGAATGCGGCGGGCGAAAGCGTGGTGACGGTGGACAAGCTCACCTATGCCGCCAATTTGGATAATATCGCCGACCTGCCCAATCCCGGCCTGCATCGTTTTGTGCAACTGGATATCTGCGACCGCAAGGGCATCGGCGCGCTTTATGCCGAGGTGAAGCCGCAGGCGGTGTATCACCTGGCCGCCGAAAGCCATGTTGATCGCTCGATCGACAGCCCGGCGCCGTTCATCGAAACCAATGTCACCGGCACGCTGGCTTTGCTCGAAGCGGCGCTGGAATACTGGCGCGGTCTGGATGACGCCGGCAGGACCACGTTCCGGCATTTGCAGGTTTCCACCGACGAAGTCTACGGCGATGCCGAGCCGGACAGCTTCTTCACCGAGAGCAGCCCCTACAAGCCGAATTCGCCCTATGCCGCCAGCAAGGCATCCTCCGACCATCTGGCGCGTGCCTTCGGCCGCACCTATGGTTTGCCGATCCTGGTGACCAATTGCGGCAATAATTACGGCCCGTATCAGTTTCCGGAAAAACTGATCCCGCTGATGATCCTGAATGCGCTGGATGGCAAGGGCCTGCCGGTTTATGGCAAGGGCGATCAGGTGCGCGACTGGATTCATGTCGAGGATCATGCCGCCGCTTTGCGGCGCGTGATGCAGGCCGGCCGGGTCGGCGAAACCTATCTGATCGGGGCGCGCGGCACGCGGCGGAATCTGGATATCGTACACAGCCTCTGCGCCCTGCTGGATGATCATGCGCCGCAGCCGACCGGGCGCAAATATGCCGAGTATATCCGCTATGTCACCGACCGGCCCGGGCATGACAAGCGCTATGCCATCGATCCGGCCAAATGCGAGACCGAACTGGGCTGGCAGCCGCGTTACAGCGTGGAACAGGGCCTGGCGCAGACGGTGAAATGGTATCTCGACAATGCCGAATGGTGCCGGCGCGCCACCACGGCCTATGATCGTGGCCGTATCGGCCTGGCGCAGTGACGGGGGGCGCGCGATGAAGGGTATCATCCTGGCCGGCGGCACCGGCTCGCGGCTGCATCCGGCGACGTCGGTGGTGAGCAAGCAGCTTCTGCCGATCTACGACAAGCCGATGATCTTCTTCCCGCTCACCACACTGATGCTGGCCGGCATCCGCGAAATTCTGGTGATCACCACGCCGCGCGATCAGGCAGCCTTCAGCGCCCTGCTCGGCGATGGCAGCCAATGGGGCATCACGATCAGCTATGCGGTGCAGCCGGAGCCGAACGGCATCGCCCAGGCCTTCATCATCGGGCGCGATTTCCTGGCCGGCGAGCCGGCGGCCCTGGTGCTGGGCGACAATATTTTCTATGGCGAGAATTTCAGCACGCTATTACGCCGCGCCGTCACCAGCAGTGCCAAGGGCGCGACGGTGTTCGGCTATTGGGTGGCCGATCCGGAGCGGTATGGCGTGCTCGATCTCAACCCCGATGGCAGCGTCAAGGCGATCATCGAGAAGCCGGCAGTGGCGCCGAGCAACTGGGCGGTGACCGGGCTGTATTTCTACGATGCGGAAGTTTGCGACATCGCTGCCGCCCTCAAGCCCTCGGCGCGAGGTGAACTGGAAATCACCGATCTCAACAATGCCTATCTGGCAAGCGGCCGGCTTGGTGTGGAGAAATTCGGCCGTGGTTTTGCCTGGCTCGATACCGGCACACCGGACAGTCTGCTGGATGCCTGCAATTTCATGGCCACGGTGGAAAAGCGCCAGGGCCTGAAGATTGCCGTGCCGGAGGAAGTCGCCTGGCGGCTTGGCTATATCGATAACGCCCAGCTCGAACGCCGCGCCGATTACTACAAGAATAACGAATACGGCAAATATATCCGCCGGCTGCTGTCGCGGCCGCTGTGATGTACCAAATGCTGTGAATTACTAAACGCTGTGATGCGCGAAGGTGGATGAAGCAAGCATGAGTCTGTCCCTCTCGCCGCTGGAAATACCCGGCCCGCTGCTGCTGACGGTGAAACGGTTCGGTGACAATCGCGGCTGGTTCACTGAATCCTACAAGAAGGCGGCTTTGACCGAAGCCGGTATCCTGGTGGATTTTGTGCAGGATAACCATTCCTATTCGGCACAGGCCGGCACCGTGCGTGGTCTGCATTACCAGATCGGCGCCACCGCCCAGGCCAAGCTGATCCACTGTCTGCGTGGCCGGCTGGTTTCGGTGGCGGTGGATATCCGCCGCTCGTCGCCCGGCTTTGGCCGCCATGTGATGCAGGAATTGAGCCCTGAAGCCGGCCAGCAGCTTTTCATTCCTGCCGGTTTCGCCCATGGTTTCTGCACGCTCGCGCCGGATACCGAGATTTTTTACAAGGCGGATACCTATTATTCGCCGCAGGATGAGCGCGGCATCCTGTGGTCCGATCCGGCGCTCGGCATCAACTGGCCGGTGGCGCCGGGGCAGGCGGTGCTATCCGCCAAGGATGCGGTGCATCCCTTGCTCGCCGAGCAGCCGGATCTCTTCGATTAATCTTTCTCTGCCGGTAGTCGGTTGGCTGGCGCGCGGGTGAGAAATTCGCGGGGATTCCAGGCCAATGCCCGGGCAATAGCCCAGGTGGAGGCGCGGCGAGAGGCCTGAACACGGCGCCGGCCGGCCCAGGCCATATGCCTGCCATGCCAGGCGTCGCGTAATGCCCGGCCAATGGCATGGCCGCCGCCGCGATGGAGCCGCAGCAGCCATAGCAGAATCAGAAAGCCGACATGCAGCGGCAGAATCGGCCAGAATAGCGGCCAGGGCATGTTCTTGATGAAACACCAGGTCAGATTGCGGATGCCGTGATAGCGCGCGAAGTCAGATCCGTTGCCACCGGATGAAGCACTGCCGACATGATGCACCATGGCGGTTTGCAGTTGCAGGCAGCGCTCGCCCATCAGGCGCAGGCGGAAGCAGAGATCAACATCCTCGATGTAGCAGAAGAAACTTTCGTCGAAGCCGCCAGCCAGTTCGAAGGCATCGCGGCGGCACAGGGCGGCGGCGGCACAGGCAGCAAAAACCTCAGCCTCTGCCAGCCGCGTGCTGGCAGGCCAGCCATGGCCGCCGCGCCAGGCGACGCCGTTGAACAGATACCGGTCGCCGGCGCCGTCGAGAATGGTCGGGTCAGCGGCATCAAGCTGCCGCGATCCGAACAAGGCGATATCGGGATGGCGTCGTGTTGCCTCCAGCAAGGCGCTCAGCCAGTCAGGCGCGGCCATCGCATCGGGATTGAGGAATGCCAGCCAGGGCGCCCGGGCTTTCGCTGCCAGGCGGTTATTGCCGGCGGCGAAGCCAAGATTGGCGTCGGCGGCCTCAAATACAAAACGTGAGTCTCCTGCCGCAGCCTGCTGGGCCAAGGCCCATGACTCATCACTCGATCCGTTATCAAGCAGCAGCACTTCAAAATTTGTGCAAACCTGCTGGCGCAGCGCGCCGATGCAGCGCGCCAGATGCGGGCCGGCGTTGAAGTTCACGATCAGGATGCTGGCTTCGATCATGGCGCATCATGAGGGCTCGGCCATAGGCTGCCAAGCCTTTTGCCCGCATCGTCTGTCCCGCCACCCTATCCTAATATTTCTGTGCCAGCAGCCAGACCGAGCCGCCGAAAGGCAGCGCCAGCCCTGCGGATTGCAGTCTGGCCTCCTGGCTGACGACGCCGAAAAACAGGCGGTTGAGCCAGGGCGCGATCATCTCGACATCGCTATTCTGCTTGGCCTGGCCGGCAGTCAGGCGATGCAGCAGCATCAGCGGAAATAACAGGCTGTTCCAGTAGCCGGCGCGCATTGGCGTCAGCCCGGCAGCCTGCATGCGCGCCTTGATGCGACCGGCCGTGTAGCGCCGCGCATTATGCACATGTTTGTCATGCGCCGAAAACATCCAGTCATAGGCCGGCAGGTTGAGCAGCAGATGGCCGCCCGGGCGCAGGCAGCGCCGGAACTCGCCCAGCGCTTCAGCTTCCGCCACGCCGGCATGGCTCAGCACATCGTTGCTGACGATGGCGGCAAAGCTGGCATCGGCATAGGGTAGGGCATTGACCGAGCCGATGGTGATATCCAGGCCGGTCTTGGTCCGGGCATGGGCAGCGGCATCGCCGTTGAATTCCAGGCCGGTATAAGCCGGGCCAGGCAGGTGCTGCTGCAAATATTGCAGGAAGCCGCCGGTGCCGCAGCCGGCATCCAGCACCGGGCTGCCAGCCGGCAGGTTCAGGGCGGCCAGGCGCTGGTGCTGGATGGCATGCAGGGCGCGATACCACCACAGGCTCTGTTCCAGCGCCGCCATGCGTTCATATTCATCCTGCTTCATGCGTGGGCCAGCGGTGCCTTCAGTCGAGGCCGGTGGTCAGCCGGCGGATTTCATCGCCGGCGCCGGGCAGGCCGCAGGCCGCCAGCCGTTGGTCGATCTCGTCGATCAGCGGCGCCAGTTCGGCCGGCGAGGCGGCTTCCGCGCGAGCCACCAGGATCGGCTGCGTATTGGAGGAGCGCAACAGCCACCAGCCATTGCCGCGCCGCACCCGCACGCCGTCGATATCGATCATGTCGGCGCCTTCGACGATCAGTTGTTCACGCACCGCCCGGATCAGTTCGGCCTTGCGCTCCTCGCCGCATTCAAGCCGGATTTCCGGCGTGTTATGCATAACCGGCAGGCTCTTGCGCATCGCCTCAGTACCGCCCGGCTCGGTGCTGGCGATATTGAGGAAACGCAGCGCGACATAAAGCGCATCGTCAAAGCCGTAATAACCATCGGCAAAGAAGATATGCGCGCTCATCTCGCCGGCCAGCGGGCTGCCTTCCTCCAGCATCTTGTGCTTGATCGGGGCATGGCCGGTTTTCCACATCACCGGTCGGCCACCCAATCGCGCCACTTCATCGAACAAGGCCTGGCTCGATTTCACATCGGCGATGATCGGCGCGCCGGGATGCCGTTGCAGCACATCGCGCGCCAGCAGGGCCAGGATCTGGTCGCCCCACAGGATGCCGCCGCTGCCATCCACGATGCCGATGCGGTCGCCATCGCCATCAAAGGCCAGGCCGATATCGGCGCCCTCGGCCGCCACCAGGGCCTGCAACTGGCGCAGATTTTCCGGAATCGTCGGGTCCGGATGATGATTGGGGAAGCTGCCGTCAATCTCGGCATTGATCAGGCAATGCCGCCCCGGCAGCCGCGCGGCCAGCGCTGCTGCCACCTCGCCGGCCGCGCCATTGCCGGGATCCCAGGCCACGGTCAGGTCGCGCGATAGTCTGGCATCGCGCAGCAGGCGTTCCACATAGGCATCAAATACCGGCCGTTCCTGCACGCTGCCGGCGTGCGCCGGCTGATGCCAGGCGCCGGCTGCCGCAATGGCGCCGATACGCTGGATGCCCGGGCCATAGAACGAGGTTCGCCCCAGCATCAGCTTGAAGCCATTGTAATCCGGCGGGTTATGCGAGCCGGTGACCATCACGCCGGCATCGGCCTCGTAATGGAACACGGCAAAATACAGCATCGGCGAGGGGCCGCGCCCGACCAGCAGCACATCCAGGCCAGCGGCGCGCAGGCCCTCTGCCACGGCATCGGCCAGGGCCGGGGAACTCAGTCGCCCGTCATAACCCAGCGCCACGCGCTGCCCGCCGCCTTCCGCCACGATGCTACCGAAAGCGCGCCCGATGGCATGGGCATCGGCGGGCGTCAGTGTATCGTTGAAGATGCCGCGAATGTCATATTCGCGCAGGATGATCGGCGATAGGTTATGGGTGTCAGACACTTCCAGCCCGTAGCAATGTGTTGATAAAGCTGATTATCCACGCCAACTTGGCGCATGCAATGCTTACGGGTTTCGCCAATGGGCCTGCTCGGCCGGATTTGCCAATCGGCCCTCTCTCAAATCAAGGGCGCTCTCAGGCGGCGGCGAGAGTAGCTGTAAAGTATGCGAATTGATGGAACGATCATCGAACGCCATGCTATGATTGTGGAAGCCGGCCCGTCAGCGGCAAAAATGAGTTGTGACAAAAACCCCGGAGTGTCCGGGAACAATTCGGAAGCATCGGGAATGTAATAGGCGCCAGGCGGAAATGGACAATGCCAATGCCGGGCATGGCCAGGCGGCCGTCTTTGGACACCGCGACGCAAAGCCCGGTTCGGCGCCATGATGCAATATTTGGTAATGCCTAACTGAACTGGACCAAATCTGCGAGGATTTGGCGATGTCGAAATGCCCTGGATGCGGGTTCGGTTGGAGTTGGCAGT
>VFQQ010001212.1_pt1 | contig 38146 bp, 77 predicted proteins | sample 3512341 | NCBI WGS metagenome assembly VFQQ01 (sample SAMN10412373, study PRJNA504923) | tailings metagenome | isolation source: Relicate 2 Philex TSF1 revegetated site | place: Philippines: Tuba, Benguet | collected 2017-08-29 | reverse complement strand
CTGCACAGGGTCTCTAAGATTGGCTCCCTGTACCTACCTGCAGGACCGATGTGGTATATGATGTGAGCAAGGGCCGCCTGTTCCTGATAGGCACCATCCCTGACCCGCTGCAAGACGCGGTCGTCACAAGTAAGGGGCTCCGCTGCTGCTGCTGCTGCCACTGCCACTGCTGCTGCTGCCACTGCCACTGCTGCTGCTGCCCGCCCCCTCTATCCATCTGCCCGTTGACGCTGCTGATTGTAAGGGTGATGGTCCGCTGTGCGCAGCTGCAGCTGCGGAGCTTGGTTGATTTTCTGGCATGCACATTAAAGCAGCAGGCACAGCTGAGTAGTGTTGCCTCCCCACCCATCCAACTGTAGTCGAGGTGCCGGCGGCAGTGACGACTGACATCCTTGGCAACCCAAATAAAGGTGATCTTGGGTGGAATCTTTGCCCGGGCAGCTGTGCACGTCTTCTTGCCTGCACGAGTGGTACATGTATGCACACCCCTTCTGACTTACGACATTGTCCATTTCTTTGCCCTCCCCCTCCGTGCAGCTGCCACTTACACGTTCATTTACTCACCAACATCAAATAGCAGCGCAGCAGCTGGTACCGCCATGAAGTGAGCTTTGCTGCCGCCCTGTGGCAGACTGGGTGTGTTGCGGCACTCAGTGGGCCCGAGTGGTGTCATAAGCTGGCCTAAATGTGGTCTAGTGTGCAAGGACCGCTGATCTGCTGCTGCACATCAACACTTCCAGCCTGCTTCCCACTCCTGCAGCTACATGTTTGCTGCATCAGCTGCGTCGTATGGACTGGGCATTGCGGGAGCCGCCATGGGAGCCCCCATGACTGTTAGTGAGTGCACCGGCCAGGCAGCACTGCTGTTTTATCATAATATGATGGCGACTACTTTGTGGCGGGACATGCCATGCCACAGCGCCTGCAGTGCGGTTGCCTGGATGCGCATCCAGGGATTTCGTGTGTGTGCGACCGCCACCCAATGCGCCCCGCAGTGCCCATCGGCAACGATTTCGGCGCCATGGCGGGCCGCATCCAGGCCGTGTATTTGGTGAGCTGAGCATCATGATGATCAGCTGAAGCATGATGCCGCCGTGCATGCATGCGGGGTCCAGCCTGACTTACACTCACCTGTGCGGCCTGGCTTGATCATTCTTGGATCTGTCCAAGCAGGCTGTGAGAAACACAAAACGTGCTTGGCTGTCTCCCCCGCCTGCTGCAGACGGGGCAGCTCAACATCCCCACGCTGCCCAGCAACTTCCGCGCCACCGCCGACCAGCTCAGCTACATCAGCGTTGATTTTCCGTAAGCTGCAGTTCTTTAATATGCATTAGCCATGCGTTGTGGACAGTGCCGCCGGTCTGCTTGCTGGCAGCACGGGCTGCGCTACACGACAGATTGTGCACCTGCTGCTGGCCGCTGCTCTATGAAGCAGGTGACCTCCGCCGGTCACCACCTTGCTGCAGCCTGCCATCCGGCATTGGCGGTGGCGCGGGGTCCAGCAAGAACAAGAAGAAGAAGCGGAAGGAGCAGAAGAAGAAGAAGGATGGGCAGCAGGAGGAAGGGGAGGACGAAGGAGCAGCAGGGGCAGCCGGTGAGCCGCAAGGCTGCATGCGCTGGCTTCACTGCAGCGGGCTGGGCTGTGCAGTTGAACCTGTGAGCCACGTGCAAGTTTGGAACAACAACCGAATATTGTCAAACTGCCGAATTGGACGTTTGCCCAACCTGCCTTTTTCTGAAGTGGACTTTTAGCCGAACCCGCCTTTTCCTGATCTGGACTTTTTCCAAAGTGGACTTTTCCTAAACTGGACGTTTGCCAAACCAGACTTTTGCTGAGCTGGACTTTCGCCAACCGACCTTCCTCTTGCTGTACAATGCCTCATCAACAGGCATCTTGATTCTGTCTGCTCCTGGGCTCCCGCCGCAGGCATGGCTGTGCTGGAGGGCGAGGACTTGAGCGCTGCCGGCGATGTGGCGCTGGCCGACCTGCTGAGCGGTGAGAGTGCTTATTTTATTGTTCACCATGGACCGTTTTATTTTGAGTTTGGATGCTGCAGCTGGAGAGGCGGTGCTGGCCGGCCTGCTGAGCGGTGAGAACGGGATTCTTTTTCACTGGCTTGTGTTGCACTTACAGTTCCTGTGCTGCAGCTGGGCGCGCCGGCACGCCTGCTGAGTGGGGACAACAATTGCTGCAACAATTGCTGCCAGAAGAGCGCCGAGCTGTGCGTGTCAACTGATGCTCCGTATTCTGATACTCCCCCGATTCTCTTCCCTGCTCATGATACTAGCTCGATCAGCGCTGCTGTGGTGGTAGATCTTGCAAGCACCGTGCCATGCTCACCTCTTGCTCGACATCGCTCATCTCCCGATGCCCTCCTCCCTTGTTCTTCAGGCGGCCTGTCCTTCCCAGCCAAGCCGGTGGGCATTGTTCTGAAGCGCTCTGCCACCGGCGGCGTACAGCTACGGGAGGTTGTGGTGCCACCTGTGCCGCTGCCCGGCGGCGGAACCGCACCCGGCAGCATTAAGCAGAGTGAGGACGGCCCAGGGGCGCTTCAGTCCACCGCCCTGCGCCTACCGACCAGCGCACTTGGGTCGCCCGGCGCCAATGGCACGACTGACGCAGGCAACTCCACTCAAGTAGCAGCGCAGTCTGCTGGCAGCCCAGCTGTGCCGCCCAGTGGCAAAGCGGCCCAGCCGCCAGCTGCGCCAGGCAGCCCACCAACGGAAGCAGGCAGCCCGCCGGCTGGCCCGCCGGCGCCGCCTGCCGCAGCCACGCCGCCAGCGGCAGCAGGCACACCGCCGCCGGCTCCAAACGGCACCCCACCACCCACCTCAGGCAGCCCTCCCGCGCCAACAGCTGTGCCGCCTGCAGCCCCGGGCGCACCGCCCGCCGCCTCTCCCTCGCCCCAGCTGTCGCCGACACCGGTCACTGGCAGCCCGCCGGCGGCCGTGCCATCTCCGCAGCAGCAGCTGTCCCCAGCCCCGCAATCCTCCCCAGCAGCGCCGGTGCCATCTCCGCAGCAGCAGTCGCCCTTCCCTGCTGCCTCGCCGCCAGCTGCAGTGCCGTCGCCGTCACCGCAACAGTCGCCACAGCCAGCGGCCTCACCGCCACTTGACTCACCGCCGCCACAGCAGTCACCGCCGCCAGCCGCCTCACCGGTTGTTGAGTCACCACCCCAACAGCTGCCGCCCCCGCCAGCCGACTCACCTCCCCCAGCCGAAGCGCCACCCCCACCCATCAACGCATCACCGCCATCCCTTCTCCTCCTCTCCCCGCCGCCCCCAACAAGCCCACCCTTGCCCTTGCCTAGCCCGCCTTCGCCTGAGCCATCCCCAGCTCAAGTGCCGCCCCCAGCACAGGTGCTGTCCCCTCCACCTGAGCCTGTGCCTGCACCCTCGCCCCCAGCCTCCCCTGCCCCATCGCCGCCCAGCAGTCCACCCGACTTGTTCAGGCAAGTGCGGGCCGGGCTGGTGCAGAGGCCGGGCTGGTGCAGAGGCCGGGGTGCTGCGGTAGCCAGGCTGCCGATGCCTTTAGTAAGGGCAGTCTTAAGCAATTGCCGCGCTCGCGTGGTCCCCACTTGGTGGACTGGCCCTTTCTGACAAACGGTGCGTGCCTGCCCCGCTGCCCTGCAGCCCGTCCAACACAGCTGGCAATGGTATGTACAGCGTGCAGGGCAGTCAGCTTTTCACTTACCGTGGCGGCGAAAAAGTAGGGCCGTTTGACCTGTCTGGCCTGCTGGCCTTGGTCAATGGTGGCAGCAGCAGTGGGCGCCGGCTACAGGACGACAGCAGCAGTGGGCTGTCCATCAGCAGCCTGGACTATGACGGCAGCTCGCTGTGGGTTGTGCTCAGCAGCGGGTGAGTGCAAGTGTGGTGTGGCATTGCAGTCGGTGCACGTTTGAGGGAAGACGGAGCTCCGGCATCTGGCAGCTGAACAGAACATGTTGTGGCAGTGCTTCGGGGCGCCCCCAAGGCTAGCAGTGTGCCCTGGTGTGCAGCAGGATGTGGCCTTATGCTTGTGCGCCACCCTTTCTTCCGCATTGCAGGGCTGTCTACGCATACACCATCCGTGGCGGCAGCTGGCAGGCGGTGCCGGATGCTGGTCTGGCTAGTGTGGTGACCCTCAGCGACCTGGGTGCGCAGAGAGAGGGGTGTTCATGCTTGCTGGCATTTCGGTTGAGAGTGCAGCATGCCAGCTATAGTCAGCTTGTGGCACTCATCTGCTTCCATCCCAACATGCCCCAAGCGTGTACCTTGCTACAGTGCACATCTCAGGGCATCACCTGTCCTTCAACAGCCCCAGATGCACGCAACACTTCTGGCTGTCTCTTGCCGCAGGCGTGCCCTGGCTGATTGACCAGGCCGGCTCGCAGCTGCTGCGCTACCTGCCTGCCGCCCAAGGAGGCTCCAACCGCTGGGACCTGCCCGGAGGCGGCTGCACCGACCTGGCAGTCAGCGCCAGCGGCCTGGTGGCGGCAGTGTGCACCAACCGCGTGCTCGTTGCGCGTGTGACAGGTAGGGTGTTCAGTTCCTCAACCCAGCTGCGTGGATGTGTGTTGCGCTGGATGCATCCAGGCAAGCACCGTATGCAGAACTGAGCCAGCTCGCCGTGCACTGCGGCGCTGTAGAGAGCAGTGCCAACACTTTTTTTTGTCCTCAGCGAGTCGGGTCGCCGTGCGCCCCTCGTGTCATTCCACTTGCAGCCGATGTTGCACGATTTACGACACTCGGCGGCATGTCCGCCTGTGCCGTGGCCTTTGATTCCGAGGACTTTCTGCTGTTCAGCCGATTTGGGGTGAGCTCGCTGGGAGCAGGCGTTCTAGCTGCAGCCGGAAACACCATGAAAAGCCTGCGCCTGCCCCCACCGCCTGTCAAAGGCTGCCTGCCGGCTTGTTGCCCAGCTGTTGCATGCCTCTGTCACCTCCCTTGCCGCCTACATTTACGACAGCACCGCCCGCCTTGGCTTTGCTTGCAGGAATCTTGCTCGGGTGTGGGGTTTGTGACCCCAACGGAGCTGGGCAAGCCCTTTGAAGCCAGCGGTCATCTGGCCAGGTGCGGTTGCTCATCTAGAAGGCTAGTGCAGTTGCTGAAGGAGCTTTGGCTGTGTACAGGAGCGCGGTCTGCAGCGGTGCTTGTGTGCCGCATGACAACCCTGCCTGTCGACAGCACTGTGTGACGACCAAGCACTGGTGGCAATAAATGAAGCAGGCATCATTGTTGTGCACGGCTGCCCGTCTCTGCAGCGATGCCAGCTGCGATGACTTGGAGGCAGGGACCCACACAGACGCAGGCACGGTAGTGGTGTACTGCTTCCAGACAGCGACAGACACTGTGGCAGGTGGGCGCATGCCTTTAACCATTCATGAGTGCTTGATTTCAATCTCTCGTGTAGTTGGGCCCTCGGGGGCTGGCGCTGAGCTGTTAGACTAGACTAGTGGCAGGTGGGTGCTAATCGGGTCTGGTAGCTTAGCTGGCGAGCATTCCGCCGCTGCTGCCGCTGCTGCTCGGCACGCAGCAGCACTGCATGCTGCCAGCTGCTTCTGAGTAGCCCTCGCTTGCCCCTGAATTTCCCCCTCGTGCCGCAGCTCTCGAGCTGAGCTTGGCGGTGGAACCGCCGCCCAGCCCCAGCCCGGATTTTCCACCGCCCTGGCCGCCCAGCCCAGCCGTACTGCCGCCTCCGCCCCCCAGCCCGGAAGCATGGCCGCCGCCAATCCCGAGCCCTGAGTTGCAGCCCCCCAGCCCCATTGCTGAACCGCCCCCCAGCCCTAGCCCGCCAGCGCCAGCGCCAGCGCCGCCGCCACCCAACGCTGCTCGGTCAGCATACGACACATGCACAGCCAGCGTTGAGGGGCGGGACTGGCACACTGCCCCCGCTGGGGGCTACATTGCCCGGTTTTGCACTCCCCCGGCGGTGCTCAGAATCCACTGCGCGTTCCTAGGTGCGGCATGGCAGCAGTGCGTGCTTCCCGTGATGGGCTCAGCTGGGGATGAGTTTATACCACGTGTGCATGCCTCAGAGAGCTGTTCACTTGCCGCTTGTCATCTCTCTCAAGTACTTACATGAGCAGCTCAATGGTCAGTTTCACTCTGCTTGCAACCTCTGCCCTGCCTGTGCAGGCAACCCCAACACCGGCTGCATGTGCGCGGACGCAGCGGCCACGCTGCAGCATGCAAGCAGCATTTGCGATGGGCAGGGCAGCTGTGTGCTGCTCGCTGCACCTTGGGGCACGGCGCCGCTAACAGATGACCTGTGCAGCGACTTTGGCGGTTGTGACTTCATTTGCCCCAATGCAACTGGCAAGTGCGATGGGCCCGGTGCCGAGGCAGCTCTCAGCTTCAGGTGAGGCTGCTTAGTGATTGTGCGAAGGTGCAGAGTAGCTTGGATGCCTCAAAGCTGTGATCTTGTGGCTCGGCTGGCAGGTCCAGTCAGCATTTTGAACAGCACGGATGCCTCTCTCACCCCTCTTGCAGCTGCGAGCTGCCTCCGCCGTCGCCGCCGCTCCCTCCACCATCACCCCTTGCGGCAGAGCCCCCTCCGCCCAGTCCGGTGTACGAACCACTGCCCAGCCCAGCCTACGAACCACCGCCCAGCCCCAGCCCCCCGCTGCCGGCGCCTCCACCACCCAACGGAGCGCGGGTGGCGTATGACACTTGCAAGGCCCTCGCTGACGCAACTGCGTGGCAGGGGGCTCCTGCCGGAGGCTACATTGCGTTGAGCTGCCCCCGCCCAGCCCTGCTGCGCATCCGCTGCGCATTTCTGGGTGCGTGCAGTGGGGGGCAGCTGGCGTGTGTGCGGTGGAAACAGTCAGTCACCAGGCAGCAGCCCGTGCTGTGGTGTTGAGGTGCATACATTGTGGTGCAGGAACTTCCTTGGCTGGTCAGCAGAAATGCTCATTCATGATCCCCACTTTGCTGCTGTGCAGGCGACCCGGAGGCCGGCTGCATGTGTGCCGATGCGGCAGCCACGCTGCAGCATGCCGCCAGCGTGTGCGATGGGCAGTCCAGCTGCGTGCTTGTGGCGGCGCCTCTCAACTCGGTGGAACTCAGCGACAACATCTGCAGCGGCTTTGGCGGCTGTGACTTCCTTTGCCCCAACTCAACAGCCGCCTGCGAAGGGTCTGCTGCCGAAGGGCTTGTGCAGTACAGGTGCGCTGTGCGTGCACTGCGCATCAGTGCATGGGTGTAATTTGCAGGTAATGCGTTTAAGCTAGCAAGCATGCCGGATTCGCATTTTCAGCCTGCGTCTGCAGCTGCATGATACCGCGTGCTTTCAGCTCCTGACAAACGTATTTGTTCTTGCTCCTGTGCAGCTGCGAGCTGCCGCCCAGTCCACCACCAAGCCCGCAAATGCCGCCCCCGGAGCCGTCTCCACCGCCGCCCATGCCACCACCGCCACAGCCCTCTCCCCCTCCGCCGGAACCCTCCCCTCCTCCGCCGCCACCCAGTCCCTCCCCGCCACCCCCGCCACCGCCCCCAAGCCCTACCCCCCCGCCCCCGGAACCCTCCCCTCCTCCGCCGCCGCCCAGCCCCTCCCCGCCACTCCCGCCACTGCCCCCAAGCCCTAGCCCGCCGCCACCGCCACCCTCGCCACGTGAGCACCAGTACTTGCACCCATCGCCACGCTGTGCTGTGCGGTTGTACGCATGGTGTGACCGTCCCGCCTGCTGGCTTACTTTGTCGTTGGCGCGTGTGGCTCACTTGTTGTTTGCAACTGACAAGCGTGCTTGTTACCCATCTGCTGTGCAGCCCCGGCCGACCCAGTGACACTCGAGGTGCCAGAGGGCGGCACCAGCACGATCTCCTGCAGCGGCAGCGCTTTCTTGTCCATTCTGGCAGCTGTTTACGGCAAGCTGGAGTGGCGGCCGCCTTGCGAGGCCGCCACCAGCTACAGGCACGTGCCCTTGTCCATTCATTTGCAGTGGGGAATGGTGGGGGCTCCTCTTGGATGCTGTTATGTTGCTGTCGATTGTTTCAGGCGTGCTGATGCAGCTGGCCGGGCAGTGGCACCCCTGATGCTCGTTGCAAACTGCTGCCATGTGCTCCCGTGCTGCAGCGTGGTGCATGGGTGGTGCAGTGGCCTGCCCAGCTGCATCCTGAGGGCCAGCAACACTTACTTTGGAGACCCTTGTGGCGGGGTTGTCAAGTACCTCCGAGTGACTTATCAGTAAGCGCTTCCCAGCCTGGCGACAGCATGCTTGTGCAGTGCAATATTGCTGGGCAGCAGCCTGGCTTGACGTCGCTGGCCCTTCTATCATACTGTTTATTAAAAAAAACGTTTACTCTATTAATAGCTCTCTTTATTGGTTTACCTCTTTTTCATGGAAAAGATACTATCATCATCTCATGCAGCTGTTGTTCCAGCCGTGCTGATAACTTGCCTTGGTTCCCTGCCGCAGGTGCGTCTGGGTGTCACCTTCCCCGCCACCGCCACCAGCCATGCCCCCACCGCCGCCCGTGCCCTCACCGCCGCCTCCACCGGTTGAAAGCCCACCGCCGCCACTGCTGCCCTCGCCGCCGCCGCCGCCGCCGATCGAAAGCCCGCCACCACCCCCTGACGTGCCTTCCCCGCCACCACCAGAACCCGCTCGTGAGTTGGCTTCCTCTCAAGCCGCTGTGTTGATCAGTATTGCAGCGATTGGCGGCCTGATGTCCCTGCCAGGCAGTTCATGGCTACGTGCGGCAGATCCCCAGCTCTCTCTTCAGAGGCATGACGGCCTGCTCCCCCATTGCTGCCCCTTCTTCAATGCAGTGCCTCCGGACCCTGAAGGCACAAAGACTATTCTGGAGGGAACCACTGGCGCCATCGATTGCTCGTATGCTCAGATCCAGCCCATGGGGGCGGCCTGGGGCATCGAGGGCGTTTGCCAGGACACTACTGATGCAGTGTTCTAGTGAGCCTTGGCTGCCAGGGCTGGGTGCAATACCCTGTCAAGCGTGTGCTGTCCCCGCCGCTGCATGCAGTGCGCAGGCTGCATTTGGCAGACTGCTGTCCCTGCACTCTTGCCAGCTGCCCCTTGCACAGATGCCGAGCGGAGAGTGAAAGACCTTGCTCAGGCTTCACACCGGGCCGCCTCCCTTGTGTGTGCAGTGCGGTGTTCGACAAATGCTACAACACATACATTTGTGATCTCACTCCAGACGCTAGCTGGCTGGGAGACCCTTGCGATGGGTGAGCGCTGCGCATTGCTGCGTGCCGCGTGATGCATGCTGGCTTTTCAACGTGGCCTGGCACTGCAACTGCGCGTCATGCTGCTGCCACTGAAACATGCAAGGCGCCGGCTGCATGCAGGGTCACGACGGCTCCGAAGCTGCTCAGAGTCTATTACTAGTAAGAGCCACGCCTAATCGCTGTACTTGCGAGCTGCTACGTTTGCTGAGCATGACGATGCATTTTTCATGGGTTGCCAGCCGCCGATGAAATGCAGCCGGCCCTATCTGCACGCCTCCCTGTCCGTGCTCACCTGGAAATCGCAATTGCTTCTTGTCGTGCAGTTGTTGGCAGCAGCCACCTGACACAATGCCAATGCCCCAGGCATTAGCAGCGGCAGCCGTGGCACTGCCTGCGCTAGCGTTGCCAGTCGCCGGCCAGCCGCCGCCGCCGCCGCTGCGGCGGCTGCTGCCACCGCCACCAGCGCGCTCGCCACCCACTGTGCAACCGGCAGCTAAAACAGCTCAGCAGCAGGGCGGTCCGCTGCCTCAAACACCGCAACCCAGGCCTCCCCCACCAAGGAGCGCAGTGAAGCCGCCGCCAAAGTCCCCGCCGCCTGCCCCTAAGGCAGCTGCCAAGGCCGGACAGCTGCGCAGCCCGCCGCCATCTCCCAAACCTCGGCCGCCGCCGCCTCGGCCGAAACCGCCCCCAAGACCGCCCCCGACGCTGCCTCCCCACCCGCCGCCGCCACGGCCGCCGCCTCCCAAGACAGCCCAACAGCAGCAGCAGCAGCAGCAGCAGCAGTTCAGCGGGCGTGGGTCGGGGCGCGGTCTACAGCAGGCCAGCGCCCCTCCCACCTCCCCACCGGCCGCTGCGCCTGCGCCGCCGCCGGGCCCTGCTGGGCCCCCAGCGCCGCCAGCAGCAGGCGCACCGGCAGCAGCAGCAGCAGCAGACGACGTGCCGGGGCTGTCTATTGGCGGCGGCCTGTATGTGGTGGCTACCACCGGCGTGCCTGCGAATGCCAGCAACATTGATGCAGGTGGGCTGAGGGATCAGCGGGCTGTTTGTGTTTGAAAGTCGTCAGATTGACCAGCAACGCAACATGTCAGGCGCATGATTCGCTCTCAGTGAGTCACTGGCATTCAGTTTCTTTGGCTGCCACTTGCTACATGGGGCTGCAAATCGCTCCCAACTGCACTTCACCTGCCCCCTGCAGCCAGCGCCATCCTGCCGGACGCGGTTGCCAAGAAGCTGGAGGCGCTGGTGGCGGCACTGGGCAGCATGCTGACCGTCACGGTGTGTGTGGGCAGCTGGGGCAGTGCACCTGCTCAGCAGTGCTGCTTTATCGCATGAACACACCGGCGTCCCGCACACTGGGTGATTGCGTCACTTGAGGCCAGCGGTTGAACCAAGAGTGCAATCGCTCGTCTTCCTCAAAAAACCCTTCTGCCCAACCCACAGAGCGGCTCCTCGTTGCAATCGCTGTGGAACTCGCTGTTTTGGATTGCGGTGGCCCTGGCCGCCGTGCTGGTGCTGCACGTGGGCATTCGAGCGCTCGTCATCTGGCGCGCCTGGCCCATGCCCCTGTTCTTCGAGGTGGGTAGCGTGCTGGCGGCCTTTGCAGTGCTGCAGAGTACTGTGGTCGGCCAGTGCTCGGCAAGCCGCAAAGAGCCTGGTTCCTAAACCCTTTTGCAGTGCACGCAGCATTTTTCTGCCTGCATTCCCTGTGCGCTGACGTGATGTGCCATTTTTCGCACCCCTCGTTACTCTCTACCTGCAGTGGCCGCGCCCCGAGCTGCTGCTCATGTGGGCAGTGCTGCCCATCATCGCGGCCCAGGGCGCCAGTGAGTGTGGGGGAAGGGGGCGCAGCACAGAGGGGACAGTGGCTGCATTCAACTGCAGACAGGCAGTTCAGTGCGTGGCAGTGCCGCTGCTGTTGCATTCCGGCGTACTTGATGCAATGCCAGCAGCTAAAACATGCGTTACCCTAGGCTCATCCTCTATGCCTGCACCCCTCCCACTGCCGCAGAGCTGCTGCACGGCGACACTGCTGCAGAGCGTGCCTGGGGCGTGGTATTTGGCATACTGCTGCCCACCGCCCTGCTGGCGCTGGCGGTGTTCCTGGTCCTGAAGCATCTGACACTGGTGGTGAGCTTGAGGGTGTGCCGCTGGACGTGCTGTTGAGGCATGTGCTAGTGCACATTTCAACCCTCGCTCGCTGCCATGCACACCTGCCGTGCCCACACATATGCCGAAAGGCTGACCCGCCCCTCTTTACCGCCCTCCCATGCTGCAGCTGCCGCTGCGCCGCCGGGCTGTGTACGTGGTTGATGGTGCAGCAGCAGGCAGCGGCAGGGAGCAACAGGAGGGCAGCCACCAAGGGGAGCAGCAGCACGGCCTGCAGGCCGGCGCGGACGGTTCGGCTGCTGCAGGGTCATCTGCCGCAGCAGAGGACTCGGCACATGCAGGGGCGGCAGCCGATCCTGATGCGCTGGTCAGCCCCTTTGCCAGCCTGGCACGAGGCAGCCCAGGTGCCGCCTCCACTGCCAGCCGCAGCAGCGGTGCCGGCTCTGCAGCAGACGCCGCCCTGCTCAGCAGCCGGCAGCGCCCTTCGGCTGGGGATGGGGGCGCGGAGCCTGCGGGTGGCAACAGCCAGGAAGGAGGCACAACCCGCGGCCGGCTGCGTGGGCTGCTGCGGTGCCTGTGGCGCGGCCTCGTGCGCTTTGTGCTGTGGCCGCTGTTTGGCTACGACCCTTCCCGCATCCAGGGCGAGTGGCTGCCCTCGGACGCCTACAGCGCCAGGTGCGGCTGAGGGGCAGTGGGAGGGTCGTTTCTGGCAGATGACCAACATAAGCGGGAGGGTCGTTTCCAGTGCTGTGTGGGCAGGGTGGGCGATGGAAACAATGCACATGCTGCGCGGCTCCTGGACTTTTGACAGGTATCCCAGAATCCCAGTGCCCAGCTTAACCATGTTTGGCACCCTTCCCGCCCACCCCTCACAGCTTTGTGGCGCGGTACGGCGTGCTGTTTGAGACGTCCCGCGGGCCTCGCATGAAGTACAAGTGAGCGGTGATGGTGGGCAGCAGCTGCCCAGGCCCTGAGCAGGCATGCATCAGTGCCTGCCCAGCTGCATTCTGGCTGCACAACTGACATGGTCACCACCCCACCTCTCCTCCTCACCTCAGGCCCGGCACCTGGCAGTTTGACCCCGCCACCGGCACCTTTGACCGGGGAGAAATGGTGCCGCTCAGCCCGCTGGAGAGCCGGCGGGCACGGGCCGCCCAAGTGGCCAAGGTGGGCTCGAGCTAGTGTTGGAAATGGCTGCTGCTGGTGATGTGGGGCTGGTAGATCTATCTGTCTAGACAGGGCAAGTTGAACACAACTCACCGGTCAGTACGGCTCCGAGTGAGTCCCCTTGATGCTCCGTCACTCAGAGACCTCCCCCCAACTCCCCTCTGTGCCGCACAGACCCTGGGTGTCACGGTGCAGCTGACCAAGATGGTTCTGTTTGCGCAGCTGGCCGCCGCGCTGTCCACAGACAGTGGCAGCAAGCCGCTGGGCCAGGTCATCCCGCTGCTGGTGCTGACCCTGGCCTACTGGGCCTACCTCCGCATCTTTGTGCCCCTCGCCTCGTTTGTCGACATGTTTGGGGAGGTGCGGCCGGTCAGGTGTATGTGCCTATGCCTGTGCTGCGCTGTGGTGTTGCGGTGTGCCTTGAAGTGCTGTGGTTTATGCTCGGCGATCACATGCAAGTGCAACGGATTGCATTTGTAATCCGGCAGCGTAGCAGTGCTCCCGCGTGGGTTTGACTCTTGACTCTTCTTGATAACCCACCCCACCCATGTGCGCCGCAGGTGGTCAGCTGCGCCTGCGACCTGGGCACCTTTGTGTGCGGCCTGCTGGTGGCGGTGCTGCCCGCCAACAACCCGCACCGCACGTGAGCAGGGGAGGTGGTGTGGAATTAAACTGGCTGTGTGACGGTGTTGTTGAACTAGCAGATCAATAACTAGCCCACTACTGTTAAGCTCCACCCACCTATGCCCCGCTTGCCCCTGCCGCTGTGACGTTCCATTTCTTTCCTCCTCTGCCCCTGCCATGCAGCCACCAGCTGGGCATCGCCATGCTCGTGTTCCAGCTGGTGGGCATGCTGTGCTCTATGGTGCCGCGGGCGATCGAGGTGGTGGCCGCCGGCACCCTCTGGCTCTGGCGCCGCTGGTTCCCCTCACCCGCCGACCGATTTGCGGCGGTGGTGCGGGCGGTCATGGCGCAGGTGGGCCGCTTGGTGGCCGGGTGTTGCATGGTGCTCGGCTCAAGCACGGGGGCTTGCGGTTGGCTGTGGCTGGTTAGCCCTGCTGCACGCTCTCCACCCACCCTAGCCCACACCCAAATGGTCCTTTTCCGTAGGACCGCCACATCTTGGCCCGCAAGTTTGCCGACCGCTGGCTGCTGCGTGTGCACGGCCGCGGCCTGAACCAGCGGGCGCTGCACTACCACGAAAAGGGGCGGTCGGCGCTGCCCTTTGCCGTCACGCTGCCCAAGCCGCTTACGTGAGCAGGGGAGTTTGCCGAAACGCAACAAACGCGGCAAATGGGTCATGCGCTTGCAAGGCGTTGTTTGGCCATGACGAGGCAAAGCAACATCTAGCATGATCGGCTCTGTGCTTGCAGTCCACCTCCAAGACCAGAGCGCAAACAAGCATGCTGTCTCCCCCCTGCTGTCCTCATTGCAGGCGTGCCCTGACGCGCACGCTTACCCGAGCCTCAAGCGGCCTGCAGCGTGCTGGCAGCGGCCTGCAGCGTGCAAGCAGCAGCATGCGGCGGTTGGGGCAGATGAACAACAGTGCGCGTCGCACAGGCATCCCACCTATCACACCTGCTGCCAGCTTGCCAGATGGCAATGGCACGCCTGCTGCCCTCACAGCAGCCAACTCGCTTGCAGGCAGCTTGAGCGTGCCCGTCGGCGACAGCTCAGCCTCAGCCTTCCAAGCTGCCGCCGATGCTGCCGTGACTGCGGCAGCGGCAGGCAGGCACGGCAGGCCCGTGCCACAAGCAGTCAGCCGCCCTGGATGGGGCGCCGTGCGGGCGATTGCCCGCCTGCTGCCCCGCAGCCGCAGCGAGCGGGGGGCGCAGGCAGGAGAGGCGCCAGCCGACCCCGAGAGCAGCGGCGGCTGTTGAATGAGCATTCCACTTCCAAGCACGTGCAGCAATGCCAGTGTGTGCGATTGTGATTGAGAAGAAACACCCTACTTGCATCATCCACTTCCAGCTACCTTCTTTTCACTGTTCAGTTAATCCGATTTAACGAATTCTCGATGTACGATGGCCTGAAACCATTTTTATCGTAATATCTTCTTCCTACTCTGCCAGCCACCCCAACCTTTCTTCCAGCCCAACCACCCTTTGCATCAATTGAACCTGTACTGCGCACAGCGTGTTGACGTCTTACAGAATGCTGTCACAGAGAAAGAGAACGGTCAAGATGGCGTATATTGAGGCATTCAAGGGCAGGCGGTTGCATGGGGCGAGAGCGCAAGCAGTGGCGGGAGCAGGCAAACACAAGCGGTCACAGGGGGGCAGCGAGAACAGCAATAGCAGCAAAGAGAGCAGCATGCTAGCATGTTGGCATGGCAGCGGGCCAATTGGCTGAAAAGCCGCCGGCCGCAGCAAGCTAGCAGAAGGCCGCCCAGCGCAGCGCCGGTAGACATTTAGGGGCAAACTAATTCTTTTTATATTTGAATCTTTTGAACCGCCCGCTCAGTCCGAGTCGGATCCGCTGCTGCTGGAGCTGCTGCCGCTGCTGCTGCTGCTGTGCCGCCGCTTCTTCTTTTTGTCCTTGCTGCTGCTCTTCCGCTTCTTGTCTTTGTCCTTGCTCCGCTTCTTCTCCTTGCGCCGCTTGCGCTCCTTCTCCTTCCGCTTCTTCTCCTTCTTGCGCCGCTTCCTGCAGGCAAAAAGGGCAGAAATCAAAGGCAGACCAGTCTGCGTAGTGGACAGACGAGCTGCGCTCCCTCTCCTTGCGCTTCTTCTCCTTCTTGCGCCGCTTCCTAACATGAGGAGAAACAACGAGCACGGCGCAGTCGGCACCCATTCTGCAGGTGGCCACATGGCACCAGCTGCACTGCTTGCTTGTGCTGCACGCTGCTTGTCAATGCTGTTCCTCACAGGCCAAGACCGGGACAGGCAGGCGCAGACCTTCCCCAGGAAATGCACAACACGCACCTGCGCCGCTCCTCGTCGCTGCTGTCGCTCAATAGGCCACGCACCGCACCTAAAGGCTAGGCAAAAAGCACACGCACCTGCGCCGCTCCTCGTCGCTGCTGTCGCTGGACAGGTCCAGCGAGTCCGCTCCATCGTCCGCCGGCGGCGCCTCCAGCATGGCTGCCGCCTCTGCTGCGCCGCCGCCGCCCTCGCCGCCGCCGCCCGGCAGCGCGTTACGGCACTGCTTGGTCAGGTGGCCCGTCTGGCCGCAGATCTTGCAGGCGCCGCGCGTGGCGGTGCCCACCGCGCCCTGCTGCTTGGCGATGGCGAGCAGGCTGTGGGGAGGAGAGAGGGCGGGGCGCGGCTGCGGTTATGTAGGGTGTAGCTGGTTGCCGCATGACATCTAAATAAGCTGCCCGATAGAACGCGGAGCCTGCCACTAACAAGCCAAGCTGCATCCCAGGCCTGCAGCAGGAAACGACGGCCGATGCTGCACACCCAAGCGCAGCAGAGCGTCAGGCGTGCTGCACACATCAGCACAGCACAGCACAGCACAGCGCACCTGGCGTAATTCGTCACTGAGGTGTCAAACCCACCGGTCGCCAGCACAGCCTCGGCGGCTGCCTGACGCCGCGCCTGTGCCGCCTTGCGCCCGCCACCAATCTGCGTGCGGCGAGATGGGCAAGGGCAGTGGGTTGATCAGGCTGGGTTGGGTTGCCGGTGGAGACGGGAAGCCAGCAGCAGAAGGCCTGTATGCCTGTTGCAATTGCACATGTTCTGGCCCACGACAAAGCCCTGCACCACAGCCAAGCCCCCTGCCACGGCTGGCCTGAGCCTTGTGAGAGCCTTGCAAATCACCGCAAGCAGGCGCTCACCGTGGGCGCGTTGATCAGCGCCTCCACACTTGAACAATTCCCTGTATGACCGACACAAACTACCAGAAGCGTTCCCACAGTCAACTGGCTTACCGTGGGCGCGTTGATCAGCGCCTCAACGCCCTGGTTGGTGCCCGCCTGCTCGTTGCTGATGCCAATCACATTCTCCCACATCGCATTGCCCTGCAGCGCCGTGCTGCAGAAACAGAGGCACGGGAAAAGGAAGGATGCCAGTCAATCACACTTCTGTCTGACACAGCAATGCCGTGCAGCGCACCGCCGCGAGCGCTGAAATCAGCAGGAGGGGGTGCGACGAGGTGCACCAGTCGGCAGGCAGGCAGCAGCGGCACCGGCAGCAGCAGCGCAGCACCGCGCACCTTGTGCGCACGCGGTTGGTCGACGCCTTGAGGACGCCGCGCGTTGGGACCGTGGCCGGCCTGCACCAGATAGGGGTGGTGTGGCGGGCAGCAGCGTCAGGCGGCTGGCAGCAAAGAAAGTGCGGTGGCAGCAAGGAGGCGGCGGCGGCGGCGGCGGAGGTGCCAGAGCCGCTGGCAGGCCCGCAGGCGCCGCCGCCGGCGTACAACGGGGTCGGAGCACCCCACCGGCTGCTGGGACACTCACATGGTGGTGTGTAAGCTGCCGTGTAAGCGGGGCGCGACGATTAAACTGCTTAGGGGCTGCTGGAGCCTTGCGCAAGCTAGGCCGAGACTACTGGAGGTGCCGTGCGTCTGCTGGTGCGCGCAAAAGGACGAGGGGCGCGCTGCTGGCGAGCGCTGGTCCTGAGGAAGCCTCGGAGCGGCCTCGACAAACGGTGGTGAAGCACGACAACGGAGAAAGGGGCTGCGCTGTCTCGCGGGCCTGCAGTGAGCCCGCTCGCATGAGGCGACTGCATCTTCCTGCATCCCGCTCCGAGACGGCGCCCGGCGGGCCTGCCAGGCCTTGTGCATCGACGTGCAACGCGTACGAACACCGCCCGGCAGCTGCAGGCGCGAAACAGACCATGACTGGGCCGAGGCCGCAGCAGCAGTAGGCGGCAGCGGCTTTGAGACGTTTTAAGCTCATCTACATCTCCTGCGGAGCCATCTGAAGGCGCCAGGAGGCTTGCAGCCGGCCCAGCGAGGGGCTGAGCGGTGCCCCTCCGCAACCCGCCAGCAGGCGAGCCCCTGCTGCCCTCCCACCGCCTCTGAGTTGTGGGTCCCAGTGTCAGAAACCGCCAGAGCGCAGGGGGCGGCGCGCCGTGTGGCCCTGCAGCCGCCGACGACTTGTGACCGCTGCCGCCGCCGCTCCCGCCCAGGGGGTGTTGAATCCACAAGAATCGAGTCCATCACCCGTGCTTCCATCGCAGGCGCCATGCCGGCATCCAAGGGCAGCATGGCGGCCACCTCGGGGCAGCGGGCGGCGCTGCCGGAGCCGATTGAGGAGCTGCCCGACCGCCGCCTCCACTTTTCGCGCAGCGTGACGTTTGTCAGGTGCAATTTTGTCGTGTGATTTTCGTGCGATTTTCCTTGCAAGCTCTTGGGGCGCAAGGTGATAGGTAGTGCTGCACTGCAGTGGTGCGGCACGGCTTGTGGCTGGGAAGGCAGCAGGCGCCTCTTGCTTGCGCAGGCTGTTGTGGCGGCCGATCAGATGCGGGCCTGTTGTGCCCGCAGCCGGACCTCCTGATAGCCCCAACAGCTGCTCCCGCTGCCTGCCGACATGCCTTCTATATGCAACTGTCTTACTTGCAGTGTATGCACCATGTCCTACGCCTTTTGGATCTTCTACCTGTGTGGGCACTCGGAGTCGGCGGCCACGCTCCAGTTTTACCAGTTGGTGAGCTTTTGTGGGTGATTGTGATGCTGGGCTGCTGTGATTTTACCTGCTGGGCTGTTGTTGTGCCGCTTGCGTTTGGTGGAGGTTCTCGCGTTGCCGGCTGTGCACCATTGATTGCCTTGGCACTACTGTGCAGCGGGGCACTACTGTGCAGCTGGGGCCGGCACTCGGGAGTGCCTCCAGGTGTGATCTGGGCTTGGTGCGTACGTAGCTGTGATGCGTGGATATCTGGGAATGCAAGCGTTTGAAGCAACCTGCTAAGTTGGTTGCAGGTGCCGCCCACGGTCTACATGTGGCCCATGGTGGCCTTTGCCACCGCCGTGCTCCTCAACCTGCTGTCCATGGCCATGGAGCGCCGGCCCGTCAAGCGCCAGCTCTGCTTCCTCAACGTCTACATCTCGGGTGCGCGTTGTTGGGGTATTGGTTCTGGGGACCAGTTTGAGGACTGCTGCTGTTGCTGCTGTCTTGAGCGGCGGCGGGTCACGCACGCACTTTTTGAGCGCCAGTGCTGCTGCTGACGCGGCGGAGGCGGCGGCGGCTCGCTCTCCTGCCCACCATGCAGGCGTGGCCTTTGTGTGTTTGAGCTCCTGGCCTGGAAGCTCGGTCCATGCTGATGTGCCTCCCCCCTCTGATGTTCGCAACTCTTCCCACCTGCAGGCGTGGCCTTTGTTTTTGAGTTCCTGGCCTGGAAGCAGAGCGCGCCCATCTACATCAATGCAGCGGGGCGGCCCACCTCCCTAATGCGGTGGGTGGCTGTGGCTGGAGCTTGTCAGCAGGGGGTGCTGCAGCAGCAGGGGGTGCCGGAGCACCCTGCTGCAGCAGCAAGCAGTGCGCAGCAATACAAGCTGCCTGGCTGGATCTGCAGCGGGGCTTTAGTTGTTTAGCCCTGTACAGCAATACACGCTGCCAAGCAGTGCATCAGAGCAGCGCTGCCCAGCAGCAACGGTCGATGCGTGCCCGTCGGCTGCGCTGAGCTGACGCTGCGCCTGCCGTGCCCGCTGTGGACGCTGCAGGTTTGTGATGTGGGCGCACGCCACGCCCGTCATGCTCTACACGCTGTCCATGATCTCTGACTTCACCAGCAAGCAGGCAAGGCAGCGGTTTGCCTTGCCTGCCAAGGCAGCAGTTTGGGATTAACCACCTGATATTTGCTGTGTGTCGCTGTGTGTGCCCATGAACCTTGGAATGCAAGCAGCAAGCAAGCAAGCAGCCAAACAGCAGCTGGGCGGCAATCTGCCGCCTGCCTTGCAGTGCAGTGCGCCGCCATGGCCCTGAGCTGCCTTTTCTGCAACTGGGCGCCGTCGCGGGCTTGTCTGCTGACCTGCAATCGCCACGCTTATGCTGCATGCTTTGGCACCAATTCTGGTCCCTCTCTCCAACTGTGCTGCAGGTGTACCAGACCATCAGCGTGAACGTGCTCATGATTGTGGTGGTGATCCCCGGAGAGCTCATCCCAGGTGCGGTTGGTTTGCTGCGGCCCCCATATCTGATCCAGGTGGAGGTTAGCCTGCGGCGGTGCATCGCAGCTGGGGGCAGCGGGGCTGAACCCGCAGTGCCGTGCTGACTGACACATCGCAACCCACTCCACGTTGCTTCTTTATTCTTTGTGCAGCCTGGCACCGGTGGATCTGGAATGGGCTGTCATGTGCGGTTTATCCGTACATCTTCCACCAGATCTACCAGATGTACAGGTGTGCTGGTTGCAGGGGAATCCAGCTGATGTTTGATAGCCACACTTGAGGTGCTGCCAGCTCCGTGCGCAGCCACCAGACACTGCCCAGCAGCCCTGCGTCTCGTGCACCTTCCTGGCCTGTAGACGCCTCAATGTGCCCATTAATCCCTCGCCCCGCCCGCTCCCTCCCCTCCCCCGCAGCGCCGGCATCAAGGAGGCGAGGGAGACGGGGACGCAGACCAGCCTGCGCACGCTGCGCAACTTCACGCTGTCATTCTGGACCTTTTTCCCCTGCGTCTGGGTGCTGGTGCAGGTGGGGAATTGCTCCATTTTCCATCTGCTGTGCTGTGCATGCTGTGCCTGCTGCGCTTTGTTTCACAGTGCCCTCTGGACCTTCTTCCCCTGCGTCTGGGTGCTGGTGCAGGTAGGGGGCAGCCGTGTTTTCGTTCCTCCTGCTGCTGCGCTGTGCCTGCTGTTGCTTGGAAATGCTGCTGCACGGCCTACCCGATGCCATGGCGTGTGGTTATGCGTGCTGGCCTGCTGCTGTTGTGCGCATGTTGCACTCACCGCGCCGCGCCTGGGTTTGCAGCTGCACCTCCTTGCCTGACACTGTGGGGCGGCACCGTCCATCGCTAGGCTCAGCAGAGCCGCCCTTGCTCCGCGCCTGCTGCATCTTGACTCATGTTGTTATGCTTGCCGCCACTTGATACCACTGCAGCTGGACTGGGTGGACCTGTACAGCGAGGAGGTGCTTTGGTGCAGCACATACTTCTGCACTTTGACCGTTTCTCGTTTCACAACTATTCCTTCTCCACAGCTGGACTGGGTGGACCTGTACAGCGAGGAGGTGCTGTGGTGCGTGGCCGACACCATGGGCAAAATCATCTTCAGCAGCACGCTGTGAGTACACCGCATTTCATGCCGCATCACCGCATTACTCACAGGGCAGCAAGTGGTCTCATGTTGAGCGTGCATGGTGTGCGTAGTATGTCGTGTCACTGCGGGCTGTAAGCCCACCACCCTGCATCATGGAGTGACCGCCTCAGGCAGCTCCCTGCCCCGCCAGCTGCCTTTTTCTGTGCCTGCTCAATGCTTCACCTACTGACAGACGGTGTCTCCATTCGCTGCCCCCGTGCAGCCTGCACTCCAACTTCATGTCGCTTGCAATCTCTTTTATGCACCACGACCTTCCGTCTGCCGACACTCGCCCGTACGTGCTCCCTCCTTTTGTGCAGCCTGCACTCCAACTTCATGTCCATCGAGCACCGGCGCATGATGGCGATGCGGGTGGTGGAGGAGGCCAACAGGTGGGAGTCATTGGGTTTTGAGGTACAGGGCTGTCCCCGTATAGCCTGATTAAGGTGATGAATGGCGATGCGGGTGGTGGAGGAGGCCAACAAGTGAGGGCATGCAGAGACCGTGTATAAGTCAGCATTGCGCGGCCCACCTAAATGGTGTGTCTGTGTAGCACGTCAGCAGCCAGCTTGCGCTGCAGTTGCTTGCACTGCCGTGCTTGCCTGTAACGCCATTCCATTGCATTGACTTTGGGTTTGCAGGATCCGCGTGATTCACGAGCTGCGGCAGCTGGTGGAGCAGAAGGAGCAGTTCATCGCGCTGATGAGCCACGAGCTGCGCACGCCGCTCAACGGCATCATCGGGCTGAGCAACGTGCTGCTCATGGACGCAGGTAATTGGCGGGCTTGCAATGTGCCTGGGCCTAATGCAGGGGCGGACGCTCGGCTGCTTAACAAGGCAGCACTGGGCTGAGCGATGTCGACACACGTGCTTACCACTTGCAGAATCGCTGCCGCCAGGCACATCTGAAACAGTCACCCCGATCCGCAACTTGGGCTCATTTTGGACACAAAGATCACCGGCTCGCTTGTCTCACAAAACAATTGCAGATTCTCTGCCGCCGGACACCTCCAAGACGGTGACCACAATTCGCAACTCGGGCGCCCGCCTGCTCAACCTCATCAACGACATCCTGGACGCGGCGGCGCTGCGCAAGGTGAGTGCCAGTATGAGCTGCCGTGTGTGTGCCAAATTATGTGAGCAGGCACGCGTTGAACATGGCCTTTCGCTGCTGGGGCGCACTGCGCAGCATGGCGCTGCTCTGCGGCAAGTTGCCGGCCAAGCGTGGGCTTATCACTTGCCTAGTACCCATCTGTGATGCCTGCTGCAGGGCAAGCTTGCGGTGCAGCAGGGCAAGGTCAACCTGAAGAACGTGGCAGACGATGTAGTGGACTTGACAGGTTTGCATACATGTTTTTTTTCAAGATGGTGGCTTTGTTCCTAAAGCCATGTTTGCTCGCCTCTAGGCAGCGCCATGCAGTGAACCAGAGTCTGCAGTGCTTGAACCTGCAACCAACTGCTTCCCTTCTGCCCTGGCTGTCCCGCCATGCAGAAGCGCTGGCCAAGCCGGGGGTGAACATCCGCAACAAGATTACGGTCGACACGCCCCTGGTGCGTTGTTTGCTCAGCGACTTGGCTGGTTGGTCTGCTGGGTGGAGCTATGCCGGCTGGCACTAGCTCCGGGATTGCCACGCAAGATGCGACCGCACGCCTGCTTTGCTCCGCCGCTGCGTGTGCTGAGGCCAGCCGCCAGCCTCTGGTCTGGGCCCGAACCCCCCCGGTGCCGCTGCCCAGTCTTGCCACCCTCGCCTGACCTGCCGTTCTCCCGGCTCGTCTGTCTCAACAGGTGGTGGGCGACACGAGCCGCATCGTGCAGGTGCTGTACAACCTGATTGGCAACGCCGCCAAGTTCACGGAGCGGGTGAGGTGGGGTTGAGAGGGATGCATGCACCTCCTTGCTTGCTGCTGCTGTGCCTGGCTTGTGTTAGGCTACCGGGACCAGGCCATTCACCCGCTCTGAAGCATCGCCTGCATCCTGACATGCGATCGGCTTTTCCGTTCAAACGCAGGGCGAAGTTTGGGTGGACGCAACAGCGTCGCCCGACGGCGCCACGGTGGCGGTCAGCGTGCACGACACGGGCATCGGTATCCCGGAGGACAAGCTGGACGACATCTTCGCGCCCTTTGCCCAGGTGGGTGCATGTTTAGCTCGCGGGTGCTGTTGGAGTTATGTTGCTGCCTGTGGGCATGAACATTTCCAGAAGGCCAGCTGGACCACATCTTCGCGCCCTTTGCCCTTTGGTGCGCTCTATTGTCACTTGCGAATGTGTCGATGCTGAAAGGGGTTGCATGTGCTTCCTAGGGGCATGGGCATTCCTGCTTGGCAAGCTCAGGGTTGTCAACTGGGGTGCTCATCCCACCTCCTCTCCTCTGCCCATGCCCTGCATTTCCTGCAGGCCCGAGTCTATGCTGTGCACTAGGACTGTGCCATGCTTGCTCAACCCGCAGCCCTGCTTCATCTGCCTTCATCTGCCCCCCTCCCCCCGGGCAGGTCGACATGTCGACCACGCGGCGCTACGGCGGCACAGGCCTGGGGCTGAACCTCGTCAAGCAGCTGGTGGAGGCGCATGGCGGGTCGATCAGCGTGGCGTCGCGCCGCGGCAAGGGCTCGGTGTTCACCTTCACCCTGCGGGTGGGTGGCTGGGTTGGTGGTAGAGGCACCCCAGCGCAGCGCACTTTGCATGCTGTGTTGGTGTGGTTGCGGCAAGGGCTTGGCGTTCACCTTCACACTGCGGGTGGGTGCCTTGTGATACGGGCAGTGCGAGACAGCATTGCAGGCTGCGCTGGTTTTCTGCTCCTGTTCCACCCGGATGGATCACTCAGGAGTGTAGGCACACGTCTGCATCCTCCCGCCTCTGCAAATGTACATCCGGGACTGCTGCCACACAGCATTCACCTGCTGCAGGCACCGCACCAGTCCACCCTGCCTTCCCGCCTCTGCAGGTGTAAGCCCCGGAGGATGGCGGCTCCCCCGGCCGTGCCATGCTTTTTTAAGCTTTTTTGCTTCAATAGACCACGACTTCTGCTTTACGCCACCTGCAGGTGTATGCCCCGGACGACGGCGGCTCCCCCGGCCCAGTCACTGCGAAGCAGCGGCGCTCGCTGGCGCTGGCGGCGCAGGAGGCGGCTGATGCGGCGGCTGAGGAGCTGGATGAGGTGAGGCAAAGATGTGTCTGTACAGTGGCAATGCGTGTGGGCTTTTTGAGTTAGGAAGGACTGGCAGGTGTGGCTTTGGGCGCTGGCGGCGGCGGAGGAGGTGGGAGGTAGGAAGCAGTTCGCGCTGGCAAGGCCACCTGCAAGTGCGGTGTTGGGCGATGGCGCCAGCAGTGCAGCGCAGGAGACAGCTGCCGCGGAGGCTGCAAGCATGCATTTACGCTCTATGCTCTCCCTGCCATGTGCCACCTGCAGGTATCGATGCCGGATCCGGAATCGGAGCCGCTGCTGGCCTCAGGCCGCATGTCCCGCAAGGACAGCGAGCCCGACATGATGCTGCGGCTGAGCCACGATGCACAGGTGGGTGCCGCTTGCTGCTCTGCACTTCAGCAAACAAGGACTGACGCAGTTTGATTGTGTTGAGCCAGACGGGATCCCGCAAGCTTACGCCTGCTGCGCCAACTTGCGTGCCTATTGCTGAATCCCCTGACACTGCCCTGCTTCCCTGCCCTGTGCTTGCGTGCAGCCCGCCAACATGCTGCAGCGGCTGTCGGCGGACTCACGGCTACGCAGCAGGTGGGTGCATTCTCTCGGTTACAAACACCGTGCGTGTATGAGCCTCAGTGGTGGCTCGGGGCACGGGGCTGATGGTCAGCCAACCAGACTCAGCTGGGCGCATTGCATGAGAGGGCTCGCAGAGGGTCCCTGCGCTACCATGTGGGGTTCACGCTGCTGACATTTCGCTACTCTGACATTGCATTATACTGTCTTTTTGCCTCCACAGCTACGACGCCGACTATGCCAACTACCACAAGGCGCCGCAGCAGCTCAGCCCGCAGGTGGGTTCGCGTGTCAGCTGCTCTGGTCCATGGGGAGCTGTGTGCGGCTGGCAGGCTGTGGATCCCAACGCATGCAGCACTTGCGGCAGACGTCAGCACACCAGTCTTACAGTGGCCTGCTTTCCTTTCCACCCACAGGCCGCCCTCAACGCCTTCCTGTCCGCCGGCCCCCATCAAGTGGTCAAGGAGATCCAAAAAGGGAACATCACTAAACCTGAGGAGGTGGCAGCAGCGGCCACAGCAGCGGGCGGCGGCAACGGCAAAGGCGGTAGCGGCGGCGGCAGCGGCGAGGGCAGCCAAGAGGATGGGGAGGAAGAAGGGCCGCTGGCTCATGACTGGCTGCTGGCAGACCAAGTGGTGCAGCGGGCGAGCAGCTCCGGGCGGGTCAAGGTGCGTTGGTTGTGGGAGAGAGGGAGGCATGCTGCAAGCGCGTGGGAGGGTGGCATGCATAGGAGAGCAGGCGAGAGCGTTTGAGCGGTTGGGGAACCAGGTGCTGCCGGTTGGGCACTTGGGCAGGCGGCTATGTGCAAGGTGTCTCTCAACCACATGCTGCCGCTGACTGAAATTTGTGCAGGTGCTGTCTGTGGACGACGACCCGGTGAACCAGATGGTCATCCAAGCCATGCTGGGCAAGGCCGGGTTCAAGGTGCTGAAAGCCGCCGATGGCCAGAAGGCGCTCGACCTGCTGGAGGTGCGCGAAGGGCGAGGCACTGCTGAGGTGGCATGTGGTAGTGTGGTTGCATGTGGTAGTGTGGTTTGTTTATGGGCGGCTGAACGTGCTTGAGGTTCCAGGTGCTGATGGCCGCCGACGGGCAAAAGGCGCTCGACCTGCTGGAGGTGCGCAGGGGTTGCTGCAATGCAGTGTGGCTTGCTTGGCTTACTTCCATGCTGTGTTTTTGTTGGTGCTGGGGTGCAGATTTGCAGCAGCTGCCAAACCCGTGCACATGCAATGTGGTCCTGCTGCATGCCTGCATGCATTCTGTGGCTACCGCAGCACATGCGCTGCTGCCTGCACCTACCCTGCACGGGCCGGTGATGCGTGCAAAAACAGAACATCTAAGCCTGAACCAAAGGCGTGTTAGACAACCTAGACCGATGAGGCCCTGCTTGCATGTGCCTGCCGTTGCATCCAGTGCACATGCGTAACACAGGGAAGCAAGCCTGCACATGCACCCTGAATTGATGGGATCTGCCGCAACGGCGGCGGCCAGCTGTCGCATGCCTGCAGCTGTGTACTTAGCTGCAGCGCATGCCTGCTGGCTGTTCCCCCAAAGCAAGCGCGTGATGAGAGCTCCTCCCAAACCGTCTGGACCAACTCCCCTCCCTCCTGCAGGAGAGCTTGCGGCAAGGCGACCCCCCGCACGTCATGCTGCTGGACGTCATGATGCCCGGGCTCAGTGGGTGAGGGCCTGGTTTGGCTCTTTGGCCTCCAATTTTGCTGTGCCGCGACTGTTGCCAGGCGCCCTTGCAACCCTGCTGGGCTGCTGCCCACAGGCCTCTCTCCTGTGAGCCCACGTCCCAGCGTTCACCTCTGCGTCTCCGCGCGGGAGCGGCACCCCACAACTTTGCCTTGTCCAACCTATCAAACAACCGATTGGCCCATTCGAAAACCTGCTTTTGTGTGCAGCTACGACGTGGTTCGGCTGGTGCGGGAGCGGCACCCCACCCTCATGCTGCCCGTCATCCTGGTCTCAGCCAACAGCCGGGAGGAGCACGTGGTGGAAGGCCTGCAGGTAAATTTACAGTACACACTATCGGCTCTGCTTCTACTTGCGTGTGCCACTTGTGGGTGCAGCTGCTAGAAGTTGCTGCTAAGTTTGGCTGGGCCCGGTTGGCAGCTGACAGCCGGGAAGGGCACGCTACAGGTGGAAGCCTGCTAAACAGGTGCAGAAAGCGTGCTTTTGCGTGGCGGCCTGCATGCCCGCCAGCTAACTGTGCAGCCTTGTGCCTGCATGCCCTCTCCTGCTGCCGTTGCAGCATTTCCTTTGCTAAACTTGCTTGCGCAATTGCACCTCTTCCTGTGCACAGGCCGGCGCCAACGACTACGTGACCAAGCCGTTCGGCCGCAACGAGCTGGTGGCCCGCATCCAGGCGCAGCTGCGCACGCGCGAGTTCTCGCAGGCAAGCCTTTTTGTGTGCCCAAAGGTTCTCACCTGCTGTCAGTGCTGTTGGTTGTTTGTACATGCCTGCATGAGGTGTGCGCTCTGCTTGCAACCTGCTTACACATGTCACGCCGCCTTGTCCGCTTCCTTTTCTCGCTGACCGCCCACCGCTCCCCTCCCCCTATACAACAGGGCGTGCGCGCCTCGCTGGCAGCCGCCTGCCAAGGCCGGCAGCAGCAGCAGCAGCCCCTGCAGCAGCAGGAGAGCGACAGCTTGAGCCGGGAGGGCAACCGGCGGCTGAGCATGCCGGCAACAGAGCGGGCGGGATCAGCTCCCCCTGGGTTGCTGGACGCTCCCCGACGCTCGGCGCCAGCAGCTGTGGCCGCGCCGGCAGCAGGCGCAGCAGCAGCAGCAGCGGATGCAGCGGCGGCAGCAGCGCCGCCCGGCGGGCACCAGCCTGCCCAGCAGCAACAGACGATGCAGGACCTGCAGGAGCAGCTGTCAGAGGCTCAGCGGCAGCTGGCAGCGCTGGCGGCGCTGCAGGCTGGTGCGGCTGCTGCCGCTGCTGCCGCGGCAGCAGCAGGGCAGCAGCCGGGCGAGGACGGCCTTGCTGGCCGCAGCGCCAGCGGCAGTGTAGAGAGTGGCACGCCGGAGCGGCTAAGCGGCGATGCGCTGCTTGCTGCAGGCGCTGCGCCCCCCTGCGGCGCGCCCGGCTGCTGCCAGCCGGCTGTGTCGCCGCCGCTCAGCGTCGAAGCTGTGCGGCCATCCGACTGACGAGCCCTTGCCGCTGCTAGCAGCGCTGCTGGCGCCGCTTGCTGGGCCCTGCTCGGCTTATGTGTGTTCATTCTATGGCATCCCGCCTTTGCTTTTTCTTCGTGCTTTTCCAGAGTCTGCCCGCCAAACCCCATGCGAAGCGGCGGTGCGGCGGCAGTGCACGACCCAGGCCCCGCAGCCCACCCTCGCTCGCTTTTCCGTGCTCCCCTTTTCACATGCCCCATTGTTTGCTCCCCGCCCCGCCCTGCGCACCGCTGCCGGCCTGGCCCATGATATGCCACAGGCCGGCTGGCACAGGCGAGGCAAGGCGCTGTGCAATGCCTCGTAGGCGTGCCAGCCTCCTTCTGCCGCGCCGTTTTGCGGTTTTGCCCTCCCCGCCCGTCGTGTGTGTACGTCCCCAGCTCACCCTATTCCTTTCTCCTCTCCCTTTTCGCCTGCCTACGGGCCGCGTTCCGCAAACCCAAGCGGCCCACGCCTGACCCAACAGAGACACACGTGCATGCTCGCCCGCAACCACGCAGACACCAGTTTTCAATTCAGCGCAGGCCCGTCCCGCCGTCCCTTATTCGACATTCTTTGGTTGTTGCCCACCGAGAGGCATGCACGTGTACGTGCATCGGAGCACTGTTATTGCCCCACTGGAGTTTGCATCTGCCGATGCACCAGCCTGCGCCCCCAACCGCCCATCCCCATGCCACGCCTGCCTTTCAGAGGCTGGTTAAACCCATGAGAGCATGCCCTGGCTGGCCGCTCACTCGGCTGCGTTTGCTCCCAGCTGCGCCTGATGTAACTGCTCCAATGATATCCGAGAGGTGCCGCGGCAAGCAAGGGTAGAACTGGAGAGAGGCCAGTGGCTGCCATTACTCCTGTGCAAAGCATGGTTGATAAGGGCGAGACAGCGTGTGCTGCCGCCAGCTGCCACTGCCCCCGCTGCCTCCCAGGCCGGCCTGCAACTTCTGGTTCAACTTACATGTGCTGGAGTAAAGGCACAAGCACAAGCGCGTTGCAGCTGCCTTTTGTGCTGCTCCCAGCTCGCCACAGCTGAGGCCCGCTGCGCCAGGCGCCTGCAGCTGCACTAATGCAAGTCGCCAATGCAACAGCGGCTGTTGCATTCCATGCCCGGCACAATGTGCCGGCTGCCAGCCGCTCAGAACATTTTGACTGCCTCCGGCTTGGTCAGGAAGTCGGAGAACTCCTGCAGACAACGGTTTGTGCGAACAGAATTAGATGCCAAAGGAATGCAACACGCACATGGTACATGCACTGCAGCAAGTGATGCGGGTTAGCCCCAGTGCGTCTGAAGGGCGTAATGCAGGCTGCGGGCGACCGGGCACCGGCAAATGCAGCGCCACCGCACACTTCACTCCCCATAGCCTTGCCTGCAGCGGGCTGTTGGGCAGCGGGTGCGGGCGCCACATGTCCGGCGACAGGAACGCGTAGGTGGACTGCGGCATTGGAGGGTGAGAAAAACGCTGGCAAAGAGTCAGGATTGGCGCACCACATGTTCTGCGATGCAAGAGAAAGCTGCTTGGGCTGGCATGCCCGCAACTGAGAACAGCTTTGAAGTGCAGAGCCTGCAGCCATAGCAACGCCTTGCTGGCCGCTGCTTGCCAAGGCCGGGCCGGGCTGCCATGCAACAGGCAGCGGGCTGCTACTAGCTTTGTAGTACACTGTAGCACTGTTGAACACAGCGGCTCACCGCCAGGGCGTAGAACGTGGCGCGCACAAAGTTGCCCTGTGGTACCGTGCCCAATGATTGGGGGCAGAAGGTGAACAGAAGGTGAACAGTGCAATCTGCTGATGAGCCAGCAACGCATTTGAATCAAATGCGCTGATGAGTGGTGCTGCCACAAACCTGTCCCATGCAGACATGCTTTACATGCATGCACGCATGTCCTTGGAAGCGGTGCCTGCCCCCACCTGCGTCTTAGTGTTGCCGCGCGAGGCGGTGTAGCAGTCCTCGATGCCTGCCATCTGCAGCACCTGCAGTTATTAAAACGCAAAGAAAGGTGTTCTTTAATAGTGCAAGCGAATGTGCTACAGCGGTGTAGCAATCCTCGATGCCTGCCATCTGCAGCACCTGCATTTGTTCGAGAGCAGGAACGACCAGGTCTGATGAAAAAGTGCAAGCACACGTGATGAAGCTGTGCAACAGTGCTTGACAGCCGCCATCTGCAGCACCTGCGGAATGCAAGCAACGGTGGCAGGCAGTTGAGGCACGCCAATGTTGGACCGTGCAGCAGCGATTGCCGCGGGCCGCCGGTCGTTGCAGCACCTGCGGCATGTTGAGCAAGTGCGGCGAGTTGAAATAATCGCAAGAGATGTGATCAGATGTGCAGCTGCTGTTGGTCACTGCACTCAATCCAACCCAACCAGCAGGCACGTGTGGCCTGTCCTTACCTTTTTGGGCGTGCGTGCCGCCACAATGCCAGCACCACGGGGCGCGGGGATGAGGCGCACGCTGACGGATCCGCAGTGGCCGGTGACCTTGGTGGGCACGGTGTGCACCTGCGAGGTGGGAATCCAGAGGCATTTCGGGTGATTGGGGAGGAAGGCCAGCAGTGCCGCGGCCGGTGGACGGTGACCTTGGTTGGCACGGTGTGCACCTGCGGGGTGGGAGTTTACTTGTCAGCAGTGCTGCTGAGCAGCGGCTTCGCCAACACAATGTGCACAGCAGCGAGCAGTGGCCAGTGACAATTGTGGCACGAACTTGTGCACCTGCGGGCAAGAACTTCAATGTATGAGCAACTGCAGCCTCCAAGCTCCCAAGACTGTGCCTTAATCAACATAAGCGAGAACACCATGTGGTGTGTAAACTTGCCGATGCTGTGTAGTAATAGGCTGCGCCCGCCCACGGGACACGCTAGACCTGTTATGGCACAAGCTTCAACATAATTGGTCCAGCAGCTGGCGGCACTGCCTTGCAGGGCGACAGCATGCCTGCGCAGCGGGCCCGATATCTCCCTCATGACCAGCCTACCGGGCATGTCGATCCCGAGGTGATGCCCGACACAATCACCAGATATGTTTGAGCTCGAGGCATTGCCTCAAGTCGAAACTGGCAGGTATGACCGAGTCGGGCCTCAAGTACAAGATCGCAGGCCAGGTAATGTGCTGCCTGCTTTGCCAGCTATAGCTAGCTATATGTTGTTCAATGTCGACAGTGTGGCGATTGTTTTGGCCGCACTCACCTGTGCCGCAAAAGAAAGGCAGCCCAACACATTCACCTTGATGCCGAGCGCTGCCCGCCGGCAGGCCGCCAGGAAGGCTTCAGCTGGGCAGCGCAAGCATCCAACCGAACGTATCCAGCCTCCAAGTCTGGTTGCGCATGGCTCGCTTCGAGGTTTTGGGGGTGCAGCGGGGGCCCACATTGGCAAGGCACATTGGCTGCCTCCCCAATTTGATGGCACAGCAGCCCGATGTGAGGGCTTGCAAAATTGTCCCCAGATCGGGTGCCAGCCACATCAAGGACATGGCAGCCAATTGATACTGCACATGGGCCGCGGCCACCGGCGGCTAGCGGCTGCCATGTAAAAGCATGCGGCAGAGGCATGGCAAAGGCACTGCAAACTGGCACGGTCGTCAAACATACTGCTTCCACCATCCGACGGGTGGCTGGTTGCCTGAAGTCGGATGCTGGAAGCAGTTTGACAGACGATCATGTCCAGATTGCAGGCTGAGCAGGCCGGTGTCCGACACCCTATTAGCAACCCCATTGGCAAAAGGAAGACTTGCCGAAACATGGTAATGGTGCAGCTGCGTGGTATACTGAACGCCGTCCAACCGAATGCCTGGCGCCGTCCGACGGCAGGCCTGGCCGCCTTCAGTCGGACGCGCACCGGCACTCTGGCAGGACGAGCGTGCCAGGCCGCGCATTGCAGCTTGTTTTGCAAGGCCGGTGCCAGCTTGGGGCAACACAGCAGCGGTGCAGCACACTAACCGAGAAGTCCGACAGGATAACTGGCGAAGCTGACACCAGCCCTGGCTTCGATTGGAGGCCTGGACTCAAGTCAGATCGACGTCAGCATCCAGTCAAGCGCTTGGTAGTAGCGCTTTCCAATACGACGCCTCACTGGCCTCAATACTCCCCTCATGGAAGCCAGAACAGCACAGCCTTGCCCTGCCGATCAGATTGCCCAGTAGCCAACATCTAGCGGCCAATGTCAACACTTCCCACAACAGATATCGAGAATCAGCACCGCCTCGCCTTGCCGATCTTGTTGCCCAGAAGCCTATCCAACCGTCGATGCATCGCTTCTAGCGATGGGGCGCACAAACCACAGCAGATGCAGTTAATCAGCAGTGCCTTGCCTTGCCGATCTTGTTGCCTCATCATCCATTCAGCTTTCAGTGCAGCAATCACCACCGGCAGCGCCTTCTGCAGCAAAAGAAATCACAGCCTCGCCTTGCCGATCTTGTTGCCCCAGTAGCCGCGGCGCACCGGCACCAGCCCCAGCTTGGCCATGATGATGGCGCCTGCAGCAGATTGTTCCAGAACCCAAAGGGGTATGCATCAAGGGCAGCAGGATGCCACTTTTGAGAGATGCCAGCTTGGCCATGATGATGGCGCCTGCAAGTTGGGTCTTTGAGGTTACAGCAACATCAGAACCTGCAGGTGGCGCTTTCAGCAGCCGAGCGCCCAGCGTGGCCATGATGGCGGCGCCTGCAGCAGACGGTACATTAGCAAGCAAGTTTGCAAGCAGTGCTAACGCAGACAGCAAGCTGTGTCCAGCAGTCAGGCAGGCTCCACTGCCATTTTCCGCGGCATCACATCAAACAGAACAGTCGACCTTCGCAAGGCAAGCGCTTGCCTCGAATGGCGGTGGCCACCTCCTTGGCAACCTGCAGATGAAGTGCAAAGTGGGTGCCACTAATGCCTGATTGCGCAGGTGAACAATGTACCAAGCCAGGCAGGCACCTGCAATCAAGCTTCGCTTGCAAGCCAGACTGGCCCGGCAGACAAAGCGCCGCCAATCACAATTGATGGCAGCAACCTGTGGCTGCTCAGGGCCACACCAGCCCTGTGCTGCCAGCTCCGCCCACCGCACCTTCACGCCCAGCCCGATGTGGCCGTTGTAGTCGCCCACGCACACAAACACCTGGGAAGGAGGGACCAAGGTAAACAAAATGATTAGAAGTCGCGAGGCACGTAGCAGCACCAATCGCTGGCAGTGTTTGCCAAGGCGCACGCCCGACGGCCGTTTGGGTGGCGGCACGCGCGCGGTGAACACAGCCCTCATGCGAGCCGCAGCATACAGCGGCAACTGCTGGGCCTGCTGATAATGCAAACCCTACCTTCATGCGGGTGCGCTGCCCGGCGCGCGTCATTTTCTGCACAGGCGCAGCAGGGGCAGGGTGTGGCAGGTGGGGGACCAACACACACTCACCCACATCATGCTGCACAGTGCTGCACCATCAGCGCAATGCATACATGCAGCAAGTCATTACCTGGACCGGCATGACCTTCATCACCTCGTCCTTCAGGCTGCCGCCCAGGAAGTAGTCGATGATCTGCAATGACGGCCATAGAGACAGCGTGGCAGCACACAAGGTAAGCTTGTGGATGGGCTTGCAATTGCAAGTGTGTGCACCAGCAGGCTGGCTGCCCAAAAGGTAGTCGATGATCTGGGGAGGACAGCGAAACATACGATTTTATTGGCGGGCTCGTGTTTCGTTCTGCCGCTGCCCAACAAAAACATGCAGCTGCCCGTCTCACCTGCCTTTGGAGTGGGAGGCACTCTGCGAGGGGCCACCGGCGCTGGCGGACACACCCACAAGCTTGCCCCTAAGGATCCCACAGCACACCGAGGGCAGTCCCACCTGGTACTCCTTGACGGGCAGGGAGAAGAGGAAGACCGACTCCAGGCTCTTGATCTTGCCCTACGGAAGGGAGGGGGGAGAACGGGGATTGATGTTGCCCTGCCGCAGATGAGGGTAGCGGCTGCAGGCCGCCAGTTGTTAGGACACGGCTCGAGGCTCCTGATTCTGTCCTGAAAGCGCTGCAGGAATGCAACATCAAATCAGTTTGCATTCACACACAGGCAGCGTGAACGGTGGGCAGCAGGCAGGGCACATGTGCCCACGCGGGAGCCGCTGCTGTTCGGGAAGCTGGGCGGGCACCCGCGCCGCTGTGTCCCAGGTTCACCGCTCGTCCTCGCCCCGAAAATAACAGCCATACATCTAGCATCACCACACACCACCACCTGAGATGTTTGCTGTGCGGGCCAAGGTACAGCAGGTGCCCAAGTTGCGGTCACCGCCGCCCTTGCTTCCCAGGCTTAGCCCGCCCACCTGCTGCACCAGGCGGCCCAGCTTGGTCACCGGGACCCACTTCTCCTCCCCCTCGTCACGCCTGCAGTGTAAATGTGAAGAATGGATGGAATGTAACTGCTGATCTGGGGTGCAAGATATGCAGCAGACCGGCGGTTCGGCGCTGGAGCAGCCTGCGAGTCGAGCCGCCCGCAACCTGCCGCCGCCCAGCCTAGCGGCACGGCATATGCCCACCTGCCGCGGCCGCGGCCCCGCCCGCGATCGCCGCGCCCGCGCCCGCTGCAGCAGGTGGGCAGACGAGCAGCAGGTTGACGGCTACACACGCGGGCTGCGGCAGTGGCGGCCACCGCTGGAGCGCCGCCCGGGGTCGGCGGGCAGGGTGGCGGCGGCGCCTGCACCCAATGCATGCGCGCCCGAAGCGCTGACCAGTGCAGATTGATGCGCCTGATAGGTGCTGAGCAGCCTTGGAAGCGAGAGCAGGGCAGGGGGCCTGCCGATCTCACCCGAAACCTCGGCCAAAGCCGCCCCTGCCGCCGCCAAAGCCGCCGCCCGATGCCTCAGGTGCAGGGGCAGGCGCGCCGTCGGCCATGGCGGGGCTGGCTGCAGATGAAGTGTGCTGAAGGAGGCGCTGAACGGCTGTGATCGAGCGCAGCCGCAGCCAGGAAGGCAGGCAAGCGGCAGAGAGGCAGGCAGGCAGCACAGCCTAGCCACAGAAGCAGCGCTGGCGAGGAAGAAAGTCGGTGGCGCTGCATGGAGCCCCCAGCGCTAGTCCATTCCAGCAGCAAGCCGTGTGAAACACAGCGACGCAGCATTACAAGTACATGGCAAAGCGATCAGCAAAGCTGCATGCTATTTTCATTGTCGGCCTATGTTGTCGCCGCCACCGCTGTGCCGCCGCTGTGCCGCCTAGGGCCACCGCCGCCTGAGCTGCTTGACACGATTTGATACTCTGCTCCTGCTTTTAAAATTTCAATGAAAAGATTCAACAACGCAGGTGGAAAATACTAACCAACAGAGAATGAACGCGACGATAAATCAGCACGAGTCAACCGCCTGCTCACTCCATCACAACCGCCAGCAGGAGCTGCCGCCAACAGCCCACCAGCCGCTCAGGCCTCCTCGCCACTGCGTGCTGTGTGCCCCACCGCGCTGTGCCCTGGCGGGACGTCCATCAGCGCATTAGCCTGGCTCAAATGGACACCTGCTGTGTTCGCTTCGGGCTCCCAGCAGGAGTTGGGCTTGCGCCCCGCAAATGCGGCGCACACGTATCGCTTCAGATCGGGGTCATGCTCGAACAGAGGCACGTGGTTGACCAGCACCCAGGGCACGTAACTGCATGCAGGGGGAAATGTGTGGGGGGCCTGAGGATTGAGGGAGGCGAGTGGTGTGCCGGGTCGTGTTTATGAGCTCACAGGCAAAGCAGCTGCTGCACGCCACAGTAGCCGCTCAGCACAGCACAGTGCCAACCGCCTCACGTGTGCGGCGGGCGCAGCGTGTCGGTCTTGGCCGCCGCCTGGCGCTCCAGCTGAGTGCCGAGCGGGCCTGCGGCGCACACAAAACACAGCAAGAAAGGCGACACTCTTGGGCTGGAGAGCGTGGGCCGAGGGCGCTGGCAGGTCCTTCAGGCCGGAAGGGCACTACCAGCAGTGGCAGTTACACAGTGGCAGGTAGAACCTGCCGCTGCCATCATTCTGCACTGCACAATGTGACAATTGATTGTGCACAATTGTTTGTCCATGTGGCGCACCTGTGGCGCACACGTGCAGCTCGACTGGGTCGAGCCCAGCCTCCTGGGCGCAGCTGTTGATCGCGCTCTCCATGCTGGGCCGGTCCGTGCCCTGGAAGGCAGCAGGAGGGCACAAAGGCAGATTGGCTGAATGAGGTAGCAGCCGCATTCGGGACCACAAATTAAGGGGGCCGCTCCTGGGCGTAGCTGTTAAGTTGACCGCGCTCTGCATGCTGGGGCGGTCCGTGCCCTGAGCAGGGCGCCGGCGGCGGCAGGGGGCGGAGCAGAGTGAGACGGCCTACGTGCGTGCACGTGGACAGGTGCAGCAGCAGCTGGAACGCCAACTATGTGGCAAGCAACGTTCGTCGCTGCTTGCGGCAGGTGCCGCGCATGCGCAGCAGGGTGGGCGGGGTCAGTAGGGCGAGTTTCAGCAGCACACTGCTAGCACAGAGCAACAAGATGCAAGCAACCAAATAGCTCGCCTGCAGGCACACAACAAAGGGCAACCACTGCCGCTGGGAGGGGTGCAACTTCTGTGCGCAGTTGATGAAGCGGTTCAGCCTGCGGGATGAAACGGTGAGGGAACAGGTCCTTATGAGTGACAGCCTGAATCGTCACATGCACCTGACTGGCTCATGGACAATGCTGTGCGGCGTCAGCTAACTGCGACACCATGCGGCAGTGCCGCATGGCGGAGCAGGCATCTGCCTGGTGTGGTGGCACTTTGCAGCGGCGGCTTGCTGCACAACTACCGTGGTGCACGGAAGCTCAGCTACAAGATCCTCACCTGCACTCAGCCGCGCCATGCTGGCACTGCGGCGGGCTGGAGCTGCGGTTGCGGGCATTGCCTGCCAGGCAGGGCGGGTGCACATGCCAGTCAGATCATCTGAGATGGAGGCAAGGCTGCAAGCAGGGGCAGCAGCGCTGGCTGCATGCAGCCTGCAGCATTGGCTGCAACAGTGGCAGCAGCAGCGCCCACAGCAGCATTAGCGGCATACACGGCCCTTGCAGCTGCTCTCACCCCAAGCCACGTAGCGGAACTGAATGATGGACCAAAATGTTTCATAAGGCCGCCCGCCCGGTGGCAGCAGCGGCGCCAGCGTGTGCGTCACAAACGCAGCGCTGCGGGAGGGGGCAGGAGGCGCGATGCAGGGCAGCATGAGGGCTGATCGCTTGGCATGCCATGTCGCAGCGATTTTATCAGGGGCCAGGGAACAGCAGGGTGTTTGTGTCGCATCCCAAGCTGGACCCGCTACAAATGCCCTTCAGCGAGAGGCATGGCAGCACCGCATGCATGTTTGCTGCCGCCTTGCTCTCTCCCGCCCTACTGCGCCTCACGTGTAGGGACACAGTGCTTCTCCGTACAACGTAACGTTGACAAAGGGCGAGCAGTTCTCGCCGGGGGTGCAGTCCGGGCTCCAGTCATCTGCGAGGCGCACTTGTGCATCCGCCGCCGGACGCGCCGCCTGGACCGCCGCCGCGGCGGCGGCAAGCGCCAGCGCGCACAGGAGCTTGCGCATGACTCCTTTTTCGCCTGAAGGAGCTGTAAAGAGCCAGATGGGACTGCGGGCAGGAGCGGAAGGCGCGCTCGCGGTGTCCTTGTGCCAGCAGAACGGAGCAGGCAGCGAGCAGGGATCGGCCCGGTGGCAGCTTGAGACGATGTATGAAGGTGTAGCAATCGAGCGGTAGCACCGCGCTTCGGCCCGACTGCTGTGCGGGCTGGTCTGCAGCCGCCACGCTGTGCTCCGCCGCCGCCGAAGCGCCTGCATGAGATGCAGTATGGTCTGCCGATTTGCTGCTGAAGTTGGGCTGTCACATTGATGCCATGTGTCAAATGAGGCTATGGCAAGGTACAGCACCCTGCTACATGGGCCGTTGATGTATCGGCATCTGCCGCCCCAAGCATGCAGGGCATGCCACAGATGCGACAGCTAATGCAGGTGTTCATTCTGCAACAATGCGCACTTCCAATGTAAACCAGCTGCTCCAAGGAATGCACAGCTGCGTCGGTGCCCCGGCTCACCCCAGCTGCTTGCCGCTGCCCGGCCGCTCTGCCGCCGCCGCTGCCGCGCCGCGGCCCTGATCCAATATCGATCGCAGCAGCTGGATGTGGGCTGGCCCCACGCCGCAGCAGCCGCCCACAATGCTTGCGCCGCGCTGCAGCCAGTGCTGTGCGTGCCGAGCATAGGCGTCGGGCAGAATCTCGCCGCCTGCATGGCAGACACTGGTGGGCAGCGGTGCATGAGAGAAAAGGGTGGGGAAGCCTGCATGGCAGCGGCGGCAGTGGCGGCAGCAGCCGCAGATGCAGCACGCCGGTGCAGCTGCAGATAGCCAGTGGGCAGGCCAGATCGGAGGTCAACAGCCAGCCACAGAGCGCAGCAGCTGAGTTCATGGAAGGCATCCATCGCTCACCTGCGTCATACTCTTCTGCGGGCACAGCAGCTGCCCCTTCCGCGCTGCTGCCGCCAGCCAGCCACTCTGCATTAAACAGTAACTCCAGCAACTGTCAACACCCTTTGGCGTTGGAGGCGTGGCGTTGTCCGACACACAGCAAGTTCATTCTCCATGCTGCAGCCATTGAAGTAACACGCCATCCTTCACAATTCTCACACCCGAACACACACCAGAAGTGGTGGTCTGGAAGCCGTTTGCATAACCGCCAATGC
>VFQQ010001210.1_pt1 | contig 38199 bp, 60 predicted proteins | sample 3512341 | NCBI WGS metagenome assembly VFQQ01 (sample SAMN10412373, study PRJNA504923) | tailings metagenome | isolation source: Relicate 2 Philex TSF1 revegetated site | place: Philippines: Tuba, Benguet | collected 2017-08-29 | reverse complement strand
CTGGGATGGGTGGTACGGCTGCTTGCTTGTGTTACCGGCTGGCGGTGGAGGAGGGCGTGATGGTCAGTGCCTGTCTAGGCTGTGGCTGGGCGTGCGTTGGGTGTTCGAGTGTGCTGCTAGCTGGGATGGGTGGTACGGCTGCTTGCTTGTGTTACCGGCTGGCGGTGGAGGAGGGTGTGATGGTGTGCACTTCCCTGGGCTGCCTGGGGGTTGTTGAAAGGCGCCACAGCCTGGGCACCCTGAGGTCACCCCACCCTGCTGCCACGCTGCTGCATCGGCTCGCCAGCAGTGCCACCCGACAGGGCAATGTGATGCCTGCCTCAGTTTGCGCACCCAGCATGCTCCGCACCCACAACACATCTGCCCCACCCGCCCCTGCCGCAGGTGGGCATTTCCTCGGGCGCCGCGGTGCAGGCTGCTGTGGAGGTGGCCAAGCGGCCGGAGAATGCGGGCAAGACGATTGTGAGTGACGGGGGATGCCCAGCATATGCGTAGCATGCCGTACCATTGTGCGGCGGCAGGGACATGCAGGGTGGTACAAGCGGATCACAATGACAACTGGTGGGGGCTGCCAAATGGCTGGCGAGCAAGGGGCAGGGCCCACTGGGGGCCTGCAACGAACTGCCCGCCACAGCGGCTAGCTACCTGCCCTGCTTTGGCACTCTCTGCTGCCCCCGCTGCCTCCAGGTTCGCAAGACATGCGGGCTTCTCAAACTCCAGTAACGCGTCACTCTGTCTGACTATCCTGCCCTGCGCAGGTGGTCATCATCCCCAGCTTTGGCGAGCGCTACCTCTCCTCTGCGCTCTTCCAGACGCTGCGGGAGGAGGCGGAGGCGCAGACCTTTGAGGCCTGAGCGTGCGGCCAGGCATGCAACCTGGCGGCTGTGCGGCCAGCCATGCCAGCTAGCGGCTGCGCGGCCGGTCACGCAAACGCTTGCGGCCCTGCCCGCCTGCCTGTGAGGCTTTCGAGGGCGGCTGAGCGGCCTGGCTGGGACAAAGGAGCCTCCCTCTAAGCGCAGCTCATGCGGCGGCTCTTTGGCTGCTCATGATGAGGCTCCCTTGAGGCAGCTGCATCTGCCCAGTTCACTGCCCACGTCTCAAATGAACTGGTCTGCTTGCACCCTTCAGTGCGCGGCGGTGCGTGTCGCCAGTGCAGCTAGCCCTCAGCTGCCGCCACCGCGTGTGTTTATCGTCTCTCTGTAATCCAACCATCTCTCCACCCACTGCCCTGATGACCTAGCAACTGCTGTGATTCTTCTCTCGCGTGTAAAATGGCTCATGTTTTGAGGCGAGCATGCGAGTTCAAGTTTTGGGGTTGGCCGCATGGTCGGTGGCATGGGTGCAACAGGGCATGTGGTTGACATGCAATGGCAAGAGCAGAATCCTTCGAAGGCTGTACAAGGGGCAGAGGAACATGCATGGAAGCTTCGCACGACGCATGTAGGATATAAAAAGGTACACAAGTACATGAAGGGTAACAACCACAATAAAAAATTTATACAGGACTGGCCAGCGTCGGCCTGCATGCACAGATGCAGCCAAAGTGCCGGGGTTGCTGCAGGCGTACGGGCAACGATGCAGACGTGCTTTTCAGTCAGCCGTCGTTGTCGCTGCTGGCAGGAGGGAACTGAAGCTCCTGCATGGGGGAAGAGGCCAGCAGCGCACGCACTGAACTCAACTGCTTGCAGCAGCACAAACCAGGCGACATGTTGGCCAGGCTGTTGAAGCAAGCAAGCAGCGCAGCAAGGTTGTTCGATGCTGCCCCCAGAATTGATGCAAGCAGTGCCGCAGCACATCCCTGCCTGGCCATTGCTGCGTACCTTTGGCGGGATGCGAGGGTCTTGCTGCACATTGTTGGCCGCTGACGCCTGCTCTAGCGCCTGCTTCAAAGCCTGCGCCAGCGCCTGCACCGCTGCAGCTGCAGCCAGCTCCACTGCCGCAGCCGCCGGCGCGGGCGCGGGCGCTGGCGCCGCCGGTGCGGCCAGTGTTGCCGTGAGTGTCGCAACATTGGTGTTCAGGCTGTTCAGCATTCCTTTCACTTCTCCCATGTCATGAGTCAGGCTATCCAGCTTGCCTTCCACGTTGCTGAGCCTGCCTTCCACGCCGCCAAGCCTGCCTTCCACGGCGCCGAGTCTGCCATCCACTTTGCCGCTGGCCTTCACCAGCGTCGCCAGGGTGCCCCAGACGCCCAAGCCGGCTGCTGTGGCCACTGCTGCCAGGGCGGTGTCCGGGTCGTATGCGAGCAGGGGCGCGAGCCTGCGCTGTGGCCGGCTGCTGAAGCCAGACTGGCGGGCGGGCCGCGTTTGCGACAACCGTGGGTTGCAGCAGAGGGCCAGCGCTGCCATGGCAGGCGATACTCGGATGTATGGGTTAAGAGTGGGGGTCCCGGCTGCCCGGCGGGTGCGCTGCTGCTCTCCGCCGCCGCTGCGCCTGCTGTGGCGGCGGCCCATGCACCAGCCATGGCCACATTGGGCGTCCTGCTGCCCTGGCCAGGTTCCTACGCGGCTGCCTGCCTGTCCTGACAGGTCCTGATCGGCGCAGTGAAGCTCACTGAACGATGCTGCCGTTTGCACCAGCGGGCACCCTGCTGGCCCCGACCGCCCGACGGCGTTGTGCGGTTGCAAATGCGAAGGGCAGCTGCAGTTGAACCCATGGGGATTTGCTGTTTTACATCTTTCACCTGGTCTGCGCGCATAGATGGTGTGAACAACAAGGATGCCCGACTCCTACCCTACCTTGCCATGCACTGCTGGATCGTTCATGAACGGCAACAGACAGAACAAGTGGGCAGGGCAGCGGTGCAGAGCACAGCAAGGCCATGGCAAGCTGCCGAGGCAAGGCAGAGGGCCTTACATGCCCGCGAAGCGCATGAGATGATGAAGGGGCAGCTGCTTCTGATCGTCGCTGCCCTTGGCCCACAGTACTCGGCACATGCGGTGTGGGGTGGAATATCTGCCGGTGTTCAGACCACCATCTCTGTCTCAAGTGTCCCAACGATCAAGCAACTGCATTGACTCGCAGCATGGCTGTGACATGGCCCCCTGTCTGTGACATCGAACGGCATGCGGAAGCAAGGGAAGTCGTGGCGGCGGGATGTTGCCGCTCCGCACAGTCAGCGGGCCCAGGCGGTGCAATGCGACACAGTGCTGCTTCGGAGGAGCCCACATAGTACACATTGCCGTCAACCATTGTTGCTCTACCACGCGCAGCGCCATTGAGCCTGCCAGCGCTCGGGATGGACACCGACTTTGCGCTGCTCGAGGCGCCGGAGGACGCGGCTGATGTGAACAAACCCCTGGTGGTGAGGTCACCCAGATATGCGAGGCCAGCCGCCTGCCGCCGACTGTGCTGGGCGCCGCCCACCCCGCCGCCCGCCGCTGCTTCTCCCCTCGCCCACGCAGGTGCTCATGGGTTGGGTGGGTGCTCAGCGCGACGGCGCCCTGCTCAAATACGCAGAGCTGCTGGCTGTGCACGGCTACAGCAGCGTCCGCAGCGTGCAGCCGACCGCCACCTCCTTTTCGCCCTTTCCAGCGGGGCGGCGGCGGTGGGCGCTGGCCATGATGGCTTTCCTGGACCAGCAAGCGCTCTGGCCGCAGCGCCGCCTGGTGTTTTATGCCTTCAGCAATGGTGAGAGGTTGGTCGGCTGGTAGTGCGCAGTCTGTTGCAGCATTGGTCGCACCCTGGCTGTGCTGTGCAGCCAATGATACCCTGCCCTCAGCTGCCCCCACCAGGCCATCATGCAGCTGCTGCCTCCCGCCTGGCTTGCAGGCGGCGCATTTGTGGTTGAGCAGCTGATGCTGCTGGCAGAGGAAGACCCAAAGTGAGCTGCAGCACTTTGTTTCCTTCCTTGAATCCTGCTCAGAGCCACTACTGGAGTGCGTGCCGAGTTGCACCCCATCCCTGCTTGCCTCCCAAAGCTGGCCGCTGCTCCATGCGCCGCCGCTCCGACCTCGCTCCCGCGCAGGTTTGCGCAGCTGCCGCAGACAGTGGCGGGGTTCGTTTTCGATTCAGCACCCGCCTTTATGTACCCAGGCAAGCCAGGCTGGATGGAAGGGATTCATGCCCAGTGTTGGCTCAGGGCGCTGGGCTTGAAGTGGTTGCTGCTGCTGACCCACCCCCCCCCCCAGGGCCCCGGGCCCCCCCCACCCCCCCCCACCCCCACCCCCCTGATCCTCGCTGCAGGAGCGCTGCAGCGGGTGGTGCACTCCATCGAGCCTCCCGGCCTGCTGCGCAGCCTGAAAGCCGCCTACTACTCGGCGGCAACAGCGGCGGAGCGCCTGCGCTGGGGTCCCACCCGAGCCGAAGCCTTTTGGGAGCACATGCAGGCCCTGTCGTGGGGCCGCCCCCTGCTGTACCTGTACAGCTGTGATGATCTGCTGGCTCATGGCGCCCGCATCACCGAGCTCGTTGCGGAGAAGCGGCGGAGGGGGCAGGACGTACAGGCGCGCTGCTGGGACTGCAGCGAACATGTGGGCCACCTGAGGCGGCACCGGGAGGAGTACACCCGCCTGCTGCTGGGCCACCTGGCGCGCTGCGAGGCTTCGGTGCGCGGCAGCAGCAGCCATGAGCAGCGGCAGGGCGGCGGCAGCAGTGGCGGCGGCAGCAGCGGCAGTGGCGGCGGCCAGGTGGCTGGGCCGCTGCCGCATGCCAGGCTGTGACAGCGTTGTACTGAAATTTCATTTATGATAGCAACATATGAGAGCAATCTTGAACTGTGAACCGACCCCGCTGCAACAGTCTGTGTGGACCCGCCACTGGGAGCTGGCCGGCGCGCCAACAGTCGGAGTGCCCGGTTGGGCAGCCTATGCAGCGCAATCTCACTGGTTGGGAATGAGTGGCAAACACCCAACATGTGGTCTGCTAGGGCTGTGGCATTTGAGCAGCAAGTGGTTAAGCATTTGCCGGCCCGGCTCTTAACGCCCGGCTGGCGGTCTCGCCCGCCCAAAAGGGGCACTTTCTCTAGGGCACCTGACCGCGCCTTGCGTGCACGTCTTACTGATTGTGAAGCCATGCCCGCAGCATCTAGCGCCCTCCCGGTTCTGCCGTGCCCTTCTCTTCCTCGGTGGCCTGCTACGTCGCATTAGATTCTTCCGCACCGTAAGAACCACAGCTGCGCCAGCCATGGCGGAATGCTAGAGGCGGCACGTGCGCCGCCGCCGTGTGCAGCGAGGGGAGCGAAGCTGGGGTCCAGTCTCTTTATTGCGGGTGACAGCTGCTGTCGTCAGCTGCCAGCGACCCCGCCCGTCACGCTGCTGAGGCACCCCTCCTCTCCGAACCGCTCTGGCTCACGACCAGAGGCGTCACCCGATTCCCTTTCCTGTGATTTCCCATTGGTTCGGACGCGCTTGCAAATCTGTGAGGCACTTGTGCATTAGACATGATGCAAACATGCTCCGTCCTCGCTCCACCCATCGCAGGGTGATGTGCCATTTCACACATGCGTCATGCTGCTGCTGGTGGCCAGTGCGGCGGTGCCGTTCCTCGAGCGCCTCACCCCAGGCTTCTACAGCAAGCGACGCATGCCCGTCTTACTGGCCATCCGCATGGTCATGGCGGGCTGTGCAGCAGTGAGTATGGCTTGCCGCTGCTGTGCCGCATGGAAGCTGTGCCGCTGCGCATGGCCAGCACAGCCTGCTGTGGAGGTTGTAACATGCAGCTCCCTCCCTCCCTGGCTGCAGGTGGCAACGGCGATTCCCGAGGAGCCGGCGCAGGGGCCGTTGTCGTTTATTTGGATCTGGGCGGTGAGCAGGTGCGAGCAGCAAGGGCTACATGCTGGCAACGGCACACCGCGGCCTCTCGGTTAACCAAGCCATCCCTGTGCACTGCCTTGTGAACGCATGCAATCCAGCATCCACTCTGTGCTCTCCCCCCGCACTGGTGTGCAGCAACGCAGCCGTCAGCTTCTTCATTCCGCTGGCCTGGATCCTTCCCTCCTGGTGAGAGGCTTTCGTGTGCACTCCACCTCAGTTTGACATCGTGAGCATGACACGTGCCTGCATCAGTGTGGCAGATCCAGGTGGGCAGCGCAGGCAGGTGCCTCACTTAAGCACACCCCCGCACTTCCCAGGTCAGCAACCAGTGCAACCCAATTGCTACCCCTGCATGTAGGCTGGGAGCAGCCGTGTTTGTGCTGCGTCAGGCATCCCCTTCGCACGTCGCACTGGCCCGCTGCGACGTGCTGCCGTTGGCAGACGCAGCAGCACAGGCGGCACGCAGCTTTGTTGCGGCAGACCGCTTTGGTACTCTGGAGAGCGTGGCAGCCTTGCTGGACTGGTGCGCTGCGGCATGCATCTGCTGCTGTGCATTGTGCGCATGCCTTATCATCCCTGGAAGACGTACGGAACGTGCTTTGACGACCCTCCTTCCTGTGGCAGAGGGGGATAGCACTTGCTACTTCGCAGCTTTCCAAGCCTCACAGGCCGCTGTGTTTGCCGCCTCTGTCCCCTGCAGGCCCCTGTTCATCCTTGCACCTCATGCAGCGCTGCAGGGCAGCGGCATGTCACCTGCCGGCGTGTGCCTGGCCACCACGCTGTGGCTGCAGACAACGTGTGCCCTCATCGCACCCGCCATCCTGCTGCACATCTGGGTCAAAGGCGGCAGCGGCAGGAGCAGGGGCGGCAGCAGCGGCAGCACTGACAGCGATAGTGGCGGTTCCGTTACCAGCGGATGCGATGCACCCAGCCGCCCAGCGTGGCAGCGCCGGCAGGTCACGGCGCTGAGGGTGCTAGGGGAGTGGGTTGAGGAGGTGCCTGTGCACATGGGCCTGTTTCTATCTATGATGACATGGCTGGCCCTGCGTGTTTTCTTCTTTCTTCACCCCGCCTGAGCAACACACAAGTCTTGAACCGATCTTGTAGCCAGTTGTGCACTGGTGTAATGCTTTGGTAGTTGACTGCGGGGTGCACAGGCCAAGGCGGGGTACGGATGCAGCATGACCGCAGCGGCAGCGGGGCCCAGAGGCATCCATTGCAGGACCTGCTTGCGCAACATTCACAGTTGCAACGCCATTGGCACGTCCACATGGCAGCCCCGATCGGCTGCTTGGCGCTCCCTAGCGGCCGCACCAAGTTTGACGGGGCGCTGGGTGAGGCCACAGCCGCCGTCTGTGCGCTTGATCAGTAACCCACAGACGTCCCGCCAGCCGTAACATCACCGCCGCGGCTGCCGCCCTCTCACTGCCGCCACCGGGCCCAACTCATCAAAATGCTGCAGGCGAAACTCAGCACCACCACACTGCATTGCATGCTCATGTGCTTCGCCGCACAGCACATAGGAGAGCGCATGCTGCTGCTGCTGCCGCCGCACCAGCAGGCGGCGACGCACATGCTGCGCCCGAGCAGCACCACACGCCGTCTGCAGCCAAGGCTGATGGCTCGGCAGCCAGCCGGCCACTAGACCTGGTGGCATTCACCCTCATAGTGGACGATATCGTGAGCCCGGATGGGCAGAGCAGCATGGGGCGGCTGGGCGGCGGCGGCCCACAGACGCTCTGGGGCTTCCAGCTGCAGCGGCGGCAGGCGGCACGAGTGGGCCTTGCAGCTGGCGTGGGGTCAGACCTGCCGCCCTCCTGCCTAGAATGCCTGCGGCATTATGACATTGATACGGAGGGGCTGATTCGCCATGACCACAAGACGCCGCGGGCATGGCAGGTGGGCAGGTGGCGGCGCAGGGCGGCTGGGTTGCGTGCCTTGGTGCAGACAAGTTGCTTTTGCCGATCGGATGCTGATTGTCGGTTGTGGACCCGGCAAGGTGAACCGAGAGGTGTGATATGTCTCATGTGGGGTTAGCTTGTCTCTGACCATCTTATTTGCAGATTCTAGAAGAAGACGGCAGGCGGCATGAGGTGCGCAGCAAGATGCACTGAGTGACTAACCAAGTGTGGGTGCCCTGCATACCAGATTCTGCCGGGTGCCCGCCAGTGGCATTGTGGCTAGCTTACTGCATACAGGAGCGTCGTTTGATGATTTGCTGTTGTTCCTGGCCAGCTCAGCTTTCTTCCATTTGCTCTCAGATGCAAAATACCCCCCCCCCCCCCCCCCCCCCCCCCCCCCCCCCCCCCCCCCCCCCCCATCCCCTGCCCCGCTGTGCACAGATTTGGCGCACACCTTTCACGCCGCAGCAGCTGGTCGCCATGCTGCGGCCATCCCTTGCAGAGCTGCCCCCAGGTTACCAGGCAGCCAGGCACTTCCACGTTGGCGTGCACCCGCAAGACCCCAGCCTGCCGCTGCTGAGCGAGCTGCGGGCGGCGGCCGGCACAGACGGTGGGTGCGGCACAGAAAGGGTGGGACGAGGGATGATGCAGGCAGCACTCCTGTGTGCCCATTCCCGTCAGGCGCCTGCCCTCGCCTGGCCCCATGCTATCTCGCAAGTCCTGTTCTCCTTCCACCTCCCCATGCCGCCTCCAATTGCCACCCTGCCATGCAGGCCTGGTGAGCGCGGAGACGTTTGCAGCAGCCGGCGCAGCGGTTCCAGCCGCCGACCTGCAAGCCTTCATGTCTCGGCTGGACGTGTTCAGCCCCAATGAAGCAGAAGCAGCATCCATGCTGTGGGGCCCATCGCATGCCGTCCCAGAAGCGGCTCGGCGCGAGCCCCGCCGCCTGACCGAGCCCTTTCTGGAGGCAGGAGCCCGCCTGGTGGCACTACGAAGGGGTCCGCTGGGAGCTGTGGTGCATGACAGCGCATCAGGGCAGGCCTGGCTCCTGCCGGCCTTCCCAGGCACCAGAGTGGTGGACCCCACGGGGTGCGGCAACGCATTCTGCGGCGCCCTGCTGGCGGCGCTGCTGGGGGGAGAGGGCCCTGCGGCGGCAGCAGCCTGGGGCTGCGCGGCAGGCTCTCTTATGGCCGAGTTTGATGGCACCCCGGACGCAGCGCCGCTTGAGCTGGCCACAGAAGCGGCAGCCCGCCAGGCGGCAGTGCTGTCTTTGGCTGAGAGGCTGTAGATCTCACGTTTGCCATGTAACGTCTGGCTGCGCCAGCAGGAAATGCAAAAGGTGGCTAAGGCGGCAGCGGGCGGCGGGGCGGTGATGGTGCCTGCTGGTCTGCATTGAACGCGCGGGCGCATTTAGCGAATCCTCGCGTTGCATACGCACTGTACAGTTCAGCTTGAGCCCCTCGCCCTGCCTCGAGCATGGGCTGCCTCGAGCGGCTGTCCGCACTGCCTCGGGGCCTGCCTCGCACGCCTCGTGCGCAACATTGCATCGGCCATCCGCACGTAGAACAGCGTTGCAGAAGCGCAGCGCCTCACAAACAGCACTTCCCAAACCCAGCCCATCCCCTGCCGCCGCCCACCCCACCGCCCACCCGCCGCCCCCATCAGCCCGTGCCTCTCAGGCCATCTCGCCATGTCCTCCTGCGAGTTTGGCAGCGCCAGTAGCGGCAGCTGCAGCCCCAGCAGCTGTTCCACAAGCGACGACGGCCCGTCCTGCTGGATCTGCCTGGGCGGCAGCGAGGGCGCCGAGCCGCTGCTGCAGCCGTGCGGCTGCCCCCACCACGTGCACCGCTCCTGCCTCAGCCGCTGGCAGCTGCAGCAGGCGGGCAAGCAGGAGGGTGAGTGGGACCGGCTGGGGAGGCCCGTTATAGGAGCAGCGAAAAAGGTCCAGCGTGCCTGCTGCCCTCCTTGTCATTGAGCATCTTCCCACCATTCATGTCCATTTCTGCAGAGCGCACCTGCCGCTTCTGCTTCAAGGAGCTGCCCGACTGGCGAACCGCCCACGAGGAGCTGCCCAAGGCCACACCAGTCATGGTGAGGCAGGCGGTGCGATTGTGACAGCTCGCCTGCGAATGCCTTTCTGATGCTTTATCGGAGCGTGCGTGGCATGGCCCGCAGTCCCTCTGTTCTAGAACCTTGCCCCCAACTGCTGCATCCTCCCCTTGCCCCTGCCAGACCGTCGTCTACAACAACCAGACACACTCCATCCTGGTGCAGCCCAGCCCAGAGGGCGAGGCACAGTTCATTCAGGAGGTCCGAAGGATATTTCAGCTGAGCGAGGTAAGGAGGGGGGAGGGGGGAAGGGAATGAAAGGGAGCGGCGCCTGCCCCAGCCTGCCCTCCCCTCTGCCGCTCACCTGCCTGCGCTGTTATGCAACTTGGCATGCGCCCGTGCCCAATACCGGCTTCTGCCCCCGCTCCCCTGCTGCCCTGCAGTCTGCCGAGCTCTCGCTGAGCTTTGGCTGCCGCCTGCCCAACGGCCAGGGAGAGGTGACCCTGGAGGGCGCCCATGCCTTTGGAGCAGCTGCTTTCCTGGCCAGCCTGTCTGCAGGGGAGCGCATGCAGAGGGTGGCAGGGCAGCCCGCGGCGCCTCAGCAGGCGCAGCGTGACGGCCCGTCCAGCCAGCAGGCGACGGCACCGGCACAGCCAGCCACCAGCCGCTGGCATCGCTTGTTTTGAGCAATCTGCTGCCATCTTTCCTTGAGTTTGCGACTGTGTGCACCATCCACGGAACTGCCCCGGCCTCTGCCACTGCCAACCTGTAGTACACTGGGCTTCAGTTGTTACAGTGCACTGGGGGGAGGATGGAAAATCAGGGAGGTGGAGGGAATGTGCATGCATGATCGTCCCGCATGCTCGCTCCTGCTGCTATCATACATTGCTGGCGGCTGCCCAGCCCAACTGCATCGGCTGGCTGCCTGCTGCACCAGCCTGCCCGCTGCGCAGCACGGCTGCTGTTGCACGGAACGGTGAGCGGGCCAGGAGCACAGGTGCAAAAGCGCACTGGCGAATGTTCGGGCATTCACCCATCTGCCACCCTCCTCGGGTTGTTGTAGCTAGGGCACCCGGTGCTCAATTTTCTCTGATCCGCCCCGCAGGTGGAAGTCAACCTTGTCAGACACGGGCCCAAAGTCGCCCACACCCCCCACATCTGCAGGGGCACAGCAAACGGGAGCCATGGAGTTGGCGAGCTTTGGGGCAGCAGGCATGCCCGGGGCGTGCTCGGTAGGTGCCTTGGGCACAGTTTCATGGGACGCATCTGCCACTGTAGTCGTCACAGCTGCGCTGGAGCGCAGGGAATGGCAACCAACAGCAACACCGTGCAGAGCACTGCAGCAAGCTGTGCACCGAGCGGCACCGATGCGGGGTCGTACCAACCCAATCGCACGCACCCACGTGGCGCCCCAGCCCGCTCTTGCCGGGGCTCGTTGGCTCCGGATCGCCCCGCTGCTTGCGGTGCAGCTCCGCGCTCTCGGCTGTGATGGGCCAGGCAGGCAGGCAGGCGAGCATCGAATGTTGAAGCATGTTGAGGTGCACAGCCGGCACAACGGAATCAGGCGCCCAGGCCCAATGAGCTCGGCCGTGCAGTGCCGCTGCGGCTGGACCACAGCTGCCCCATCCCTGTGTGTCATGCTATGTCCCAGACCCACTTGTTTCTAGCAGCGGCACTGGGTCCTGCAGGCCGACGGGGCCAGCGTATGCGGTGTGAGCAAAAGGAATCCTTTGAGGGCGCAAAGCAGCGGTGGCGGCAGCGGAGGCGGCACCCAGGCAAGCGACGAGCGCCCGCCATCCGCCACCCTTGGAGCCGGGCAGATGTGCTAGTGCTCGTGAGCGCGGTGTTCAGCCTGTCTGCGCGGTTTGGCACAGCCGAAACCCCACTCGCCTTCTGCTGTTCCGTCTGAGGCTCCGCCATGTCGGTAGGTGGTTGCTTCCACGATCGGCGTGCTATGGACCTGGGTTTTGGCCCGATCTCCGCTCGGGCCGCAAGCAATGCGCGTGCGCCGTGCTGCGGCCGACGAAGCGCCTGACGATGGGCCGCCGCACCTGCCATCTTGACCTCATCCGTCCTGGGGTTTTGACCAAACACAACTCTAGCGACACCCTTACAAGAAATGGGGATATATACCGGGCAGCGAAAGGCATGTCAACAGCCTGCGACATCACAGCTCGTCACGTGCCGCGGACCCACCCTTGCCGTCCAAGCCGCCGCGCTCCAGAAAGTCGAGCGCAAACTGCACGTGCAGCGCTGCGCCGATGGGCAGGGCGGCCTCGTCCAGCCGGAACTGGGGTGAGTGCAGGCCGTGCACCGAGCCGACAGTCTCGTTGCGGATGCCCAGCATGGCAAAGGCGGCAGGCACGCGGGCCGCCATGAAAGCAAAGTCCTCGGCACCCCTGCCAAAAATGAGGGGGGAGCAAGCAGAGGAGGCAGTCCTAGTGGTTGGATCGGGTGCCTCGCAACGGGTAGGGCTGTTTCAGATTCAGTCATCTGCCCCATGACTGCCCGCCCCGTGCCGGCACGCCACGCCATGCAATGGAACTGCGCCAGCCCCCTCCCAGCTGCTCCCTCCCAGCTGCAGTGCTCACATGAACGGCTGGGGCATCTTCACAGCGCTGGCGGCGCCCACCACCTTGGCGGCAGCCGCCATGGCCAGCTCCACGGCGCGCTTGTCGGTGACCAGCGGCGGATATGGCACCTGCCAGGAAGATGGATAGACGTGCACATACACATGTGGGGGCAGAGGCGTGGGGCAGCTGTTTCGTGGCTTGGCGGCAGCATGCAGTCGCCCTCATGTTAGCAGGAGAACAAGCAGCCTAAGGGTTGAGCAGCTGGTTGGTCAGAGGTTTGGTTGGTGAGGCCAGCAAGCGTGGCTGCCACAATGCGCTGTTGGCAAGCTGCGAGTGTGGGGCAGCAGCTGAAAGCACCCTCTTGCGTGCCACCCCCTCCACCTTGCTTCCCCCAAACCCTCCACTTTCCCTCCCACTTGCCGGCGACCACTCAATGGTTGCGTTGCAGCCGTACATGGCCGCCGTGCTGGTGAACACATCCGTCACTCGCTGCCGCAGGCGGCCAAACAGCTCATGGTCGATCGCCCGGATCGTGCCCAGCAGGTTGACGGACTGAGGGATGATGTTGGGAGCACCCACGCCTGCAAGCGGGTGGGCAGGCGGCAGATGGCAGGAGGCAGGCATGTGAGTGTGGACGCATGAAGCAGCCAGGGCAAGAGCAGCGTTCAAGCATGGCATGCCATTCAGCGTCGCATCCAGCCAGCGCCACAGTGTGCTTGATTACGTTGTGACCAGATGGAGAGGCGCCCACCTGTGTTGAAGCGGCTGACGGTCACCACGCCGCTCTGCAGGGGGTCGGTCTCGCGAGACAGCAGCGGCTGCAGCGCCACCACCGCCATCTGGCATGGCAGGGGGAGAGCGAGCAGAACAGGGGGTGTCAGGCATGGAGCATGCATGGACAGCGGCAGGTCTCCGAAGCGTAGAGCCGGTAACTGTTGTGCTACTGCCGTGATGCTTAAACCCACTTGGGCGCAGGCAAAGAAGCCTTTACATGCCCCAGTTGCTGCTTGCAAACAAGCATGGCTCACCGAGGCCGCCAGCACGGGGTCTTTGGTTGTGTGGGGCGCGGCAGCGTGCCCGCCGACTCCGTGAATGGTGATGTTGAAGCGGTCAGAGCCAGCAAAGGTGGGGCCGGCCTGCGAGAAATTGATTCAAGGGAAGCAGAACTTGATGATGGAAAACAGGATGAGAATGCATCCGCAGCGGGCGCAGCGGTGCAGTGCACTTTCCAACCTCATCCTGCAAATGACACATCCGCTCACCCTGCTGCTGCATCCTGCGAAACCAGCTTGTCCCATGTCCAGCCTCTTGCACACCCACTGCTGCCTCGCACACCTCCACCCACCCACCCGCAGCGCCACAATGCCAGTGGGCGCGAACGGCATGACGTGCAGGCCAAAGGCAGCCGACACGCCGTCCAGCGCTCCCTCTTCTATCATCACTTTGGCGCCGCCCTTGCCTTCTTCAGCCGGCTGGAACAGCAGGCGCACCGTGCCGCGCAGGCTGCCCTCCACGGCTTTGAGCCGCTTGGCAGCTGCAGGGCGGGGTCAGAAAGGCGGCGCTGAGCAGAGCTGTTTGGCATGCGCCAAGTTGCTGACACAGGTTTACAATTCAGCTTGCACGGGCAGTGCAGCAGCGGTGTGCATAGGGGGCCAGCTGAGCAGGCCCCTCATTCGGCCAGAATACGCACCTAGCAGCAGGGCGGCGGTGTGAGCGTCGTGCCCACACGCATGCATGACGCCCGACCGATTGCTGGCAAAAGGTAGGCCGCTATCCTCCTGCAGGCAGGGGCGGTTGGTTTGCATGCTGCTGTCGAGTGCTGCTGGAGACTAGCAGGCATGCGCATCAGGTTGAGGCCTGCTTCATGCACGTTCAGCTATCCCTAGATGCCGCACTTGGTGCACGGCTGGGGCTGCAATCCACATGCCGGCAGCATCCACCACTCGCCAGGATCGGCAGCGCATCCGTGTCCGCTCGCAGCGCGACGATCGGCTCGCCGCTGCCGATTTCCGCCACCACGCCCGTGCAGGCCACTGGCGCGCGGTAGCGGATGCCCAGCTCATCCAGCGTCTTCCTGCATTGCGGGGCAGGCAAAGCACTGCTGGGTGCATCGTGCTAGGAGCGCTCCGTGCATTGGCACATATCGGCGAGCGTGCTTTGGGCCGCCCTCTCGACCCTAACAGCCAGCGCTGATTCACCCACGTATCCACCTGCCGACCTGATCAGCTGGCTGGTCTCCACCTCCTCAAAGCTCAGCTCGGGGTTGGCGTGAAGCTGCCTGCAGGAGCGGAGGGGTTGCAGCGGTGTTGCTGGCCGGCGCTGTAGCGGCATGTGAGCGGCGGTGCCTGCGGTGGCGGTAGCTGCTGCGGTGGGAGGGCGGGCTGCTGCGCCTCCTGCCGGTCGCATCGCTCACCGGCGCAGCCCCACGACCCAGTCCACATCCTGCTGGTCCACTTCTGGCGGCAGGCTCGCGGCTGGTGCAATGGCAAGGGTTGTGAGCAGGAGTGCGGCCGCCAGCCGTCCCCAGCAACACATTGCGCTATACGCTTGGTCTGGTATGGTCACGAGAACAACAGGCACGGTGACGCGCACGCGACCTCATGCAAAGCCCAGCAAGCCTGCCTGTCGTCCCGGGTGTGTGGAAAACACGCGGGGACGATCAATTAAAGCAGCCAGGATCAGCTGGACTGTGCGCCGTTGCTGCTGCCGCTTGCTGCCGCCGTCGCTCCCGCCCCCTTTGCCGCTGCCTGCCATGATGTCATGCCGCTCCCACTGGCTGGCACACATGGGGCTGGCCCCCTCGCCTTCACCGCCTCGCCATCAAGTTACATGAAGCAAGGAGAGTCTGCAGGGAAGGGCCATGCAGAGCACAAGCAGCCAAGCACTGTGATGATCGCTTTCTGAATTGATCGCTGGCAGCTGCTTCGTTCACCCGGGAGTCGCCAGAGTTAGACAGGCGATGCTCTCTGGTTTCTGCGCCGGCCAGCAGCCCAGCAACAGCACTGCCCCCGTGCTGCACCTGATTCCCAGCTGCCTGCTGCTCTGCTTTGACTGCTTGATCTGGTTTCCAGATGGCAACGTTGCCGAACTGGCCCAATTGCCGCCCAACTGGCTGGTGACCCTGCCGCTTGTTGTCACCTGCCTGCCCGCACCAGCCTTGCTTGCCTTGTGTACACACCAGCCCTGTGCACCTCCCTGATGCCACACTGCAAGATGGGGGCATCAAACACGCAAAGACGGAGAGGGAGGAAGGGAAGATACGTGAGCGGCAAGGGAGCCGCTCCCGGCGGCTGGCGCCAAAAATGGGGTGCGCCATCAGCCAAGCATAAGCACTATGTGAGAGGTGGTGGACAATCCTAACACTTCCAGCTTCTGTCCACATGTAGCCAAGGCCGCCGTACCTGCTCCGCATTCCACTTGGTCTGAGTCCACGGCGCCGCATCACAAAGCCCAGGCGGGATGTAAAGCTGCCGCCCTGCTGATGCCAGTCACCTGCCTAGTCCGCGGCCGTTCCCGGCTTGTGCGTTGTGCAGCGCATGGCCATATTTAGATAGACAAGTATTTAGCAGCACCTACCATGATCCACTTGCGCGTTACGGCCTGCATTGGCAGCGCACCGGTTCCACGGGGGAGCGGTGGCGAATGCCAAGAGCTCCTCGAAGTCCTCCTGCAATGCACAGCGGGCAGGGCGAAATGGAAACGATGCCACCACCGCTTGCAGCCGGTGGTTCACCTTGGTGTGTGTGTGCGCCGACCTGATTAACTGGATGGTGAGCACCTTGTCCAACCTCAGCTAGGGGCTGTTGCGGAGCTGCCTGCAGGTGCATGTGTCGGAAGCATTGGCCGACTCAGCATAAGCGGCGGTGCAGGCGGCGGCGGTAGCCGCTCGCGGCGGGAGAACAGGCTGCTGCCGGCCCCAGGCCAATCGCACCGCTTACCATCTCGCTGCCACAACCTGTTCCACACCCTGCTGGTCCAGTTCCAGCGGCCGGCTGGCGGCTGGCCTTGCACTGGCCAGGGTTGTGGGCAGTGGAGCGGCCGCCAGCCTCGCTCACGCCACATTTTTGCGTTTGCAAGTGCAGAGGTCTAGAAAAGGGAGCCATTGCTCGTGCAACAAGCCCTACAAGCCAATCAGGCCAATCAAGGCCAGAGGCTTGGGCCGCATGCAAGAGGCACATGTAACCAAGCGCGGGCGCCCCAGGCATTGATCGCGCCCACAGCTGTTTGCCAGGGCAGCAGCAGCGGCAGCAGCAGCAAGCCAAGCCGCCAAAACTAGTCCAGCGGCGGCCCTGCCGCGGCCCTGCCGCGCCGGGATGGAGGCGCTCGCAGCAGCGGGCATGGTGGTGCCTGCGGCCGCGCCGCAGCAACAGCCAGGCGCGCAGGAGGAGGCGCTGGCCGCCCAGGGCGCCGGCTCCTCCTCCCAGCAGCAGGACGTGTCCATGAAGGATGCGGCGGCGGCTGGGGGCTCCCAGAGCTCGCAGGGGGCGCCCAATGGCTACGCCCACTCGGGGCCAGGCGCTGGCTCGCTCCCCGACATCATCGAGCTGCCCGAGGGCCTGCCCGACGCTGCCAACATGCCTGGGCCCAAGTACAAGTGCGCCGGGGGGGCCGCTGGCCGCTGCGGGTAGCACATACATGACCGGCTCGCTGACACCGCTCCCCTGCGCCTCCCCTGCCCCCCTGCACAGGCGCGGGCGAGGCCGAAGCTTCTTCAAAGGCAAGCGCCGGGGTGTCGCGACGCGCTGCAGCAGGGCCGGGGCCACCCCGCCCGCCGCACCTGGTCCCGCCGCCCGCCGCACCCCGAGCCCTGGCTAATTCGCTGTCGCTTGTGCAACGCCCTGCCCTCTGCCTGCCTGCAGAGCAACCCAAGAAGGGCGCGGTGTGCCAGGTGCCCGGCTGCGACCGCTCTCTGCACAAGCTGCGCGACTACTACAAGGTGGGTGCTGCGTCCTGGGCGCTCGGCCTGGGGCGAGCCAGGCGCTTACGAGCCCGTTGAGGCGGCGGCGCCGGCCCTCGCCCAGCCCTCCCCTGCTCCCCTTCACTCCTGCAGCGCTACAAGATCTGCCCCTACCACTTGGAGCTGCCGTGCCTGGTGGTGGAGGGGCAGACGATCCGCTTCTGCCAGCAGTGCGGCCGCTTCCAGCTGCTCAGCGACTTCGAGGGGGACCGGCGCTCGTGCCGGCGCAAGGTGCGCTCGTTGTTTTGCCTGCAGCTGGGATGCTGCTGCCACGATTGCAGAGGCAGCAGGGATGCTGCTGCCACGATTGCAGAGGCAGCTGGCACGGCGGCTGCCCTATGTGCCTGTACCAGCAAAAGGGACGCTGCGTTCCGCTCACTGCTGCATGCCACTTGCCCCCATGCCTCCCCTCCCGCCAGCTGGACAAGCACAACGAGCGGCGGCGCAAGGCGGAGGCGGAGCAGAAGGCGCGGCTGATGGACAGCGGCAGCGACAGCCCGCTGAGCGGGCGCGGCCCCAAGGCGCACCGCGTGTCGCCGCAGCGCGCGGGCAAGGGCGGCTTCGCTGCCAACCACGCGGCGCTGATGATGGGGGGCCCTGGCCTGCTGGGCGGCCCGCTGGGCGGCCTGGGGCCCTTTGGACCCGGGGAGATGGGCAGCCGCCTGCAGGCACTGGCCGGCGAGCCGGGCATGGCAGACCTGCCGCCCGGCCTGCTGCAGACGCTGGGCCAGCCGCCGCCAGCCGCCGGCATGGACTGGCTGGCTGCGGGCTCGCTGACCAACATGGCCATGGGAGGCAGGGGGCCGCCGCCGCCGCCGCCGCCGCCGCTGCAGCCCGCCGCACCGGGTGAGCTGCTGGGAGTGCCGTCTTTGTGCGCTGCCAACTGCCGCACTGCCTGGCCGCAGCAGCACAGCCGCCTGCTGCTCTTGTTGCTGCTGCTGCTGCTGCTGCTACGGTTGCTTAGGCCAAGCCAGCCCACCGAGTGCCATGTTTGCCCATCCTCTCCCTGCTGCAGCGCTGCCTCCAGAGATCATGATGCTGCTGCCGCCCGAAGTGCAGCAGCAGGTGCAGCAGCAGGGCACAGGCGTGCTGGATGGCGCGCTTGTGATCCAGCTGCAGCAGCTGGCGACGCAGCTGGCACCGCCGCCGCCGCCGCAGCCAGCCGGCCTCAACCTGAACGGCTTGCTTGGCAGCGCGCCTGCGCCGCTGCGTCCGCAGCCGTCGTATCAGCAGCAGGCGGCGCGGCCCGAGCCGGTGCTGCCGCCCTTGGTGGCTACGCAGCCTGCCAGTGTGTTCCTGCAGCAGCAGCAGCAGCAGCAGCAGCCACAGCAGCAGCCGGCACCGACCCTGGGCACTTCGCCGGGAGGTGTGCCGCTGCTGCGCTCGGAGCCGGTGCCTCCGCCCAAGCCTGAGCCTGCGGCAGCAGCCGCTGCGTTGGCGGCCGCGCCTGAGAGCAGCGACAAGGCACAGCTGCTGGTGGCTCTGGCCAAGAGCGTGGGCGTCAGCAATGAGGAGCTGGCACGGGCGCTGATGGGCGGCCAGATCGGCGGCTCTGCCGCCCTGCCCTCCCCCTCCGATGGAGCGCCGCAGCCCAGCAGCTCACAGATGCGGGGGCCGGAGGTGCGGACAGCGCAGCAGATGCTGCGCCAGGCATCGGACAGCTTGCCTCGGCCCAACAGCTCTGCTCCTGGCGGCAACCCAGTCGACGGTCTGCTGCCCGTGTCGGCGGCGCTGGACAGCAGCGGGCCGGGCAGCAGCCTGGGCGGCGCCAGCAGCCTGCAGGCGCAGGCGGCGCAGCCGCAGGCCGCCCCGCAGGCCGCCTTCGGCAGCGTGTTCCGAGCAGTGACGGGCGGCCAGGCAGCCCCTGCCGCCGGCCCCAGCGCGCCTGCGCCTGCTGCCCAGGCAGCGGCGGACCCCAGCCGCCAGCCGCTGGACATGGAGCAGCTGCAGAGCGCGGTGCAGAATGCGGGCCTCAGTCCCGGGTTTGCCAGCGATGCTAGCCTGCTGCTGCAGCTGGTGGCGGCAGTGGAGGCGGCGCAGCGGCAAGCGGCGCCCGGCAAGGACCGCATGCACACGCTGTGCCTCAAGCTCTTCAACGTGAGCGCTGCAACCACTTGGTTGCCTTGAAGATGTGCATGCTATGGCACTGCTTGCTGGGTGGCTGCTGGTTAACCCCCAGCTTGCTGTTGCAGTGCGCACGGGGTGTAGGGAAGCACGCATGGCGGCCCCCGTGTGCCTTGTGTGGCACCTGACAGCTGCTGCTCTGCCCTGCTCTGCTGCTTGCCTGCAGTGCACCCCCGACAGCCTGCCCAGCAACATCCTTGACCAGCTGGGCTCGTGGGTGGCGCAGAACAGCACGCTGCTGGAGGGTGAGCCTGCTGCGCCTGCTGTGGCCTTCTTGTGCGCTGCATGCATCGCTGCTTCCAGCACCTGCGCGGTGGGCCTCGTCAGCTCTGCCTTCCTCAGCACTGCTTTGCTGGCGTGTCACACTTGCTCCGCCCCTCGCCCGTTTCTGCCCTCCCGCAGGCGCGACGCGCCCCGGCTGCGTCCAGATCGCGCTGTCGGCGCTGCTGAGCAGCCAGGAGGCGGCCAGCCTGACCGCCAACTTTGCGGGCATGGTGGAGCGCCTGGCGGCTGGCAGCCTGGGTGGCGTGCGCACCTCTGTGCTGGCTCAGCTGGACGGCCAGGCGGCTCTGGTGGACTCCAACAACCGCCAGCTGGCTCGGCTGGATCTGGAGGGCAGCGCCGCGGTCATGCCGCAGGTGCGGGCGGGGCTTGCTGCGGAGGCATGGCATGCTGTGGATGCCACTGTGGACCTGGGAAAGCCCAGCTGCTGTGCTTGCTTGTGCATGGCTGTGCGGCACGACTGAAATGCTGATCAGTGGACGCTGGCGGCACATCAAGCTTCCAGCCAGTTCCCAGTGCATGCGCTGGCCTGCCACTTGACCAACCACCCTCACCTGCCGCAGATCTGCTCGGTGCGCCCGCTGGCCATGACTCCGGGCTATGATGGCCCGATTCTGGTGACGGGCCGCAACATCGGCGGCTCTGCAGATACCCTGTACTGCCGCAACGGAGGTGGGTTTGCAGTGACAGCAGCAAGTTGAGGCTGTGTATGTTGCAACTGCTGCCTGCCGCTGCTCAGCCGTGGTGAGAGCCAAAGCATGCCGAACTGACCCTTGCCTACCGGCATGTACTGCCCGCCAGGCACGTACCCCACCACCGAGATTCTGGGCCAGGGCCCGCTGCTCACCTCTGGCTGCGGCGACCGCAGCTGGGTGCTGATGCGCGTGCCCCGCCTGGCTGAGGGCTGCCATGAGGTGGAGGCGCAGCGTGGCGTGCTGCTGTCGGTGCCGCAGCCTTTCTTGGTGGTGGATGACGCAGCAGCGGTGGCAGAGCTGCGGCAGCTGGAGCAGCCGGGGCTGTGCGCCGCCGAGGTCGCAGAGCTGCTGCAGCGCCTGGGCGCCGTGCTGCGCTTTGCGCGGCAGCACCAGCAGCAGCAGAACGGTGGGTCTGGCGCAGCAGATGCGGCGGTGGTGGCGCGCGTGGCGGCGGCTGCTCAGGAGCTGGCGGCCGGCTGCATTCTGCGCGGCTGGTCCGCAGTCCTGCAGCTGGTCATGCCTGCGGCCTGCCTGGGCTGCTCACCAGAGGAGGCAGTGGCTGGTGTGGAGGCATGCCTGGGAGGCATCCCGCTGCTGCATGCCGCAGGTGCGCTTGCGGTTGGCATGTGTTTAGTTGGTTGGCCGATTGGTTGGCCGATAGAGTGTGCTGTGCGTTTGCATGCCTGCCTTGCCCGCATTTTCTGCATCTCCCTGCAATTGTTGTTCACCTGCGCTGCTGCGGCCACCCTGCTACCCTCCCTGCAGCGCTGATGGGCGGCGCCAAGGTGGTGCATGCGCTGGGCGCCTGGGCGACGGCCGCCGGCTGCCCGCTGCACCCAGAGGCCCGCTGGGGCGGCGGCCTCACAGCCCTCCATGTGGCCACGCTGCTGCGGGAGCCTGAGGAGGTGGCGCTGGCACTCACAGGTGCGGGCATGGGCTGCGCAGACATGCTGCTGAACCTTCGCACAGGCAGAGCAGTGTGTGTCCATGTGGTGCTGCCCTTGCAGGCGCTGTTTGCAGCTGCATTTCACCGCACTTGCTTTACAGCACCCCTCAGCTTCGATGCTTCCTATTCGCTCGTCCTCTGTGTGCAGGCCTGTGCCCGGCCGACAGCCCCGAGCTCTGGGCAGCCGCATGCTGCGCGCACGGCGAGGAGACGCCGCTGGGCCTGGCCTGCCGCATGAACAAGCGCGGCCTGCTGGCGGCGCTGGCGGTGCACGGCGTGCCCGCTGCGGGTGCCATGCTGGCGGCGCTGCAGCTGCAGGACCGGCGGCCGCTGCTGGTGGCAGTTGCGCAGTGCGGCAAGGCAAGCAAGGCGGCAGCAGCTCAGCGGCTGCTGGCCACCTGTGCAGAGGAGGACAGCCTGCAGCGCAGCGAGTGGGCCAAGGTGCTGTCCCAGCAGCCGGCGGAGGCCTGCCCGCGCTGCGCCCCGGCGGACGGCCTGACGGCCGGTGGCGTGCTGGGGCAGCTGCCGATTGATGCGGCTGAGGCGAGCGGCTACGACGCCGCTGCACCCCTGCTGGGAGCCGAGTCCCCAGCCAGCGTGCTGCTGCTGCGCTCGCTGTCCGGCTGCTGCTCCGCCTGCACCGCGGTGACCGCCAGCGGCGGGCAGAGCGGTAAGGGCAAGGCCGCGCACAAGCACAGCCTGTCGCGCGACAGCAGCGCGACTGACAGCGACGATGAGTCGGAGGCAGGGAGCGAGGATGAGGGCGACTGGGGCGCCCCGCTGGCAGCCCTGCACAAGGCGGCAGCCGCAAAGGACGAGGCCGCCTCTTTCTACCTGCCCTTTGACGGGGAGCAGCCGGGGGAGTGCCAGCTGGCGGCGCGCCACTTCAAGGGCGGCTCCCCGCTCTGGGCCTTCCGCGACAGCGCTGTGGAGCACAGCTTCCGCAGCTGGCACGCCGGGGAGCTGGCAAAGGTGGGTCAAGGTGTGAACATGGTGGGGTTTGGGTGTGGTTCGGCCCATCTGTGCACCTTGCGTGCTCAGCCTGCAGTGTGGGTGTAGTGTGGCAAAGGCTGTGCACCACTTGGTGCACAGCCTGTGGCTCCCTCGGAGGTGCTTGTGGGCAGCACAGTTGCCTTTACATCCTCCCCGCCTGCCTGCCCTTCCTGCAGTTGGACACCGGCGTGTGCCTGGGCCTGGTGCTGCTGCTGTGCACCATGGCCAGCCTGGCACCCGAGGAGCTGCGCCGCCCCATGCACCTGTGGCTGCTGACCACAGTGGCGCGCGCGCCGCTCCTGCTGCAGCCCGTGCTGCTGCTGTGCCCGCCCGTACGCGCAGCCTACCGCCGCTGCAGGTGTGTTGGTCAGGGCAGCCGGCGACTGAGTGGGAATGTAGAGTGGTTGGTGGCTGGGGGGGCCGCGTGTGAGCTGATGTTGGGAGGCACTTGCACATGTGCTTGCATAGTGCCTGAACAGCTGTCCATCCCTCGCCGCCCCTCTCTCGCCCGCAGGGACGGCCTGCTGCTGGGCCTGCACATCGCGGTGTTTGTGCTGCAGTATTGGTGGCCCTCTCAGCTGGGCAGCACCGAGTGGCTGGCCGGCGGCTCAGTCCTGGCCAGCCAGCCCGCCGGCCTCTGGCTGCTCATCGCCGTCTTCACGCTGCAGGTGCGACTGGTTGGGGGCCAGCAGATTGTGTAGGACCAAGAGCTGGGATGCCTGCTGGGTGGCTGCGCATGACAAAGCTAGCACAGTTTCCAGCTTGCACAAGCGTTGCTCGTGGCCTGCTTGCTTGCCGCGCCCAAGTCAACCGGCCTGCCCCGCCCCCCACCCTGCCCGCCGCAGCTGCGCTTTGCGCTTCAAGTGCCGGCGCTGCTGCTGGTGTATGTGGCCAATGTGGCCCTGCTGCCTGAGGCCTGCCGGGAGCGCTTGGGCGGCGCAACCGACTCGCTGTCCACTTGTGTGGCCGTTGGGTGAGCGCCATTGCTGATCTTTGTTCCCGCTGGCTGCTCCCGATGACCTGCCGCCGTGTCTTGTTGTGTCGATCAAGCGAGGCAGTTTCGGCACCTGCATTGCAGCAGCCATGAAGCTGAGGCGCGTGGCTGGGCTGCGCAGCCGATGCACAGCCCCACACCAGCTCGGCCGCTAATAGCAACCTGTGTTTGGCTACTCTTTGCTCCTTGCAGGGGCGTGCGCCTGTTTGGCATCGCTGTTGTGCTGCCCCTGCTGGCTGTACGGCTGATGGAGGCTCGTGCGCGGCAGGCATTCGTTGCGGCGCGCGGCGGCCGCCCCACGCAGGCCGCCCTGCCGGCCTGCCTGTAAGCTCAACCCTATGCGGCGGTCTGTACGCTACCCACGCGTTCCGCCGCCTATTCCTGCCCGCAGCCATGCGGGTCACGTCCTGAACAGCAACAACCCACCCACCCCCTTTTCAGCATACTAAATTATGCGCGGTTTTGGGACAATTGCCCACGGAGACTGGCTGCCCCTTTGTTTGCGGCCTTCTGCACAGCGCCGCTGCTGTCCGTCCCCCCTCCTGTCTGCTCTCCACCCCTCCCTCCAATGATTGTCCCCTATCTGATCTGCATGCACTCTTGTTGTCCTCGCGGCAATGTGCCCATGTCGCCTCTCTCCCTTCATTCTGTGGGCCACACACCCCACCCGCTGGTGCACCACCCCAGCCCGACATTTTTATCTGCCCTGCATGCGTCCTGTTGCCAATGCTCTGCCCCATTCATTTGACAAGTTGTTAGCGTGTCAAAAAGTTTCGATGCCGGGTAGTATACAAGGGTGGGGAATGATGGCAACAGGCAGGAGTGGGTGTTACGATGCAAATGCACGAGGGTGTGCAACTTAAAGAGAGGCGGTGGGCGAGCCAGACAGCCAGTGCACCAGGCTGCTGGGTGGCTGCCGCTCCACTGGCGGCGGTGAGTCACTGTCTGCTCTGCGGCGGGCGTCCAGAAACAGTTTGCGAGCGCGGGCCTCCAGCCAATACACCCCAGCCAGCGGCAGTAATGCCACCAGGGACACTTTGACCGCGCCAATGGCCATGCAGCGGCCGTAGGCGCCTAGGAAGTGGTCCTGGCAATAGTTGCTCAGCGCCGGCAGCTGCGCGCCCGCCACCGCGGCAGCAGCAAAGCGGTGGATGCGCATGCGCGGTTGCAGCAAGATCAGGCTGAAGCCCAGCCAAGAGAAGCCGCCCTGCGGTTGGAGCATTGGGTGCAAGAAAAGGAACTCGTTGTGGCATGGGAGTGCTGGGCAGATCTGAGGCCTGCAGCGCTGGAGGGATTGACAGTGGCCGCTGAAGTGCGCACCCAACAGACCGGCGAAAGCAGACAGCAGCACAGCGGCTGGCCGTGGCACACAGCCCACCAGGGCTGCGCAACATGCAAGCAGCGCGACGTGGCGCCCACCTGAAACAGGGGGTGCGTGGCGAAGGCAGGATCCACCCATGCCTGCTCGCAGAGGGGTGGAAGGGCCGCACATGAGTTGTCGAACCCTAACAGCAGCAAAGCACGCACAGTCAGCCTTGGGCAACAGTGGGCAGTGGACAAGAGCGAGAAACCGCCACAGTTGCTGCAGCACTTCTGCAATGCAGCCCACCTGGTGGTTGCACACGCCGGTACCGCACAGCATGTAGGCAGTCATGCCAGCAAGCATCAGGCAGAGGGAGACGTCACGGTACCGCAGATGCCTGCAGGTGCAGGTGCGGCAGGGCAGTGCATGCATGAAGGTGCGGTAAGCTCTGGCTGATGCAGCGTGATGGCATGGGCATTGCTGCGGTGCAACAGGCAGCCAGCAGCTGGTGCAGCAAGCCCACCGCAGCAACCAAATGCTGCACGGCTGCGCAGGCATGCACACTCCGATCTTGCACTGCAGATGGCGCGGCACCGGCAGGAACGCACAGCATAGCACAGCGCGGCATGAGCTGTGCAGCAGCAAGCAGTGGCCTCACCAGCAGCGCAGCTGCGGGATGAGCAGGATGGGCAGCCAAGCGAGGTATGTTGTGCCTCGCAGGATGGTTGTGAGCGGCAGCTTCCACCACATGTAGCCCAGTGGGCCTGAGGAGCGACAGCAAGTGGAAAAGGACGCTTGAGTGGCAGTCTGGATGGCCAGCAATGCGTCCGCATCCGCTCTCATTGCGTCCGGTGTGAGTGCGCCCGGCAGGGCAGCACACACCTGGTGTGAAGAGCAGCAGGCCGTAGAACATGGCATGCAGAAAGACGGACGCCAGGTCGGTGCGCCACATGGTCCGCGCATAGTGCGCCGCAAACTGCGCTTCCAGGTGTGGGCAGGCAAAGGCCAGGCTCCAGGGGTGCATGCGCTCTGCCGCCGCCACTTCGGCGCTCAGCGGCGCCAGCGGCCGCGGAGGCACGGGCGGCAGCGCAGCGGTGCCCTGCGGGCGTCGCCGCACGCCGGCCTCGTGCTGGTCTGCAGCTAGGGGACTGCTACTGCCCAGCATGTGCCTGCAACATCAGAGATCAAGAAAGGACACATCATGTCGCGCGCACTGAACGCGGCGGCGAGCACAACGGCGGGCGGCGGCGGTGCAGCAGGTATGCCTCCGTGCCCAGCGCTCACTCAGTTGGTTGCAGGCGGTTTAACAGGCGATGGGGCGGATCTCCAGCGCGTTCTGCGGGCGGTGCGGCTTGGACTTGCAAGTCCGGGTCCGCCCTCTGGGCTGCACAATTCCGCTGCACGCCTGGGTTACGGTATTTGCACAGAGTTCCAGCTGCGCAGCGGGGCAAACCGCTCCCTGTCTGGGCGGGTTGCACCGCTGGGGACCGGGGCAGGATCACAGGGCCCCAAGCGAGTTGTAAATTTGCAGAGGGGTTGCAACAGGTGGTCACCAAGCTGTGCCAGGCCAGATCGTGACATGAGGGCCGCCGCCATGGCGCGCCACAGCGGCTTGTTGACCGGCTGCATGTTGCCCAGTCTGCCTTGCTCCAGTCGCCGATGCTAGTGTTACAAACAGCCACATTTGGTTCGCTACATGGGTAACAGAGAGATTAACTTGGGGAAGAGTGCGGTGGGCAGGGCAGGTGGCAGGGCCCCTCGCCATCGGCTGCGAGACAGCGCACCCCAAGCTTCAGCTGTGGGGCGGCAGAGGGGCAAGCAGGGGTGGTGGTGCAGACCGATTGAAACGGGTGCAGCGATGGGATGTGGTGGGGTGTGGTTACGAGGTTGGCAAGCTGGAAAAGAGACAGGTGCAAGTTTCGCATTCAAAGCAGCTCAGAGGGAGAGCATGGGAGTGGCAGCACCGGGGGCAATGTGGTGTGGGGTGCTGTGGGGCAGCAGGGGGTGGGTGGGAGGCAGGGGGGCCACGGTTTGCCCACCCAAGAAATGAATGGCTGAACGCGATACGAAGGCACGTGTGGGGCAGGGGGCAAGGGGTAGGGGGTGGTACGAAGGAATGCAAATCGGCCGACAAAGGTTTGAGCACCTCGGGGAGGCACACAGCCCGGGACAGGGCAGAGGGACGTGTGTTAATTCGCGCTACTGGTACAGGCCGGGTGGCCGTGCGCCCAATCTGGGCAGGGAACAAAGAAGACAAGGAGGGGGCTAACTAACCAAACGCAAAGGCACAAGCAGGTGGGAGGGTCGAGCAAGATGGTGCTTATTCTTCTCTTGGGGTTAGTATGTCCAGGACAGCAGGCTGCATGCTGGAGGCGGAGCCAAGCAGCTGGAGGGTGCTGTGTGGTGCATGCAGTCTGTGAGTGCAGCTGCAAAGTGGAAGGTAAGCTCACGGGCCGGAGGCCATACCAGCAGCCGCCGCCGCACGTGCCAGCAGGTCGACAGCTTGCACGAGGCCGGCAGTGTCAGTTGTGGTACGGCTGAGGTGAGTGCCGCGCTGCACCATCTCCGCTCTCACCTCCACCACCCGAGCAGTGCGCAGTTCCATTGCTGCGCCCGCTGCGCCCGCTGCGCCCGCTGCGCCAGCGGGCCCAGCGCACTGGTCGTGCACAAAGGGCACAGACTGCACCCGGGTGGGGCCGTGCTGCTGCTGCGCCGGCGGCTGCACCATCACCCGGCTGTATCCGCCGCCCATGGTCAGCGCCAGCGGACTCTGCTGCGGCGACAGCGGCGCGGAGGGCGGCCCAAGCAGCACGGATTCTCCGCCAGGCGAGCCCAGGCTGCTGCTGCTGGCGCCGCGCTCGGCCAAGCTGCTGGCGCTGCGCCGCCCAACCGCACTGCGCTCCCAGGCTACCAGACTGGCCTGCACGTGGCAGGCCGCGCCGGCCGGCAGGCTGGCGGGCAGCGGCGAGGAGAGGCCGCAGGCGTGGGACAGCGAGCGAGACATGCCGCCCCTCACTTTGCGTTCCAGCTCGCCGCCGTCGCCGCTGCGGGGCGTCTCAGCCGCCAGGAACGAGCCGTCAGAGCGGTAGGACAGCTGCTGCATGTTGGAGGTGGAGGGGTATGCCTGCAGTGCAGCGGGGATGGTGGGGAGGATGGGGAGGGTGCAGGGCGCAGGTGAGGGCTAGGGCGGGCAAGAAGGAGGGGCAGGTGCCTGGGCCTGCTCTCTGGGTTCCATGCCTCCTCATGTCGGAGCAGGCCACACACCAGCCACCAGCACTCCTCATCCCTGCCTCGCACCTTGCGCACGGGGCGCAACAGCGACTCGAGCGGCAGGCTGAGCTGGCCGCCATCTCCAAAGCCGTGCCGCTGCTTGCCGGGGATGGGCTGCGGCCCGCTGGAGCTGCGGCGGTTGAGGATCGGGGCAGGGTCGCTGCCCCAGGCGCCGCTGAGGTACGTGGAGCCGCTGCAGTGGGGTGGGCAGGTGATGCGGAGCGAGGGTGAGAGGTTGGGCTGGTGGGGGGGTGTGCAGCAGGCTGAAGAGCACAAGCAAGCAGGGGGCAAACCACAGCAGGCTAGCCCAGGCGGACAGCAACCGCGCACTGGTCATGCCCACAACAGCAACCCCTGGATGCAAGCACTGGCCGGAACAGCAGGCCTGCCCACTCACCGCCGCATGGATGGCTCGCTGTTCTCTGAAGCCAGGTCGCCATAGGAGCTGTGCGGAGACTGAGAGCTTAAATCGTCCATGCGGTGCAGCGTCCCACTGCTGCCCAGCTCTCCGCCCGGTGACCGCATGTGCAGGCTGGGGCGGAAGGCCGGCGAGGGCAGCGCAGGCGGCACAGCACCCGACAGTGAGCCGCTGCTGCAGGCCTGCGGCGCATCCCGCACCAGGGCCGGGCTGGTAGGTGGCGGAGCGCCGCCCGCTGCTGCTCTTGCTTCCGGCGCTGGCGCTGCTGCGTCCCCTGCTGCCGGGCTGGCGCGTGTGGCGCTCCGCTGCGGTACGGCGTCCTCAACGGGGGTCACCTGCTGCGCACGCTGTGCCTTGGGCACAGCAGGCACAGCGGGCTCAACAGCCTCCGCCTTGCCGCAGTCCTCCTCCTCGCCATAGAGGTGCTTGAAGTATTGCTGCACACGCAAGGGTGGCGGGAGGCAGCAGGGTGAGCAGCTGAGTGTGGTGCAGATAACCCGATGCAAGGCCGGCGCATGCCACCTCCCATTTCAGCAAGCGGCTGCCTCAGCCCCTCACCTTGGGGCGGTGGTTGGAGGGGTTGCGCTCCTTCTCGCGCTGCCACTGCAGGGAGAGAACACCAACAGACAGGATGGACGTCAGGCGGGGAGGCGCAGCAGGCCTTCCAGGCCACTCATACCGGCTCACAGGAGGCAAGCAAGGCCACCCATCCCTAGCCTCAACTCTCGCTGCCCCCTCCATTTCTACCCTCATCCCACCCCTACACACTCGCCTTCCAGTACAGCTCGTTGGCCTCGTCGTTGCAGGAGGCGGCGCGGGCCAGCGGGCGCGGCACGCTGCTGTCGCGCTCCGGCGGCGGCAGGCCGCAGGTGTGCAGGATGACGCAAGAGATGTCGTCCACAATGGCCTGCAGGTGACAAGAAAGCAAGGCAAGATGCACTTGGTTGCAAAGCAACAGTTGCAGGTGTGCAGGATGACACACGAGATGTTGTCCACAATGGCCTGCAGGCCACGAGAGCAAGACCAGGGTTGGAATGGTACACTTGGCACAGTCGGCATCACTCTGTCGATGCAGGAACAGGCCGCTTCAGACGCAGGCGTGATAGTACGCATGTGCATGCTTCCAACAAATGTGGCGCAACTGTGCAAACGGGTGCCCACCTCGTTGTGCAGCGCCTTCCACCGCTCCTGGGCCTCGAGTGTGAGGGCCTCGGCGCAGCTCACATGCACGTCCCGCCGGCTCTTGTACCTGTTTATGTGTGAAGGGGCCGCGGCAGCGGCGCTGTTGGTAGGACATGAAAGAGGCCACATAGCACTTTGGATCGCAGGCAGGCAGGCAGGCAGGCAGCCAGGCTGCCGCCCCAGGCGAGCAACAGAATACCCCAGCAGCACCAGGCGCACCTCTCCACAAAGTCGGCCGCCTGCTCGTTGCCCATGATGTCCCACAGCCCATCCGTGGCCAGCAGCTGCAGGGCAGGAGGGGGATGGGGCCGGAGCAAGCACACTCGTGAGCATGGCGTGGTGTGGTGCGCCATGCTATGGCACAGCGCGGCGGGTTACAGTGCAGCACAGCACAGCATGACATATTGCAGTGCAGCACAGCGGGGCTCACCAAGAATAGGTCTCGCTCGCCCAGCGTGTATGTGTTGAGGATGGGCTCTGGGCTCACCCCCACCTCGTGCGCATACAAGTCGCCCAGCGAGCGGCTCATGGCCAGGCCCTGCAAACAGGAGAGCAGAGCGTGGGGGGAGGACGCTTAGAAAGGAACTGCAGGAGGCAGGGGGTAGGGTCGCCCAGCGAGCGGGTCAAAGCCAGAGGCCCTGCACAGAGGAGAGCAGAGCATGGACAGAGGATGGTTTTGAGCTGCACTAGGACCTGATCTGCACTTGCAGCACAGAAGGCAGCGGAGCAGGGTGGCTGCACCCGCAGCAAGCAGCCAAGCAGCTGCAAGTTGGACTGGTTGGAGACCGCACCGGCAGCACGTCGTCGCCGCGGGAGAAGACTCGGTACGCGCCCACGCGCTCGCCCCGTTCGTCCAGCAGCTGCTTCACCACGCCGCCTGTTGTGGGGCAGGAGGGATGCATGCATGTTCAGCTTTGGTCAGAAGGAAATGCCAAACAGCGCAAGTCCAGCAGCTGCTTCACCACGCCGCCTGGTGGAGGGAGGGGCGCAAGGCACGGCAGGGAGGCTGGTAAGGAGACGCGTCCAGCAAACGCAACAGCAGCCTGCTGACATTGCAGGCACAGCAGGAAGCTGGGCCCCAGCCCATGCCCGACCGCCACACAACACACCCCAACACACCTGACTGCGCAATGCGCTTCTCTTCTTCAGGCAGAGAGGGCTTGGCATCCCAAGTCAGCGGCACGACCTCCACATCGCTGCTGCTGTCTGCGCCGCTGCCAATGCCGCTGCCGTGCCCATGGCTGCCGCTATGGCTATGGCCGTGGCTGCCACTATGGCTGCCGCTGCACTGCTTGCGGCGGACCACCACACAGCGGGAGTCTCCAGTGGAAGCGACCAACACTTTGCGGCCCACCACCAGGACACAGCAGGCGGTCGTGCCAGACAGGGAGGCGTCGAAACCCGCCTGCGGGGCGGCAGCAGGGGCACAGGAGGCGGCGGCAAGGTTTTAGGATAGGCTGGACAGGTGCGGGAGGCGGCAGGGGCAGGCAGGCAGGCAGGCAGGCTTGAATGTCAGATGTGCTGCGCGCCACAGCAGGCGAGTTCGGCAGTATGGGATCACCTCTCCCAGGCACCACCCAGCCCTGGCAACACCAGCGCCCCTCAGCCTGCACCCACCTGCGAGATGTCCTGCATGGCGGCATGCACCTCCAAGAAAGCGTCCCGCATGGCTCTCAGCCGCTTGCGCTCGCTGGCCGCCCCAGCACCCGCCTTGCCCGCCAGCAGCTGCGGCAGGCGCGTGCTGGCAAACTTGGCGGCGGCACGGCCGTAGGGACCGTGCCCGTCAAACACACCCGCAAAAGTCTGGTGCTGCAGCCCCCCAAAGTGCTCAATCACAACCGCGTCGTCCTGCGCAGCGGGCAGCAGGGCAGTGGGCGATAAGCAATCGGTGTGTTGTGGCTAACAAAGCAGAACTGTAGCCTCCTGCTGACCCCTGCAGCTCAACAGCGTGGCTGCTATCGCCCGGCGTGCGGACGCCCTTGCGACAGCACACACACATTGGCCAGCAAGTGCCCCGGCTGCTCCTGCTCCAATGGCTCTGCTGCCCCCACTGCTGTCCCAAGCATATGCTTCCCCGCCTGCTCCCCCCTAAACCGCACCTGGCAGTCAGACTTGAGCCAGCGGGCGTTGGCCTCTGCGCACATGCGCTCCGCCTCGTTCATGCCGCCGGGACCATCCTCATGCAGCCAGTAGAAACAGGGCCGGATGCCGACTTCGCTGGCAGATACCGCTGGTTGCGGCCGCACGCTGCTGTCGTTGTGTGGCAGCGAGCCGCCGCCGAAACAGGCACCCAGAAAGGGCAGCAGCCGCGACCGGGAGTGCGACGCATGCGGCAGGCTCGGCGGCAACGGCCGCGGCTGCGGCTGCTGCTGCTGCTGCGCTTCGCTGTGCGGCGGCTGTGCGCCCTGCTGCTGGGAGGCGGGTGCTGCGGCTGGGGTGCCGCAGCTGCCGACAGCCGGAGATGCCGGCTGTGTGCTGCCTAAAGACGAGGACAGCCAGCCCGCGCCGCAGCTGGCCGGCAGCGAGGCGGGCAGGCCGGGGCTGTCTGCTGGGCTGGTTGTGTAGCCAGGCGCGTCCGCGGGGCTGGCGCGCGCCAGGGCCAGGCTAAGTGCTGAGCCGCCGCGGACCTTGTGCCCCGCGTCCACGGCGGCTGCCGTTGCCGCAGTCATCGCGGCCGGGGAGGGGCGCCGCTACCGCCGCTGGCGGCCGGCGGCGTCGCGCGTCGGTGGGACCGCCCGCTTACACACGGCAACAGGGCGGCATGGCTGCCGCTCCAGTAGGCTGCAGGGAGGCGGGAGCCAGGCCAGGCGGGCTTCAAGAGGCCGAAATAGCGCTGCTCAAGACTAGGGTCCAGAGGTGAGCCCGCGGCCCAAGCACCCCCGCCTGACCACTGCAGATGGCGGGGACAAGATCCAGTGCCGCCGGCGACCTTGCGCGCGCTGTGCAAGGCCCCCGAGCAAATCGGCCTGGCGCTCAGTCACCGCTCCCCCAAGCCCCCCGCTGAGCTGAGGACAAGCATGCATGGTATTTGCAGGCGCAGGGGACGCACCTTGCGACGGGAGCCCTGACTTCACTTCGCGCTCGCAGCCCGCTGCTTCTCCGTTTGCAACGCTGCGATGATGGCAGGTAGTGCGGTGGTGTGAATCAAGCGGCGTGCGAGCGGGGAGCAAAGAGGTTGCTGCATGTGCTGTGCTTTGGCCTCCGGCCCGGCTCATCGACGCCCCACACACCTGCCTGGCCTCCGCGCGATCCGTGAGATTGGACAGTTGACTGAGATCGACTTGGCTCTCCACAGGGTCCCCGGACGAGCAGGCACATGTGCATCCTGCCGCACCAAGCCGCCGGCGCCTCAAAACGCGCGGCTCGTGCGCACTGCGCCGCAGCCCCAGCCTTTTGCAGATCCGCGGCTATCTAAATCACCGAGCACTCCCTATCAGGCCAGCAAATGATGTTGCGTATGTGATCTGCCCTCAGCTGTCGCTGATGCTGCACCCCGCAACGCCGCCAGCGGGCAGGGCAGCACCGCCGGTGAAATGCTGGGCTGGACAGCGATCAGCGTTACTCCGCCTTGCTTCAAAGGACTGAAACTGCGGCACCGACCCTGAATTTCTGGCCAGGTTGTTGTGCCGCCGCTGCATGGGCACAGTTGCGCCCCCCGGTGCTGGCATGCTTTGCAGAGCGCCACCGTCTGATGAGGCATGTACAGCGGCAGTGCCTGGCCGCCCGCTACAGCAGCAGCCCCTATGAACGCCTGTGTAATGCGGTTGATTTAGATCCAGGCAGATGGGCTCAAAGCGCAGCAGATGCGGTGCCGGGGAGAGCCGAATGCTGAGGTGCACGTGCCATTTAGGGAAGCTCTTGCATCATGCCCAGCCTTGCATGGTCGTCAGAGTGGCACCAACTCATGATCCTGCCAGTGCGATGAACCTATATATATTGCTGCCAGGCTGCTCGTAAGTATGGCGTGCCGTGACAGCGGGGCTGTTGTCCTGGCACGACTGCCTGTACAGCACATGTGTGTGCCCTTGTACAAGTGGCTTCAAATTGAATCCAGGTGCATGTCGGCGCCATCACGCCGCCCGCTTGCGGCTGATGCTGCTTTCTATCCGTCTGTGCCGCCACAGCACCGAAGCCGTGCTCCTCAGCATGGGGCCTCAGCACCGGCACGCGCTTTCACATACTGTTGAGTGCCACTCGGGCGGTGCTGCGCACATGCCGACGGCACATGCAAGGGGGCGCAAAACAGGGCACATCCCCCCTGGCCAAATTCTTTCCCCCCACCCGCCCGCCCAGGAGCCTCCCGAACCTATCCCGAATATCGTGCAGCAACCACAAGTTTGCCCGCTGCGGAGCTATCTGAACGTACCTGGCCCTGGTGACAGCGGCCAGCTCGGCCGCTGTGCGGCCCATGGATGCGCCAGGACTGGGCAGGGCGGTGGAAGAGCTGGCCCTGCGCCAGCTCTCGCCCAGGCCGCCCGCCCGCCGTCCGCCGCCGCCGCCGCCAGTGCCCCTTGGCGCGTGGCCCTCCCTGCTGCCCGAAGCGGTTGCGTGCCTGTTTGCGCTGCTCATCCAAGTGACCATCTGGTGCAGAACGGCCAGCGGGCTGGTGCTGCGGGGCCACCTGCATCAGGCAATGATCTGTGCGGGCTTCGTGGGCAGCTACTGCATCGCCACAAGCGCGGCCTACACGCAGTCCCGCTTCTGGCAGCGCTGCAGGTGGGCCGGCGGCAGGGAGGAAGGGCAGCAGCAGGCTGGTACGCTGTCAGAAATCCTGGGCTGCTTGCTGTACATGCAGCGCGCCTTTGGTACAGTTAACCGCCTGTCACCGTCTGATTTGTTCGTTCCCTTGCTCAGGCCTGTCGTCATCACAACCCTGCGCCTCCTGCTGTGCACCGTCCCTGCCAACCGCTCCTCGACAGTGAGCCTTTTCTCTACACCGTCACTGTCAAGTGGTCGGTTCCACGGCCGCCGCTGCTTGGATGTCCCACAATGCCGCGCAGGCACCCCCTGTGCCTGCTCAAAAACACCCTATCCTGGATGCTCTCCTCCCTCCCATCCCGCAGGAGGGCCTGGCATCGCTGCTGCGCCGCAACGGCACGCCCGGCGTGCGGGGGGCTGTGCACGACTACTTTCGCTTCGTCACAGGTGCGCCTGGCATGCTTCATGGTGCCGAGTTGCACTTGCTGCATGACACTTCGAGTAGGGCCTGCGTGCAACCGCCGGCTGGATTGCTCACGGCAGTACACATGCAATGCTCACCCCTGCCTGCTCGCCGTCCCCACACAAACCCCAGGCACACACGTCTTCCTCATCGCTGTGGGGCCGCCGCTGCTGGCGCTGCCGCCGCTGGCCGCCCTGGTTCTGAACGCCGGGCTCATGGCGCTCACCCACAATTCAGACTACTGTGGAACCCAGCTGCTGACGCACCCGCTGAGCCAGCGGCGGCTGCGGCGGGCGGCGGGGGCGCTGGACATTGTGCTGCAGCCGCCTCCCTCCGCTGTGGGTGCTGTGGTCACCAAGTCAGGCAAGCCGGTGTACTTGTCACTTGTACACTTGCCCATGCAGCAGAATGGTTGAGTATGCTGCTCTGCTCCGCCGCGCCGCATGCGGCATGCCAGGATCAACGTCCCTGCTATTAGAGCCCCACTTGTTTGTTGCTCTGCGCCCCAGCCCCCGCCTGTGCACGGCAGCAGCTAGTGCTAAGAGCCGTGTGCTGCCGCCTTTTGTGTGCAGCACATGCACTGGACGACCGGCAGGCGTGCGTGGCTGTCTTCACGCTGCAGCAGACGCTGCTGGGTGTGCTGCTCCCCGCGCTGGCCGCTAGCTGGGTGCCCCGGCCGCCCCTGCCAGGCCCGGAGCCCACTGCAGCAGCTGCCGCTGAGTCGGAGGGAGAGCAGGCAGGCGGGCGCCTGTGGCGACATGCTGCTAGGCGCGCCAGCCGAGCGTGCAAGTCAGTCGCAGAGGCCTGCGAGCGGGCAAATGATGCCTTGCTGCACTTCTGCCGCTCAGTGTGCACTCCCACGGGGAAGCACCTGGTGGGAATCTGGCTGTTGTGCTGCGAGCTGTGGCTGCTCGCAAAGGTGGTAGCCGCTCACTCCGCCTAGCCGCAGCAAACCGACTGTTTGCCTAATGCCGAATCAGCCTCACTTCAGAGCAGCAACACACCACATCTTTGTCCTTGTGACCAAAAAAGGAACGCCCCATGGCCTGCCCGCTGGCCTGATTCATCCAGGAACCTCTCTGTTTACATTCTTTCCACCCCCTTTTTCCTGCATCACCACTTCAGGCCCTTTCCTCCTGTTCTCATCAGCCACTCAGCGCCCTTGTTTATCTATCCTCCAAGCCCTGCATACCCTCTTATCTACTCGCCCCTCTTACCCTGTCAACCACTCCAGACCTCCTTGCCTTGCCATACAGCAGCCAGACTTGCATTTGTTCCACTTTTGCTCGGATGAGATTTCTGTGACGTCCGCTTGCCACCCTGTAACTGAACCTCAGCTTGGCTGCCTTACAGCATGAATCCAGTGGCATAAGCATCAGTTCTGGACGGGCAGGTTGGGCTTGATCAGACACACAGAAAGGTAGAAGTAGTGGGAAGCGAAGCGCTTCAAACGCAGGCAGCGGGATGGTTGCAGGTGGGAAATTTTGTGAAAAGCAGAGTATAGGGCCAATGATTGTGTCCAGTGCGCTTGAGTCAGGAATGCACGAGCCTCGAAGCACGAACAGTGCTCAGCCCAGGCGCGACAGCTGCACACCCGGGCTATCGCCCAGATAGCTAGACTGCTTACCAAGTGTGGAAGTGCCAGCCGCCGGCCAGGGGCTGCCGCCCTCGGCAGCAGCGGCCGCTCGCGCCTCAAAGCGGTGCACCTGCGCTTTGAGCGCTGCGCCGGCCGCCTCCTCTCCAATGACGCGGCGCCACAGCGGGTGGCGGGCATAGAGCGGATAGCTGCGTTGGAGGAAGGGCGGGGCAGATGCAGTGACGATTCGCAGCAGCAGCATGTGAACCACAGTCATCTGGGGAAACCAGAGCAGTAGCGAAGCAAGTGGCCCAGCAGTGCCCTCTCGGCCTGCGCCCACCACACTCACACTTCCTCCAGAGGTACCCCCTTGGTTTCCGGCACGCAAAACCTGCAGGTTTGGCAGGGCGGGTGAGCATAACAGGATGGCTTGACTGAGGATGCAAAAGGTGATACAGCCTGCGCAGGAGACGACTAAGGTGCGCGGCGACCTTCCAGTCCAGCTGCCAGCGCAAGCTAGCATCTTCGTGGCAGCCGCTGCGTGCTCACCAGACGAAAGCGGTTGCGATTGTGACGAGGCCGGCAAAGAAGGCAAAGACTCCAATGTTCATTGCGCTGCGAGTCATGGAGAAAAGGTTGCCGAGCGTGCACGCTTTACCGGCAACTACAGGCTGTTCAGCACATGCGGTTCGGGCCAGGCCCGCTGCACGACATAGCACTTGCACTGGCCAGCACATGCCGTGCCATGATTGACACCGCTAAGTTCTCCGCTCACCAGAGCATGCCCAGGAACGTCTGGCCTGCAGGGCAACGGGGCGCCCACAGCGAGCGGGAGGTCAGAGTGGCAGAACAGAACACTCGTGGCAGCGCGCCTCATGCACAGCGTTCCATTCTGATTGCTAACCATCAGTGCTTCTCCAGCAATCCGTCCCCAACCAGCCAACAGCCTGGCTGAGCCTGCCTCACCCAGCAGGAAGGACATGAAGAAGTGGACAAACACGGCCAGCGCAAAGCCGGCGGACCGAGTCTCCAGCGTCTGTTGGGCGCAGGTGGGAGTGAAGGGCTGCAGCGTGAGTGGGTGAGCCAGCCAGCATCCAGCAGCTGCACGACTCGTAGCGAGTGGCAATGCTACACTGCCGCACAGCAGCGCTGCAATGCGACCATGAACCCGCCTGGAAAGCTTGCCCAGCTGCTGCCACCCCTTACCTGGATCTCAGATGGAATCAGCCAGCTGAGCGGGCCCCAGGACCAGGAGTAAGCTGCTTGGAATTGGGGAGAGGGGAGAGGGGCAGGGGTGCGCTCAGCTTGCAAGCAAAGTGGCAGTACTGAGCACGAGCAAGCTCAGTGGGTGAGTGGTTCACTGTTCGCTTAGGCGGCACCTGCATACCCGCAGCACTGAGTCACGCTCACATGCCCTGCCCCACCCGGTCAAACTAAGCCAAAACCCGAAGCAGATGTCCACAAAACCCGCACCCAGCACGAAGATGCAGATGAGCGCCAAGGTGACCCAAACCGTGGCAGAGGGCAGCACAGCGGCGGACGAGCCGGCCAGCTGGGAGCCCAGCAGGGCTGCCACTGCTACGAGCGCCACAGTCATCTGAAGAAGACAAGGGGACAAGAAGAGAGGCAGGGGCATTTGAATTCCATTTTAGCGGGGCAGCGGGCACATTACAATCAGCAGATGTACGTGGCTGTGCCTTCAAAACTGGGCAATAGTGGGTGGCAGCGATGCCGTGGCCCTAGACTGCATTTGCATATGGAACGCACCTGCACGCCGCCCTGCAGCAGCAGGCCACGGCGGCCCGCCCGGTCCGCCAGCACCAGAGACACAACGGTGCCCGCCACATTGCAGCCGCCAATGATGCAGGCGTTGAGCAGGGTGGCCTGAAGCAGGGTGGAGCAGGGCGGGGCAGTTTGGTGGACTCGGTAGGCAATGAGTGAGTGCCATTTGCCAAGCTTCAGGTACCCCAGTATCAGCCGCTGCTGCTGGTGCAAAATCACACAGCACCGCCCAGCACAGCACAG
>VFQQ010001209.1_pt1 | contig 38251 bp, 41 predicted proteins | sample 3512341 | NCBI WGS metagenome assembly VFQQ01 (sample SAMN10412373, study PRJNA504923) | tailings metagenome | isolation source: Relicate 2 Philex TSF1 revegetated site | place: Philippines: Tuba, Benguet | collected 2017-08-29 | reverse complement strand
GCCTGCCCGCAATTACGGCGGCGTCCCTCTTGCCGCCCGCCAGGCCGACCGCCGCGACCGCCTCATCGTGGCGGCGATTCAGGTCTCCGCCCGCACCGGGCGCGAGGGCGCGACCGTCGCCGCTATCTGCGCCGAAGCGGGCCTGACGGCGCGCTATTTCTACGAGAGCTTCCCCAACCGCGACGTCCTCTTCCTCGCCGCGTTTCAGCGCGTTCAGGACGAACTCTTCGCCCGCATCACGCCCCACGCCGTGGGCCGCGATCCCGTGAAAGGCGCTCTTACAGGCTTCTTCGCGACGCTCGCCGAATATCCAGGCCCCGCCCGCGTCTTCCTCGTCGAACTCGACGAGCACGAGGCCGAGATGAAGGCTCTCGGCCGCGCCGCCGCCGCCCGCTTCGGCGCCCTCTTCGCGCCGGACGCCCCGCCCGGCTCGCTGGCCCAGGCCGGCGCCGCCGGCGCGATCATCCAGATCGCCCGCCGCTGGATTCAGGACGGCTTCCGCGAAACCCCGGAAGAAGTCGCCGCCATCTGCCTCCCCTTCGCCAAGGCCTCAAAGCCCCCGCGCGGATGACCCGCCCCGCCGAACCCCGTCCCAAGACCTGCACCACCTGCGGCGCCACCTTCGCCTGCGGCCCCGGCACCGGCTCCACGCCCGGCACATGCTGGTGCCAGGACATGCCCCTGCTCCCCGACATCGACCCGTCGAAAGGCTGCTTCTGCCCGTCCTGCCTGAAGGCGGCCCTCGATCTCACGCCACCTCCGCCCAGTCTCCCGGAAGATGCAGTAAGAGGCCCGATAGGCTCACGCTCGGGCGCTCGAAATCGACCAAGCTGAAGCACGAGCTGTCGTTCTAAGACTTAGCGAAAGATCTGGCCAGTCGCCGAAGCCTACGCAGCTGGGGTAATGCCGCGCTTGCGCAATTCCTCGCGAACGGCGGCTTCGGTTCGAGCAACGTGGCGTCCATACGGTGTGTCGGCCAGCTTCTCACGCGCCTCCACGTGACCTTCGACCGTGATCGGGAAAGCGCGGGGGTCAATGTTTCTTCTAGGCGGCACGGACCCGTCAAACATTTTCGACAGCAGGATGTTCTGAAGCGCTGTCAGCAAATCAGCAATGTAGCTGTCGGCCTGATCTGCCTTCTCAGCATAGCGCCTTGTCTGAGGCCAGGCGTCATGCATCAGATCGAAGTATGCACGGTCATCAGGCTTTCCCGATAGAATCTCGGGCTTCCCCTTCAGCACCGGCGTGACAAGAAGTTTCATGTAGAGCTTGTCAATCGCTGGCGCCGCGTCGATGAGATCATGGTGCGCGGACGATAGTGCAAAGCGAAATACATCCAGCCTCGGCTCGACAATAAGCCACTTTTCGATCCAGAATATGGCCTCGTCCAAGCCTTCGCAGGCTGCCTTGTGCAGGGTTGCAAACTGATCCCTGTCGAGGGGATTTCGTTCTGGAATAGGTCGGTACTCACCTCTCAGGTGTCTGCTCATCGCGTCAGCTATGAGGAGAGATCGAACCTTTGCCTCAGTCAGAGCATCCGAAGCCAACCTGCAGACCATCGAGCCTTTCTCGTACACCTCAAGACGCAGCTTTCGGGTATCGCTTTCGGTCTGCAGAGACCGCTGCGCTTCAGCGTTTCGCTTGATCTGAGCAAACACAACCCATGCCGCGGCCAAGGCGCTCGCCAATGTAAAGGCACCGGAAACAAACGGCGCGCGATCCGCAGGTTGCAGCCGATCCCACCCCTCCAGCAATTCTTTGTGCCAAATACTCAGAACACCCCCAAGCAAAGCGATAGGGATCGCCACGAGAACCCAAATTGGCGTTCGCCTTGCGACAGTCTGCATTAGTCGCCCCCAAAGAAATGATCGTCTAGTTACCACCTCTTCCCAATGCGCCCGAGTCCCTCCTGTCGTGTCGCAGGTACGTATATGTTGCGCTAACCTCCCGCGATACACGCCGGAGGATCCCCATGCCCACCACCGCCAAAGATCTGCTCGACGCCGCCAACGCCGCCGTGCCGCGCATCACGCCGGCTGACGCGCAGGCGCTCATCGAAACCGGCGAGGCAATCGTCATCGACGTGCGCGATGCGCAGGAGGTCGCCGCATCCGGCAAGGTCGCGGGCGCCATCAACGTGCCGCGCGGCATGATCGAATTCCGCGCCGATCCCGCCACGCCCTATTTCGACGCCCACTTCAACCCGACCCGCACCCTCATCCTCTACTGCGCCTCCGGCGGCCGCGCGGCCCTCGCCGGCAAGACACTGAAGGACATGGGCTACGACAAGGTCTTCAACCTCGGCGGCTTCAAGGACTGGAAAGACGCCGGCGGGATCGTCGACGGCTGACCACGCTTGCAATTTGTGGATATAATTCCTATACTTATAGCATGATGTTGGGCGGTTCGATCGTCCGCAAAATTAAAGATGCTTTGTTGCGCGACCTTGTAATTTCATGTCGCGGTTAGGTCGGTCCAGAAACGCCGCTTGACCTTCCTCGCGCGAGGCTCTGAAACCGTCCCCACGAAATTCACTGCATAAACGGAGGAGACAAACATGGGTGTTCTCGACGGCAAGGTCGTGCTCGTCACCGGCGGCGCGAACGGCATCGGCAAGGAATGTGCGCTGCTTGCGGCGCGCGAGGGCGCGAAGGTCCTCGTCAACGATCTGGGCGGTTCGGCCGCCGGCGGCGACGAAGGCTCGGCCGGCCCGGCCGCCGAAGTCGCCAAGGAAATCAATGCTGCCGGCGGCGTCGCCATCGCCAACTCCGACAGCGTCACCAATCGCGCTGCGGTCAAGCGCATGATCGAGCAGGCCAAGGACGAGCTCGGCGGCCTCCACGCCGTCATCAACCCGGCCGGCATCCTGCGCGACAAGATGTTCCACAAGATGACCGACGAGGAATGGGATCTCGTCATCGATGTGCACCTGAACGGCGCCTATAACGTCACGCGCTATTCGATCGAGCATTTCCGCGAGCAGGGCGAAGGCTCCTACGTCCTCTTCACCTCCACCTCGGGCATCATCGGCAATATCGGCCAGGCCAACTATGCCGCCGCCAAGATGGGCGTTGCTGGCCTCTCCCGCATCATCGCCATGGAAGGCGCCGCCAAGGGCGTCCGCTCCAACATCATCGCGCCGTTCGCCTGGTCGCGCATGATCGCGACGATCCCCGTGAAGGACGAAGCCTCAGCGAAGCGCGTCCAGCGCATGAAGGATTACATGCGCGCAGATCAGGTCGCCCAGCTCGCCGTGGCCCTCGCCGCCCCGCCGAAGAAGACCGAAGCCGGCGCGGTGGATGACGCGACGGGTCAGGTCTTCGTCGCCCGCGGCAACGAGGTCTTCCTGATGTCGCAGTCGCGCCCCGTGCGCGGCATGGCGAAGCTGGAAGGCTGGACGCCCGAAACGATCAACGAGCACGCCTTCGCGGCGCTCAAGCCCAGCTTCTACGACACCGGCGCCACCACCTCGGTCTTCGGCTGGGACCCGGTCTGAACAGTCTTTCCTCCCCTGCAAAGCGGGGGAGGTGCCCCAAAGGGGCGGAGGGGGCGCAGGCTCTCTCCGCTACCAAACCCCGTCCGGCGCCCGCGCGCCCGTCATCTCCGCCACGCGGTTTCTCGGCCCCCGCCCCGCATCCGGCGGCAACGCATCGGCCGCAAAGAACTTCCATTCCGCAATTTCGATATTGGGCTTGAAGTCCATCTCATAGGAAGATATTCTGTAGAGCGCGACATGGCTCGAACGCGGATCGGCCGGGTTCGTGTAGACGCCCACCAGTTCGGGCGCGCCCTTCACCGTGATCCCCAGCTCCTCGTTGAGCTCCCGGTGCACCGCCGCCAGCACCGTCTCGCGCTTCCCCACCCCTCCGCCGGGAAAATGCCAGCCGCGCATATAGGTGTGCCGCACCAGCAGCATCTCGCCGGCCGCGTTCACCACCATCCCGCAGGCGCCCATCACGGTCGGACGCCGCACGCGCCACCAAGCCCGCTGCACGGGGCGCAGCGTGCGGGCAGCCTTTATCAGAAGGCGCTGGTGGAAAGGCCGTTTCACGTTCGCCATGATCGCGCGCATTTGAAGCAAACTCGAGAGGGCGGCGCAAAGCCGTATGAAGACCTCGTCCCCCAATATGCGCCGGATTGGTTAAAGGGACTGGACCCCATGCTGAATTTCTCGCGCCGCAAGACAGACAACCTGCCGCCGGTCGCGCCGCCGGAACCCGAACTCGTCATTGATGTCGCCCGCGCACGCCTCGCGCTCGCCCGCAAGGGCCGCACCGCCGGCCCCCAGGCGCTCGCCATCCGCCTCGCGCTCGGCGCCATCGAAGACGCCCTCATCTCGGTCGATGCCATCCGCTCTGCGCTCGACGAAGCCGCCGAGCTCACCGACGAAGCGCTCGGCCTCACCGACGAAGGCCGCCGGGCCCTCTGCGCCGAGCGCTATGACGATCTGCGCAAGTCGATCAACGAATCCTGCGGCGCGACCCAGCCGGAGGGCGACTGCCTCACCGCCCATTCCAAGGCCCGCCTCGAAGTCTCGCTCGATCCCACAGGCCGCTCGCGCCACGTCGTGCGCGGCGCCGATCTCTCGACCGGCGCGCAGGGCCTCGATCTGCCGCCGCCGCTCGAAGCCTTCGCCACCGACGATGAAATCCGCGCCGCGCAGGCGTCGATCGCCAACGCCCTGCACCGCCTCGACCGCGCCACCCAGATCTTCCTGGACGACGCCGGCGCGCTCACCGCAGCGGCGGCTCTGGCCTAACCACTCCTGTCATCCTCGGACGGCCGCAGGCCGATCCGGGGATCCATGCCTGAGGCTTCTCAGGATATGGCGCTACAGGATCAGTCCCCCATCGACGGGGATCGTCTGCCCCACGACATAGGCCGACAGCGGCGAGGCGAGGAACAACGCCACGCCCGCCATATCGGCCGGCGTCCCCAGCCGCCCGAGCGGAATGCCCTGCAGCGAGGCTTCCAGCCGCTTCGGGTTGTCGGTTGTCACCTTCGTCATCTTGGTCGCCACCAGCCCCGGCGCGATGCCATTCACCCGGATGCCGTCGGGAGCCCAAGCCTCGCCCAGCGTCCGCGTCAGCCCCATAGCGCCGGTCTTCGAGGCGTTATAGGCCGGGTTGCCCTTGGTCGAATGGAAGGCGGCGGTGGACGAAACGGTGATCAGCGCCCCCTTCGCCTTGGCCAGCGCCGGGTGATATTTCGCCGCGCAGGCCATCAGACTGTTGAGGTTCACGTCCACCACCTTGGCGAACCCCTCGATCGCGAATTCCTGCCGCTTGTACAGAACCATGCCCTGGCACAGCACCAGAATATCCAGCGTGTCGAAATCCGGCGCCGCCTTGATCGCCGCGAAATCCGCGACATCGACCTTGGTATAGGTCAGGCCCGTCAGGTCCGATCCATCCTCGGCCTTGTAGCTGGCGGGGTCGTCACGGGTGCCCCAGACGTGGACGTCAGCCCCATGCGCGCGATAGGCCTGTGCGATGCCGTTGCCGATGCCGCTGGAGCCGCCGACGACCAGCGCCCGCTTCCCCGAAAAATCCAGCGCGTTCATATCCATCCTCCCGGTTGTTAATGGCTGTTAACTTCAGTGTATCCCGCCGGGACAAAGTTCAAACCTTGTTAAAGCCTCGTTTGCCATAGTCGCCCGGGGACGGCGCGGCGCGATTGGCCGCCCGCGCGCGTTTGAGGGATCGGTCCGTGCTGCAGATCGCCGGCATTCTTGTGGTGTTCGTGATGGTGTTCGGCGGCTTCGTTGCCGCCGGCGGCCATTTCGAGGTGATCCTCCACTCGCTGCCGTTCGAAATGATGATGATCGGCGGCGCCGGCCTCGGCGCCTTCCTGCTCTCGTCGTCGGGCACAACCGCCAAGGCGACCGCCGGCTCGTTCGGCAAGATCTTCGCCGGCCCGAAATGGAAGGCGCAGGACTATCGCGACCTGCTCGCGCTTCTTTTCGCGATCACCAAGACGATCAAGTCAAAAGGCATGATCGCGCTCGAACCTCATATCGAGAACCCTCAGGAATCCACGATCTTCAAGAACTACCCGAAGATCCTGAACGACCACTTCGCCCTCGATTTCATCTGCGACACGCTGCGCATGATGACGATGAGCCTGGAAGACCCGCACCAGGTCGAAACGGCGATGGAAAAGCAGCTCGAGAAGCACCATCACGAAACGTCGGCGCCCGCCCATTCCATGCAGGCGCTGGCTGACGGCCTCCCCGCCCTCGGCATCGTCGCGGCGGTGCTCGGCATCATCAAGACGATGGGCGCCATCACCGAACCGCCGGCCGTGCTCGGCGGCATGATCGGCGGCGCTCTGGTGGGTACCTTCCTCGGCGTGTTCCTCGCCTACGGGTTCGTCGGCCCGTTCGCGGCGCGCCTCAAGGCCTGCTACGACGAAGAGGCGCTGTTCTACCACGTCATCCGCGACATCCTGGTCGCACATCTGCACGGCAACTCGGCGCAGGTTTCGGTTGAAATCGGTCGCGGCAGCGTCCCGACCATTCACCAGCCGAGCTTCATGGAACTGGAAGACGCGCTGAAATCTGTGAACGCCGCCGGCTAGGGCATCATCCGAAGAAGTGGTCGCCGGTTCTTCGGCAAGATGATGCCCAACAAGGGAGTCTAGCCGAGCTTCTTCATCGCCAGCGTGCAGCCGAACACGGCCGCCGCGCCCGCAAGAACGCCAAAGAACGTCGCGGCCATCGGATCGCCGTCGATGCCCAGCGTCACGATCGCGGTGACGCACATGCCGCAGAGCAGCGGAAAAACAGGCTGCGGCTCGGCCACCGGACGGATCCGGCGGGTTTCCGCAAAGCGCATCGTGGGACGTTTTCCGTGCATCGTTCTATTCCGGGACAATTCCCCCGGAACGCTGCCAATCCCGTGCCACCGGAACGGGACAGGCAGCCGACACCGGCTACTGGTAGCGCAGCGCCTCGATCGGATTCAGCCGGGCCGCTTTACGGGCCGGGTAGAAGCCGAAGAACACGCCGACCGCCGTCGCGACCGCAAAGGCCAGGATCACGGATTCAGCCGTCACCACGGTTTCCAACCCGCCCAGCAGCGCGATCAGCTTGGCCCCGCCTATGCCCAGCGCGACACCGATCAAACATCCCAGCAGCGACAGCATCAGGGCTTCCAGCAGGAACTGCAGCAGCACGTCACGCTGCCGCGCGCCGATGGCCATGCGGATGCCGATCTCGCGCGTCCGCTCGGTCACGCTCACCAGCATGATGTTCATGATGCCGATGCCGCCGACGATCAGCGAGATCGAGGCGATGGCGGCCAGCATCAGCGTCATCACCTGCGCCGTCTGCGCGGCGCTATCGGCCATCGCCGCGAGGTTGCGGATCTGGAAATCGTCGTCCTGGCCCTCGCTCAGCCGGTGCCGGTCGCGCAGCAGCGCGGTCATGTCGGCCTGCAGGCGGTTCATGGCGTCGGCGCTGGACGCCTGCACCATGATGAAGCGCACCGTGTCGCCGAAGCGCCCGGCGAAAAGCTGCCGCTGCGCCGTCGTCACGGGAACAAGGATGGTGTCGTCCTGGTCGCGGCCGTCGAGGCTCTGCCCCTTGCCGGCCAGCACGCCCTGCACCACGAAGGGCAGGTTGCGGATGCGGATCGTCTGCCCGACCGGGTCTTCATCGCCGAACAGATTGGTGACGATGGTCCGCCCGATCAGCGCCACGCGCGAGGCGCTGCGCACATCGGAATCCGAGAACGGATAACCGCTCGACAGCGCCCAGTCGCGCACGACCAGCATGTCCTCGGTCGTACCCATGATCTGGGTCGACCAGTTGCCCGTCGCGGTCACGACCTGCGCGTTGCCCGGCGCGACCGGCGCTGCTGCGACGACGCCCTGCAACTCCATGATCGCCTCTGCATCCGACGCCGTCAGGGTCTGGGCCGCGCCCGCGCCGGTGCGCACGCCGCCGCTCTGCGCACTGCCGGCCTGTACGATGAAGAGGTTCGATCCCATCGACTCGATGGTGGCCTGCACCTGCGCCTTCGTCCCCTCGCCCACCGACAACATGGTGATGACCGCGCCGACGCCGATCACCATGCCCAGCATGGTCAGGAACGACCGCAGCCTGTTGGCGCTGAGGGCGCTCAGCGCCTCTGCCAGCATGGGGCCGATCATGCCGCGCGCTCCTGAAAATAGGCTCGCGCCGGACCGTCATAGTCGATCAGCCCGTCCACCAGCCGGATCAGCCGGTCGGCATACTGCGCGACATCCGGCTCGTGCGTCACGACCACCAGCGTAATGCCGTCACGCCGGTTCAGATCGGTGAAGAGATCCATGATCTCGTGGCTGGTCTTGGTATCGAGATTGCCGGTCGGCTCATCCGCAAAGAGAACTTTGGGCTTCCCGACCAGCGCACGTGCAATGGCTACACGCTGCTGCTGGCCACCCGAAATCTGGTTCGGGCGCGACAGCGCGTAGCCCTCGAGCCCCACCTTGGCGAGAATCTCCCGCGCCGCCGCCCGGCGCGCCGCCTTCTCGACGCCGCGATAGACCAGCGGCAGCGCCACGTTGTCCTCGATCGTGGCGCGCGGCAGCAGATTGAAGCCCTGGAACACGAAGCCGAGCAGATCGTTCCTCAGCCCCGCCAGCGCGTCGCTCGACATCTTGGCCGTATCCTGGCCCGACATCTCGAACGTCCCGCCGCTCGCCGTGTCGAGACAGCCGAGAATGTTCATCATCGTCGACTTGCCCGACCCCGAAGGCCCCATCACCGCGACGAACTCGCCTGCCGCGATCTCGAAATCGAGCCCGTGCAAAACCTCCACCGTCCCGGCCGGCGAGACATAGGACTTCCGAAGGCCCGCCACGCGGATCAGCGCTTCCTTCATCAGAACATCCTCGGTCCGCCGCGCTGGCCGCCGGTATTGGCAGCCGGCGCATCGACAGCCGCCGCGCCGATGATGACGAGGTCGCCTTCTTTCAGTTCACCGCCCGTGACCGCCGTCAGCTTGCCGTCGCTGATCCCGGTTTCCACGCGCACCGCCTTGGGCGCACCGCCGTCGAGGATGTAGATCGTCTTGCCCGGCATAGCCGCAGCACCGGCACCGCCGCCTTCCCCGCGCTGACGGCGTCCCTCGCCGCCGGCTGCCGCCGCCGCCGTCGCCGCGCCCTCCGGCTTGAAGCGCAGAGCCGCATTGGCGATACGCAGCGTGTCGTCCGCCGTGCCGATGGTGATTTGCACATAGGCCGTCATGCCCGGCAGCAGCGTAAGGTCCGAATTATCGACCTCCACCACCACGTTGTATGAGACCACATTCGATTCCGTCGTCGGATTCAGGCGCACCTGCTTCACCGATCCGGAAAAGCTGCGGCCTGCGAACGCGTCCACGCGGAACGTCACCGGCATGTCCGCCTTGATCGCGCCGACATCGGCTTCAGCGACCGTCGTGTCGATCTGCATCTTCGCCAGGTCCTGCGCGATCGAAAAAATCTGCGGCGCCGACAGGCTGGCTGCGACCGTCTGCCCGACGTCTACATCACGCGACATCACCACGCCCGAAACCGGGGAACGGATGATCGCATAGGAGAGGTTCACCCGGTCGATATCCACCTTGGCCTTGGCCGCGCCGACGGCCGCCATAGCGATTTCCAGATTCGCGGCTGCCGTGTCGGCATCGGCCTTGGCGCCAGCGCCCCGGCTCGCGAGGTTCCGCGCGCGCGCATCGTTGACCTTTGCAAGCGTCAGTTGCGCCTCGGCCGAGGCGAGTTGCGCCTCGCTCTGCGCCAGCTGCGCCTTCAGCAGCGAGTCATCGAGTTCCGCCAGAACTTGGCCCTCAGTCACCGTGTCGTTGAAATCGGCATGCAGCGCACTGATCCGGCCCGAAATCTGCGCGCCGACATTCACCACCTTCACAGGCTTCAGCGTACCGTTGGCGGAAACCGTCTGGGCGACCGTGCCGCGCGTCACCGCCTCCGTCCGATAGGCGGCGGTTCCGGCGCTCGAAGACGGCCAGAAATAGAACGCCCCCGCTGCTACGGCGGCCGCCACGATCAGGTACACATACGAACGACGCATTTCGCACTCCGGTTCTCACCTGAAGTGAACGCCGGAAACGCTGCCTTCCGTCGCCGGAAAGCCCGGTTTTCGTTCAGGACGCCGTCACGAATCCGTCAGACGGCATCGAACTTTATGCCCTGCGCCAGCGGCAAGGCGTTCGAATAATTCACTGTCGCCGTCTGGCGCCGCATATAGGCCCGCCAGCTGTCGGAACCACTCTCGCGCCCGCCGCCGGTTTCCTTCTCGCCGCCGAACGCACCGCCGATTTCCGCGCCCGACGGGCCGATATTCACATTGGCGATCCCGCAATCACTGCCCGAGACCGCCACGAACCGCTCGGCCTCCTGCATGTCGCGCGTGAAAATGCATGACGACAGGCCCTGCGGCACGCCGTTCTGGAGCGCCAGCCCCTCCTCCAGTGATCCGATCTTCACGACATAGAGGATCGGCGCAAAGGTCTCGTGCAGCATCACGCCAAGCTGCCCCGGCATCTCCACAAGCGCCGGATGGGCGTAGAACGCATCGGCATATTTGTCTGCGAGCGCACGCCCGCCGCCCGTCACCGACCCGCCTTCGCTCTTGGCACCGGCCAGCGCCTTTTCCATCCCGTCGAACGCCGCCTTGTCGATCAGCGGGCCGACCAACGTCCCCGCCTCCAGCGGGCTGCCGATGGTCACGCGACCATAGGCGGCCTTCAGACGCGGGATCAGCGCATCATAGACATCCTTGTGGACCAGCAGACGGCGCAGGGTCGTGCAGCGCTGTCCGGCCGTGCCGACCGCCGCGAACAGGATCGCCCGCACGGCGAGCTCCAGATCGGCCGAGGGCATCACGATCATCGCGTTATTGCCGCCAAGCTCCAATAGCGACTTGCCAAACCGCTCCGCCACCACCGGACCCAGCGCCCGCCCCATGCGCGTCGAGCCGGTCGCGCTCACCAGCGGAATACGCGTATCGGCGGCCAGCGCCTTGCCGGCATCGGCGAGGCCCAGCACCACCGACGACAGCCCCTTCGGCGCATCGCCGAACTTCGCCACGGCCTTCTCGAATAGCGCCTGCGTCGCCAGCGCCGTCAGCGGCGTCTTTTCCGACGGCTTCCAGATGCAGCTATCGCCGCACACCAGCGCGAGGCAGCTGTTCCACGCCCACACGGCGACCGGGAAGTTGAATGCCGAGATGATCGCCACCGGACCCAGCGGATGCCACGTCTCCATCATCCGGTGCCCCGGGCGCTCCGACGCAATCGTCAACCCGTAAAGCTGCCTCGAGAGACCGACCGCGAAGTCGCAGATGTCGATCATCTCCTGCACTTCACCAAGGCCTTCCTGCAAAATCTTGCCCGCCTCCAGCGACACAAGCCGTCCCAGCGCATCCTTGTTGGCGCGCAGCTCCTCCCCGAACAGACGCACCAGTTCACCCCGCCGCGGCGCCGGCACATCGCGCCAGGCGCGGAACGCCTCCACCGCCGCCGCGACCTTCGCCTCGATCGAAGCCGGCGTGTCATAGGTGATCTGCCCGATGGTCGCGCCGTCCACCGGCGAGCGCACGGCGATATCGCCCGTCGTGGCAACTCCCAGCGTCTTCAGAAGCTCTGCAGCAGTCATGACACTCTCCGAACTGAAATCTCAGCGGCCGGCACGCAGCGCGCTGATGGTGGTCGAGGGCGAAATCGCCTCGACATCGGTCTTGATATGGATGAGCGCGGGCCGGCCCGCCTCACGCGCCGCCGCAAACGCCTCGGCGAACTCACCGGTCTTCGTCACCGTGAACCCCGCCGCCCCGAACGCCCGCGCATAGGCGGCAAAATCCGGGTTGCGCAGATCGGTGCCCGACACACGGCCGGGATATTCGCGCTCCTGATGCATCCGTATCGTGCCGTAGGAGGCGTTGTCCCACACGAGCACCACGATCGGCGCGCCATACTGAACGGCCGTCGCCATTTCCTGCCCGTTCATAAGGAAGCAGCCGTCGCCCGCATTCGCGACCACAAGCCGCTCCGGATGCCGCAGCTTCGCGGCAATGGCCGCCGGCACGCCATACCCCATCGCCCCCGACAACGGCGCGAGCTGCGTATGCAGTCGCCGGTGCAGGTGAAAGCGATGCAGCCACCCGGCATAATTCCCCGCACCATTGGTGAGGATCGCATCCGGCGGCAGCACATCGCGCAGCCCCGCAAAAATCTCGGATGGGTTCACATCCCCCGGCGGCGACACCGGCGCGATGTAGCGCTCATAGGCGGCACGCGCGTCAGCCGTCCATGCACCCCAGCGCACCTCCGCCTCCGGCTTCACATAAGCCGCAGCCTCCGCGAACGCTGCGATGTGACTCGCAATGCCCAGCGCCGCATGGGCATGGCGGTTGATCTCGTCCGCCGCAGGAAACACATGCACCAGCCCCTGCTTCGGCGTCGGCACCGCAATGCGCGCATACGCGCCCGTCGTCATCTCATCGAGGCGCGCGCCCAGCACGAGCAGCAGGTCGGCCTCCGCCACGCGCTTCACCAGCGCCGGATCGGCCCCGATCCCCAGATCGCCCACATAAAGCGGATGCCCATTGTCCAGCCGGTCCTTGGCGCGGAACGCCGTCACCGCCGGCAGACCCCAGGCTTCCAGGAAACTGCGAATGCCTGCCGCCGCCGTCTCGCTCCAGCCCGGCCCACCGAGGATCGCCAAAGGTCGCTCGGCCTTCGCCAGCATCTCGGCCAGCTTCGCCATATCCGCGCGCTGCGGCGCACTCATCGCCGGCACCACCGCCTTCGCATCGACCGCCTCGCTCTTCGCGCTCAGCATGTCTTCCGGCAGCGCCAGCACCACCGGCCCCGGCCGTCCCGACATCGCCACCGCATAGGCGCGCTGGATGAATTCCGGCACCCGGTCGGCGCGGTCGATCTGCGCCGACCACTTGGCGATCGGCCCAAACATCTTGCGGTAGTCGATCTCCTGGAACGCCTCGCGCTCCACATCGTCCGAACCGACCTGGCCGATGAACAGAATCATCGGCGTCGAATCCTGCATCGCGGTATGGACGGCGATGGACGCGTTGGTCGCACCCGGTCCGCGGGTCGCGAACGCCAGCCCAGGCTTGCCCGTCAGCTTGCCCCAGGCCTCCGCCATGAAGGCCGCCCCGCCCTCCTGCCGCGTGGCGATGAAGCGCAGCTTTCCCTGCCGGGCATGAAACGCATCGAGCACGGCAAGATAGGATTCCCCCGGCACCCCGAACGCCGTGTCGGCGCCGTTCAGGATCAACTGGTCCGCAAGCGCCTCAGCGCCGGTGCGCACGTTTGAAGACAAGATGCTGCTCACTTCTTTCGAGGCGAGAAAACTGTGAAGCCTGCAATCACAGTCAGAACGAGGCTGCAGGCGACACCGATGTAGTCAGCATACCATTCGTTGCGCGCGACTGGACTGACGGCACCCACGAATAGCGTTCCGAGTATGACAAGCTTGGAGACGAAGCGCCGAAAAGCTTCTACATTGTCTTGGAGATCGCGAAGCTCCTGATCCATCCGTCAATGCCCCTGCGCGTAATAGCGGCCGAAGCGGTTGGCGTGGAAATCGGCGAGACGCGTGTCCTCCTGCCGCACGAACCCGGCCTGCGGCAGCTTGCCCTCGGCCATCAGGTCGATCATCGCGCAGATGCCCGCGGCGGTGGTGATCTGGATCGCGCTCATCAGCTTCCCCTCGATGGTCTGTGCGTAGACCTTCCGGGCGTAGCTTTCCTGGGTCAAGCGGCCGTCGCGCTCGCCCGAAACCGTCACGAACACCAGCACCACGTCCTGGAAGGTGATCGGCAGCGAGGCCTCCAGCACGTCCTTCAGGATGTCGCGGCGATGCGCAAGGCGGAGGTCCCGCACCAGCATCTTCACGATGTCGCGGTGACCGGGATAGCGCACCGTCTTGTAGTTGAGGTTCTCGACTTTCCCTGCCAGCGTTTCGCACAGCGTGCCAAGACCGCCCGAGGTGTTGAACGCCTCGTACTCCACGCCGTCGAGCGAGAAGGCTTCCAGCTCTTCAAGCGCGGGCACTTCCACCTGCTCGCCGTCACGGATGCTCTCGCAGGGATTGCAGTATTCGTTGATGAGGCCGTCGGTCGACCAGGTCAGATTGTATTTCAGCGCATTGGTCGGGAAGACCGGCAGCGCACCGACGCGCATCTGCACCTCGCGCAGGCTGTCGAACTTGCGCGCGATCTCCGCCGCCGCAATCGAGATGTATCCCGGCGCAAGGCCGCACTGCGGCACGAAGGCGCTCGATGCGCCCGCCGCGAGCTGCTTCACGACGCGGGTCGATTCCACGTCCTCGGTCAGGTCGAAGTAATGCGCATTGGCAGACTTCGCCGCCTTCGCGATGCCGGGGGTCAGCGTATACGGCGCCGCGCTCACGACCATGTCGTGACCCTTCGCGGCGGCGACGAGCGCCGCTTCATCCGCGATGTCCATGCGCGCGCGCGTGATGTTCGGGGCGTTCAGGCGGTCCAGGCTCGCCGCATCGCGATCCGCGACCGTGATGGCGTAGTCGCCGGTCGAACCCAGCATGTCCGTGATCGCCGACCCGATCTTGCCGCCGCCGACCAGCAAAAGCTTCTTCATGGGAGCCTCCTGAAACCTCGTTTCAGGTAAGATCGGCCTGATTACCGCCGGTTTGTAGCAACGATACCGTCGAAACGTGGCGATTGTTCCGCTATAATCACGGAAGGCCGTGAAAGAGACGGATCATGGACACCACCGACGAAAAGCTCCTGACCCTGCTGGAGGCCGATGCCCGCACCAGCGTCACCGCCCTCGCCGCCAAGCTGAAGCTCGCTCGCTCCACCGTGCAGGACCGCCTCGACCGGCTTGAGCGGACGGGCGAAATCCGCGGCTACACCATCCGCCGCGCCGATGGCCGGGCGGCGCGGCTCATCCGCGCCCAGGCAATGCTCAGCGTCGATCCCAAGCTGTCGGAGCGCATCGTCGCAGACTTGAAGGCGCTGCCAGAACTGAAACGCCTCGTCACCATCTCCGGCGAGTTCGACCTGATCGCCGAGATCGCCGCCGAGACGACCGAACGCCTCGACAATCTGCTCGATCACATCGGGCGCCTGAAAGGCGTCCAGCGCACGATGTCGTCCATCGTGCTCAGTGTGAAGGCCGAGCGCTAGCGCATCGCCAAGCGCCCGATGTCGTCGACGACGTCGTCTTGGCTGATCGTCACGCAGGTCTGGAAGCCCGGCGCGTCATCGAAGCAGAACAGCGGCAGCGCCGCGTCACGCATTACTGTCCAGGTGAGCTGGGTCATGTAGTCGGCGGGCTCGAATCCTGCCGGACCCCCCGCACCTTCCGGCCAGTCCGGCAAGTCTGACGAAACGGTGGGTTTGCCTGCTGCGGGCCCGATCCAGCTTTCAAGCTCGCGCTGCATCTCCGCCGGTCCCGGCACGCCATAGAAGCGGCGCACGGCGACTGTCGCGCTCCATTGCCATTCCTTCAACGCGCGGCTGGCTGGCGACACCAGCGTCAGCGTCAGGCTCGCCTCGGCGCAGCCCTCGCCATCGGTGTCAGCCTGCACCCTGTAGCCTTCGCCCGCCGCTCCCCACGGCGCGACGGCCGTCAGGCGGCACGGTTCGGGAATGGCAGGCGCAGCATCGGCGGCAGCAAACAGTACGGTAGCGAAGACGAAGATCAGCATGGAACTTTTAGAGCGGCTGGCCGCCTAGCGCCGCAATGCGGCATCTTCGCCTATTTGTAGAAGCCTTCGCGCAGATTGATCCCGTGCTCGATCCACATCTTCAGCGCGGCCAGCATCTGCGACCAGCCCTGACAATTGCCGTAGCTCGCCTTCAGCCCGTTGGCCGTCTGACGCCACCCCTCTTCGGCGATGGTCACCAGCGTCCGTCTGTCGGCCAGCGCCTCGAAAGTCATGGTCACCGTCGTCATGTAACCGGTCGACGCCGTCACCGCCGCCTCGCCATCGCTCGGCGCACCTTCATTCGCCTCCCACTGCAAAACGATCTTCTTGTCCTGCTCGACCTCGACGACCTTCACCGGAAAGGCGCCGGGGAAATCGTGGAAATCCCACATCACCGTCGCGCCAGTCTCCAGCCGCCCCTTCGCGCCGCCTGTCGTGAAATAGCCCGACAGCTTCTTCGGGTCAGCGACCGCCTCGAACACCTCATGCGCCGGCTTCGCGATATGGCCGGCGATCTTGAACTTCAGGTCCATGGCGTCCTCCTTGCGAGCCGCCACTACATGTTATATCTATATAACATGTCAAGTCAGACGATGTTCGACGCCGTCTTCAAGGCGCTCGCCGCCCCCACGCGGCGGCAAATACTCGACGTGCTGCGCGACCATCCCGCCACGACCGGCGATCTCTGCGCCCGCTTCTCCACGCTCGACCGTTGCACCGTGATGCAGCACCTCAAAGTCCTGGAAGAAGCCGACCTCGTTATCGTCCAGCGCAAGGGCCGGGAACGCTGGAATTACCTCAACGCGCTCCCTATCAAGCGCATCCACGACCGCTGGATCGGCCCCTACGCAGAACGCGCTGTCGAAGCTCTCGATCGCCTTGAAAAGTCTCTCACCTGACCAAAACGCCGCATGGACTCGGAACTTTTGCGCACCCAGTCTCCGCACTGACTGTCCAGGAGATATTCCCCACATGCGTATTCTGCTCGCGGCCGCCGCCGCTGTTTCTCTCGTTGCGACGGCGTCTGCTGCCGATGCAACGCCTTGCTCGCAGACGCGCACCAAGGACGTGGCTTTTGGCGAGGGCCGCACGCTCACCGTCACCGCGACGTCGATCCCCGCCCCCGTGGCTCTGCCAGAGGCCAACTGCCGCAACGCGACAGTGCTGCTCACCGTCCACACAGAGGGCGTTCTGGTAACCGCCTACGCCGACGCCGCTGTCGCCGCGAGCTACGACCTCGGACACACCGAAGAGCCGGTTTCGGCCGCCCGGCTGGGCGCGTTTCTCGATTCCTGGGTCAATCTCAAGATTTCGCCCGCCTCGGGCGCGCCCGACATCGGCGAAGGCGTCACCACCGGCCTGACGCCCGAGGACTACGCCGCGATCAAGGCTTCCACCGCCCCAATGTTTTGCTTTGAGCAGAGCGCCTTCGACACTGCCTGCTTTGCGCCCGACAACAGCGGCTACCTCGTCGCTTTCTTCGTTCAGGAACAATCCTGATCCGACGACGCGGACGGGTTAAACGCCGCCCGCTCCGATTTCCCGAACCTTGAACCCTGCGTGTCGGACATGCGCGATCACATCGCGCGCATGATCCACGTCACGCGCCTCAGCCGTGATGCGAAGTTCAGCGATCTTGGCCGGCATGTGGGTCAGCATCCGGTTGTGGAAAACCTCGATGATATTGCCGCCCGCCTCGCCCACCAGCGTCGCGATCCGCGCCAGAACGCCCGGCCGGTCCTCGATCTCCACGGCGAAGTTCAGGATGCGTCCGGCGCGTGACAGCTCACGCAGGATCACGTTCGATAGAAGCCGCGGATCGATATTCCCACCGCACAGCACCAGGCCAACCTTCTTGCCCGCGAACAGCTTCGGCGTGGCCAGCAGCGCCGCAAGGCCTGCGGCACCAGCGCCCTCCACAACCGTCTTTTCGATGTTCAGCAGCAGCGCGATCGAGTGCTCGATCAGCTCTTCCTCGACCAGAATGATGTCATCGACGAGGCCCTTCACGATCGGCAGGCAGCGCTCGCCCATCACGCGGACGGCGATACCTTCGGCAATGGTCTGGCCGCCCGCCGGCTCGTCCTCGTCCTTGAAGGCATTGTACATGCCCGGATACAGCTCGGTCTCGACGCCGTAGATCTTGATCGAAGGCTTGATCGCCTTCGCGGCCGTCGCGATGCCCGAGATCAGCCCGCCACCGCCGATGGGCACGATGATCACGTCAAGATCCGGGTTCGCCTCCAGCATCTCGATGGCGATGGTCCCCTGCCCGGCGATGATCGCATCGTCGTCGTAAGGATGCACGAAGACGAGGTTTTCCTTCGCCGCCAGCTCATGCGCCAGTGCGCTCGCGCCGCTCAAACCATCGCCGTCCACGATCACCCGCGCGCCGTGTTCCTTGGTCTGGTTGATCTTCACGAAGGGCGTGCCCAGCGGCATCACGATGGTCGCCGGAATACCCAGCTTCGCGGCGTGATAGGCGACGCCCTGCGCGTGATTGCCCGCGCTCATCGCGATGACGCCGCGCTTGCGTTCGTCCGGCGTCAGCGACGACAGCTTGTTCAGCGCACCACGTTCCTTGAACGAGGCGGTGAACTGCAGATTCTCAAACTTTAGATACACTTCCGCGCCGGTGATGTCCGACAGCGTCCGCGCCCGGTTGAACGGGGTCAGCGAAACGCGCCCTTCGATCAGCGCCTTGGCGGCGCGGATATCGTCGAAGCTGACAGGCATGGCGTTTTCACCTTGACGCACCGGAAACGTGCGGCCGGAGCCGTATACGCGCCGCTCGCCCCGATCAAGGGTTACGAAGCCTGGCGCAGCCGATCGTCTATAACGATGTCGGCGGCGGGGAGAAAAATAGCGACTGTCGTGCCTTCGCCCGGCGTGGAATCGATCCGCATCTCGCCGCAGTGCAATTCGACGATCGCGCGTGCCAGCGTCAGGCCGAGGCCCGTGCCCTCGTAGCGGCGCGATCGGCTGGAATCGATCTGTCCGAACGGCGCCAGCGCGACGGGAATGTCCTCCTCGCGCATGCCAATGCCGGTATCGCTGATCGAGATCGCGACCTGTTTGTCTGCCGCACAGAAGGCCGACAGTCGGGCGGTACCGCCTTCGGGCGTGAACTTCGCCGCGTTCGACATCAGGTTCAGGATCGCCTGACGCAGGCGCCCCCGGTCACCCATCGCGAAGCAAGGCCCGACCACCGGTCCTATCGCAAGTGTGACCTTGGCCCGGGCAAAGGTAACCCCCATGCTGTCCGCGCATTCTTCAAGCAATTCGCCCAGATCGATCGCGTCGGACTCCAGCGTGAGCTCGCCCGACTCCGATTTCACCAGCATGAGAATGTCGTTGATGATCTTCAGAAGGCCCCGACCGCTGGACAGGATTTCACCTGCGTACTCGCGATACTGAGGCTCGCCCACCGGACCCAGCGCCTCGGACGAGATGATCTCCGAGAAGCCGATCACCGAATTCAATGGCGTCCGCAATTCGTGGCTCATCGTCGCCAGAAACTCGGACTTCGCCTTGTTCGCCGCTTCAGCGCGCTCGGCTGTTTCACGCAGCAACCGTTCGCGTTCCTTCAGCAGCGTAATGTCGCTGACGACGAAAATCGCACCGCCATCGCTGGTAGAGCTGCGCGACAGACGAACCCAGCGGCCGTCGGCCAGCGGCGCTTCCACATCCATTGCGTCCAGCATCCGAAGCTGAATCAGCATCTCCGCCTTCTGCTGCTCGGACCGCAGCGCAAAGACACCGCCGCTGACCACGCGGGCAGCAGCCTCGTCCAGCGTATCACCGGGTTTCGGCGCGTGGGCCGGCCCGCCGCAGAAGTCTTCGATCTCGCGGTTCGACAGCAGCACATTGCGTTCCGCATCGATCAGCACGAAGCCTTCAGTGGACGACTCGATAGCGTCCGCGAGACGCGTCTGGGCCGACCGGCGCTGCGCGATCTCGCGTTCCATCATCGCCCGGATGTTGTCGCGCATGATGGTCATCGAAGCCGCCAGGGCCGCCAACTCGTCGCGGCCACGGACGTCGATCGGCACATCCAGCTCACCGCCCGCGATGCGGCGCGCGGTCAGCGAGGCGGCCGCGACGGGTTTGATGATCCGCCGCGACAGATTGAACATGACAAGCAGCGTCAGCAGCGCCGCCAACACCACGCCGGCAATCTGAACATCGCGATTGAGATCGATCGTAGCGAGCGCCTGCTTGCGCTGCATGAATCCGTCACCGGCGGCGTAGTTCACCAGCAGGTCGATCTCCTCGCGCACCGTGGCCGACGCCGCGTCGAGCCGCGCCCAGTCGGCGGCGGTCGATCCCGCCTTACGCAGGGCCGTTTCCGCCTCGCGCCAGTCCGCGACTGCAGCCGTCACCGCCGACACCGACCGGCGCACGCGATCGGACGTCGCGCGGCTGGCCGCAACGGACAGATCGTCATGCAGAAGCTTCGCCAGTTCTTCGACGCGCACCGCAAGCTCGTCGGCCTGCGCGCCCTGTCCCTCGCTATTCAGCCGCACAGCAACCGATTGCAGATCCGCGAAATCGGCATGAATGGCGCGCGCGAAGCTGATGGCCATCAGCGGCTTGTCGTAGGTCTCGACAACCAGCGCACCCGACCGTGTCATGCTGAACACGCCGAACGCGCCGATGCTGGCCACCACGATGCAGACTGCAAGACAGGCGAGCGCGATCTTCCCCCTGATGGAGGTCATGAACAGCCGCACCTTGCCCGGCGCTGCCGCCATGTCAGCGGACCGTCACCGTAAGACCCATCTTGGGATGGATGCCGCAGAACACATCGAATACGCCCGCGACGGGAAACATCACCTCGTTGCTGGAGCCGCCCGCCTGCTCGCCGATATCGAAGGTGAAGGACGGGTCTTCGAGATAGGCGTGATGCAGCAGATCGCCATCGTCATTGACGATGCGGATGCTGTCCCCGACAGCGATCTCCACCGCCGCCGGTTCGAACGTGCGGCCGCGCTGAGTCACGATCACCGTGTCGGCCAGGGCCGGGGCGGCTGAAGCAAAGGCAAGCATAAGAGTGGCGACGCAGCGTGCGGCCATGGGGCAACTCCGGATTTGGGAAGAAGGATGGCACGCCGCCGGATAAGGGCGGGTGAAGCGGTATGACCTACCGATTAACCACGTCGCGATGCATCGGCGCGAGAATCGACAAGAGTTCGTTCTGGATTGCGAAGGGCACGCCCTCCTCATCCATGGATATCTGCAGCACCTCGACCAGCCGGTTGAATGCGCGATCGTCGATCTTCAGGTCGGCATGTGCGGTGTGCATATCGCGGCCGGGATACGAACATCCTCCGCCGGTGATCTGACAGAAATGCGCCGTCAGCAGACCCTTCAGGCGCGGCACGTTGGCATCCTTGAAATAGATGCCGATCTTCGGGTCGACGACGGCGTGGTCGACCATCCGCGCCGTGATGCGCGCAAGGCCGGGCTTTCCGCCCAACCGATCAAACAATGTGTCGTCTGCGAAGGCGCCTGCGGTGAGGAAGATCGCGGCAAAGAGAGCGAGCAGCGCGCGCATGGATCAAAACCCGGCCTGAACGGAGAGATAGACGCCGCGCTGATTGTCGCGCAGCACGATATTGCCGAGGTCGACATAGGCGACCGTGACCGACAGGTTCTTGCTCGGAAAGATCGCGGCGAAGACGTCGAAGGCATCGTCCTCGCCCGCAATGCCCAGATTGTCGGGCTTGAAGCGGTACTCGGCGCCCAATGCCAGATGCTTGTCGACCAGCCAGGCGATCGAGCCTTCGCCCTGCAGCGTGTAGCCGCCTTCCTTGTCGCCGCCGAAGCCCAGAATGCCGAATTGGTTGGCCTTGGTGTAGCGCAACGTGCCGCTCACCAGCAGACTCTCGGCGAGGAACAACTTGGTCGCCGACAGGTAGTAGTCGATCCCTTCGTCATCTCCGGCGCCGATCGCGGCGAGCAGCGGCCCGCGATTGTTCTTCTTGTACTGAACCCCCAGCGCCACCTGCGGCAGCAGCGTGTCCTGGTCATAGACGAGGTCGCCGAACAGCCGCACCTTCAGGCCCAGCACGTCCTGTTCGAAGGTATAGCCGTAACCGAGGCCGAGATCGGCGCCCACCTGGCGCGTGTCGAACCATTGATGCGCGTAGGACAGCTCCACCCGGTTGAAAAGTCCGATGGCCGCGCCGGCGCTTTGCAGCTGATAGTCGCCGGTATCGACCACGGTGTAGTGCCCATTGATACCCACACCTGACGAACTGCCATAGCCGGTGATCGTCGCCCAGCTCGCGAGCCCACCGCCGCCGGCGCCATCTACCGATGACACGCCGCCGGTCGCCAGCAGCCGCCCCTGATCGAAGAGGTCGAGCCCGCCACGCAAGCCATTGCGCTCGCCGGCAACCGCGATCGTGAGTGCGAGCGCCGACAAAAAAGTAAGCGCGATCAGGCGCATAGGTGCGGTAATCCTGCAATTTTACGTTACACGTAAATTATGTGGATTACGGTAAACCGCGCCTTAAGCGAGCGGCCTTTACCGCGCAGGCAACAGCCGCTAAACAGCCAGAACTCGGGGAGTAGCCGCCCGCAGCTTTCAGCGGGATGCGCGTCAACACACTTGAGGCTCCGGCCTCATGGCGCGCGTGGCAGGCCAACACGGCCTTGTCTGGCGAGACCGGCGAAGCGGATGCCCGGCAGTGGCCGCGGGTATCGCGCCTCGTCGTGTCATGTCCGGCCCGGAGTTGTACCCATGGAAGCCCTCTGGATTTCAACCGCGCTCGTCGCCGTCGCCGAGATCGGCGACAAAACTCAACTTCTCGCCATCGTCCTCGCCGCGAAATTCCGCCGCCCGGTCCCGATCATTCTCGGCATTCTCGCGGCGACGCTGGCGAACCACGCCCTCGCAGCCTGGGCCGGGTCGCTGGTCGGAGACCTTCTCACCGGCCAGACATTCCAGCTGATCGTCGGCGCCGCCTTCATCGCCATGGCCGCCTGGGCGCTCATTCCCGACAAGGCCGATGACGGCGCGGCTGAACGCCATGCCGGCGGCGTCTTCCTGACAACGCTGATCGCTTTCTTCATCGTGGAGATGGGCGACAAGACACAGATCGCAACCGCGCTACTCGGCGCTCGTTTCAACGACGTCATCCTGGTTACTGCCGGCACCACGCTCGGCATGATGTTGGCCAATGTGCCGGCTGTGTTCCTCGGCGAACGCGTGACGCGCATCGTGCCGCTTCATGTCGTACGGATCGGCGCCGCCCTGTTGTTTGCGGCGATCGGCGTCTGGATCGTTGTAGCCGCGCTCTAAGCCCCCGCTTCGGCTTCCGTCTCGCCGCGGCGCTCACGCGCCTTTTGCCAGCGATACCAGGTCAGGCCGGTGTGGAGCAGGATCGCCACACCGGCCAGCGCCACGAAGCTGGCGAGCCAGACGAAGATGGAGCCGATCTCCGGCGCGCCGATGCTCAGCATCAGCGCCGCGATGGTCGCGGCGAATCCGGCGAGGCCAAGCCAGGAACCCAGCTTCAGCTTTTCTTTCAAAGGCTTGGCAGTCATCCAGCATCTCCGGACCCGACCGGTCTGGACATACAACGCCTGCGCGGGAACACGAGTTCCCTGACAACCTGAGGTAAGGGGAGAATGGTAGCAGCGGACGGATTTGAACCGCCGACCAAGGGATTATGATTCCCCTGCTCTACCGCTGAGCTACGCTGCCACGCTGCGGGAGGCGGCTCTTAAGTCGCCCCGGCCATCCCTGTCAAGAAACAAGCCGCATCGCAGCGGTTTCTGCGGCTTCCGGGCGTGCGATCCAGCCGCCGCCCAGCACCCGCGACGAGCCGGAGGCATCGTAGAAGACGCAGGCCTGTCCCGGCGCGACGCCCTCTTCACCCGCCACCAGGCGCACAAGCGCCCCGCCCTGACCGTCCGCTGTGACCTCGGCCTCGACCGGCGGGCGGGTGGAGCGCACCCGTGCCAGCACCGTCTGCGGTGCATCCGACAGCGGCGTATCGCCCAGCCAGTTCACCCGGCGGACGGCGATCTCCTTCACCGCCAGCGCCGTGCGTGGCCCGACGACGACGCGGCGCGCGCGCGGTTCGACGCGCACGACATACAGCGCCTCGCCTGCGGTCTTGAGGTCCAGGCCGCGCCGCTGGCCGACCGTGTAGTTCACGATGCCTTCGTGAGCGCCCAGCACGCGCCCGTCGAGATGCACGATCTCGCCCGGCGCCACCGCATCAGCCCTGAGCCTCCGCACGAGGTCGCCATAGCGGCCCTCCGGCACGAAGCAGATGTCCTGGCTGTCAGGCTTCTGCGCCGCCGCAAGGCCGAAGCGCTCGGCCAGCGCACGCGTCTCGGTCTTCGGCATGTCGCCCAGCGGAAAATGCACGAAGTCCAGCTGATCGCGCGTCATGGAGAAGAGGAAATAGCTCTGGTCGCGCGAGGGATCGGCGGCGCGATGCAGCTCCGCACCTCCAGGCCCCATCACGCGGCGGATGTAATGCCCCGTCGCCATCGCATCGGCGCCGAGATCGCGCGCCACAGCGACGAGATCGGTGAACTTCACAGTCTCGTTGCAGGTGATGCACGGCACCGGCGTTTCGCCGGCCAGATAGCTGTCAGCGAAGCGATCGATCACCGCTTCGCGGAAGCGCGTCTCGAAATCGAGGACATAGTGCGGAATGCCGATGGACGCGGCTGCCGCGCGCGCATCGCGGATGTCCGCGCCCGCGCAGCACGCGCCCTTCTTCTGCACCGCCGCGCCATGATCGTAGAGCTGCAGCGTGATGCCGACCGTATCGTAGCCCGCTTCCTTCAACAGCGCAGCCGTCACCGTCGAGTCGACGCCGCCCGACATGGCGACGACGACACGGGTTTCCGCGCGGGGCTTGGAAAGGCCGAGATCGATCATTGGCGGCTATATAGGGCCGCGTCCGCTCCGGCGCTACAGCGGGAGATAATCCAGCAAAGACAAGCCCTGCACGGTCGCATAACTCTTGGCGGAGGCCTGCAGCGCGATCTGGGCGTTGTTCAGCTTGGTGACAGCCTCGGCCATGTCGACGTCTTCGATGTCCGAAATCATCGCCGCCAGCGTGACCCGGGCGTCACTGTGCCGCTCCACCGCCTCCTTCGCGGCCTGGAAGGCGACGCCATTGGCGGCGAGGAGATTGTTGACGCCGTCGCTGACCGCCGTCAGCTGCGGCACAAGCCCGGAGAGAAACTGCGACTGCGTCTGCGTCATGTCGTTGTTGAACGGGCCACTCGGGCTGGCGTCAAAATTCATGATCTGGCGCAGCATGTCGAACGCAGGCCCGCCGAGCTTATCGGCGAGCTGACCGAACGCGATCATCTGACTGTTATCGACGCGGCCGCTGGCGGCGACATTGTTGTTCTGGAACGCATCGGCGGTCGCCGGCAGAGCGACAAGTTCGCTGAGCGAGGCGACCGTCACAGGCGGAACGTCCTGACGCGTGCCGCCATAGATGTACTTGCCGTCGATCTGCGTGTTGAGGATCGAAACCATTCGGCTGAAGACGCCTTCCAGCTCGGCCTTCAACCCCGCGCCGCTATTGTTCGCGACGGCATCCAGAACCGACTGCTTCATGTCGGCGGTGATGCTGGCCAGTTCGTCGAGATGCGTGTCCTGCAGGTCCAGCCGCGTGCGGATCGCCTTGGCGCTGGCGAGAAAGTCGGCCGTGCGGGCATCTGCATTGCGTGCCGCCAGCAGCGCGCCCAAATCTTGCGGGGCGTCTGAGAATTCGTTGATGCGCTTGCCGGTGCTGACCTGCGTCTGCGCATCGAACATGTTGCGCTGCGACCGCTGCAGCTCAGACAGCATGGCCGTGCTGTGCATCAATGTCGCGACGCGTTCCATCACCCTACCTCACCAGATTCAGAAGCTCGTCCATCAGCTTCTGCGCCGTCGTGATGAGCCGCGCGCCGGCGTTGTAGGCCTGCTGGAACATCATCATCGCCGCGAGTTCTTCATCGAGGTTCACGCCCTCATGCTGGATGGCGCGTTCCTCGACCTCGCTTTTCAGCGAAATTGCGTCCATCGCGCTGTTGCTGGCGGCGGCCGACCGCTGGCCAATATTGGCGACCAGTGACGCGGCATACTCCGCCAGCGACGAGACGCGGCCGCTGGAAAATCCGGCAGGGGGGAACGTAACGGCCGCTCCCGCCGATTGCAGCGCCAAAACGCCCTTATTGTCTCCCGAGGCGAGCACGACATCGCCGATCGCCGTGGTGGGCGACAGGTCGAGCTGCGCCAGCGACAGCGCCGAGGCGTTGTTTGCAACCGACGGACGCAGCGCGAGGCCGGTCGCCTGCGACATCTGGAAACTCTGACCCAGGCCGAACATCGTCGTCAGCGAAACGCCCGTGCCGCCGCGCAAGCTCGTATCGCCGACCAGTTCGAGCCGGTTGCCACTGCCGCCGGTTGGCGTGAAGGTGATGGCGCCTTTGGAATCGAGCGCGAAGGTGCCGGAGCCCGCCGCCGCCGCGTTGAGACCGGTGACCATGTCGCCGACCGTCGTGCCCGAGACCGTGTAGGTGAACTGGCTGGCGATCTCGCCGCTCGCCGAGCGGATCGAGAAATCCACCTGCGCGCCCGGCGTGAAGCCATGCGCATCGCTTGCCGTCAGGCCGGTAGCGAAGCTCGTGGGGACGGTGGCGACGAAGAGGTCATTCAGGCCGAATGTATGCGCGAAGCCGCGCCCCACGCGATTTGATGGCGTCGTGGGATCCTGCTGCACGGCGATGCCGTTGCCGCCGCTGGCGGTCAGCGAGAAGACGCCGTTCGTGAAGGTCGCCGTGCCGTCGCCGCCTAACGCGGTGTTCAGGGCGCTGGTGAAGCTGCCGATCGTCGTGCCGATCGAGGTCGCGGCGCCGCCATTGACGCTCAGCGTCCCGGCGGAGAAATCAACATCGACGCGCTTAACGAGCTTGCCCTGCGCATCCACCACCGCGAAGGACGACTTGCCGGTGAAGCCGAGCGAGTCCGTGGCGAGCAGACCGGTATCGCGCCCTGTCAGACTGCTGGTTGCAGGCCAGGCCGACGAGGCGTTGTGGGCGGCGTTGTAAGCTTCGGCCGTGCCAGCCGCCATCGCGCCGATCTCCGCTGCGATATTGGGCAGTGTCACGTCGCGCAGATCCAGCAGACCACGCAGCGTGCCCCCGGTGATGTGCCGCTCGAACGGTTCGACCGGACCGATCTGCGCGCCCGTCTCGGGATTGCGCCGCACCACCGTCATGCCGCTGAAGACAGTCTGCGTGGACACGACCGACAGATCGATATGCGTCGCCTCGGCGGCGCTCTGGCTGACGAGCGTAAAGCCGCTGGGCGTCGAGATGTTGATGCGGCCCGACGACCCCTGCTCCACGCGGATATCCATCAGCGAGGAGAGTTCACGCACTGCCGCGTCGCGCTGATCCATCAGCACGCTGGAACTGTCGCCCTGCAACGTCGCCTTCTGGATCGGACCGTTCAGCTTGGCGATGCGGTCGATCAGGTCGTTCACCCGCTGCACCGCATCGCCGATCTCGGCGTCGGCTTTGGCGCGCATGTCCTGCACGCTGGCCGCCAGATCGGTGATCCCTTGCGCGAAATCCTTCATCTTCTGAAGAAGCTGGGTGCGCGAGGCGGTGGATGTCGGGTCGACCGAAAGCTGCGCCAGGCTCTCGGTCATCGCGGCAAGGCGCGAGGCCGGGTCGCGCTTGTCGCCGACACCGCCGAGGCTCTTCTGCAACTGATCGAGGAAGCGCGCTGTGGCATCGCTTTCGCCCGCCTGCGAGGCGGCCGACCAGCGTTCTGCCGACAGGAATTGGTCCACCGCGCGGCGGACGGAACTCATCTCGACGCCGGCCAGCACATTCCCCGCGGCCTGCGTCTGGAACTGCACCGTGCGGCGCACATAGTCCGGCGTGTTGACGTTCGCGATGTTGGACGAAGTCGTCCTGAGCGCCGCCTGGTTCGCCAGCAGCGCCGACAGCCCGGAATTGAGGATCGCGTTGATGCTCATGGCGCACGCGCTCCGCGGGCGGAATCTTTTGCCGCCATCCGGCGCTTCTTGCCGCCCGCGCCGCCATCGTTAAGCGCCATGCACCACCGTCCCGTGCGGAAATGCACAGGGCGGGTTTCAGGTGCGGCGCGTGACGAGCCAGTCATGCTCGGGGCTTCGCAACATTCGCGCCATTTGAAATCGCCGCTTTCCTGCCCGGCAGAAACAAGCGCAGTGAGCAGATTCTGCCTGCTTTCCAAGGCGTTTATCATGGCGATTTCCGCGCCTTTCCGCAGTTCCGTCCGCCTGATTCGCTTGGCCTCACGCTTGCTTTGACGAAGCGACCGACATCACGGCGGACCCGTTTCGTATGCTCACCAGCGCCTCAGTTCTGACGCCCAGCGCCGCGATGCCCCAGGCCATCGACGGCCCCGCCGCGTCGGAAACGCCTGTGTCGGGCGCTGCCGATTTCCTGGCGCTGCTTGGCGGTGCGAAAGCATCGAAGAAAGCGAAGGCCGCTGGCCTTCTGGCAGCGAAGCCCGCTTCGACGCCCGTCGCGACCGCAACCGCCGCCGTCAAACTGGACAACGCCGCAAATACTGAAACACCGGCCGCGACCGGCAAAGCGGTCGGCGCCGCAAAAACGGCGGTGAAGACGGCAGCCGTCGAGGCGAAAGCCGAAGCAAAGGCCAATGGCGAGGCCGCAAAGGTCCAGCTTGGCGCCGAAATGTCGGCTGCGGTCCTCGCGGCGCTGGGCGCATTCGGCAAAGGCAACGCCGCCCCCGAAACGCCCCCCGGAGCAGAGTCGGCAGCTGCCCTTGCCAAGGCCGCCCCCGTCGCCGACGAAGCAGGCAAGACGAAGCCGAAAGCGCCCCGCTCCACCGCTCGCCGCGAAGGCGCGGAAACCGCGAAGCCGGAAGCCGGCGGCAAAACTGCTGAAGCGCCGCAGCCTGACACAAAGCCTGTGAAGGCTGAAGCAGAGCGCATTGCCCCTCACGCGCAGCGCCCTCCAGATGCGGCCCAGCCTGCCCTTATCACCACGCAGAACGACGCGGGCGCTCAGCCCACGGCCCTTCCCGTCGAAACGCAGATCAACGAGGCGCGCATTCCCCTCGCGGCCCGCGAAGCGGCACAGGCCGGCATTGCCGCGCCGATCCTCGCCATGCGCGTAACGACGAAAGACGGGGTTGCGAAGTCCATCGAGATCAGGCTCGACCCGGTCGAACTCGGCCAGGTCGATGTGAAGCTGGAGACCGGCCATGACGGCAAGCTCCACGCAGTTCTCTCCACCGAGTCTGCGGAAGCCTTCGAGCTTCTGAAGAAAGACAGCAGCGCGCTGGAAAATGCGCTGCGCGAGGCCGGCATCGATCTCGCCGACGGTGCAGTCACCTTCGCGCTGAACGATTCCGGCGCGGACCAGTCGCACCAGCGCGAGGCCGCCTATGGCGATGCCAGCGCCCGCCGCGAGGCCGCCAACGAGACTCTCATCGCCGCAACTGCGGCTGAAACCTCATCCTGGCGCCACGGCGTCCTCGATATTTCCGTCTAGGAGCGCGTCATGGACGTAACGGCAACCACAGCGGCCTCCTCTCAGGCGCAGAAGTCGAATGCGGTTCTGACCCAGAACTTCGACACATTTCTCAAGCTGCTCACCGCACAGCTGCAGAACCAGGATCCTCTGGAGCCGATGGATGCCTCCCAGTTCACGCAGCAGCTCGTTCAGTATTCCGGCGTCGAGCAGGGCATCTACACCAATAAGAACCTCGAAACGCTGATCGCCATGCAGCAGACCGGCGGCCTCGGTTCGGCGGTGAATTATATCGGCCGCGAGGTGATGGCCGAGAACCCGCAGGCGCTTCTCGCCGATGGTCAGGCGACGTGGACCTACACGCTGCCCACCGCCGCGACGAGCGTCTCGCTCGCCGTGCGCGATGCCAGCGGCAAGGTCGTCTACTCCGGGACCGGCCCGGTCACGGCGGGCGAACACACGATCGGCTGGGATGGAAAACTCGCCAGCGGCGCCGATGCGCCGGCGGGCGTCTACAAACTCGAGATCACGGCGAAGGCCGCCGACAATTCCGCCATCGCCGCGCCCATTTCGCTGCAGGGTCGCGTGACAGGCGTGCAGATGATCGACGGCGCCGTCGTGCTCAATCTCGGCGGCATCAAACTGAATCTGACGGATGTGCAGGCTGTTCGCGAGGCGGCTGTCGCCACGGACGCCTGACATCCGGATTTGATCGACTGAAGACTTCGCGCCGTCAAAACGGCGGCGCGTTTTGAAAATGGGGCGGCTCGCAGCGCGAAGCGCGCGGGCTCGCATTCGGGGAAAGTCACATGAGCCTCTACGGCGCACTCTTCACGGGCGTGTCCAGCCTCGCGGCCAACAGCCGCGCGCTCGGCATCTCGTCCAACAACATCGCGAACGTGAATACGGTCGGCTACAAGGCCTCCATGGCGCAGTTCGAGACGTTGCTCGGCCGCGATACGCCGGCCGGTCAATTCTCCAGCGGCGGCGTCCGCACGATCACCCAGCAGCGCGTGACCGCACAGGGCCTGCCGCAGAACACTGACAGCGCCACCGACCTCGCGATCAGCGGTCAGGGCTTTTTCGTCGTCTCCAAGGCCAACCAGCCCTCGACCGGCAATGGCGGCTTGCTCTACACGCGCGCCGGCTCCTTCACGCCCGATGATGACGGCAATCTCCGCAACGCTCAGGGCTTCTATCTCATGGGCTGGCGCCTGGATTCGTTCGGCAATATCCCGACCAACACGTCCACGCTCGAGCCGATCAGCCTCGGCACGCTCACGGGCACGGCTGAAGCCAGCACCTCGATCGTTCTCAGCACCAACCTCCAGGCCAGCTCCACCGCCGTGCCCGGCTATACCGCCGGCCAGATGGCGTCGGGCGCGCAGACGCCGACCTTCCAGCGCACGGTTGAGGTCTATGACAGCCAGGGCGGCGTTCAGCCGATCCGCATCGCCTTCGTGAAGACGGCGGCGAACACCTGGCAGTATGAAGCGATCTATGACGGCGATCCGGCCAATATCGGCGGCGCCGGCAACAATCCCATCGCTTCGGGGACGCTGACCTTCAACACGAACGGCACGCTTGCAACGCCGGCCGCGCCCGTCACGATGAATATTCCCTGGGCGCCGGCCTCGGGCCTCAGCGCGCAGGCGATCGCTCTGAACTTCGGCACGCCCGGCCAATCCGGCGGCATGACGCAGTTCGAGACCCCGTCGTCGTCGAACTCGCCCATCATCGACGGCGCTGTGTTCGGCCGCCTCGCCGGCGTGTCGGTGAACGCGGAAGGGATCGTGACGGCAGTGTTCGACAACGGCGTCCAGCGCGCCGTCTACAAAATCCCTCTGGCGACCTTCACCAACCCCGATGGTCTCACTGCGCTCAACGCGAACGTCTACCGGATGAGCGAAGACTCTGGCCCGGTGACGATCTCGGAACCCAATGTCGGCAGCGCCGGCTCGATCCTCGCGGCGAATCTTGAATCGTCCACCGTCGACCTCGCGAAAGAGTTCACCGACATGATCACGACGCAGCGCGCCTATTCCGCTGCGACGCGCATCATCTCGACGGCGGACGCCATGCTGCAGGAAATGCTCAGCATTAAGAGATAGCGCCGTTTCTTTAAGAGTTGAGGGCGCAGCGTTTCATTTCGGAACGCTGCGCCCTCATTTTTCGACATAACGTCTTGTGATTGATGCCGTTTTTACGACGCCGCTTAAACCGGGCTTAAGTCGAGCGTGGCAATCTCCCCCCACACAAAGAGCGCTGCTTGATGGCGCGGATGGGGTCGATATGAGTGATGCACGTGTCACGTACGTGATCGGACCGGACGGAGCGCCGCTGACGGTGGCCGACCTTCCGAATCCCGATACCAAGCGTTGGGTGATCCGTCGTAAGGCGGAAGTGGTGGCGGCCGTGCGCGGCGGCCTGCTGAGCCTGGAAGAGGCCTGCAACCGCTATACGCTCACCGTGGAAGAATTCCTGGCCTGGCAGAAGGCGATCGATCGCCACGGCCTCGCCGGCCTGCGCACAACGCGCATCCAGCAGTATCGCGCCTGATCTTTAAGATCACGGTCAGACACAACGCCGGGCCGAAAGGTCCGGCGTTTCGCTTTTCCTAGCGCGGCAGATTTTCGAACGGCACGGTCAGGCGCATCGCGAGGCCGCTTGGCTCCCAGGCATGGGTGATCGTGCCGCCCAGCTGACCGGCCGCGCTGCGCGCCGCCATATCGGTGCCAAAGCCGCGCCGCGCCGGCGGACCGCCCAGCACCGGCCCCCCTTCCTCGCGCCATTCCAGCGTATAGACCGCACCTTCGAGCGCAGCCGTGATGACGACTTTTCCGCGCTCGTTGGACAATGAACCGTACTTGACGGCGTTCGTCGCCTGCTCGTGCATGACGAGCGCCAGCGCCGTTGCCGTCTTGGGACCGATCGCAGCGTCCTCACCATCGAAAATGAAGCGGTCCTTGCCGGCATCGACATAGGGCCGCACCAGCGTCTTCAAGAGGCCGAACACCGACTGCCCGCCATCCACCGGCGCGCCGTGATCGAGCGAATGCGGCCGCACATACTCGTGCGCCAGCGACAAGGCGTTCAGGCGCTCGCGAAACGCCTGCGCGAACGGACGCGCCGTATCGTCACCGCGCGCCGTCAGCGAGACGAGGCCGCCCACCACCGCAAAGATATTCTTGATGCGATGCGACAGCTCATTAGCCAGCAAGTCGCGTGCTTCCTCCGAGCGCTTCATCTCCTCGATGTCCGTACAGGTGCCGAACCAGCGCTCGATCGCGCCGCTCGCATCGCGGATCGCCAGCGCGCGCCCGAGGACCCATCGATACTCGCCGGAGTGGTGACGCAGACGATACTCGATCTCGTAGGGCTCGCCCGTTTCCAGAGAATGCCGCCAGCGCGCCCAGGCGCGTTCCTGATCGTCGGGATGGAACATGTCGTTCCACCCCTCGCCATCGGTCGATCCCTGCGGCACGCCCGTATAGTCGTACCAACGCTGGTTATAATAGTCGTGGTAGCCATCCGGCAGAGTCGACCAAACCATCTGTGGCATCGCGTCAGCGATCGCGCGGAACTTGCGCTCGCTCGCCGCGAGTTCCTCGACCGCGCTGATACGTTCGGTGATGTCACGCGCGACCGCGATCAGATTCAGAGGCTTCCCCTCGGCATCGCGCGTTATCGAAATCGAGTTGGACGCCCAGACAATCTTTCCGTTCGGCCAGACATACCGCTCTTCCAGCTGTACATTGGCGTCGCCCGCAATCGCCGCGTTCACCGCATCGATGTGCCGCTCGCGATCGTCGGGATGCAGGAACTCGCGGACCGAACGCCCCATCAGTTCGGCGCGCGACCGGCCCATCAGCTCGGAATACTCCGCGTTGATGAAGACGATCCGGCCATCCAGTTCTTTCTGAACGACACCGATGGGCGCCTTCGACACGAGGCTGAAGAGATTGGACTGGCGCCGCTCCGCTTCAGCGACCCGGCGGCGGATTTCGATCGTCTGCGCGGCATTACGCGCGAGTATGTCCAGCATCGCGACCCGGTCGGCATCCAGCCCCTCGGGGTGCGGCGCGGTATCCAGCACGCACAGCATGCCGAAGGGCGGCTGGTCCTCGTGCCGCATCGGCGCGCCGGCAAAGAAGCGCAGATAAGGCTCGCCCATCACGAAATCGCTTTGATGGAAGCGTGCATCATGGTTGAGATCTGGCACGACGACGACGCCCGGCACCTCCAATGTCCGTACGAAATCGACCGTCACGGCGCGGCCCTGCACGGCAGGCATGCCTGACTGCGCCACCGCCCAAGCCCCGTCCACGCCGGTCAGGGTGATGACCGCGATCGGCATACCGCTCACGCGCGCGGCAAGCCTAGCGATCTCATCGAGTTCCGTGTCGGGCGCAAGCGGCGCCGAAGCGCTACTTGCAACGAGGCGTTGCGTCATGAAATTCCTGAAAGCCGATAGCAGCAGGGCGCGCGGGTAAAGTTCCCGGAACTCCGCAATCTAGCGGACTCCTGAGGATCACCTATCGCTTTTCGCATAGTCCCAAAAGACCAAGGCCAGGCGTCACCGCCCGGCCCCGATCCCTTGCCCGGCGTGATCAGTTGGGGGGAACCGCGCCGCCGGCAGCATTGCCGACGAGCTCCAGAGCGGAGGTTGCGCGGAACTCGACATATTTCACGGTACTCTCAACGGGCGTCGGCGAGGCAAGCGCACCTGCGGCACCACCCACAATCACGCCCGCAGCCAGCGGAAGGGCACCGCTGGGCGGCAGGCCCGCCTGCGTCAGGACGCCATCGATCGGCTCAAGGGCACTGGCCTGCTGCAGGGCGGTGGCATAGGCGGCGGATGAGGCAGGCGGCACAGGGGCGCCACCACCATTGGCGGTCAGCGCACCGGCCGAGGGCAGCCCCGGTCCCGCCAGCGACAAAGGCTCGTTGACGCTCGGCCCACCAAGGCTGCCGCCATTGATCGGGGCGCCTGCCGGGGCTGAGACGGGCGCTCCGCCACCGGTCAGCTGCCCGAGCGTGCCGCCCAGGTCGATCGCAAAGGCCGGGGCCGCGAACGCCACGGCGGCTGCCATGTAAACAGCCGGAATGAACGGACGAAAATGCGCCATATTATGTCTCCCTGATCGTGATGTTGTATGTCCCGAGAGGCGGGAACTTTGCCTCCGCTGAGACAACGCAAGGATGTCCAAAACCGTCCGGCCAGTTGCCTTAACTCGCATCCACACTTGGGAACTTTCCGAAGCCCAAACGCGCGAAAGGCTGGAACTCTCGCGAGTTCCAGCCTCCCTGCTCAACGTCAGCTTTCGAGATTTAGTTTTGCGGGGCGTTCATCTCGGTTGCAGACGTCGGGCGCTCGGACGGCGTCTTGGCAGCTTCCGGGCTGGCCGTTTCGTCGCCTGAGGTCTCGGCCGGGGACTCAGCCGAGGATTCTTCGGTCGTCGCACTCGCATCGGCGCTACCCGACACGGAGGCCGACACCGGCTCAGCCGGCACCGCCGCTGCGGCGCGCTTCACGGCCGTACTTTTGGCCGTCTGGACCTGGTCAACCGCGCCATTGGCCGTCGCGACCGGATCGGGCAACGCAGGTGCATCCGAGCCTTCCGGCGTATCGCCTTCCGCCGACACATCGGCCGAACCGGACGCCGAACCCAGCGGGGTCGCGAGCGCCGCATCACCATAGCCAGCGGCCTTCATCGCGGCATCCAGCGCCGCTGCATCCGGCTGTTCCGGCACTTTCACGGCGCCGACGCTGCGGTCCTGCACATTGTCGATCACGCGGTCGGCGCGATCGTTGAGGCGACCGAGGCGATCGGTGCGCGGGGTGGTCGCGTCCAGCGTGCCGTTGACCGTGCCGGTGATGGAACCGCCGATGCCGGAGGGGCTGACGGCGCCACCCACAGCGCCGCCGAGGCCGCCGCCGAGATCGATGGCGAGCGCAGGAGAGGTCAGCGCGGTGACAGCGGCCAGCGAGGCCGCGAGGGACAGGATACGAAGTTTCGTCATGATATGTCTCCGTTGTCTTCTGCTGGGAAGCCGTTTCGCTTCCCTCAGATTGACAACGGCACGGCGGGCGATTTCATCCCGCCGCCGCCAAAATCATTTCCAGCTGGCATCGCGGGCGGCGCGTTCGGCCGCTGCGTCAAGGGGTTCCCCGGCGCGCTTTGCGTCGATGGCGGCACGCACCGCATCCGGGATGGCGGCCGAGGCCTGCGCGTAGTCGCCCGAGCGTGCCGGGGTCGCCGCCGCCGTCTCAATGCGCCAGCCGTCGGGCGTGGCGCAGGCAAGTCCGGCAAGCCCCGCCTCGCGGGCGCGCGTTTCAAAGCTACGGCACCAGGCGCCGTCCTTGTCACGAAAGGTTACCCCGATGACGGTCGCGCCGCCGGGTTCCGACGCGAGGCCGTCCTGCAGCGAAGCGGCGAGCGCGCCCTGCGCCACGACATGCCCATCCTCGTTCAGCGCCAGCACGCTCGCCGGAGCCAGAGCGATGCCGAGTGCCAGACCCGCCGCCCCCGCCGCGCCTGAGGCAAAGGCCGGAAGACGCCACCCGGCAAACGGCCCACGCCGTACCGGAGCCGCAGGCCGCAAATCGGTCGGCGTCGCCAGAACGGCCCTGCGCAGGCGTTCCGGCACGTCCTCCGACAGCATTTCCGCGAATTCGCCACGCAGGCCCAGCGACACCTCACGCAGCGCCGCCACCCGCGCCGCGAGCGCACCATCGCGCAGCATCGCGGCCTCCAGCGCCGAAGTCGTCCGCGCATCGAGTTCGCCGTCGATATAACGGCCCAGCGTTTCGTCGTCGTAGGTCATGCCGGTCATCCCATCACCGCCGCTGCCAGCGCCGCGCGTCCGCGCGACAATCGGCTCGTCAAAGTTCCTTCAGGCACACCCAGCACTACGGATGCTTCCCGGTAGGAAAGGCCCTCGATCAGCACCAGCGACACCGCCGCCCGCTGGTCGTCGGGAAGTTCCGCCATCGCTTTGCCCAACCGGCCGACCTCCAGATGCGCCATCGCAGCAGCCTCGCCGCCAGGGCCTGCGACCTGCTCGACCTCGCCCTCACCGCCAACGGCGCCCCGGACCTTTGCGGCCCGGTGGCGGTCGATCCAGAGATTCTGCGCAATCCGGTACATCCAGCTATCCAGCCTCGTGCCTGCCTCGAAGGTCGAGAGCCGCCTGAGCGCCCGCTCGACCGTGTCCTGGACGAGATCGTCCGCGTCGGCCGCATGACCGGTAAGACTGCGCGCAAACCGCCGCAGGCGCGGCAGCAGCGCGAGCATGTCCTGTCGGATCTCGGCGGCGGGGTCTTTCATCGTCTTGTCTGAGGAAACAACGGAGCTGTCGGGCATTTCATCCCGTCAGGGACGAAAAACGCCGCAATCACGTTATACTGCCAGATACAAAGGACCAGATCGGCTGATGCGGCGACCCGCGACATTTCTCCTGCTGGCTTTGGCGCTGGGCGGCACGGCCCCGGCGCTGGATATCGGCGGCACCTCTCTGCCCATTCCTTGGGTCCCGGACCGCCTCACCCCGTCGGTCCGCGAGATCAGTCGCGACTCCATCGACGCAATGCGCGAACGCAGCCGCCTCGCTCGCGAGGCCCTGAACGACGCCCGCGATACCGTCGGCCGCCCGCTGGAGATCGACCGCGACATCGCCGGCCTAATCGAGCGCATGCCTGACGACAGCCGCGCCATTCGCGGCGAAATCCTCGCAACAGCACCCACTGACGCTGCCGAGGCGCTCTGGAAGACCGAAGGCCTCGACGTCGTCCGCCGTGACCGGCTCGATCCGCTCGGCCTCGAGCTGGTCGTTCTACGCGCGCCGGACAACACGTCGAGCCGGTCGCTGCTGACCCGTCTGCGCCAGCTCGACCCCACAGGCAGCTACGATCTCAACCATCTCTATGACCCCTCGGGCGGTGCGGTCCTCGCCGCCGGCGCTTTGGCGCCCGGTGCTTCCGATTGCGCCGGCTGCCGGATCGGGGCCGTCGATTCCGGCGCAGATGCAGCCCATACAGACCTCAGCCGCGCCCGGATCGAACAGCGCGGCTTTGCCGGCAGCGAAGCCCTGCCCAGCCTCCACGGCACCGCCATCGCCGCACTGCTTGTCGGTCGCGAGGGCGCGGCCCGTGGCGCGCGTCTCTATCTTGCTGACATCTATGGCGGCAAGGCGGAGGGCGGATCGGCCGAATCCATCGCCCGCGCGCTTGCATGGCTGGCTGAGAAAGACACCCCCGTCGTGACGATGAGCCTGGCAGGTCCGCCCAACGCGGTGCTTGAAGCTGCCGTGACCGCCATGATCGCACGCGGCCATGTCATCGTCGCTGCGGTCGGCAATGGCGGCCCGGCCGCGCCCGCCGCCTACCCTGCGGCCTATCCGGGCGTCATCGGCGTCACCGCCATCGACGCTTCCGGCCGGATCGCCATCGACGCCCAGCGCGGCGCGCAGGTCAGCTTTGCAGCCTATGGGGTCGATCTCGGCGTGCCGCGCTTCGGCGGCGGTGAAACCACGATGACCGGCACCTCTTTCGCCGCCCCCCGCGTCGCCGCCCGTGCCGCGATGCTCACCCGGGACGTTCAGCCGGGCGGCGCCGAGCGGGTTCTCGCCACCCTGCAATCGCAGGCGATCGACCTTGGCGCACCCGGCCGCGACGATGTTTTCGGCTATGGCGCGCTCGAAAAGCTGCAGATCACTGCCGCAGCACCCTGACGACGCCGTCATGGTTAGAAATTCCTGAACGGACTCAGCGCTTTCGCACCCGGCGTTAAGGCCCCGTTTACGCACCCCCGGCAAATCTTGCCTAGCACCGCCCGGTTCGGGGAGCCGCGGCGTGAATGCGGGGAAGTATCGGCGTGCCCGAATTTATGCGTTCGATCCTGGGCTGGCGGCTGGCGGCGATCGCCGGCGTCACGCTTGCGGCTGCCGGCCTGCTGTTCTGGCTGGCGACCCAGGCGACGAAGGAGCCGATGGGTCTCCTCTTCTCCGGCCTCGACCCGCGTGACAG